>JAESFK010000376.1_pt1 | contig 25277 bp, 27 predicted proteins | sample 9269391 | NCBI WGS metagenome assembly JAESFK01 (sample SAMN14506231, study PRJNA617097) | algae metagenome | isolation source: Drouetiella hepatica UHER 2000/2452 and co-occurring heterotrophs from... | place: Slovakia: Slovak Paradise National Park, Hrabusice, Kosice Region | collected 2000-01-01
GAGCACATTGCTCCATTCTGACAAGGCTTCTAAGGCTGAACCTGTGAGAAATGGGTTGTCCGATTCAAACATGACTATTTTCCAGGTAGACTGAAAACTAGCTTACATTATCTACAACTGTAATACTAAGAGCCTATCCGAAAACCTGAATCGCTCTTATTGCAATGCATGCACAAGCTAGATGGATCATCCCAAGATAGTTTTCTTTATATTTCTCCCAACGAACTAACAATCGCCGAAATCGATTCATCCATGAGTGTGTCCGTTCTACAACCCATCGCCTTGCTCTGTAATTGGGAATATCATGAATGATCTGTTTGCGCTCATCACGGAAGGGAATATGTCCGACATATCCCCATGCCTTTACAAGCTCTCGCACCTCATCATAGTCATACCCTTTATCTAAACAAAGGTTGCGTACTTCCGTGTCTGAGGGAATCATCCGTTGAGCTTCTAAGGTCAGTTTAGTTAGCTTCATATCATGGCGATTCCCTCCCTCGATCGCCACTGCCAGGGGGATGCCTTTACCATCGGTTAAAACACTCCGCTTGGTGCCAGACTTCGCTCGGTCTGTGGGATTGGCTCCCGTTGCCTCTCCGCCTAGAGGCGCTTTGACCATTGCTCCATCCATCGACATCCAATCCCAATCAATCCCCACTTTTCGGGCATACTCTTCCAGTCCTAATTCCCACATTCGCTCAAATACACCCTGACCTGCCCACTCCTGATATCGATCATGAACGGTACTCGATGCCCCTAAACTTCGAGGTAACGCTTTCCATTGACACCCAGTTCGTAGGACATAGAAAATCGCATCTAGGGCTTGACGATTGTCCATTCTCGGTCGCCCTCCTTTCGGCTTAGGTGGCTCTAACGGAATGGCCCAACTGATCCGTTGCCAAACCTCATCAGAGATGCGGTAGGAGGGGGGAATCTCTGTAAAGTCCATCACGCATCAAGCCCTGAAATAGCCACTCTGTATACATTCTAGCGAAATTTAGTTTTCGGATAGGCTCTTATTGAGCGATCGAAGCCTATCAATGCGTAAACGAACGTTTTTGCAAGGAAAATGATATGACTGAGCTGACTAATGCCCTGCGCCAGTTTAGTCAAGATTTTGTGACGATCAAGTCAGTACTGATGGCTGCATCGCTAGGTTAGACCCAACTCTAATACAATTTACTTGATTGATCATTCAATAATGTGTATGGTGATTAAGTACATCAATTAACTTCTGAGTTCAATTGTCTTGTGGTTCGGCAAAGAGAGTTCGATATAGATGAGGTTTTGGCGATCGCCATGAACCTATTCTGGCAGCGTGGCTATGGCAACACCTCCATGAAAGATGTGGTGCAAGCCACGGGAGTGCAGCCTGGAAGTCTGTATGGTGCCTTTGGCGATAAAGAAAAGCTGTTTCAGCTGGCACTTCGCAAATATACTCAAGATTTTTTTCGTGCTTCCATGCCACGCCACAGCCCACCGTTAGAGTGCATTAAGCAGTGGTTTGAGCATTTGGCTGAAGCCATGACCAACGACCCAAAACAAAAAGGGTGTTTGATCATCAACACGGCAATGGAGCGGGAAGTTCACTCACCTGGCACGATCGCCATTATCGAAGATCGACTAGACGAAATTGAGTCATTCTTTCGCCAAAATCTGAATCAAGCTAAACTCGATGGGAATTTGCCAAAATCTTTTGATGTAGATGTGACTGCAAAAGCCCTGCTGGGTTCTGTGGTAGGTATGTTGGCGGTAGCGCGAATGCGCCGTGATACTCAGACGCTCAACAGCATTGTTACAGGAGCAATCGCCCTACTTAGGTCATGTTAGTTCATGAGTTCAGACATAGGTTTTGACGCTTAGATTCTGAGTCTTTTGAACGATCCTTCAAGAATTGATACTGAAATTACCGTAGACAGCAACGTGCCTGCGTTATTTTTTATATGCATAAACCTTTGTGAGTACGTGCTTTAAGGGCCATTTCCTCACCTCGCCTCAAGTAATTTTGAGATGGGTCTTGACAAGCAAATTTCTCTGACGCTATCTTGAACGAGTATTCAATTTTAATGAATGCTCAAGAAAAATTACCTGCCTCCAAATAACACTCATGAGTGAACTGATTTTGTATGGATTCCCAGTTAGCCCTTATGTGCGATCGGCGCGCATTGCTTTGATTGAGAAAGGGGCTGATTATCACTACAACGAAATTGGGCTTGACCATCTTGCCACTGACGAATACGTCAGGCTCAATCCCTTTCGCAAGATGCCTGTCTTGCAACAAGAAAATTTTGTGCTTTACGAAACCCCGGCAATCTTGGGCTACATTGACGAGGCGTTTGACGGAGCTTCTTTGCAGCCTGCTGACCCCAAAGCACGAGCGCAAATGCGGAAGTGGATTGGCATTTCCAGCAGCTATCTCTATCCAGTCGGGGTCATGCAACTTTTCCTGCAACGGATTATGTTTCCAATTATGGGCAATGAACCGGATGAAACGCTTGTGGAACACTCAGCGAACGCGATCGCACAATATCTGGATGTCATTGAGCAGGAGCTTGTAGATACATTTCTCATTGGCAATGCATTGAGTTTGGCAGACATCATCACTGGGGCGATGATCGATTACGTCAACATGACGAAAGAAGGATCGGCGTTGATTCATGCACGACCCAAAACTGCGGCGTGGCTAAGTCACTTGAGTCAGCGAGAGAGCTTTAAACAAAGCTTGGCGGGTCTGCTCGAAGGCAAGAAACAACGTTAAACAACATTGGCGTTAGAGGGAACTTAAACTCAATGCAATATCGCTTGCTAGGACGTGCTGGGCTTTACGTCTCCGAAATTTGTCTCGGCACGATGACCTTTGGTGGCGATGGATTTTGGAAAGTGGTTGGGGATCTGGGTGTTGAAGCCGCTGCTGAACAAATCAAACTGGCGTTTGACAGGGGTGTGAATTTCATTGACACTGCCAATATCTATTCCAATGGGCAGTCTGAAGAGATTGTAGGTGAAGTGTTACATCGGCTCTCGTTGCCTCGCGAGGAGTTGGTGATTGCCACGAAAGTCCGCGAACGCTTGGGTTCTGCTCCCAATCAGGTGGGCTTAACACGGCACCACATTCTGCACGCACTCGATCGCAGCCTACAACGACTGAAGCTCGACTATGTCGATCTGTATCAGGTGCATGGCTTCGATCCAGTCATCCCGTTGGAAGAAACGCTCAGCGCGCTCGATGATGCCATTACCGCTGGTAAAGTACGCTATGTCGGTTTGTGCAACTTCTCGGCGTGGCAAATTATGAAGGCGCTGGCGATCGCTGAGAAACATCAGTGGCATCGCTTTGAATCGGTGCAAGCCTACTATTCGTTGGCGGGTCGTGATCTAGAGCGCGAGATCATGCCGCTGGCTCAAGATCAGCAGTTGAGTATTTTACCCTGGAGTCCGTTGGCAGGTGGGCTACTGAGCGGTAAGTTTGAACGAGAGAAAGATTATCCTGCGGGTGCAAGACGCAGCACATTTGACTTTCCGCCCGTTGATTTGGAACGAACATTCAAGATTATTGAGGTGTTGAAGCCGATTTCTCAGAGCCACAGTTGCTCCGTAGCGCGTATTGCCCTGGCATGGCTCCTCAGCCGTAAAGAGGTGACGAGCGTAATCATTGGTGCCAAATCTGTAGAGCAGTTGCAAGATAACTTGCTGGCGACTGACTTAGCGCTTGCAGCAGATGAACTCTCTGCCATTGATGCGGCGAGTCAGCTACCCGTCGAGTATCCTCAATGGATGCTGGAGTTTCAAACGAAAGAGCGAGCGCCAAGGGGAAGTCGCTTTGGTTCATGATTTTGTGATGCCACTTCCCTGTACAGGAGTTTTGCCATCAGCCAACCTCAGCTTTACGGCTAAGCCTTTAGCCGCTACGTTCGAGCGCACTACCTCATGCCTGTCGCCAGCCAGTTTTGATTGATCCATTATTGCCTAAAGGCACTGAAACCTATGAGCTTGAACACATTAGAAAACCAGCATGTTGTGATTGTTGGTGGCAGCAGCGGCATTGGACTGGCAACCGGACATCTTGTCAGGCAGCTGGGCGCAGCCGTAACCCTGATTAGCCGGGATGCCGAAAAACTACATCAGGCTGCCAAGCAACTGGATGGGGTGCAGACTGCGATCGCTGACTTTGCCGATGAAACCGCCATTAGTGCAGCCTTTGCAGACCTGCCACCGATTGATCATGTGTACGTAGCAGCGGGGAGCTTTGTGGGGGGCAATATCCTAGAAGGCAACATGGCTGATTTCCGGCAGGCGATCGATACCCGCGTCTGGGGATCGGTGCATGTGGTGCGGGCAGCAGTACCCAAAATGAATGGCACTGGATCGTTGACGTTCACAGGGGGGCTATCTACCGATCGCCCAGTCGCAGGGGCTTGGGCAACGGCTGTTGCGACTGCCGCTGCTGAACAGTTAGCACGAGCATTGGCACTTGAATTAGCTCCTATCCGAGTCAACGCAGTTTCTCCGGGCTGGACTGATACCCCTATGTGGGATGATATTTTTGGCGAGGAAAAGCAGAATGTATTTAGTAGGGTCGCCACTCAAGTTCTATCTAAGCGCCTCTCCACAGCAGCAGAAGTTGCCCAAGCAGTAATTTTTCTGATGAACAGTAGAACAGTTACAGGGGAGGTGATTCATGTTGACAGCGGACATCGCCTCGTTTGATTCCTGAGTTCCCATTCACTCTAATCAGTTTGTCGTGAGGTCTAACGACCCCAATCACCGGACATAGATAACCTTTGCAACTCACCGATCGCTTGACTTTGTTCCGGTGCATTGGGATTGCTGGGCTGTGATCGCTGCACTCGGCAACCTCAAACTGCTACCAGCTTTTCGCATAACGCGCCAAGAACGTCTCCACAGCATTGATAATGACATTCTCAATCTCACTTTCACCAATTTCCAAATTCATAATTAAAAATCGAGGCCAAAAGATAATGTCATTGATCATGCCAAGAAATTGACGGCTTGCCAATGGAATGTCTGCGATAACTAGCTTATCAAGAACAACTTGTGTCTCTAGATAGGCATGAAGACGTTTGAGGAATGGCTCCTTACCTCGGTGGTAAAGCTCAGTGCCTAGCTCCGGAAAACGAGAAGCCTCTGCAATAATGACCCGGAACAGTGGCTGAATATTAGGACTCATCAATAGTTGAGCATACTCTTGACCAATTTGTATTAATGCTGCTTGTGGAGACAAGCTTGATGACACAGGCGTAGAACTGATGTGGTCTGTTCTCCAGACCTGCGCCGTAATACCGCCGAATAGGTCTGCTTTGCTTGAGAAGTGTTTATACAGGGTTGCCGTAGAAACTTCAGCTTTTTGGGCGACGTAATCTATTGTTGTGCGGTCGTAGCCGAATTCCAGAAAAGCCGTGAGAGCAGCATTCAAAATTGCCTCTTGCTTTTGGCGGCTCACTTCAGCCCGATACTGTTCAAGTCCCATAGTAAAACGACCGTTTTATTTTTGTCTATGATTGCTCTAAACTTTTCCAATACTACGTTGGTCTAAACTCGTTGTATAGTAAAATGAGTGTTTCACTTTACCTAGCAAGACATAACTTTATGTATCGAAAACTACTAGCCCTGAGCTTGTCCGCTTTGACGATGACTCCTGGAATTGCAATCGCCCAAACGCTCGATCGCGCTGCGCCAATAAACTTTCAAGGACGCTATTTAGTTTCAATTTCAGATGCCGATATGCTGGCATCCGCCTATGTAGACGGTCGTTTGGGTCCGCGAGAAGGCGAAGATGCGCTGAGCGTCATTCCATTAGGTGGGCACGTTCGAGATTTACGCGCCTATGAAACAGAAGCGACGAATTCCGTTGCAGGTCCACCCGTTGCGGTTGCCGTGACACCCGATGGTCGCTATGCAGTGGTGGTGGAAACGTTTAGACCTCGACCAGAGGGCGATTGGCAAAACCAACGGTTTTCAGATCTTCAGCAGGGCGATCGCCTTTCGGTCTTTGATTTAAGCAATCCGACTCGCCCGACGCGAGTGCAGGAAGTGTCGCTGGGGGAGCGTCCTACCTCTGTCAGCATCAACCGAGAGGGTTCTTTGATTGCAGTGACTTTTCACCCCAACGGTGCAGGAACAGAAACGCCATTAGCGCTCATCCCATTTCGGGCTGGGCAGTTAGGACAACCGACCTTTCCTGAAGTGGCAAGCGTGTCGAGTGGAGAGGAGTTGATTCATGCGGAGTGGCATCCGACTCAAGACCTGTTAGCCCTAGTCAATTCAACCACTGCGGAGGTGTCCTTTGCCCGCTTGACGAGTCAAGGCACTCTTGAATCTTGGGGAAATGTAGTGGAAGTCGAAAAAGCTCCTTTCATTGCGCGGTTTACGCCAGATGGTCGTCACCTGATCGTCAACGGTCTGTATTGGGGAGCGGATGTGGAAGGGCGATGGAATGAAGCGCCACGCGGCAGTTTGCTGAGCATTCGGCTGGAAGCAGGCACTCAGGCAGATGATTCTCCGCGCCATGCACTGGTGTCACGGGCAACGACGGGCGTGAGTCCAGAAGGCTTCGCGATCAGTCCAAACGGTCGCTATGTAGTGACGACGAATTTGGAGCGCAGCTTTTTACCGTATGACGACGAGCGCATTACATGGTTCTCATCGCTGAGTTTAATTACGCTCGATCCACAGACAGGTCAGCTAAACCATGTTGCCGATTATCCCTATGACGGTATTTTGCCTGAAGCTGCTGCCTTTGACGCTTCGAGCCAGTATCTCGCAGTGACAAACTATGACCATTTTGACGATCGCATTCAAGGTGGATCGATTGATTTCTGGCGCATTGCTGCCGACCCGCTCAACCCACAGCCAGTACTTGTACAAACTCGCTATGCTGTCCCGGTGACACGGGGCGCACACTCACTTGTTCTTGTGCCGTAGAAATCACCATGAAGCTCACAACATGGATTTCCGGACTGCTGCTGTTTGTCGTGTCCATTGGTGTGGCGATCGCCTTCTCTCATTTCACCACTTCCTATTCGCCACTTGCCGCCGATGGAGGTTATTCTCGAACGCTATCAGCGGCAGCAGCGGCAGTTAAATTTCCAAGCAACTACAGACAGCAATTTGTGCATTATGCGACGGTTGACTGTCCAAATAGCGGCGTGGTCAGACAGATGTACATCGATCGCCCATCGCTGGAAAGACTGAAAGCCAGTGAAGCAGTTTCCAACGGAGCGGTAATCGTGATGGAAACTTACTCTGTAAGAAGAGGTGATGGCAATCGCTTGGTTCCGACTCAACTCAACAACCTGTTTGTTCGAGAGAAGCGGCAGGGATGGAATATTAGCAATAGCGGCGGATGGCAGTCTACCTGGTACAGTCCTTCGGGTTCGCTGGTTTCTGACAGCCAAAGTTCCTGTATTGGCTGTCATATCCAAGTGCGCGATCGAGATTACCTGTTTACACTGCCTGCTTTGCAGATGGCTGTAAGAACTGGGCAAACCCAATATCAGCAGACTGAGTTTGGAACTTCTGTTTGTCGATAGAAATTCTTCAGGCACTCAGTACCAACAAGTGATCTCGGGATTGCGTTGAACTCAGCGGAGTGGGTGACTGCTCCGCTGAGTTCAACGCAATCCCAACAATAGTTGGCTGAGAACGTGAATACCCATTAGGATAAGGTCTGAACACAGCGAAATCCAATGTGGCGATGTCCGCGATCTGGTGCGCGTGAAAATCCGGTGCGAAAGTAAGCAGTTAACTCGTCCGGGGCAGAATTAAAGACGTGATCTCCGCCACGAGTCACCCGCTCACCCACGCTATCACGCTGTTCACGCCCATCATCCGAGTTGTAAGGATAGGGTTGATACAAAGTACTGGTCCACTCAGCGACATTCCCCGCCAGCTCATGAACACCGTCTGGGGTTGAACCTAAAGGATGGGTTCCGATGGGTTCTGTCTCGCCAGAACTCCGACTATATACTGCTCGATCAGGGGTTGGTGGTTCATTTCCCCAGGGGTAGATGCGTCCTTCCAAACCCCGTGCGGCGGCTTCCCATTCAACCTCGGTTGGAAGTCTTGCTCCACGCCATACGCAAAACTCATTTGCCCCATGCCAGGTGGTTTCTGTAACGGGATGGTTTTCGTAGCTTGATTGAGGAACAAATTGCCCATTTTGAATGGCAATGCGAGTATGTTCATCATCCAAGGCAATAAGGGGTTGTTGACTACCTTCTTCCGATCCTTCAATCAACAGGGGAATCGCCTCTTCTGGCAAATCACTGGAGCGGATTTCTCCAGATGCAGCATCCTGGAGGAGTTGGATATTTAGCGAGTTAAGAAACTCGGCGTATTGAACATTGGTCACTTCATAGCGATCGATCTGGAAGGCACTGAGGGAGGTTTGATGAACGGGTTGGGTATCTTCAGTCTCGTCTGAACCAATGGTGTAATTCCCGGCGGGAACGAGAACTATTGACCGATCTTGCACAGTGTCGGTGGGAGTAGCAACGATCGTCTCCTGGTTTGGTGAAGATACAACCGTTGGCGGAGGTTGCACGCTTGTTTCACAGCCAATGATCAGGGATGCGATCAGTGTGATTGCTGTGATGAACGACATATAGCGTTGCGGTTTGCGAGGCGATCGCAATTTAGAGACTATACTATTCATTGCTCTTGGTGTCCGCTGGTTGAATAGTTTGAGGCGTTGTTGTCCGAACATGTAAATTTTGTAAGGACGTTTTGCAGAAGGACTCTAAGTGGTTAGATAAAAACAATTACAAGTATTTATATGCATAACCGATATCCCACACCTCGAACGGTTTCAATGCGCTCGTCCCCTAACTTTTTCCGCAGATGCCCGACATAGACGTTGACAATATTGGTGCCGGGGTCGTAGTCATAACCCCAGATGCGATCGAGGATCTGTTCTCGCGTCAACACCTGCATCGGATGACGGAGAAAAAACTCTGCAAGTAAAAATTCTCGTGCTGAGAGTTCGATAGGGCGATCGCCCACCCATGCCTGACGGGTTAACAAATTCAGGGTAATGTTGCCGACTTGCAAAGATATATGGGGTTGAGTGCGGGGCAGGTGGTTGCGGAGTTGAACCCGAATCCGGGCGAGCAATTCTTCAAAGCTGAAGGGCTTGGTGATGTAGTCATCTGCGCCCTTTTCCAATCCGGCAACTGTATGTTCAACGCCATCTCGTGCGGTAAGAACGACGATTGGAATCGTGTACCCCTGTCCTCGGAGGGCTTTGAGGACAGTCAGCCCATCTTGATCTGGCAGTCCTAAATCGAGAATCACCAGATGAAAATCTCCGCTGTGGCTGATTTGCAGTGCCTCGCGTCCCGTGTTAACGGCGATGGTCGTGAAGCCGTGCGCCTGTAGCCCGGACTCCAAAAAGTCGATGATGCGGAGGTTGTCTTCGATGATCAAAATCCGATTCATAGATAGCCCTGTCGGAAATCGCCTCAAGCGGTATGACAATGGTAAACGTAGCACCCTGACCTAGACGACTGGAGAGTTCAACCCCTCCACCATGTGCCTGGGCGATCGCTTCCACAATGGCCAGCCCCAACCCATGATTTTCACCCTGGGTTTCGCCCAGATTTTCGTGATTAGTGGCGCGGGCAAAGCGTTCAAAAACCCTAGCCTGATCATCGGGAGCAATGCCCTCTCCCGTATCTCTCACCCACAGGTAGGCATAGTTTTCGCGTACTGATGATCCCAGGGCGATTGTGTCACCCGATTGGGTATGGCGAATGGCATTTTGCACCAGATTTAACACTGCCTGGGTGATGCGCTGGCGATCGACCCGGATCGGACTCAACCCCTTTGATTCCAGCTTCCACTGCCGATTTGCCATCGAGCAAGCTTTCAGATATAGCTCTTCCGTCAACCAGTCCAGCTCTTCCAATTTCAGGGTAAGAAAGTCTGGGCGTTCGGCTTTGGCTAACAGCAACAAATCATTCACCAACCGATTCATCCGATCGAGTTCGTCGATCGCCAAGGCAATGGTCTGCTCCTGTTGTTCTGGGCGATATTTTAGGGTTTCCAGATAGCCACGAATCACCGTAATTGGCGTTCGCAACTCGTGACCGGCATCCTTCAAAAACTCCTGCTGGCTCTCAAAGGCGATTTGCAACCGATCCAGCATTTCATTAAATGTGGTCGTCAGGTTAGCAATCTCATCGGTCCCCTCTACAACAATGCGCTGCTTCATATCAGATTCCGTGATCGATTGCGCGGTTTGGGTCAACAATCGCAGGGGAGCCAGCACTCGTCCTGCGGTTGTCCAGGCGATCGCCGCTGCCACTGCCATGACGCCTAACGTGGCTGGAATAATCAGCAACACCGCTCCATCTACCACTTGATACGCACGATTAGTACAGTCTATAGGAACGGTTACATCGGCACGCTGCTGATACACAATCTGTTGCTCCCCCCCCATCTGGCGAGACTTGTCCTCCCGATATTGATCCCGAATCTGCTCATAGAGGATGTGATGGGTTGCCAGGATGGATGCTACGCTGGAAAAGGCGGTCAGCAAAAAGTACCAGACAAAAATTCGAGGACGGGTGCTGTTGAACCATTGCCGCCACTGCTTAAAAGTGGTTACAGATATCATGACAACTTCCTGAACTGGCGTGATCGCGAGATTTCTAACAATCTCAGAAATTGGGCTGCTTCTGGTTGCATGAATGAACCCTCTGTATGGTCACAGAACCCTAATTTTTCGCTTGGTTTTCTAGCTGCCTGAGTCATCTGCTAAGGCCGATCTCCCATATGTTATCTGATAGAGCGAGGTGTGAGTTAAGCCATGAGCAATCTCGCTTCTGATCCGGTTAACTGAACGGTACTTTTTTCAATGCCTGGATACTGCGTCGCCAGAGCGATCGCACATATTTTTGTTGGTCGATCGCATGCAGCACAATAAATCCTAAAAACGTATAAGCCATCCAGAAGTGTAAACTTCGCGCTAGCTCCACAACCGCCGCATTTTCAGGAAAAATATCTGGCAACGTCAACCAGAAAAAAGGGACATTGCCACTTTGGTAAGAATTTGATAGGAAAAATCCACTCAGGGGTACTGCCAGCATGAATACATAAATTGCAGTGTGTAACAGAAATGTGCGAATCCATTCGCCTGTCAATTTGGGTGAGCGACGGGTATATTTTCGCCACCAAACTCGCTGCAAAATAAAAATTCGCCAGGTCAATAAGGCCATCGTCAACGCTCCAATTGATTTGTGCAGAGTGTAAGCGTTGCCCTGCAAGGCTCCTGTATCTTCTGGCATCCGCACCATCCAAACGCCCCCGACAAACAACAGCAAATAACAGCCTGCCATCCACCAATGCATCGACCACAAATGCTTGAAGACTGAATTCAATCTGGATTGGGGTTTGGTAGCTTGAGCAGTCGGGGTTTGCGAACCTGATTGAGAACTCATCGAATGCCTCCTTAAGCTTAGCTAACCCTAATGGCGTTTGCGTTCTATCGCCTAATATCCAGGAGCTTCATAAATTTAAAGTAAACTATTGATAAAATTTTTTTTATGTTTCTGTCCATCTAGAAAAAAGAAATACTCGCCTAGGTTTTGCCTGGGCGAGTATTCAATCCTCATTGAGAGATGTAGTATGAGAGTGAGATAATTCTCGGAACTATCCAAACAGATGACGCAGATTTTTCTGCCCAATCTAGTAGAGCTAAAGATAGCTCATCAACCAAAAAAAGCTAGCTCCATTAATCTCCATTCATGTCACTTAGAAAGCGCCTAACTGATCGAATATACGCTGCATCGTTCAGATGTTCTGACGATAGCCGATTTTGCTGCACAGCAGCCTGGATGATGTCTTCGGCTGTAATTTTTCCTGACTCTGCTGCTGCATGGAGTCCACTAAAACTCGAGATTCCTTGCTCTTGGAAATAGCCATTGCGGGCTAAATTGAATAAATTGAATGGGGTTGTGTCAACACTCTGCGCTTGGGCAATAGTAGCACCAGCCATTAAAATAGTCAAAACGGACAAACTACTGACAAGAATGCGTTTCATAGATAACCTCTTCACTGAATTAATTGCCTCAATTGGCTTGACAATATTCAGTTTCGTTAGCTTTCGTAAATTATCTGTAAACCAATAGTGAAATCTTTTTTACTGAAGGCATTAGGAAGTCTGTGTGGCTATGTACTTGCATAGACATTTGCAGCGATCGCTATGGTCTCCAGAAGCACATCAGTAAAACTAATCAGCTTACGTGCCGCTTTACTCCAAGCTTTGGCAGGTGACCTCAATAGGCTTCCTAACCAAGCTCTTAAGCAGTCCAACGACCAAGTTCACTGGACACAGGCTTGAACATTCAGCCGAGAAATTTGCGGCGTTCCGGTGCAACAACTTGTTATGCTATCAGCACAGTAAACGTCACGCACTTTCTCAAGAAGTCGGTTTCTCTTCAACTTTTCATGGATTCTTGCGGAGCCGAGAAAACCACCTGTACTAGCGTTGATGATGTAGAGTTGGGCTGCGCTTTGTTATTGCGGTGTTTCACTCCCCAGATGCCTGTTGGTTTATTATTTTGAACATTTGGCTCGGAGCTATTTTAGATGCTATTTGTAAAACTCGGGCTAATCCGATGGCAATTTCATAATTGTCTTTTCTGATGGCTTGCAGAGTTTTTTTAGCAACCTGTTCGGGCAGAATTCCTTTTGGCTGGCTGCTTTTCGCTCCCACTTTTTCGTGTAATTCGGTTTCAACCAGCGGCGGGGCAACATCGAAAACCTTAACGTTCGTTTCTTTGAGCTGATAACGAAGCGACTTGCTGAAAGACTGCATCGCGGCTTTCGTCGCGCAATAAATGGGCATTACCGCAATCGGCACAAATCCAAGTCCAGACGAAACGTTGATAACTGCAGCCTCTCTTTGTTTCAGTAACTGCGGCAATAATAAAAACGTCAGATGGATTGGCGCAGTCAAATTTGTTTCGATTTCATTCTCGTTTAGAAAATCATCGGCAAGGCTTGAGTTTTTTACTCGGAACTCACGCTCTATTCCGGCATTATTAACTAAAATGTTTAGATTCGAAAAATTCCCGATCGTCCACTCAACTAGACTATTGCGTTGGTCAACATTGTTTAAGTCGGCAACGCGAATTTGTAATTTGGGAAGTTTCTGCTTTGCCGCTAGTAATGCCTCTGCGCGCCTTCCGCAAATTATCACATTGTTGTTTGCTGCTAAAAACTGTTCGGCAAGAGCAAACCCAATTCCTGTTGAGCCGCCGGTGACTAAAATCGTGTTGTTTTCAATGTTCATCTTGAGGTTAAGATCATGCTTGAATTATACGATAATTAAACATGGCTCAATACCTGTTCCAGGGAGATGAGCTATGGGGAAAAGCTGAAAAGTCTGAACCAGATCCGTTCCAGCGTCTTTTGACCTCCGAAGCTGCTTTTTCTAGCTGCATTTTGGGTGTCCTTCGTCAGAATTACATCTTTACGTTACTGTAGACTTCCACTTACTGTTTGGGAAGTACTTACTTTTTTGTAAGCAACTTGTAAGTCTATGCGATGGAGAGAACAGATACATGACAGCAACGCAACCGGAGGGCGCCGTAATTTGTACAAACTGCGCTTGAAATTATCGGTGATAGAAAGTTATTTCTCAACTCGCAGCGCCCCACCACTTCCCAAATAGACAACGGAGAAAAGTTCAAAACATTGAACTTTTTGCGAACGATGGAAGAGATGTAATCTTACACTGCTTGCTGTAGATAACGCACCACCCAAGTTCCCAGTACTTGTTTCAGTCCATAAATAAGGGTACGATCGCTTTCTGTCCAGTCCCTCGGTGTTTCAAACACACAGGGTTCCAAAACACCATAAAACTCCCCCTCATAATAGATAGGAGCATGAACTAAGGCGCGATGTCTAAATACCGATCGCTCAAGGTTGATGTCCAATGTTCCTGGTGGGGCGGTCTCAATATCCTTAATAAAGTGAGCCTCTGAAGACCGATAGGCTGACAACGTCAATGGATCGTTTGCATTCAGGTTTGAAGGCTCTTGACTCCAATCAGATTGAACCATCGTCGGCCAGCGAGAGTCTCGACTGTGGCCGTGAGTAATGCGGGTTCGCTGTCGTTGTGGGTCGCGGATAAACAAGAAGCAGCGATCGCACCGGAGTTCATCTACCACAGCAGACATCAAAGCCATAAAGACAGTGTCTGGATTTTGATTTTCCTGAAATAGAGCGGCTATGGAATCGGGTAAGCCTGTGGCAGATAAACTCTCTGAGACCCTTAATGTATTTGAAGATTGCTTCTCATGCGATGACGCTAAAGGTGCTTCGGCCAACGATCTCGTTCGAGTGCATCCCCCGATGATTAAACTGCTCATAAAACCACCCAACAAACTCAGGGTTTCACGACGAGACCAACTCACCTGCTTTTGATTCATACTTACCTAAAGAGAATGCTACTTCACTTGGATAGAGCCAATTTGTTCAATTTCAAACTGTTGGAAAAAGTCTGTAGTGTCAGGCTCATAAACATGAAGTTGCCCCTTGATAACATAAATGTTGCTATTTCGAATCGTTCCTGTGCTGGGATAGTCGTCATCAGAAGCATAATTAGGTTCCTAACATGCACCGCTCCTGCACAAGTTAGGGGTTTGAAAAAGTGAAATTAACTAGCCCCTTCTACGCCTTCTACATACCAGTCAATTGAGTTGATGCGAGGATCTCTGGGGTTATATGCCTCCTCCGCTGAAATCACAATATTTCCCTTGTTGTCTTTGAGTTCTCCTTTAAAAATCGTTCGCTTTCCAGAAAGCAATTGTTGCTTCGCTGCGTCCACAGCTGCCTTAGCTTCAGGACTAACGGCAGCACCATAGCCTGAAATTTTGGAAAACTCCTCTTTGAGCCCACCTGCAAGTACTTGTGGCACCCCACCATTCATCAATGTTTTACCGTTCTGAAACATCTCAGCATAGTTTTTGTAGATTTGCCCCCAATTCCATTCAACTCCTGTGAGAAATCCTTTAGGTGCAATGCTTTGCTCATTGACGTGATAGCCACAACTATAAACTCCGCGCTGCTCAGCCGTTGTAATGATAGCTTTCGGGCTATCTACCCGCGTGATAATGACATCGGCTTGTTGATCGATCAAACTATTGGTCGCTTCTACCTCTTTGATGGGTAGCGACCAATCTCCTGTAACAATAGCTTGAACGATGATATTCGGGTTTACACTTTTCGCACCCAATGTAAAGCTATTGACTTCTTGTAAGACAACAGGAATGGGTTTGGGGATGACGAACCCTAGCTTTCCAGTCTTAGACATAGATGCTGCTACGATACCAGTCAGGTAAGCAGGCTCCATCAAAGCACTAAAGTATGAGCCAATATTTTTGGGGTTGGATGGGTCAAGTGGATGGTTGGGATGGAGAAACTGCACGTCGGGATATTCTTGGGCAAGCTTCAAACTATGAGGGTCGAAATAACCCCAGGACGTTGGGAAGATGACTTTGGCTCCGTTCTGCTCGATCATATTTCGTATCGTCTCTTGCACAGCCGTTGTTTCAGGAATGCTAGCCTCCTCAACCAGCTTGATCCAGGGAAATGCACTAGCCATGCTGGCAGCTGCGGCTGCGTGAGCCTGGTTATACCCAAAGTCATCTTTAGGTCCGACGTAGATAAACCCAATGGTTATTGGCTCATTGCTTGAAGCCGTTGGGCTAGCAGATTCGCCAGAGGAGGGTGATGAGTTGGTGCATCCTGTCCAAAGTTGGGACGTTAGCCCAAAGGCTCCAAACGAGAGTAACCCGCGAATGACCGTTCGTCGAGGTAGAATGAGGCGACCAGATTGACCCATGATTTTAATTCCCTAAAACTTAGCAACAGTGTAGAAAAAACAATCTGTTCAAGCTGGACGGAGATCGCCGGGGGCTGCGCTAGGGTCCATGTTTTCGTAACTGAAGTAGCGATCGGGAATGCCGTTGTAAATGATGTAGTCATCAAATACATGAATTCCTGGCCGACCGTTTACGTGAGCGATCGCATCTCGCACAGAATGCAGTTGCTTCACGCTCATCTGTAACGGACGTTCGTAGGGTTGGTAGTTGGTGCGAATCAGATAGTCTAAGCGAGGGTAGATCGACATCTCCACATGACACCCCAGCAAGTGTGTCACTGGGTGAGTATCGGTGAAGGCAATCATCCGGTCAATGCTGCCGCAAAATTCATCCCAATCACGAATATAGAGACGACCGGGGTAGAGCAAGTCTCCGGTAAAGAGGAGTTGGGTGTAGGGGTCGTAGATGGAAACTTCAGCATCTTCATGCCCAGGGCTTGCCATGACGTTCAGTACTCGCCCACCCAAATCAAACGGCACAACATCCTTGGGCCAGTCTTGAAATTTATAAAACTCACGGGTAGCCGCTAAACTGTGTCCTACCATCTCTGTATTGGGGCGATCGTCAAATTGCGGATCTCCTTCAAAGTGATCCCGATGTAGATGCGTATGAGCAACCACGAGTGAGTAGGATGGACGGGGATTTTTATCCAACCATTGTTCAATCAATGCATCGACGGTTTGACGCAACGGAAAGAAATCTGGCGATCGCGTTGCACCCGTGTCAAGCAAAATGGCGCGATCGTTGCCAAACAGAAGAAACATAAACGGGGCTTCATAGTGCACCGCCATATTTTGCCGCAGGATGTAGGTGTGCTCGTTGTAAGCATGAATCTGGATGTCGGGATCGGTATTGTGTTTTGGTGAGATAGAGCCATGAATCCACTGCACATCCAGATTGCCGGACGCAGGAGCCTCTGGAGTGAAATCAATCGTGATGGGTGAATAGGACGTTAAGGGGGTCAAAATAGTCTCCTACTTGCTATTGGAAGCGATCATCCATAAAAACTGTTCACAAACTATACAGGTTGTAAGTCTAGCGTTGGGTAGTCAATGTAACCTCGCGCATCACCCCCTTCAAACGTGGAGCGATCGTAGGGATTTAGTGGAGCATTGAGTTCAATGCGAGCAGGTAGATCAGGATTGGAGATAAATAGTCTGCCAAACGCGACTAAATCGGTATCACCATCGGCGATCGCAGCATGTCCCAGTTCCGGATCATATCCCCCGGCAGAGATGATGATGCCTTTGTAAATAGACCGGAAATAGCGAACCGTCAGTTCTGCCAGATTTGGATCAGCATCCTCTTCATCGGCACGGGGTTCGACTAGATGCAAATACGCCAGATTGACGCGATCAAGGACACCCGCTACGTGAGTAAATAATGCTCTGGGATCAGAATCCGACATGCTGTTGAAGGTGCCTGCAGGAGAAAGACGAACGCCAACGCGGTTGGCACCCCAAACATCAATGACGGCTTCAGTAACCTCTAATAGCAGGCGGGTGCGGTTTTCCATTGATCCACCATAGGCATCGGTGCGGCGGTTGGTGCCATCGCGGAGGAATTGATCGAGTAGATATCCATTGGCGCTGTGAATTTCAACCCCATCAAATCCAGCAGCTAGAGCATTCGCTGCTCCTTGGCGATAGTCTTCGACAACGCCAGAAATCTCCTCTAGTTTCAGCGATCGCGGAGTTTCATACCCTGCGGCTGCGATTGCACTGGGAGCGATGGGCAATGCACCGCTGGGTTGGAACGATCGCTCAGAAATCCGCCCTACATGCCAGAGTTGCAGGAAGATCCGCCCGTTCTTTTCATGCACGGCATCAGTCACTAGCCGCCATCCGTCCACCTGCTCTGGCGAGTGAATTCCTGGAGTATTGGGATAGCCCTGTCCCTGCTGGGAAACCTGAGTGGCTTCACTAATAATCAGCCCAGCGGATGCTCGTTGAGCATAGTATGTAGCATTCATAGGCACGGGTCTATTTCCAGCTCCCGCCCGACAGCGGGTTAGGGGAGCCATCACAATGCGGTTGGGTAAAGTATACGAACCGACTTGCACGGGTGAAAGCAAATTGAGGGTTGTGGTCATACCGTAAAGATCCCCAAAATAGTCAGGACAGAACTATAAATTGCAAGCGATGAGTTGTAAGCAATAAGTTGCAAGGACTTGAATCACTACGAGAGACACTTGAAGGTGAAAAATACTTGTCGTATCACCTCAACTAGAAATTTCAGTCTTTATCTAGCTAGACAATAGGAAAAAAGATTACTAAAGTAAAGTAGAAACGAAAAAGTAACTAAGGTTCTACAGAGAAATTAAGAAGCTTACATGCCTGAAACTAAATACTGCCCGTTAGCGATTCTACTCAATCAGATCTCAGGACAATGGACGATCTACATTATCTGGATGCTTGACATCAATGGAGCATTGCGATTTGGTGAATTGAGACGAGAAGTAGACGGCATCTCCACAAAAGTTCTAACAGAGCGGTTGAGACTTTTGGAATCAATTGAGCTTGTTCATCGTCACTACGAACCTTCAATTCCGCCCCAAGTCACATATACACTCACGGAGCGCGGTAAAGAATTATCGAGGATCCTCGATCATGTTTACGAACTGGCTGCGCGCTGGTATGGTACTGAACAAGAAACTGCCAGCTAAGTGGCAAATATCGAACTCAGCAATAAAATGGCGATAGTTTAACGACTGATATGAATGAGCAAAAGATTTGGCACAATTTGTAAATCACTGGCGCAATCTATCAAGCTTCTCTAGGGCAAGATGCTACTTTCTAATGACCTGAGATTTGCTGCGTGAGCAGCAGCGATGGGAAGCAGACTCGACGCTTGAGACAGTAGCAAGCTCTAGTTTTGCAAGACTGTGCCAGTCATTTGCTCATTGCGCCAAATCTTTTTCTCATTTACAACACCCGTTTAGGCATGATGGGATTGGTGTATAAACGTTCGTTTACACACCGAATTGTGACGATCGCCCAAGCAAGCCTTTCAGCTTTGCGAAAACGTATTGCAGAAACTGATGGAATGGCAATGAGATTCTGCGAGGCCTTGGACGTTTCATAGCCCTAATCGCAGCGCGACGTATTCCGACTTTGGCAAAGATCGTGCCTCAATCCGATTCCTGCCAAGGTGCTTTTCTAGCCGATCGCTGTTTCTCCTGAGGGCATGTTTTGCCTTCATAGTGACATTGCTCGCCTACTGTCTTATTTGAAGGTTGCCGAGCCTCTAAATTTCTCATGGTTTGAACTCTGGTTTCTAGAAAATCATGATTCTTTTTTGGAGGAAGCTTTCCTTAAGTCAATGAAGCGCCTTCTCACGTTTATCCAAACAACTTTCCAGTAAGTCAGAACATGTAGAAAGATAAAGACCAGGAAGATATAGGACGACCAGAAATGTGAGTCTCTAGTTAGCTCCACCCACCTGTCATCAGAAACAAAAACGGACGGTAGGGGGATGCCCAATAGAGTGGTATCTAGACCAATGAAATTCCGTAGGAAGAAGCCGCTTAGGGGAGCTATCAGCATAAAAAAATACAAGCTACTGTGTAAAATGGTGGCTTTTAGCCAGTTTGGCGTGACCTTAGGCGATCGTCTTGAATACTTATACCTAAGCAACCGTAATAGTAAGAAAATTCTGGCGATTAGCAGCATCAGAAACAGCATCCCGAACGATTGATGAAGGAAGGGGCTTAACCTAGCTAAAAGACCAACTTGACTGAAGTGCGCGACAAAAACACCCGTGAGAAAGAGTAAGAAAATGAAAGCTGCCATAAGCCAATGCAAAATCATTAAAGATTTGAACGCTGTGTTTTGCCGTTTGAGTTTCTCTGTAGCAGTTGTCCTATTCATTAGGCTGACTTCCTCGAAGAGATTGCCTATCATCGTTGTAGAAAATCGTTAAAAATTTGTGAATTAGGAATTAGACTTTTTAAATGAATAAAAGCTGCATAAGATTGGGCTTTCAGGGTTACCTTGGCAGATTCATAGATTTTTAATACTTATGGTGGAAACTTAAGAGGTGACTTGATGAAGTCTAAAAAACGATCCCCATGCCTGTAGCGACCACAGTATTGCTTGTTGAAGATGATGTTAGTTTGCGTGAGACTGTGCAGCTCTATATTGAGCGAGAGGGCTTGACCTGCTTAACCGCCATTAATGGCACAGAGGGCGTAGCTCAGGTACAGTGTTTTCGCCCCGATCTGGTCGTGCTAGATATTGTGTTGCCCGACATTAGCGGATTTCAAGTCTGTCAAGAAGTCCGAGCATTGGGATATTTTGTACCCATTTTGATGCTGACGGCGCGGGCAGAGGAGAGCGATCGCCTCCAAGGATTGGCAATTGGAGCCGATGATTACTTAACCAAACCTTTCAGTGCAAAGGAGTTGGTAGCGCGAGTCAACGCTTTACTGCGGCGGGCCTATAGCTCAGGCTATCGGGAGGTAAGACAAACCTGGGGAATTGCGATCGATCCTAATCAACGTCATGCTTTTCTCAATGGTGACTTGCTAGACCTACGCGGCAAAGAATTTGACTTACTGGCACAGCTCGCCGATCGTCCAGGACGAGCTTATACTCGCGAACAGCTATTGGAACATATCTGGGGACTGGATTTTGCAGGCGATACTCGAGTCGTTGATGTTTACATTCGCAAGCTGCGGGAGAAAATTGAGTTAGATCCCTCTCGTCCAGAGTATATTCAAACCGTGTGGGGCGTTGGCTATCGTTTTCGAGGAAACGAAGGATGAGATTAAGAAGCGTCTCAACCCGGCTGACGTTGACGCTGTTGCTCGTCACTCTGGGCAGTCTCGCTGGATTATGGCTCACATTAGGTACGGCTCTAGAAACGTTTTTTGTTAAAGAAGCGCAGACGACGCTGCGGCAGCAAGCCGATGCCTTAGCAATGCAAATTCCTAGCCATTGGAACAGTTCTCCTGCCGTTCGCCAACTCACCGATCTGACTAGCCAACAGGCGAGAGTGCATGTCACGATTTTCAATGCTTCTACCATAACCCGATTGATGAGTCAGGGAGTAGAAGACGCTGATTTAGTCGAACTTCCCCCAGATTTGATTCCCAAAACCCTTGCCGGAGAACCGCAGGCTGGAAACTTTTGGATTCCCACCGTCGCCAACTATCGCTGGTGGCTCTATAGCACCGCTCCAATTCGTCATCCAGATACAGCTCAAATTGTGGGGGCAGTCTATGTTGCCATGCCCCTACGTCGTCCTAAACGGTTTGCTCAACAGGTGCAGGGATTGGTGATGGGAATGGCGATCGCTGCTACCACTCTTGCCACTGCCACCGGATTGTTAATTTCTCGAACCTTAACCAAACCCTTGAAAGTGCTGCACCATCAGGCACAACGTCTGGAAGCGGGAGATTATCAGGCTCGTTCTGCCCTCAAGGGCAAGGACGAACTGGCGCAATTGAGCTATTCACTTGACCAAATGGCAGCCAAGCTGATGGAAACGCTGTCTGCACTTCAGGCTCAGGAAACCGCTCGTCGTGAGCTAGTTGCCAATGTCTCCCATGATTTACGTACCCCCTTAGCGGCTCTGCGCGTCGAGTTAGAAGCCATTTTAGATGGCGTAGTAACGGGCGAGAAAGCGCAGCTTTATTTACAGCGCGCCTGTCGTGAAACAGACTACCTGGCTCGTCTGGTCGGACAATTATTGCTGCTCGCCAAAGCTGATGCCGGACAGTTGCGGGTCTATCCTCAAGCTGTCTCAGCCGTGGCAATCGCCCAAGAATGTCTCTATCGAATGCAGCCTTTCGCCACTCAAGCCGGGTTAGAACTGGTACTTCACGACACTTCTACGAAAGCCCCTGTCTGGGTTGATCCAGAATTGACCGGACAAGTCGTTTTGAATTTACTCGACAATGCCATTAAGTATGCGCCTGAGAGCAAAGTCATTAGCCTCAAAGTGCTGCCTCCCCTTGAAACCGACCAGCAGCGCTATGTTCCCCTTCAGATTCAAGACCAGGGTAAAGGTATTGAAACCAATGTCCTGCAACGGCTGACAGAACGTTTCTATCGGGGTGACAATGCCCGTCCTAGGGGTGGAATGGGATTGGGATTGGCGATCGCTCAGCAGGTCTGTCAATTTCAAGGCGGCAGAATGCAAATAGAGAGTCAGTTGGGGAAAGGAACCATTGTCACGCTGCTTTTACCTATTGCCACATGAAATCAAACGTTCAGCACGATACACAAGCTCTGTAACTTCTTTGAGAAGTTGCAGAGCTTGCTTTAAAGAGAATTAAGTCAGACTGAAATCGCTAGTGGTGAAATTATTCAAGCTGGCGATGCCAGACTCTCCCGATTGATTGGTTAGATTTGCCAGAATACTGATATTGCCTCCATTTGCAAGGTCTTGAGAGTACACCAAGCGGTTAATTCCTAGCGTTGTGTTGAAGTAAACGAATACGCCCTCTTTAGCCGTGATAGTAGGGTTGTTAGCGATAGCACGAGCCGCCGTTGCTGCATTAATAAAGGGATCAAGTTGGATGATAAAGTTACCATCTGCGGCAATCTGAGTCGTCACTCCCTTCTGAAAAGTTAGACTATTGATGTTCAAGTCTTTAGCATTGAAGACGAACTGATCCTGACCGATCGCGTAATCCGTAATGACATCAGGCTGATTCACAAATTGAATGCCCGTTGTTCCTGCAGGAATTGGAGTAGCACCTGCAAAAACATCGCCTGCAAAGACGAAAGCATCTGCACCGCTGCCGCCTGTGAGCGTGTCTGCTCCTCCTGCACCACCCACTAGCACATCTCTGCCATCGCCTCCCAAGAGGCTATCGTTACCCGTTCCTCCATCTAGAAAATCTCTCCCCTGATCACCCTGGAGTTGATCGTTGCCCTCTTCACCCAACAAGAAGTCGTTACCTTGCCCGCCAAACACCTGATCGTTATTTTGCCCCCCCAGCAAGACATCGTTGCCTCGACCGCCAGAGATGCGATCGTCCCCAGCTAAACCTAAGATGACATCGTTACCAGATCCCCCATTCAAACTATTGCTGCTAGCATCCTTTACTAAAATTTCATCCAAAAGGCTTTGGATTGCTTTTGTACGGCTTACACGAACCTGTCCTAGCTTTGTCATATCTAGCTCCTCATGGGTCTCAAAACTTGACGTGGAGTTGGGTTAGCTTTGAAAGCTAGGACAAGCTTGCGTGAAAGGTTTTAAAAATGTATGAAAAATTTCAGTACAGGACAAAAGCTTGCAAAAGGATAGCAGGAGGGGTTTTGATGAGAATTACCACATTTGATATCAATCCCCAGGCACCAGATTACTCTAATCCAACAAGCATTGCAGCTCTATTCGGGTTAGCACGGGGCAACAAAAGCTTGCAAACCTACTGCAAACCCTATGCGCTGAACTGGCGCTATCAGCCTACAGGAAAAACCTATGAAACGATGCCGCTCCCTACACATGAATATAAGGTACCCCATGCGCTGAATTGGCGCTATGCCAATCGCTGTTCAATAGATTACACCTGGATACTTGCGGCAACTGTAGAAGGGATGAGGCTTGAATTTTCTAGAGTTCAGCACAGAGGTTGCATCTCCCTCAATCTCTCTAATCTAGAATTTACTTGGTAAAGTACCACTATTACTCAAAAGCTCCATGAGGGTCGAATGGTGATTCGTCCTTACCTAAACTTACTCATCTTATTGATGGATTTCCTATGAAACTGCTCAACAAACGATTGAAGAAGCAGCGCCCCTATCCTCGCGTCCACATCAAAGTTGAGGATGGACGGTTTCAGATTGCTGGGCTAAACCAGTGGTACTCCTACTGGCGTGATCCCTACCACATGCTGCTAACGGTTCCCTGGTCTGCTTTCGTTGCCCTAATCTGGCTATCCTATGCTGGGACAAATGCGATATTTGCGATCGCTTACTTGGCTGGCGGAGATTGCATTGCCAATGCTCGACCTGGTTCGTTTATTGATGCCTTTTTCTTCAGTGTGCAAACGCTTGCCTCAATTGGCTATGGCGCCATGTACCCCAAGACATTCTATTCCAATACAATTGTCACGATCGAAGCCATGACAGGTCTAATTGGCATTGCTCTGTTAACAGGGCTAGCCTTCGCTCGGTTCTCCCGTCCGACTGCACGGGTTGTCTTTAGTAAGGTAGCCGTGATTACTGCCTATGACGGCGTTCCAACCTTGATGTTTCGGACTGGAAACAAGCGCCGTAACCAGATTTTGGAGGCTCAGCTCCAAGTCTATCTCATGCGCAATGAGGTTAGCGCAGAAGGACAATCCATGCGGCGGTTTCATGACTTGCAGCTAACACGAAGCCGCACGCCTAGCTTTACGCTCAGCTGGACAATCATGCATCCGATCGATGAAAATAGCCCGCTCTATGGAGTCACAAACGAAATGTTAAAAACTCAGCAAGTGACGATCGTGGCTTCCCTCAGCGGACTTGATGAAACCGTGATGCAGGTCATTCATGCCCGCCATATCTACGCTGCCCAAGATGTACTGTGGAACAACAGGTTTGTCGATATTTTCCACGACACCCAGGATGGACATCGCTACCTGGATTACAACTGCTTTCACAGCGTTGTCCCGCTAGAGTAAAGGCAGCTACTCTGCTAATTCACACGGTTCGCTCTCATCAGATATTGGCTTGACTACGACGCGCCCATTCTCAACGACCGTGCAGGTCTTCGATACGACTGGGCTGCATACATCTGGCGTATTCTTCACCCGATTGCAGTGCTGGAGAGTCTGCCGCTGTTGGCTTAGCACTATGACGCAACAGCTAGAGTTTACTATCATAAAGACGTTATTCAATCTATATTCATTATCCCTCTACAGCAGAACTAATACTAGAGGAGAACCGAATTGTTTTTGGTAGGGGTGCATCGCCAGGTGACACGGATCAACCCAACTTATTATTTTCAAGCAGCAACCGTGCCAGACTTGGCAAAGCCTCGCCATAGACGTGAACCGATCGCTCTAACAACTGGTACTTTAAAGCTTGCAGTGCGCTGAAACCCAATTCCCTCGCTGAGGCAAGCGACGACCACGACTATACCTAGCTTTACCCAAAGTGCGTAAGAGTCGCTATTTATGCGTAGGTAATCTTCAGCATCTAGATATTACGAATAGCTAATCAGGCAGAGCTTTGATATCTAGCAGGAGTGACTTTAGAGACTCAAGTTGCCAGAACAATATTTTTTGGAGGTCATTGATGGAATGTAATCGTTCAAGGGGTTGACAAATCGTAATTGAGAAAATGAGAGGTAACTGATAGGGTGACGAAATGAGCGAAAACGTCCCTAACCCGATTGAGAAGATTAGCGAGGAGGACTGGGCGCAAACGC
>JAESFK010000377.1_pt1 | contig 25259 bp, 21 predicted proteins | sample 9269391 | NCBI WGS metagenome assembly JAESFK01 (sample SAMN14506231, study PRJNA617097) | algae metagenome | isolation source: Drouetiella hepatica UHER 2000/2452 and co-occurring heterotrophs from... | place: Slovakia: Slovak Paradise National Park, Hrabusice, Kosice Region | collected 2000-01-01
AACATGTCGGCGCCGCTGCTACCGGGCGCGACCGGGCAGATCAGCCTGGAACAACTGATCAGTTCGGACCCGGAGGTCTATGTCGCGACCGGCGGCACGCATATGGCCCGGTTGGGCGGCCTCGTGCTCGGGCTCGGCGTACCGCGCGAGACGGCCACTGCCAGCTTCGCGAAGCTGCTTTCGCAGCCGGGGATTTCGACGCTGAGCGCCGTGCGCAATGGCCGCGCGACCGCGATGTGGCAGCTCTTCAACGATACGCCGCTTCATGTCGTCGCCGTCGAGGCGCTGGCGAAATGGATCCATCCTGGGCGCTTCGCCGATCTCGATCCCGCAGCGACGTTGGCGGAGGCCGCACGCTTCTCGGCGATCCCGCTCGACGGCACGCTCTGGCTCGACGCGTCCGAGGCAGGACCGATGCCGGCACGCCCCTGAGGGCGATGCGGAGGCTTCCGCCGGCGCCCTCGACCGACCCAAGGACGACACACCGATGACCACGCTACTTGCCGAGACGACGATCGCATTGGCCGAGCCGGAAGCCGTGCTGAATCCACTCTGCGTTCACCTGCTCGACCATGACGCGCAGATCCGGCGCGAGCCGGGTGAAACGGTGATCGTGCTTGGAGCGGGGCAGGCAAGGCTGCGCGCTGGCGAGGGCCTGCTCGCTGTCGCCGTCGAGGCCCCCGATCTCGCCTCTCTCCAGGAGCTGAAGCGCGCGATCGCGAGCCATGTTGTCGAGTTCGCGCCGGCTGGCGAGACCCCGGCAATCGTCTGGGTTGGAGACGGCCAGGCGCCATCGCTGCCGCCCGATTTCCGCGTGCTCACCGTCACCGCGACGGAGCAACTCTCGCCGCATATGAAGCGGATCCATTTTTCCGGCGAGAGCGTGGCGCGCTACGCCTCGCTCGAGGCCCTGCATGTCCGGCTCTTCTTCCCGCCAGCCGAGCTTGCCGAGCCGGTCTGGCCGATGCTGGGCACTGACGGCCTGCTGCAACTGCCGGCGCCGGAGCAGCGCCCGGCGATCCGCAAATACACGATCCGGCAGATCGACGTCGCCGCCGGCACGCTCGCGATCGACTTCGTGCTGCATGACGATGCCGGGCCGGGCTCGGCCTTCGCCGCGCGAGCCCGTGCCGGCGACCGGATCGGCATGGCCGGGCCGGGCGGGCGCGGTCTCAAGAGCGCCGAGCGCTACGTCTTCATCTGCGACGAGACCGGCCTGCCGGCCGTCGCGCGCATGCTCGAGGCCCTGCCCGACAACGCGCAGGGCCTCGCGCTGATCGAGGTCGCGGACCGAAACGAGGAGTTGCCGCTGGCAGCGCCCGCCGGAGTCTTGATCCGCTGGCTGCATCGCGACGCGCGCAGGCCGGGTGGTCCGTCCCTGCTGCTGGAAGAGTTCGACGACCTTGCCTGGGATGCCGACGAACCGGGGGTCTATCTCTGGTCCGCGACGGAACACGACGTCTTCCGCCATATCCGCAGCGCCGCCAGGGAGCGCCTGCGGGTGGACCACGACCAGCACCTCGTCGTCAGCTACTGGCGCGACGGGGTTTCCGAAGACCAGCACGCCGCCGAGAAGAAGGCAGCGGCGCGCGCCGCTTAGCGCGCGCCGCCACGTCGCACTCAGCCGATCCGAGCGATCGCCTTGGCAATCGTCTCGAACAGAGCCGAGACGGTATCCGGCTGCATCACCAGCGGCGGCGACAGGATCAGCGTGTCGCCGACATTGCGCAGGAGCAGGCCCGCCTCCAGGCAAAGACGCGCGCACTGCGCGCCGCGCTGGCCGTCGGCGCCGGCACGCGGCTGCAGGTCGATCGCGCAGAGCCATCCGGCAATGCGGATGTCGATGACCTGGGGCTGCTCGCGCAGCGCGAAGGCCGCTGCCTGCCAATGCGGAAAGCGGTGTGTCGCCTGCGCGAGGATGTCCTGTTCGGCGAAGACATCGAGCGTTGCCAGCCCCGCCGCGCAGGCGAGCGGGTGAGCCGAATAGGTGTAGCCGTGCAGGAGTTCGATCGCCTCGGGCGGCCCGGCCATGAAGGCATCATGGACGGCCCCCGACAGGAGCACGCCGCCCATCGGCACGGCTCCATTCGTCATGCCCTTGGCGCAGGTGATCAGATCGGGCGTGACCCCATAGAACTGGCTGGCAAAGGGCGCTCCGAGGCGGCCGAACCCGGTGATCACCTCGTCGAAGATCAGCAGGATGCCATGCCGGTCGCAAATCGCCCGCAGGCGCTCCAGATAACCCAGTGGCGGCGGATAGACGCCGCCCGATCCGGTTACCGGCTCGACGATCACGGCCGCGACGGTCGCCGGATCATGCATCTGGAGCAGCGCTTCGAGCGCCGCTGAGGCGCCCTCGCCGCCGGTTGGCTGGCCCAGCGAGAACGCCATGCTGTCGCGCTCATAGGGCAGCGGCAGGTGGGCGGCTTCGAGCAGCGGCCCGAAGGCCGCCTTGTGCCGCCCGATTCCGCTGACCGAGAGGCCGCCGAAGCCCATGCCGTGGTAGCCCTTGGCGCGGCCGATCAGCTTGGTGCGCCCGCCCTGGCCGCGGGCGTGATGATAGGCCCGCGCGATCTTGAGGGCCGTGTCGACAGCCTCGGAGCCCGAATTGACGAAGAACACGTGGTCGATGCCATCGGGCGCGAAGTCGCACAGCCGCCGTGCGTAGGCCGCGGCCGCCGGGTGGCTCATCTTGAAGGACGACACGAAGTCGAGCGTGCCCGCCGCGGCACGAATGGCCTCGACGATGCGCGGCTGGCCGTGACCGGCATTGACGCACCAGAGCCCCGCCATGCCGTCGAGCACGCGCCGCCCATCGGGCGTGACGTAGTGCACGCCCTCCGCGCTTTCGAACAGGAGCGGATCCTGCCGGAAACCGCGCATCGGCGTGAAGGGCATCCAGAAGGGATCGCGCTCATTGGCGAGCCCGCGCGGGGCGGAAAGGGACGCTGACATGATCTGACTCCGGCGATTGTCGACGTCAGAATGTCTTTTTATGCAACTAAAAACAATAGCGTTGATCAGTCCAACCCATCGGGCCGGCGCAGCCGGCTGGCGCGCTGCAGATGGCGACGCATCTGTGCCGCCGCGACCTCGAGATCCCCGGCCTCGATCGAGTCGAGGATCTGCAGATGCTCCCGGCAGTTCACCTCGACGCGTTCGAACCCGAACACCCAGTCGTAATTCGACAGCCGCCGGAGCTGGTTCTGCCGACGGATCGCCGAATGGATGAAGCGGTTGCCGGAACCCGCCGCCAGCCCTTCGTGGAAGGCCGCATTCATCTCGAAGAAGCTGATCGCCGAGGTCTCGCGCCAGGGCAGCGCCAGGGTCGCAAGATGGCGCTCGCGCATCTCCGCGATCCAGCCTTCGTCGAGCCCAAAGCCCGGTTCGAGCAACGCCATCGGCTCGATCAGCAGGCGAAAGCGATAGCGTTCGTCATGGACGCGGTGAACGCGCGGTTCCTGAAGGAAGCGCCAGCCATAGCCGGGCTTGCGCTCGACCATGTCGAGATCGGCAAGGCGCGCCAGCAGCCGCTTCATCTCGGGCCGGCCGAGCTCGTAGCGCCGCATGACCTCCTGTTCGGAGAACTCATCCTCCAGTTCGCCAGCTTCGCGCTCATGGGCCAGCCGGACCAGCGCAAGCTCGACAGCATCGGGCGGGCTCGCGCCATTCTCCGACGCGCCTGGCATGCTGATCAGCTCGAGCCCGCGATGCGGATTGCGGCGCACCAGCCCGCGATCCTCGAGCCAGGCGAAGGCGGCGCGCACCGGCGTCCTGGAGACGTCGAGACGTCGCGCGATCACGCTTTCGTTCAGGTGCGCGCCCGCCATCAGGCCATCGTCGCGCGCCAGATCGAGGATGCGCTCGGCGAGATCCTGCTGCAGACGGGAAGGTTGGGGCATGAAAGGCTCTTGATTGTCTTAGTTACAGATGAAATACATTATGAGCCGACCACAGGCCATAGGCCGGGAGAGACGAAGATGATCCAGCCCTGTCCGTTCGTGGATGTTTCCGGGTCGCCCTATGAGCGCGGGCGGCAGCATGGTGCGGCGGTGCCCGCGCGCGTCAAGCGTTCGATCGAACTCTATGGCGGACAGCTCGGCGAACTCGGCTACGGAGCCGCAGCCAAGACAGCCCTGATCGGCGAGTTCGCCCGCGAGATCGAGGCGTTCGGCGCGCATTACATCGAGGAAATGCGCGGCATCGCCGACGGTGCCGGCGTGCCGCTCGAAGACATCGTCATGATCAACGCCCGCACCGAGGTCATCGCCAAGGCGCGGCTGGTCAAGAACAAGCCGGTCGAGGCGACCGAGGAACTCGATGACGGCTGCACCGGCGCGATCATCCTGCCCGAGCGCAGCGCCAATGGCGCCCTGATCCACGGCCAGAACTGGGACTGGAAGGCCGAATGCGCGGAGACCGCCATCGTGATGCGGGTGCGGCGCGATGACGGGCCGGACTTCCTGACCTTCGTCGAGGCCGGCGGCCTCGCCCGCTGCGGTATGAATGCGGCAGGCATCTGCATCACCGCCAACTACCTCGAATCCGAGCGCGACTTCACCCAGCCCGGAGTGCCGCTCGCGCTGATCCGCCGCAAAGTGCTGGAGCAGGAGCACCTCGCCTTCGCGATCAAGGCCGTCGCGACGACGCCGAAGGCGTGCTCGAACAACATGATGCTGTCGACCGTGAAAGGCTTCGGCATCGACTTCGAATGCGCGCCGGACGAGGCCTTCCCGCTCTATCCGAGCGAGGGCCTGATCGTTCACGCCAACCACTGGGTCGGGCAGGTCGCGCTGACCAAGCTGCGCGACACCGGCACGCCGCGTGTGCCCGAGAGCTTCTACCGCGACTGGCGGGTGAAGAAGCTGCTCGACGAGGCTGGCGACAAGCTCACGGTCGATGATCTGAAAGCGGCCTTCTTCGACGATTTCCTGACCCCCCATTCGGTCTGCCGGCCGCCGCGTCCCAACGACACCGGCAATCTCTCGGCGACGGTCGCCATGGTGATCATGCAGCCGGCCGAAGGGATCATGGAGGTCTGCCCGCTGCCCGCGCTGAACCGGAGCTTCACCCGATACAGCCTGACAGCCGATCCACAAACGCTGGCGCAGGCGGCCGAATAGCCCGCCCATCCAGCCGCAGCATGCCGACATAACAATGGGGAACAGGCCGATGCTTCGACGAATCCAGACGACCGCCATATCCGCCGGCCTCGCTCTCGCGGCGCTGATCCCGGCAGCGGAAGCTGCGACCGCACTCAAGGTCCAGCTTCGCGCCGACATCCGCTCGATCAACCCTGGCGTGAACCGCGACCACAACACCGACGGCGTGATGGTTCACGTGGTCGAGGGGCTCGTCGCCTATGGCGAGGATTCCGAGCCGAAGCCGTTGCTGGCCGAGAAGATCGCGATCTCGGAGGACGGCAAGACCTACAGCTTCACCCTGCGCAAGGGCGTCAAGTTCCACAACGGCGCCACGCTCGCTGCCGACGACGTGGTCTGGAGCTGGAACCGCTACATGGATCCGAAGACCGACTGGCGCTGCCTGTCGGAATTCGACGGACGCGGCCTCGTCAAGGTCGAGAGCGTCACCGCCGCCGATCCTGCGACGGTGGTCTTCAAGCTCGACAAGCCGAGCGCATTGTTCCTGAGCTCACTCGCCCGCACCGACTGCGCGATGACCGGCATCCTGCACAAGGACTCGGTCAAGGCCGATGGCTCCTTCTACAAGCCGATCGGCACCGGGCCGTTCAAGCTCGGTGAATGGAAGCGCGGCGAACTGGTCCGGCTCCAGCGCTTTCCCGAATACGCCGCGCTGCCCGGCGCACTCGACGGGCTGGCAGGCGCCAAGCGGCCGCTGGTCGACACGGTCGACTTCGTCGTCATTCCCGACCTCGCGACCGCGAAGGCCGCCCTGCTCAGCGGCGATATCGATGTCGTGCCCGATCTCGCCAACGCGGACGTCGCGGAGCTGAAGGGCAACGGCAACATAAAGCTGTCGGTGAAGTCGCATATGGGCCTGGTCGGCCTGATCATCCAGACACGCGACCCCGTGCTGGGCAACGTCAAGCTGCGCCGCGCCATCGCCGCCGCGATCGACAAGGCGGAGCTCGTCTCGGCCGTGACGGACGGCCTCGGCCAGCCGAACGGCTCCGTCGTGCCGACGCTCTCGGCCTATCACAGCAAGGTCCAGGAAGAGGACGTCGCCTACGATCCCGCAGCCGCGCGCAAGCTCCTCGCGGAAGCCGGCTACAAGGGCGAGAAGATCGTGATGCTGGCCAACAAGCGCTACCCGCAGAGCTTCGATGCCGCCGTCGTGGCGCAGCAGATGCTGCAGGCGGCCGGGATCAATGCCGAGATCGAGGTGCTGGAATGGGCGACGCAGCTCGACCGCTACAGCAAGGGCAATTACCAGATTCAGGCCTTCCCGTATTCGGGGCGCCTCGACCCGGCCCTGTCGTTCGAATCCGTGACGGGGCCGAAGGACAAGCAGCCGCGCAAGCTCTGGGACAATCCCGAAGCACAGGCCCTGCTCGACAAGTCGATGATCGTCGGTGACAAGGCCGAGCGCCAGAAGATCTTCGACGATCTGCACCGCCGCTTCCTCGCCGAGATGCCGATGGTGATGCTCTACAATGGCATCGTCGCGGGCGGCACCGGCAAGAGCGTCGACGGCTACGTCTCCTCGCTGACCTCGCTGCCGCGCCTCTGGGAGGTCTCCGTCAAGCGCTGATCGGTCGTCATCACATCCTCCATGTCGCGGAGGATGTGATGCGCGATCAGGTCCGCGAGCGCCTCGCCATCGCGCGCCTTCAGCGCCGCGATCATGGCGCGGTGCTCCCGGTCGCTCTGCAGCAGGGCCTCATGCGAACGCCACATCGTCACGTTCGTCCCGCGCGAGCGATCCCGCAACGCCCAGATCGTCTCTTCCAGGACCGGGTTGCCGCAATGATTGTAGATGAGCTGATGGAAAGCGCGGTTGAGCTCGCTCTGCTGGATGCGCGTGCCGCCGTGAACGGCCTCGCCGAAGCGCGTCGCCAGCAGCTCGAGCTCGGCGATCGTGGCGGCGTCGATGCGTGCGGCCACGGCCATGGATGCGGCCCGCTCGAGGATCACGCGCGTGTCGGCGATGGAGCGGTAGGTCTTCATGTCGACCTCCGCCACGCGGTATCCGCGATTGGGGACGTGGACGATCGTCTTGCGGATGGCGAGTTCGTCCAGCGCGCCGCGCACGTCGAAGCGCGTCGCCTGGAATTTCTCCTCGAGGTCGATCTGCCGCAGCCACTCGCCGGGGCGGAACATGCGCAGCCGGATCGCCTGCGCGATCTCGCTGGCGAGCTGGCGCCGGCCGTTGCCGCGGGCCTGTTTCGGTTCGGAGGACATCGACGCCTTCTAGGCCATACCGGAAACCTGCGCACAAGCCTGTTGCACGCGTCACATCAATGTGCGACAGAATTGGCGCCAATTCAATCGCCACTTTAAGGATGAGCGGCATGAGCGCGACGAAGGCTGAGACGGCGGGCACCCAGGATCAGGCCGCCATCGCCCGCGCGCTCTACGACATGGGCGCGACGCCGGTGATGGCCTGCAAGGCCGATCCCCGTTTCAGCTACTGCCTCTATGTCCCCAAGACGCTCGGCAAGGGCGGACAGCCGCCGGAGCTCATCGTGGCTCAGCACGGCACCGGACGCGGCTTCACCGGCTATCGCGACGCCTTCCAGGACTTCGGCCGCTGGAACAACTGCATCGTGCTGGCGCCGCTCTTCCCGATCGGCGTGCTCGGGGACGACAACCGCGATGGCTTCAAGTACATGCGCGAGGGCGCGATCCGCTACGATCACATCCTGCTCGCCATGGTGGCCGAGGTCGAGGCACGCTACGGCCTGTCCTTCCCGCGCTTCGGCCTGTTCGGCTATTCGGGCGGAGGCCATTTCGCCCATCGCTTCCTGATGCTGCAGCCGCAGAAGCTCTGGGCCTGCTCGATCGGCGCGCCGGGCTCGGTGACGCTGCTCGATCCGACGCGCGACTGGTGGGTCGGCACGCGCAACATGGCCGAGCTCTTCGGCACGACCCCCGATATCGCCGCCATGAGCAAGGTCGCGGTCCAGATGATCGTCGGCGCCGCCGACCTCGAAACCTGGGAAATCACCCACAAGCCGGGTGGCCGCAACTGGATGCCCGACGCCAACCATGCGGGCACGACCCGGCCCGAGCGCCTCGCCAGCTTGAAGGCGTCCTTCGAGCAGGCCGGCATTGGCGTCCGCTTCGATCTCGTGCCCAATATGGCCCATGATGGCCTGCGCGCCGTGCCGCGGGTCGAGGATTTCTTCGCCGAGCACCTCGCCAAGCTCCGCGCTGCAAAAACCAAGGCGGCCTGAAGACCGCCTCCGCCACGCGCAAACGACAACAGGGGAACAACCATGAACCGGCTTCTCGCCTCCGCCTGCCTCTTGCCGCTGCTGGCCAGCCCGACGCTGGCACAATCGGTCACCGTCGCGGTGGCGGCCGACGTCCGCAGCATCAATCCCGGCGTCAACCGCGACGACAACACCGATGATTTCGCGCTGCAGATGGTCGAGGGCCTGGTCGGCTACGACGAGGGCGGCATCGTCCAGCCGCTTCTGGCCGAGAAGGTCGAGACCTCGGCCGACGGCAAGACCTACACCTTCACGCTGCGCCCCGGCATCAAGTTCCACAACGGCGCCGAGCTGACCTCGGCCGACGTGCTCTGGAGCTGGAACCGCTACATGGACCCGAAGACCGACTGGCGCTGCCTGTCGGAATTCGACGGTCGCGGCGGCTTGAAGGTCGAGGCGGTCGAGGCTCCCGATGCGAAGACCGTGGTGATGAAGATCAACCAGGCCAACGCGCTCTTCCTCGACTCGCTCGCCCGCACCGACTGCGCCATGGCCGGCGTCACCCATAAGGATTCGGTCAAGGCCGACGGAAGCTGGGACAAGCCGATCGGCACCGGGCCGTACAAGTTCGGCGAATGGAAGCGCGCCGAGTATTTCACCATGACCGCGTTCGACGGCTACCAATCGCCGAAGAACACCGGCAAGCCTGACGGCTATGTCGGCTCCAAGCGTCCGCTGATCAAGGACGTCAAGTTCCTGATCGTGAAGGACCCGGCAACCGTGAAGGCCGGCCTGACCTCGGGCGCGATCGACATGAGCGAGGTGCTGGCGAGCGATGTCGAGGAGATCCGCAAGATCCCGGCGCTCGCTGTGGCCACCGCGCCGACCGCCACGCGCCATGTCCTGCTGATCCAGACCCGCGATGCGGTGATGGGCAACGTCAAGCTGCGCAAGGCGATCGCGGCTGCGCTCGACATGGACGAGATCGTCGCCACCGCCTCGAACGGCCTGGGCCAGACCAACAACTCGCCGATCTACACGCGTTCGGCCTATTTCGGCGCCGTCGAGAAGCAGGGCCACAAATACGATCCCGCGGCGGCCAAGAAGCTGCTCGCGGACGCCGGCTACAAGGGCGAGAAGATCGCGATCCTCGCCAACAAGCGCCCGACCGTGCCGAGCTTCCCGGCCGCCGTCGTGGTGCAGGCCATGCTGCAGGCCGCCGGCATCAACGCCGAGATCGAGGTGATCGACTGGGCGACCCAGCTCGACCGCTACAACAAGGGCAACTTCCAGATGCAGTCCTTCTCGTTCTCGGCGCGCTTCGACCCTGCGCTGGCCTTCGAGCAGTTCGCCGGCCCGAAGGACAAGCAGCCGCGCAAGCTCTGGGACAATCCGGAGGCGCAAGCCAAGATCGACCGGCTGACCGCGATCGCCGACAAGACCGAGCGCCAGAAGCTCGTCGACGAGCTCCACAAGGGCGTCATCGACGAGGTGCCGCTGATCTTCATGTACAACGGCGTCGACTCGATCGCGCACAGCAAGAAGCTCTCGGGCTTCCAGCCCTGGCAGTCGAAGCTGCGGATGTGGGAAGTCACGGCCGCGAAGTGACCAAAGCCGCCCTCCGCTGACGCTCGAGCCCGAAAGCCGCAAATGCTGCGCTTCGCCCTGACCCGGGTCTCCATGGCCCTGCCGACGCTTCTGATTGTTGCGGTGTCGGTGTTCGTCCTGATCCGGCTGATCCCGGGCGATCCGGCTTCGCTGATGCTGGGCGACCTCGCGACGCCGGCCTCGATCGCCGATCTGCGGGCCCGGCTTGGCCTCGACCAGAGCCTGCCGGTGCAGTTCGGCATCTGGTTCGGCAACCTGCTCAGGGGCGACCTCGGCATCTCGATCAACACGCAGGAGCCGATCCTGCCGCTGATCCTGTCGCGTTTCTGGATCAGCGCGCAGATCGTCCTGGTCGCGGTCCTCCTCGCCAGCTTCGTAGCGGTTCCGGCCGGCGTGATCGCCGCCTGGAAGCAGGATTCGGAGCTCGACCTCGGCCTCGTCGCGGTCGCGACGCTGCTGCTTTCGATCCCGACCTTCTGGCTCGGCCTGCTCCTGCTGCTGTTCTTCGGACTGAAGCTCGGCTGGCTGCCGGTCGTCGGCTATGTCTCGATCGGCGAGGATCCCTGGCGCGGCGCGCTCTATCTGATCATGCCGATCCTGACGCTGTTCCTGCACGAGATCGGCGTGCTGCTGCGCATGGCCCGGGCCTCGACGCTGGAGGTGATGCGGCTCGACTACATCACCCATGCCCGCGCCAAGGGGCTGTCGGAGATGGCCGTGCTCTGGCGCCACGCTTTCAAGAACGCGTTCGGGCCGACCTGGACACTGATCGGCCTCGTGCTCGGCAACCTGCTCGGCGGCATCGCGGTGGTCGAGACGGTCTTCACCATCCCCGGCCTCGGACGGCTCCTGGTCGATGCGATCTTCGCGCGCGACTACCCCGTGATCCAGGGCTGCATGCTGTTCGTCGCGTTCACCTATGTGCTGGTGAACCTCGTCATCGACCTCTGCTATCCCATTTTCGACCCGAGGGTGATGGCCGAATGAAGCTCCCCCCGCTTAATGCCCTGATCGGCGGCACGCTGATCGGCACGCTCGCGGTCGCCGCCGGCGTCGGCGCGCTGTGGACGCCCTATGATCCCTTGCGCCTGTCCTTCCGCTACAAGCTCGCGCCGCCATCCTCGATGTACTGGCTCGGCACCGACGAGTTCGGCCGCGACGTGCTCTCGCGGCTGATGGCTGGGGCTGCGACCTCGGTCTGGATCAGCATCCTGACGGTCACGCTCGCCGTCATCCTGGGCACCGCGATCGGCCTGTTCTCGGGCTATATGCGCGGCTGGGTCGACCGTGTCGTGATGGCGTTCAACGACGCGCTGCTGGCCTTCCCCGGCATCCTGCTGGCGCTCGGCCTTCTCGCCGTGGTCGGAGCCAACAAATACGGCATCATCCTGGCGCTCGGCATCGCCTACACGCCCTCGGTCGCGCGCATCGTGCGCGGCACGGTGCTGTCGCTGCGCGAGAAGGAGTTCATCGCCGCCTCGCGCGTGATGGGCAACTCGGAAGCCTTCACCATGGCCCGCCACATCCTGCCGAACTGCATCGCGCCGCTGACCGTGCTGGCGACCTCGATGTTCGGCTATGTGCTGCTGGCGGAAAGCTCGCTCTCCTTCCTTGGCCTGGGCGTGCCGCCACCGGCGCCGACCTGGGGCAACATGCTGGCCGGCTCGCGCCCCTATATCGGCCGGGCGATGTGGCTCGGCATCTTCCCCGGCCTGTGCATCTCGCTGACCCTGCTCGGCATCAACCTGCTCGGCGACGCGGTGCGCGACAAGCTCGACCCCCGCATGCGAGGCGCCCGATGACCACGCCCCTGCTCGAGGTCGAGAACCTCACCCTCGCGATCAAATCCTCCGGCCGCGAGGTCGTGACGAGCGTCGGCTTTGCCGTCTCGCGCGGCGAGATCGTCGGCATCGTCGGCGAATCCGGCTCCGGCAAGACGCTGGCGGCCCGGGCCGTGATGGGCTTCGTGCCGCCGGCCGTGAAGCTGCTGGCCGGCTCGATCCGCTTCGACGGCGAAGAGATCACGACCATGGCGCCAAAGCGCCTGCGGGCGGTGCGCGGGTCCAAGGTCGGCATGGTCTTCCAGGAGCCGATGACCTCGCTGAACCCGTCGATGACGATCGGCCGGCAGCTCGAGGAAGGGCTCGCGCTGCATCGCAAGCTCGATGCCGACGGCCGCCGTGCGCTGATCCTCGACATGCTCAGGCGTGTCGGCCTCACTGATCCGGAGGGCGCGCTCGACGCCTTCCCGCACCAGTTCTCCGGCGGCATGCGCCAGCGCATCATGCTGGCCTCGGTGATGCTGCTGAAGCCCGCGCTGCTGCTCGCCGACGAGCCGACGACGGCGCTCGACGCCGTCGTGCAGCGCGACGTGATGGAGCTGATGGTCGACCTGACCAAGGAGAACGGCACCGCCGTGCTGCTGATCTCGCATGATCTCGGCATGGTCGCGCGCTATTGCAGCCGCATCGTCGTGATGTGCCAGGGCGAGGTCGTCGAGCAGGGCGCGAGCGCCGACATCCTGGCCCGGCCGCAGCACCCCTATACCCGCAAGCTCCTGGCGGCGATGCCGCATCGCGAGCCGGCGCGCGACCTGCCCCAGGCGAAGACGCCGATCGTCGCGGTGCGCGACCTCGTCGTCGATTATCCCGGGCGCCAGCGCTTCTTCCGCAAGAGCGCGCCCAAGCGCGCCCTGCACGGCATCTCGCTCGACGTGCAGCCCGGCGAGGTCGTCGCGGTGGTCGGCGGCTCCGGCTCGGGCAAGACCACGCTCGGCCAGTCGATCGCGGGGCTCGTCAAGGCCAGCGGCGGCGACATCCTGTTCGACGGCAAGCCGATCTTCAAAAGCGAGACCGCCTATTGGGACTACCGGCTCAACTGCCAGATGGTGTTCCAGGATCCGTACTCATCGCTCGACCCGCGCATGACGATCGGCCAGCTGGTGACCGAGCCGCTGCGGCTGGTGCCCGGGCTGGGCGCGGAGCAGAAGAAGGCCCGCGTCGCCGAAGTGCTGACCGAGGTCGGGCTCACCGAGGGCTTCGCCGATCGCTATCCGCATGAGCTCTCCGGCGGCCAGCGCCAGCGCGTCGCGATCGCGCGGGCCGTGGTGCGCCGGCCGAGCTTCGTCATCGCCGACGAGCCGGTCTCGGCGCTCGATGTCACGGTGCGCGCGCAGGTGCTCGAGCTGTTCGCCGAGCTGCAGCGCAAGCACGGCTTCTCCTGCCTGTTCATCAGCCATGATCTCGGCGTGGTCGAGCAGGTCGCCGACCGCGTCATCGTCATGAACGAAGGCCGCATCGTCGAGGAAGGCACCCGCGACCAGATCTTCGACAACCCCCAGCACGCCTACACCCGAAAGCTGCTCTCGGCCGTGCCCGGGCTGGAAAGCACGGATGACGGCGGCGTCAGGCTCTTCTGGAGGTTGGGGGAGGCGGAGGCGGAGACCGCGACCGCTTGATGACTTTGCAAGGGGTGAACTGACACCCTCCACGTCATCCCGGACGCAGCGATGCAGCGATCCGGGATCCATTCTAGAGCGCTGCCGTACCCTGCGATGGATCCCGGAGTGCCGCCGCTGCTCGGGATGGCGGAGGGCGTTGGACACGCTGCGACTATCGAGAGGCCAACACCATGAAGAACGGAATGATCGTCTGCCCGCAGCCGGAAGCCGCCGAGGCCGGGGCTGCGGTGCTGGAGCGTGGCGGCAACGCCGTCGATGCGGCGATCGCCTGCGCCTTCATGCAGGGCGTGGTCGATCCGCTGATGTCGGGCATCGGCGGCTTCGGCTCGATGCAGCTCTACATGCCCGGCAAGGGTGTCCACCAGATCGTCGAATTCTACGCCAAGGCCTCGCTGTCGGCGACGCCGGACATGTGGGCGGACAAGCTGACCGGCCAGTCGCGCGACGGCTTCGCCTTCCTGCTCGAAGGCGGCATCAGCGAGTTCGGCCATCTCGCGGTGTGCACGCCGGGCAGCGTCAAGGGCTATGACCATGCCCTCTCGCATTACGGCACGATGGACTGGGCCGACATCATCGCACCTGCGATCCAGCAGGCGCGCGAGGGCGTGCTGGTGCGCCCGCACATGCACTGGTTCTGGTCGCAGGACCAAAAGGGCACGGGCCAGGTCAACACCGCCGACAAGCTGCGCTACAGCGAGACCGGCAAGCGCCTGTATTTCCGGCCCGATGCCAGCCTGAAGCGGCCCGGCGACATCGTCGCCAATCCCGACATGGCGAAGACGCTGGAGCGGCTGGCAAAGGGCGGCGCCGACCTGTTCTACAAGGGTGAGCTGGCGGAAGAAATCGCCGCCGATTTCGCCGCCCATGGCGGGCTGATCTCGCGCGAGGACCTCGCCGCCTACCAGCTCTCCGTGGCGGAGCCGATCTGGGGCTCCTATCGCGGCCACCGAATCTCGACGAGCCCGCCGCCGGCGAGCGGCATGTCGATGCTGCAGATCCTGAACATGCTTGAGCCCTTCGCCATCGGCAATCTCGTCCATGGCTCAGCCGAGCATGTGCGGCTGCTCGCGGAAGCGATGAAGCGCATGACCATGGACAAGGACGCCTTCATGGGTGACCCCGCCTATGTCGATGTCCCCGTCAACAGGCTGATCTCGAAGGAGCATGCGGCCGAGCAGGCGGCGAGCATCCGCCGCGGCGAGCGCGCCGACGTGAAGCGGCTGGAGCGCTCCTCCTCGCGCGAGACCACCCATGTCTCGGTCGTCGACCGGCATGGCAATGCCGTGGCGCTGACGCATACGCTGGGCTCGCCATCGGGCGCGATCACCGAGGGTCTCGGCTTCATCTACAACGGCACGATGAGCCGCTTCGACCCGCGCCCCGGCCGCGCCGGCTCGATCGCGCCGGGCAAGCGCCGCTCCTCCTCGGCCGCGCCGACCATCGTCTTCAAGGACGACAAGCCCTTCATCGTGATGGGCGCGCCGGGCGGCAGCTATATCGCGCCCGCCATGGCACAGGGCGTGATGAACGTGATCGATTTCGGCATGGGCATGCTGGAAGCGGTCGCGGCACCGCGCATCGTCGCCGTCTCCAACAGCATCGACATTTCGAACCGCATCCGGCGCAGCGTCGGCGAGGAACTCACCGCGATGGGCTATGACGTGAAGCGTTCGGCCCAGAGCTATCCCTTCGCAGCCCTGCACGGCATCCGCATCGAGGATGGCCTGTGCTCCGGCGGCGCCGACCCGCAGCGCGACGGCATGGCGATTTCGGTGCCTGCATCCAGCGCTTCCTGATCGTGCACGGAACCTGGCCGTCATCCCAGGCTTGACCCGGGATGACCCGCGCTTCCGTGAGACGTCCGCAAGCCCCGGCCCAGCCCCGGATCACGGCAGGTCGATGATCTCGACCCAGTTCGGGTTCTTGCCGAGCGCGATCTTCTGAAGCTCCTTCAGCGCGCCGGTTTCCGGGTCGATGGCGTAGAGCGTGGCCGAATTCGACTTCTGGCCGGCCGCGACGAGGAAGCGTCCGCGCGGGTCGATGTTGAAACCGCGCGGCTGTGTTTCCGTCGCAAAGCTCCCGGCCGGCGTCAGGGCGCCCGTCTCGCCATCGACCTTGAAGGCCGCGATCGTGTTCGAGGTCCGCTCGGAGGCATAGATGAAGCGGCCATCCGGCGTGATCCGAAGCTCGGCGCTGGCCGGCGCGCCGCCCTGGAAGCCGGACGGCACCACACTGACGCTGCCCGTCTCGGCCAGCGTGCCCTTGCCGGCATCGAAACGGTAGGAATTCAACGTGCCGTCGAGTTCGTTGACGAGATAGGCGAATCTGTCGTCGGGACTGAAGACGAAATGGCGTGGGCCGGCGCCCTTTTTTGTCTCGACGAAGGCGGGCTCATTGGCTGCGACCCGTCCCGTTGCCGCGTCGAACCTGTATTGCAGCAGGATATCGCCGCCGAGATTGCTGGCGAAAAGATGCTTGTTGGCGCGGTCGGTCAGGATCGCGTGCGCGTGCTTGCGGGTCTGGACGACCTGGACCGGCTCGGCGTTGACGAAGCCCGGCTTGTCGATCGGATTGATCGCGATCTTGTCGCCGGTATAGGAGGCGCTCAGCAGGAAGCGGCCGCTCCGGTCGGTCGCGACATAGGCCATATTGTCCGGCAGGGGCACGGTGGAAACCGGTGCGAGCTTGCCGGTCGACGGGTCGATGGCGAAGGAGCTGACCGAAAAGGGCTGCGAGCGCAGCGAGACGTAGAGATGGCGCTTGTCGGGCGATACCGCCATCGGCATTGCTGTGCCACTTACGGTGACTGTCTCGACCGGCTTCAACTGGCGTGAAGATGCATCCAGCTCCAGCACGCTGATTTCGCGGCTGTCGGCGTTCGAGACATAGACGATGGTCTTCGCGGCGGCGGGCATGGCGCCCATCATCGCCACAAGCAGCGCTGTCGCGCCAGCGTTCTTCCCGAGCATCGCATTCCCCCTGATGGTCTTTGTCCGCCACGGACTGGCAGCTCGACCTTTTCTGAGGGCAGAGTACCGGCGCCGGATCGGGTGCGAACAGCTCAAAGGGCGTATCGACCGATCCAATCGAAGCATCGACGGCAGGACCGCATCGGCAAACGAAAACGCCGCCGCACCGATAGGTGTGGCAGCGTCGAGGGCTTCGCGAAGGTAAAGCTCAGGCGGCGGCGCGTTCGTGCGTCGCGAATTCGCTCTTGTCGAGCTGGGCGACGAGGGCAGCGAGTTCCGCCGTCTCGCTCTCGGTGAGATCGGTCAGCGGGGTCCGCACCGGGCCTGAATCGCGCCCGATCACCTTCATGCCGGCCTTGATGATCGAGACGGCGTAGCCGCGCTTGCGGTTGCGGATCGCGATCAGCGGCAGGATGAAGTCGCGCAAACCAGCCTGCACCATCTCGCGGTCGCGGCGGCGCACGGCGGCGTAGAACTTGGTCGAGAATTGCGGGACGAAGTTGAACACCGCCGAGGAGTAGGTGGTGACGCCCATCTCGAGATAGGGCAGCGCGAAGGTCTCGGCCGTGGGCAGGCCGCCGATATAGGTCAGGCGGTCGCCCATGCGCAGATGGATGCGCGTCATCAGCTCGATGTCGCCGATGCCGTCCTTGTAGCCGACGAGGTTGGGATTGCGCTCGCAGAGCTTCGCCAGCGTCTCTTCGGTGATGATGGCGTTGTCGCGGTTGTAGACGATGACGCCGAGCTTCGTCGCCTTGCAGACGGCCTCGATATGGGCGGCGAGGCCCTCCTGCTCGGAGAAGACGAGATAGGGCGGCAGCAGCAGGATGCCATCGGCCCCGGCCTGCTCGACCCCGGCTGCAAGTTCCGTCGCGATCTGCGTGCCATAGCCGACGCCGGCGAGCACGGGGACGCGGCCGCGGGTCTCGGCCACCGCCGTCGCCACCACCTTCACGACCTCGGCAGGCGAAAGCGAGAAAAACTCGCCGGTGCCCCCGGCGGCGAAGAGGCCGGCGACCTCGTAGCCGCAGAGCCAGTCGAGATTGGAGCGGTAGCGCGCCTCGTCGAAGCTGTTTCCGGCCGTGAAGGGCGTGACGGGAAAAGACAGCAGGCCATTGCCGATATGCCGTGCCATCTCCTGCGGGGTCATCTTGCTCATGATCGGCTCCTTCGCTGAATTCTGCCGCAGGAGTAGATCAAGACCGATGCCGAAAGTGACCAAACACTGTATCGGGCGATCCATTGATTGGATCGCTCGGCCGGATCTTCACGGGTTCATGCGCCATGCGTTTCGCCAGTGCCGCGACGATCGGGAGGAGCGGGTTGTCGTTGTCCTCGCGGCTGACGAAGAAGAGCTCGGCGGGACGCTGCCGCGGCAGATCGACCGGACGGAGAGCAACGCCGCTGAAATGCAGGTTCATCGCAGCTTCCGGCACCAGCGCGACACCGACGCCGGAATGGACCATGGCCAGGATCGAATGAATCTGGGCGAGGTGCTGGACATAGTTCGGCACCAGGCCGGCCCGGGAAAACAGCTCGACCAGCAGGTCGTGGAAATAGCGGGCTTCATAGGGCGCATACATGATGAAGGGCTCGGCTGCGAGTTCCTCGATCGCGATCGTCGCGGAACGGGCCAGCGCGTGGCCGGCGTTCACCGCGGCGATCAGCGGCTCGGCCGTGACGCGGAAGGCGCTCAGTCCGGTGCGCGGAATCGGCGGCCGCAGCAGGCCGATATCGATCTCGCCTGAATCCAGCCGCTTGAGCTGATCGCCGCTGACCATCTCCTTCAGCGAGATCTCGACATCGGGCATCTCGCGCCGGCAGGCCGCGACCAGCTCCGGCACATAGGAATAGGCCGAGGTCGCGGTGAAGCCGATATTGATCGAGCCGGCCTTGCCATTGGCGACGCGCTTGGCCAGCAGTGCCGCGCTCTCGGCGAGCTTGAGCAGGCGGCGCGCCTCGGCCAGAAAGCTCTGGCCTGCGGGCGTCAGCTTCACCGTCCGGTTGCTGCGTTCCAGCAGGACGACATCGAGAACCCGCTCGAGGATCTGGATCTGCCGGCTGAGCGGCGGCTGCGTCATGTTGAGACGCACCGCCGCCCGGCCGAAATGCAGCTCCTCCGCGACAGCAACGAAGCAGCGTAGCTGGCTCAGCTCGAACATCCCCAGCCTTTCCTCACGCCGCCCTTGCACCGATCCTGCCGAGGCGGGCCCTCAGTTCTGGATGGTGATCCCGGCCTTGTCGATGATAGCCTTGAACTTGGCGATCTCGCTCTGCGCCTTCGCCTTCGCCGCCTCCCCCGTCGAGGGCGTGGCCGCCGCGCCAAGTTCCTCGAAGCGCGCAACCACCGCTGGATCCTTCAACACGGCCTGCATCTCGCCGGTGAGCCGGTCGCAGATCTCCTTCGGCGTGCCCTTAGGTGCCAGGAAGCCGTTCCAGGAGCTGATGTCGAAACCCGGCAACGTCTCTGCGAGGGCCGGAATTTCGGGGGCGATCTTGGCCCGCTCCGTCGAGGTGACCGCAAGCCCGCGCAGCGTCCCGGCCTTGTAGTGCGGATAGGGCGAGGTGAAGTTGTCGAAGGAGACCTTGACGTTGCCCGCGATCAGATCCTGCACCAGCGCCCCCGAAGAGCGATAGGTGACGTGCTGCATCTTCACGCCGGCGAGCTGCATGAACAGCTCCCCGGAAAGGTGGATCGAGGTGCCGATGCCCGACGAGCCGAAATTCTCCTTGCCCGGATTGGCCTTCAGATAGGCGATGAACTCGACGACGTTCTGCGCCGGGATCGAAGGATGGATGCAGAGGAAGTTCGGCTGCGACGACGCCAGCGAGAGGAACTCGAAATCCTCGAACGGCTTGAAGGGCAACTTCTCCTTGTAGAGGTTGGGATTGATCCCGTGCGTCGATGGCGTGGTCATGCCGATGGTGTAGCCGTCGGGCGTGGCATGGGAGAGCGCGGCCACCCCCGTGTTGCCCCCGGCTCCGGCGCGGTTCTCGATGATGAAGGCCTTGCCCATCTTCTGCGTCAGCTTCTCGCAGATGATGCGGCCGACGAGATCAGTGGTGCCACCGGCGCCGAAGGGAACGATGACCGTCACGGGCTTTGCCGGATAGGCCTGTCCAAAACCACTGCGTGAAACCAGCGGTGCGGCGAGCGCGCCACCGGCAAGGCTGAGTGCTGCTCGACGCGTGATCAATCGGCTCATCGTTTCCCTCCCAGGATCAAGGCGCGGCTTTGGCCGTCTGACCTTCAGAGTAGGCCGGAGCGCGATCCGGGCAAGCTCCTTGGCGCTATCGTGCAATCCAAAAAAGGTATGGTCCCATTGCCAATCTAACTCACTGGCGCATCGTGCCTGACCTATCCTGCGATGAACAAGACAGCTTCCAAGACTGTCTGCGACCTCGGCCAGCGGGCCGGTCCGCACCCCACAGGAGGACACATCATGAGCCCATCCCGTTTCCCGTTCCGTCTTGCCGCAGGCTCGCTGAGGAGCCTCGCCGTCGCGATGCTCGCCGGCGTCACCCTCGCCGCCCAGCCGGCCACCGCCCAGAATTTCGAGCGCCCCGTGCGCCTCGTCATCCCGTTCGCGCCGGGCGGCACCTCCGATATCCTCGCCCGCCTGATCGGCCCCAAGCTCTCGGCCGCGATCGGCCAGCCGGTGGTGATCGAGAACAAGCCGGGCGCGGCTGGCAATCTCGGTGCGGACGCCGTCGCCAAGGCGCCGGCAGATGGCCACACCCTGCTGCTGATGGATGTCGGCTCGCTCGCGACCGCGCCCAGCCTGTTCTCGGACCTGACCTATGATCCGGCCAAGGACCTGGCGCCGGTCTCGATGGTGATGTTCGGCCCCTATGTGCTCGCCGTGCATGAATCCGTCCCTGCCAAGACGGCGCAGGAGCTGATCGCCTACGCCAAGGCCAACCCCAACAAGCTGGCGGTCGCCAACTCCGGCGTCGGCGCGGCCAACCACATCACGGCCGTGCAGATGGCGAAGGAACTCGGCATCACCTGGAAGAACGTGCCCTACAAGGGCGGCGCGGCCGCCTCGCGCGCGGTCGTCTCGGGTGAGAGCGGGGTCATCATCAACGGCTCGACCGCGACGCTGCCCTTCGTTTCCAACAAGCAGCTCGTCGGCCTCGCCGTCACCGGCGAGGACCGGGTTGCCGGCCTGCCGACCTTCAAGGAGGTCGGGCTGCCCGGCGGCGACGCCGGTACCTGGCAGGGCATCCTGACCCGCGCCGGCACGCCGCCCGCGATGGTCTCGCGCCTCAATGCCGAGATCGGCAAGATCCTGCAGGACCCCGAGATCAAGGCGAAGATCGCCGAGCAGGGCGGCGTGGTGAAATCCGGCTCCCCCGCCGAATTCTCGACCTGGCTGCAGGACGCCACCACGCGCTGGGGCGGCATCATCCGCGAGGCCGGCATCAAGGGCAGCTAGGTGAGCGGCCCGATGACCCGTTCGCGGATCGACTGGCGCGACCTCCTGCTCGGCCTGTTCCTGGTTGGGGTCGCGGCGGGTGCGCTGATCGCGACCCGCAACCTCAATCTCGGCCATGCCGCCGATATGGGGGCCGGCTACATGCCACGCGTCGTCTCGCTGGCACTGCTCGGCTTCGGCCTGTTCTTCTGCGCGCGCAGCCTCTGGCGCGCAGGTCTGGTGCAGGCGGTACTGCCGATCGAGCCGGTGCAGTTGCGGCCGCTGCTCGCGGTACTTGGCGCGGTCGGCATCTTCGCACTGACAGCGGAAAAGCTAGGGCTCGCCATCGCCTCGGTCGTCACCGTCATTCTCGCCAGCTTCGCCACCCGTGAGGGGCGCCTGCGCGAAACGGTCCCGTTCGCGCTGCTGCTCTCGGGCGCGGCCGTCCTTCTCTTCATCAAGGTTCTGGCTCTGCCGGTGCCCGTCTGGCCGCGCTGAAAGCTGTCCGCCATGGACCTGTTCGACAATCTGCTGCTGGGGCTCTCGACCGCCCTCGAACTCAACAATCTCGGTTTGTGCCTGCTCGGCGTGCTGATCGGCACGGCCATCGGCGTGCTGCCTGGCATCGGGCCGATCCCGACGGTGGCGCTGTTGCTACCCTTCACATTCGGGCTGTCGCCGCCGGGCGCCATGATCATGCTCGCCGGCATCTTCTACGGTGCGCAATATGGCGGCTCGACCACCGCCATCCTGGTCAATGTTCCCGGCGAGACGTCCTCGGTCGTGACCTGCATCGACGGCCACGAGATGGCCAAGCAGGGCAAGGCCGGCACGGCGCTCGCCATTGCCGCGATCGCCTCCTTCTTCGCCGGTACGCTGGCGACGGTCGTGATCGCGCTTATGAGCGTGCCGCTCTCGGTGCTCGCACTCAAATTCACCGCCGTCGAATATTTTAGCCTGCTCGTGCTCGGCCTGATCGCGGCCGTCGTCCTCGCACACGGCTCGGTCGCCAAGTCGCTGGCGATGGTGCTGCTCGGCCTGCTGCTCGGCCTCGTCGGCATCGATGTGAGTTCGGGCGCCGCGCGCATGACCTTCGGCATCCCCGAGCTGTCGGATGGGCTCGACTTCGTGCCCATCGCGATGGGCCTGTTCGGGCTCGGCGAAATCATCGCCAACCTGGAGCGCCCGGCCGAACGGCGTGTCGTCAGCCAGAAGGTCCGAGACCTGATTCCGAGCCGGGCCGATCTGCGCGCCGCCTTCCCCGCCATGCTGCGCGGCACTGCGCTGGGCTCGGTGCTGGGCGTGCTGCCCGGCGGCGGAGCCGCTCTGCCGCCCTTCTCCTCCTATGCCCTGGAAAAGAAGCTCGCCAAGGACCCCTCGCGCTTCGGCAAGGGCGCGATCGAGGGCGTCGCGGGCCCGGAAGCCGCCAACAACGCCGGCGCACAGACCAGCTTCATCCCGCTGCTGACGCTCGGCATCCCCGCCAATGCGCTGATGGCGCTGATGATCGGCGCTCTGATGATGCAAGGCATCCAGCCGGGACCGCAGATCATGACCGAACAGCCGAAGCTGGTCTGGGGCGTGATCGCCTCGATGTGGGTCGGCAACCTGATGCTGCTGGTGATCAACCTGCCGCTGATCGGGCTCTGGGTCTCGATGCTGAAGATCCCCTATCGCCTGCTCTTCCCCGCGATCGTGCTGTTCTGCTGCATCGGCACCTATGGCATCGCCAACAGCCTGTTCAATGTCTGGCTGATGCTGGGCTGCGCGGCGATCGGCTACTTCTTCATCAAGATCGGCGTCGAGCCGGCGCCGCTGCTGCTCGGCCTCGTGCTCGGGCCGCAACTCGAGGAGAACTTCCGCCGCGCCATGCTGTTGTCTGACGGCAATTTCTCGGTCTTCCTGTCGCGCCCGATCAGCGCGGTGCTGCTGGCCGTGGTCGCGGTGCTCCTGCTGGCGATGCTCTCGCCGACAGTGCTGCGCAGCCGCAAGGAGGCGCTCGCCGAATAGGCCGCCCTCGAACATCAGAAACGGAGCATGTCGAAATGGGCATGGTCGGCGCCAGCCGGCTCGCTTAGATACGCAGCGCCAGTGACCGCGATCCGGCGAGCCTCGCCGGCAGCGGTCGTTCGCCGCACGTTCGTTCGACGATGGACCTTTCAGTTATGCCGACCAGCCTCGCTCCGCCTAATACCACCGCAACCGATGCGGAATTCGATCTCGTCGTCGTCGGCGCATCCTATGCGGGCGTCGGCGTCGTCGCCTCGGCGCGGGAGGCCGGGCTTTCTGGACGCATCGCGCTCGTCGGCGACGAGACGGAGCTGCCCTATCAAAGGCCGCCGCTGTCGAAGGGCTTCTTGCTCGGTACGGCCGCGGCGAGCCTGCCGCTGAAGGCCGCGTCCTTCTACGAGGAGGCTGGAATCGAACTCATCGCCGGGCGCCGCGCCGTCGCGCTCGACCGACCGGCACGCCGGGTGCTGCTCGACGATGGTTCCGCGCTGCGCTTTGGAACGCTGGCGCTGACGACCGGTGCGCGCGCCGCCGCGCTGCGCTGCCCCGGCGCGGACCTCGACGGCGTCGTCTCGCTGCGCTCGCTCGACGATGCCCAGGCGCTGCGCGGGAGGCTTGAGGCAGCCCGCTCCATCGTCATCATCGGCGGCGGCTTCATCGGGCTCGAGGCCGCCTCGGCCGCGATCGCACTCGGCAAGCAGGTCACGGTGGTGGAGGCAGGGCCGCGCCTGATCGGCCATGCCGTCGCGCCCGAGATCTCCGCCTATATTCACCACGTCCATGCCGGGCACGGCGTCACGATCCGGCTCGCGACGAAGGTCGAGCGGGTCGAGGGCCAGGACGGCAAGGCGACAGCCGTGCTCTGCGACGACGGCACGCGTCTGGACTGCGACCTCGTGCTCTCGGCCGTGGGCGCCGCGCCCAATACGGAACTGGCGGTGGCGGCGGGGCTGGCAGTGGAGGACGGCATCGTCGTGGACGAGCTTTGCCGCACATCCGACCCGGCGATCTTCGCGGCGGGCGACTGCACCAGCCACCCCAATGTCTTCGCAGGACGTCGCCTCCGGCTCAGCTCGGTCCAGAACGCGCATGACCAGGGCCGCGCCGCAGGCAGCGCCATCGCCGGCCGGCCAGAGCCCTATCGGGCCGTGCCGTGGTTCTGGTCGGACCAGTACGACGTCAAGCTGCAGATGGTCGGCCTGACCAATGGCGGCGGCCCGGCCATCCTGCGCGGATCGATCGAGGAAGGGCGCTTCTCGCTGTTCCGCTATGATGGCGACCGGCTGGCGGCGATCGAGAGCATCAACAAGCCAGCCGATCACATGATGGGTCGGCGCCTGATCGCCGCCGGCCGCTCGCCGACCCCGGAGCAGGCGGCCGATTCGGGCTTCGACCTGCGCTCGCTCGCCTGAACGCCGCCGCCTTCCCTCCATGGCCGCCCGGTCGAAAAAGCTGCTTGCCACGCCCTGCGAATGGGAGTGCGATGGTGTGGGGCTCAGACCAGCCTTGCGATGGAGAAGACCATGCTGAGGAACGCCATTCTTGCATCTGCTTCCCTTCTTGCACTGGCCATGCTGCCGGTGACGCCAGCGGCCGCGCTGACGATGAAGGAGTGCAGCGCCAAGTATCAGGACGCCAAGAAGGCCAACACGCTGAAGGGCCAGAAGTGGAACGACTTCCGCAAGGCTCAGTGCGGCGACGATGATGCCGACGACAACGAGGCCGCGGCGGCCGTGACAGAGCCCGCGACACCGGCGAAGCCTGCCGTGACGCCCGCCAGCACGCCGGCCAGCACCGCTGCCAAGCCTGCGGTGGCCGGCAAGGCCAAGGCCGCCGTCTTCCCGAGGACCGTGTCGCAGAAATACTCGGACCAGTCCGTCGGCAAGGCGCGGCTCAAGACCTGCGCCGACCAGTACAACGCCAACAAGGCCGCGAACGCCAATGGCGAGCTCAAGTGGATCGAGAAGGGCGGCGGCTACTGGAGCCAGTGCAACGCCAAGCTGAAGAGCTGACCCGGGCATCCAGCCAGGGCAACCGCGTCATCCCGGGCTTGGCCGGGATGACGGAAACCATCCGCTCAGGCTGCCAGCGAGGCGCGCGCCTCGGCGTACTCGCGCGTCAGCCGCGCACCGAGCTCAGCCACGCTCGGCACATCCTCGATCGAACCCGCGCCCTGGCCGGCCGACCAGATCGTCTTCCAGACCTTGGCCTCGCTGCCGAGATCGAGCTTGCCGTGAGAGATCAGGTTATCGGGATCCAGGCCGGCCGCCTTGATGCTCTCGCGCATGAAGTTCGCGTTCACGCCGCTGATCGCCGGCGTGTAGAGGATATCGGCCGCACGCGTCTTCAGCAGCATGGCCTTGTAGGCCGGGTCGGCCATGCTCTCGGCGGTCGCAATGAAGCGCGTGCCGAGATAGGCAAGATCAGCGCCCATCAAT
>JAESFK010000378.1_pt1 | contig 25102 bp, 21 predicted proteins | sample 9269391 | NCBI WGS metagenome assembly JAESFK01 (sample SAMN14506231, study PRJNA617097) | algae metagenome | isolation source: Drouetiella hepatica UHER 2000/2452 and co-occurring heterotrophs from... | place: Slovakia: Slovak Paradise National Park, Hrabusice, Kosice Region | collected 2000-01-01
TGCCAGTGCAGGATCAGGCTTTTCAAGAGGTCCGGGCGGCGCAGGAACGGGCTGTTGTTGGGGTTGTTGCCGCCGACCACCACATGGTTGCCGCCGCCGGTGCCGGTATGGCGGCCGTCGATCATGGACTTGTCGGCGCCAAGGCGGGTGAGGCGCGCTTCCTCATAGATGGCGGTGGTGATCGCCACGCAATCGGCCCAGTTGGAGGCGGGGTGGATGTTGACCTCGATGACGCCGGGATCGGGCGCAACGCGCATGACGTTGATGCGCTCGTCCTGCGGCGGCGAGTAGCCCTCGATATGGATCGGCAGGCCGAGATCGGCGGCGGCTTTTTCAGCGGCGGCGATCAGGTCGAGATAATCCTCGATCCGCTCGACCGGCGGCATGAAGACACAGAGGCGGCCGTCACGCGGCTCGACGCTCATGGCGGTGCGAACGGCGCCCCGAATGTCGGCGTTGGCCGCTTCCAGCACCTGCTCGACGCGCTTTTGGCGGGCGTCCGAAGCGGCCTTGCGCGAGGCCTCGGCCAGCGCCCGTGCCGGAGCGCCGTAATCCGGCAGCGGATCGCGCGGGATCGAAGGATCGGCCTCGTGGATATAGGGATATTGCGATGGCGGCACGTAAGGAAGGGTACCGAGCGGCATGCGGAAACCGATGGGGCTATCGCCGGGGATCAGGAAGATCTTGCCGCGGCGGGTGCGCCATTTTTCGGAAATCCATTTCTGTCCTTCGGCCTTGGCGTTCCAGGCCTGGACGGGAAGAATGTAACCGGTCGGCGTCGTCAGGCCGCGGGCGAACACCTTGGCGATGCGGGCGCGTTCTTCCGGGCTTTCGAGCTTGGAATTGTCCGGATCGACATTTTCCGGCAGGCTGCCTTCCTTGATGATCCATTCGGCCGGGTCCTCGAAGGCCGGGATGACCATCTCCTGTTCGATCTCAAGTGCTGCGGCGATGCCGGTGATCAGCGCTTCGGCCTCCTTGGCGGTGACGTTCGTGTCCTTGCCTTCGGCCGCGATCAGGTCCGGATCGTGCCAGATCGGCAGTCCGTCCTTGCGCCAGTAGAGCGAGAAGGTCCAGCGCGGCAGGCTTTCGCCCGGATACCATTTTCCCTGGCCGTAATGCAGGAAACCGCCGGGGGCGAAGCGTTCGCGCAGCCGCCGGATCAGTTCGTCGGCCTTGTCGCGTTTGGTCGGGCCGACCGCGCCGGTGTTCCATTCCTCCGATTCGAAATCGTCGATGGAGACGAAGGTCGGTTCGCCGCCCATGGTCAGGCGGACATCGGCGCCGTTCAGCACCGTATCGACATGTTCGCCGAGCGCATTCAGCGCCTGCCAGCTTTCCTCGGAAAACGGCTTGGTGATGCGCGGGTGTTCGGCGACGCGGCTGACGGTCATGGCGAAGTCGAAGGTGGTGTTGGCATCGCCATAGAGGCCGCCGGAGATCGGCGCGGCGTTGCGGTAATGCGGCGTGGCGGCGAGCGGGATATGGCTTTCGCCGGTGAGCAGGCCCGAGGTCGGATCGAGCCCGACCCAGCCTGCGCCGGGGATATAGACTTCGCACCAGGCATGCAGGTCGGTGAAATCGACCTCGGTGCCGGAGGGGCCGTCCAGCGCCTTCAGGTCGGGGGCGAGCTGGATCAGGTAGCCGGAGACGAAGCGGGCGGCCAGTCCAAGATTGCGCAGGATCTGGACGAGCAGCCAGCTGGAATCGCGGCAGGAGCCGAGCGCCAGCTGCAGGGTCTCTTCCGGCGTTTGGACGCCGGGTTCCATGCGGATGACATAGTTGACCTTCTGCTGCAGGCGGGCGTTGAGACCGACGATGAAGTCGATCGTGCGCACCGGCGTCAGGTCGATGCCGTTGATGTAGGTCTCCAGCGCCGGGCTCATCGGCTCCGGCTGCATGTAGATCTTCAGGTCGTCGCGGATATCTTCCGGATAGGTGAACGGGAAGGTCTCGGCCTCTTCCTCGATGAAGAAGTCGAAGGGATTGTAGACCGTCATGTCGGCGACGAGATCAACCTCGACCTTGAACTCGGTGACCGGGTCGGGAAAGACGTAGCGGGAGAGGTAGTTGCCGTAGGGATCCTGCTGCAGCGTGACGAAGTGATTTTCCGGGGTGACTTTCAGTGAGTGGCTGATGACCTTGGTCTTGGAATGGGCTGCCGGCTTCAACCGGATGATCTGGGGACCGAGCCGTACCGGCTTGTCATACTTGTAATGCGTCAGGTGATAGATGCTTGCTTTGATCGCCATGCGGATTTTTATCCCCTTGATGACGGGTCTATGCCGCCATTGAAGGGATTTTGTGCAATGCGAAGAGAGATTGCAAGGCGCAATTCCCGGCGGGAAGATTCATTTCCCGCGGGGAAGATCAGCGCATGCTTGAGAAGCGTTACTCGTCCGGCTCGATATTCTGGTTGAGGCGGAACAGGTTCGCCGGGTCAAGGCGTGCCTTCAGCCGCGCAAGGCGCTGGTATTTTGCCGGTCCATAGGCATCGCGGGCGATATCGAAACCGGTGTCGCCCTGCTCGTTGACATAGTTTCCGGTGATCGAGGCGTCGGACAGCAACCGGCCGGTGGTGCGGCCCCATGCGATGCACCTGTCATCATCGGCGCTATCGTCCCAGATGGGTTCGGACAGCCAATAGTACCCTGCCTCTCTTCCGGTATAGGCCGTTGCATCGTCCGCTATGTCGCTGATGGCGCCGCCCAGCTGGATCGCGTAAATCTCGCAGTCCGGTACCGGCGCACCGGAGATTGCCTCGATGATGTGTTCGATCGCCTGGTCGCTGATATCGGACCAGAAGCCGCCCTTGGCATAATAGCGGCGGGACCACGCGAACGCCAAGTCGTTGCGGCTTTGCAGGGTGAGATAGGACAGGTTTTCCAGTCCGCCGATGGCGCTATCCGCCAAGGCACCGAACGGCGACAGTGTGGTGATGGCGTGCCCGGCATCGCCAGACCAGACGGCTGTGACGTTTACGCCAGACTGTGATGCGGTGAAGGAAACAGCGAAATCGCGGGATTGTTCACGCGCAAGATCGCGCAAAGCAGACAGGACCTGGCGGGCATTTTCGATTGGATAGGTCCATTCTCCGACGCTGATCCCGGTCAGTGCATGCAGCTGGAACTTGAAGCGCGTGACGATGCCGAAATTTCCACCGCCGCCGCGGATGCCCCAGAACAATTCCGGGTTCCATGTGGCGCTCGCCCAGACGATATCGCCGCTCGCGGTGACGATCTCGGCGCCCAGCAGGCTGTCGATCGTCAGGCCATATTTCCGGCTGATCCAGCCCATGCCGCCGCCCAGCGTCAGCCCGGCGACACCCGTATGGGAAACCACGCCTGCCGGGACGACATAGCCTTTGGGAAATGTGGCGTGGTCGAGATCGCTCAGCAGCGCCCCGCCCGCGACCTCGACAGTTCGGCTATCGTCATCGATCACGGCGGAACGGAGCTGGGACATGTCCAGCACCAGGCCGTCATCGCAGGTCGACAGGCCCGGTATGCTGTGACCGCCGCCGCGCACCGCAAGAAGAGCGCCGGATGCGGCGGCCGCACGCACCGCCTTTTGGACATCCTCGACACTCTGCGGGCGCACGATCGCGAGGGGCAGGCGATCGGCGATGCCGTTCCAGACCCGCCGACAGCGATCATAATCCTCATGGCCGGCGGTGATCACCGGGCACAGAAGTTTCGCGGTGGAAAGTGCGTCTAGCAGCGAATTGGACATGCGATGTGCCCCCCGAGAGACTGGAGACTCCTAGCATATTTTAGTGGGTGCGGAAATGACCCTTGCAACCGAGGCGGTTGCCGGAACGCCCGGTACGCGGATACGCTTTAGCCCAGGTCCTGGGCAATCTCCCAGACGTGCCCGGAGGGATCGGCAAAGGCTGCGGTGCGGCGCCCCCAGGGGCGGTCGACCGGGCCGTTGAGCAAGGTGACGCCGCGGCGGCGCAGTTCGGCGCAGACGGCATCGGTGTCATCGACCTTGACCGTCAGGAGGATGCGGGAGCCGGACTGCGATTTTGCCACGGACGATGGCGCAACCAGTTCAGGCGCCTGCGTGGATTCCAGCAGGTTGACCATCGTGCCTGCGAATTTCAGCACGGCGGACACCGCGTCTTCGTAGACGATTTCGGGCGTAAAGACCGTCTGGTAGAACGATCTTGCTTCGCCGATATCATCGACGAACAGGGTGATGACCTCGATTGCGTCAAGCTTCATGGGGCCTCCTGGGACCGGCCTCCGACAAGGCGCCGGCGGTTTTGCGCCGATGCCTTGTCGGAGGGAATAAGGATTTACCGCTTCGCCGCCACAAGATTGAAATAGGCGCCCTGCGGGTCGACGCAGTTGACGACCCAGGCGCCGCCGGGGACTTCCATCGGGCCGTTGACGACCGTGCCGCCTTTGGCCGCTGACCGCGCGATGGCGGCGTCGAGGGTATCGACGTTGAAGTAGAAGCCCCAATAGGGCGGTGCCGGCACGGCGGCGGGCTTCGTCATCATGCCGCCGATCTGCGCGCCGTCGTGGGAGAAGAGCTGATAGATCCCCATATCGCCCATATCGAGACCCTCGTCCTGCTTCCAGCCGAACATTTCCTGGTAGAAGGGGAAGTCGGCGGCGAGATCGCCGGCCATCAGTTCGTTCCAGCCGATGTTGCCAAGGTCCATCTGCTTGATATCTGGCATTTCACCATCGTCCGTCCCGAACAAGGCAAACACCGCACCATGCGGGTCGGCGACGACGGCGAACCTGCCGACGCCCGGAATATCGTCCGGCTGGCGATGGACCGTGCCGCCGAGCTTGGCGAGCTTTTTGGCTGCGGCATCAACGTTATCGACGCCGATATAGCCGATCCAGGCCGGCGGAACGTTCATCTTCAGGGCGTCTTCCGGCAACGTCATCAGGCCGGCAACGCGCATGCCGTTGGTCTTGAACAGCGTGTAATTCGCATCCGGCATGCCGGAATCCCCGGAGGTCCAGCCGACCACGTCGTCGTAGAACGTTTCGGCGGCCTTGGTATCGGTGGTCATCAGTTCGTACCAGACGAACGCGCCATGTCCCTTGCTCATTGTAGTCCTCCCCTTCGATGTTTGATGGTTGTCAGGCCGGAAATTCGGGCGTCCTATTGCTCAGATGCGGTTGCCGCCAGCGGTGTTCGCCAGCATGGTCTGCCTTCATAGCAACGTCTCCTTCCCAAGGGCGATTGCCGGTCAGGCATGTCAGGCGCAGCAGGACTGTGCCTTGGGTTCGTCGTCGTATTCGTCATGACGTTTGACGAAGCTCAAGGTTGACGTTTCATTGCGGCCTTTTGGCGCGCGGTCGAGGATCATCAGCGTGGTGAGGATCTCCTCGCCGCCACGGGCATAGTCCGAATAGGTGTGGTAGACATTGCCGGCCTCGTCGCGAATGAAGGCGCTCATGCCGGGCAGCTCGTCATTGGCATCGTCGCCGGATATTTCCCGGAAATTGTAAAAGACCTTGCCGCTTTCCAGGTCCTCCTTGGTGAAGGAGACATGGTAGTCGAAGTTGAAATCGCTGCCGAAGGACGATGCCCAGGGAAATTTCCAGCCCATGCGCGCCTTGTAGGCTTGGATCTTGGCAAGCGGCGCGCGCGAGACGCAGACAAGTGTGACGTCGTGATTGTTGAGATGGGCCAGCGTGCCGTCGATATGATCGGCGAGGAAGGAGCAGCCCGGGCAGCCGGCCTCCCAGTCGGGACCGAACATGAAATGGTAGATCATCAGCTGGCTGCGGCCGTCGAACAGATCGGCCAATGTCTTTTTGCCGTCAGGCGTATCGAACGCATAGCTCTTATCGACCTTGACCCACGGCATGTTCTGCCGTTCGGCGCGGATCTTGTCGCGCAGCTTCGTCTCCTCCTTTTCGGTGGCGAGCAGCGCCTGGCGGGCTTTCAGCCAGTCTTCGCGCGATACAACCGGATTGCTCAACATCGTTCATTCCTCCTCAGAAAATCGCGTTTCGTTCCGCTTGACTAAATAGGTTGATATCAACATTATATGGATATGTCAAAGCCGATTGTGATTCCGTTCGAAACGACCCTTCTTGTCCGCGACACATGCCTGTGTCTTCATGTGCAGCGCGCGGCGCGGGCTTTGGCGCGGAAATTCGACGACGCATTGCGGCCGCTCGACCTGACCAACGGGCAGTTTTCGCTGCTGATGTCGCTCAATCGCCCGGAGCCGCCGGGCATGGGGCCGGTTGCCAGCCTGCTCGCCATGGATCGCACGACGCTGACGGCGGCGCTGAAGCCGCTGGAGAAGCGCGGGCTTCTGGTGACCATGGCAGACGACAAGGACCGCCGGTTGCGGCGGATGAAACTGACATCTGCCGGCCATGCGCTGCTGTCCATGGCGGTGCCGATCTGGAAAAGCACCCATGCCGATGTCGATGACGCGCTGGGCGAGGGGCGGCCGGAGCGGTTGCGCTCCGATCTTCTGGCGCTTGCCTGAACATCCATTTGCTGTCCGCTTGAGGGAGCGGACAATCCCCATCACCAAAGAGGAGACTGTTCATGAGGATGATTTTCGTAAACCTGCCGGTCAAGGACATCGCGCGCTCGAAGGCGTTTTTCGGCGGGCTCGGGTTTGGCTTCAACCCGGATTTTTCCAGCGACGATACGCTGTGCATGATCGTCGAGGAGAACATCTTCGTCATGCTGATGCACGAGGCGCGCTTCAAGGAATTCATCATCGACGAGATCAGCGACACCGGCAAGGTGACGGAAGTGCTGACCGCGCTTTCGGCCGGCAGCCGGCAGGAAGTGGACGAGACGCTGGCCAAGGCCCTGTCATTGGGCGGCAAGGCATGGCGGCCGGTGATGGACTACGGCTTCATGTATGGCTGCAGTTTTCAGGATCCCGATGGCCATGTCTGGGAACTGGCGTATATGGAGCCACAAGTGGCGGGTTGATGGTGGGCGCTACTCGGCTGATGAGGTGGTCTAAGTTCGATTGTGGAAACGAAAACCTACCTCCGTCATCCTCGGGCTTGTCCCGGGGATCCAGTCCGCCGTGTCTACGGCGCGCAAGACTCCTTTGGCATTTCTGTTGTAACAGTCCTTTCACGGCGCGGACGCGCCGTGGCTGGATCCCCGCCACGAGGGCGAGGATGACGGAGAACGAGTAGGTTAGCCCAAAGTTGTAACCTCTCATCTCCGCCTCTTTGCATTTTGTGCAAATTCAGTCCAAACCCCGCGATTCCTGCCACAAAAGGCTGACATGACGAGGAAAAACGCCGCAATATGTCGGTTGACCACGCAGAAAATGGTGAACCATGACCCAGAACGTCTACGACAATCCCGAATTCTTCGAAGGCTATAGCCAGCTCGGCCGCTCGGTCGAGGGGCTGGACGGGGCGGCGGAATGGGCGTCGATCCGGGCGCTGCTGCCGGATCTGAAGGGCACGCGGGTCGTCGATCTCGGCTGCGGTTTTGGCTGGTTCTGCCGGTTTGCGTGGGAAGAGGGTGCTGAAAGCGTGCTCGGCTTCGATGTGTCGGAGAACATGCTGGCGCGTGCCACGGCAACCTCCGATCCGGCGATCGGCTATGCCAAGGCCGATCTTGAAGTGCTGGACCTGCCGGAGGCATCCTTCGACCTCGTCTACAGTTCGCTTGCCTTTCACTATCTCAAAGGATCTTAAGGCGCTGCTGGCCCGCGTCCATGCGGCGCTGGTGACCGGCGGCCATCTGGTGTTTTCGATCGAACATCCGATCTACATGGCGCCGGTCCATCCCGGCTGGTCGACGGATGCCGACGGACGCGCCGCATGGCCCGTCAACGGCTATCTCGATGAAGGTCCGCGCACCACGGACTGGCTGGCGAAGGGCGTCGTCAAGCAGCACCGGACGATGGGGACGCTGCTGAATATCCTGATCGGCCTCGGCTTCACGCTGCAGCATATCGAGGAGTGGGGGCCGTCGCTGGAGCAGGTGGCTGCCCATCCCGAATGGGCAGAGGAGCGGGAAAGGCCGATGTTCCTTCTGATTTCCGCGCGTAAGTAGCGGCTAACGATTTTTCCTGACCAGATCGTCGAGGATGCGGGTCAGGATCGTCGTGGTGGCGGTCAAATCTTCCGCCCCGATTTCGGCGCCGAGCGCATCTGCCCAGACGGCCTGCCGGACCTGGATGTCATGCAGGACAGCCTGTCCTTTTTCCGTCAGCACCAGCAGCTTGGCGCGCTGGTGGGCAGGGTTGTCTTCGTAGCGGACCAGGCCTTCCCCTTCCAGAACATCGGCGATGCGCTGGACGCCCTGGCGCGCCAGCCCGAGCACGCGGCCGATCTCGGCCACCGGCATGGTGGCATGGCTTGCTGCCGCCAGAACCTGCCAGCGGGCGCTGGTCTGGCCTGCCGGTTTTGCCAGCGCGTCGCCCGCCGTCGTCAGATGCGCGGCGAGCCGGATGACGGATATCGAGAAAAGGGCAAAGGCATCGCCTGCAGGTGTTCGATCAGGTTTTTTCATATTGACAGCATGTTGTCGTTCTGTAGGATGCGAATATGACAACAGGTTGTCATATTGTGGTGCGTCAGGCAAGGGAGGACGGACATGAAAATGACCTATAAGGGAAGCTGCCATTGCGGCAAGGTGCAGTATGAAGCCGACATCGACCTGGATGCCGGGACGGGCAAGTGCAATTGCTCGATCTGCACCAAGCGGCGCGCCTGGGGCGCGGTGATCAAGCCCGAGGATTTCCGGTTGCTGTCGGGTGCGGATGAAATGACCGACTATCAGTTCGCGACCATGAGCGGCCATCATCGCTTTTGCCGTACCTGTGGCATCTCGTCCTTCAGCGACGGTTATGTCGAGGAGATCGGCGGCGCCTTCGTGTCGATCAATCTCGCCTGTCTCGACGACCTCGATCCGTCGGTTCTTGCCGAGGCTCCGGTGACCTATTCCGATGGGCGCAACAATGCCTGGTGGAACACCCCGGCGGAGACGCGGCATTTGTGAGGGAAGCGCGTCCTAATTGCGGCTATGCCTTGTGGCGCCGTCGCTGAGCAGCGCCGCCGCATCTGCCAATCCGCTGGAACGGCTATTCAGCCCATTCCGTATCGGCCGTAAAGGCGATGGTCAGCCAGCGGTTGGGGCCTTCGCTGCCGATGCGGGCGCCGATGTCGTCGCGCAACTGGTCCCATTCCTCGATCGTTCGGGCGGGCATGCCGGGCGGCACGATGAAATAAAGTTCCACCTGCATCAGCCGGCCGATGCGGGCGACATAGGCGCGGTGGGAGAGGAAAGCCTGTTCCTTCACGACATCGTTTGCCACCGTATCGATCCTTGCCCGTAGCGGCTCCGGGGTCATCAGCAGGATATCCGACAACGCCTGGCGCACCGTGCCGATGGGCATCGGGATGATGACGACGGAAACCAGCGCCAGAACGGCCGGATCGATATAGGGCGCGATCCAGGCGAGCGATGTGCCTTCGACAAAAAAGCCGCCGATGAAGGCGATCAAAAGGGCTGCGGTGATCCCGGCCGACATGAACCATGCCGTCGCGTCGAGGGTCAGAAACTCGGAGCGGATGGTGGTGTTTTTCTTCCTGACGACAATCGCCATGGTGAGGCATGCGACGAGCGTGACGGCCGCGTAGAGGATCGCATAGTCGAATTCCAGAGCATGGCCACCGGAGAGGATGCTGATGACCGCGTTGATCAGGGCGTAGACGGCGACGCTCATCAGGAGGATGCCGTTCAGCCCGAGCACGATCGGTTCGAGATGCCAAAAGCCCAGCGAAAACCGCGCCCGCAGCTTTCCCTTGCCGCGGCTTGGGTCCGCATCGCTGGCGATCAACTTGGCGACCACCAGGGCGAGCGTGCTCATGCTGGCATCGGCCAGAGAGTAGACCCCGTCGAAAGCGATGGAAAAAGAGCCGGTGACGATGCCGAATGTGATGCCGGAACAGGCGATCAGGATGGTCACGCCTATGGAGATTTTGAGGACGGTCTGTTCGGCTTGCATGGTTTTGCTCTGGACGCTGGGCTTTGGGGCGGGGCTTGGATAAGCGGTTGTGGGCGTGTTTTGCGCATTTTCCTATATCGCAATGACGGCCGAATGGGGGCTTTGCAAAGAAATGCAAGCATGTCCGCACGTGCAGTTCATCGCATGGTCCAGACGCTTTTGTCGCGCAACAAGCAACACCCCTGAATCCTTTCGGGGTCAGGGGTGCGCAGATGTTAACGACGGCCAGCCTTCCGTTTTTAGCCGAGGTCGCCCAGATCGCGCACGGCACCGCGATCGGCCGAGGTGGCGAAGGCGGCGTAGGCTTTGAGTGCCGTCGTGACCTTGCGCTTGCGCAGTTCGACCGGCTTCCAGCCCTTGGCGTCCTGTTCCGTGCGGCGAGCGGCGATTTCGGCCTCGTCGACGCGCAGCGAGATCGTCCGGTTGGGGATGTCGATATCGATCATGTCGCCTTCGCGCACGATGCCGATCAGGCCGCCATTGGCAGCTTCCGGCGAGACGTGGCCGATGGAGAGACCCGAGGTGCCACCGGAGAAGCGGCCGTCGGTGATCAGCGCGCAGGCTTTGCCGAGACCCTTCGACTTCAGGTAGCTGGTCGGATAGAGCATTTCCTGCATGCCCGGGCCGCCCTTCGGACCTTCATAGCGGATGACGACGACATCACCGGCCTTGACCTCGTTGGCAAGGATCGCCTTGACCGACGAATCCTGGCTTTCGAAGACGCGGGCGGGGCCGGAGAATTTCAGGATCGATTCGTCCACCCCGGCCGTCTTCACGATGCAGCCGTTGAGCGCGATGTTGCCTTTGAGCACGGCCAGACCGCCGTCCTTGGAGAACGGGTGCTGGGCGTCACGGATGACGCCTTTTTCGCGGTCGAAATCGAGTTCCTTCCAGCGGGCGCTCTGGCTGAAGGCAACCTGGGTCGGCACGCCGCCGGGAGCGGCGCTGAACAGTTCCAGCGCTGCCGGATTGTCGGTGACGGCAATGTCCCATTTGGACAGGGCATCGCCCAGCGTCTTTTCATGGACGGTCGGCAGGCCGGCATTCAGTAGGCCGGCGCGGTTGAGTTCGCCGAGGATCGCCATGATGCCGCCGGCGCGGTGCACGTCTTCCATGTGAACGTCGGCCTTGGCGGGCGCAACCTTGGAGAGGCACGGAACCTTGCGTGACAGGCGGTCGATGTCATCCAGGTTGAAATCGATTTCGCCTTCATGGGCGGCGGCAAGGATATGCAGCACCGTGTTGGTCGAGCCGCCCATGGCGATATCGAGCGCCATGGCATTTTCGAACGCACCCTTCGAGGCAATGGTGCGCGGCAGGGCGGTTTCGTCGTCCTGCTCGTAGTAGCGCTTGGCCAGACCGACGATACGGCGGCCAGCTTCCAGGAACAGCTTTTCGCGATCGGAATGGGTTGCCAGCGTCGAGCCGTTGCCGGGCAAGGACAGGCCGAGGGCTTCGGTGAGACAGTTCATCGAATTGGCGGTGAACATGCCGGAGCAGGAGCCGCAGGTCGGGCAGGCCGAGCGCTCGATGGTCTGGACGTCCTCGTCGGACATGCTGTCGTCGGCGGCGGCAACCATGGCGTCGACCAGATCGAGCGAATGGATCTTGCCATCGGAAAGCAGAACCTTGCCGGCTTCCATCGGGCCGCCGGAGACGAAGATCGTCGGGATGTTGAGGCGTAGCGACGCCATCAGCATGCCGGGGGTGATCTTGTCACAGTTGGAAATGCAGACCATCGCATCGGCGCAATGGGCATTGACCATGTATTCGACGCTATCGGCGATGATCTCACGCGACGGCAGCGAATAGAGCATGCCGTCATGGCCCATGGCGATGCCGTCATCGACCGCGATCGTATTGAATTCCTTGGCGACGCCGCCATTGGCCTCGATTTCGCGGGCGACCAGCTGGCCGAGGTCCTTGAGGTGCACATGGCCCGGCACGAACTGGGTGAACGAGTTCACCACCGCAATAATCGGCTTGCCGAAGTCGCTGTCCTTCATGCCCGTCGCACGCCAGAGGCCGCGAGCGCCGGCCATGTTGCGGCCGTGGGTGGTGGTGCGGGAGCGATAGGCAGGCATGGACGTCTTCCTTGATCTTGTCTGGGTGAACGGCAGATATAGGGTTCAGGGACCACAATTTCAGCGGTTCCTATCGCAAAACTGCGCCCGCGTCACGAATTTCGTAACAATATTTCGCGTTTTTTGGGCGGTAGCCGGGATGACTGTCCGTGACATATCGGCCCCAACCGCCTGATTTCGAAGCGGAGCGGATATTGCTCACCCGTTTGGGGGATGCGGGATGAGGCATTTCAATCTCTATTGCGGCCGCTGGACACTTTGCAAACCCGGCAATTTCATCACGAAAACCATTGTGAAAACCATTGTACAGATCTCCTCTCCGGCAACGGGGAGGGGGTTTTACGGTCTAAACCAGCGGGCTTTTGCGCCCGGTCAGGTGATCCCTGTTCAGCGCCTTCATGATGTCGCTGGCGTCCTCGCGGTCAAGGCCGGTCAGGTCGCGCCCGTCCGAGGCTGCGGGCACGCCGGTGAAGATGTCGATCACGGTCCAGCTGCCATTCTTCTCTTCGCGGAGATCGTAACGCGGTTCGTTCACAGGCAAAATCGTCCTCGGCTGCAGGGTTTCGTCGATAGGCTGTTCTTAAGCGGGTGACCGTGCACGGTGTGATGATCCGGACGGTGAGCGATAAAGTCAACCGTTCCATTCCCTGGCCGTGGGATGCGGTTATCCGGACATTGGCCAAACGCAGAAGGCCTTCCGGTTTCCCGAAAGGCCTTTAGAAACTGGATGGTGGGCGTGACAGGGATTGAACCTGTGACCCCTACGATGTCAACGTAGTGCTCTCCCGCTGAGCTACACGCCCATCCGATGTCGGCGCATAGACCATAAACCTCCTGGGGCGTCAATAGGCTTTTTTCGGCTTTTTGACAGGAAGTTTTGCGACCCTTGCGGCGCAGCCTTATGCGGCCAGCATCTTGTTCACTTCGTCCACAAGATCACGCAGATGGAAGGGCTTGGACAGGACCTTTGCGTCCTTCGGAGCTTTCGAATCAGGGTTCAGCGCCACGGCGGCGAAGCCTGTGATGAACATGACCTTGAGGTCGGGATCGAGTTCGGTCGCCCGGCGGGCAAGCTCGATGCCGTCCATTTCGGGCATGACGATGTCGGTGAGAAGAAGCGAAAACGGCTCTTCGCGCAACCGGTCATAGGCGCTGGCGCCATTGTCGAACGACAATACCTTATAACCGGCCTTTTCCAGGGCTTTCACCAGGAAGCGGCGCATGTCGTTATCGTCTTCGGCGAGGAGGATTTTTGGACTCATGGATTAAGCCGTTGCACCTTACGTATCGATGTCGGGAATTGCGGTCACATTATGAAACCACATGTGGGTAAATATCCGGTGAAGACATGAGGTCAAGCCCCGTTCACTGGCAGGAAACGACTATGGACATGATTGCTGCCTGCTGGCAACATACACCAAGTATCAAGATTGTGACATGGTAAAAAAGGGCTGCGATGACGCAGAACGTCAGCGAAACCGAACAGTTCGAAGTTCGCGAGCCGGAAATGCAGCGCATTCCCTTTGTCTTCAATTCTCCCCACAGCGGCAGGGTCTACAGCCGGTCCTTCCTAGAAAAGTCCCGCCTGGACGATGTGTCGATCCGCCGGTCGGAGGATCATTTCGTCGACGAACTGTTCCATTCCGTGACAGGTCTGGGCGCGCCGCTGCTCCTGGCGCATTTCCCGCGCGCCTTTCTCGACGTCAACCGCGAACCCTACGAGCTTGACCCGCGCATGTTCGACGGGCCATTGCCGCCGCATGCCAATATCAGCTCGATGCGGGTGGCGGGCGGCTTGGGCACCGTGCCGCGGCTGGTGGCGGAGAACATGGAAATCTACCGCGGCCGCTTTCCGGTCGCCGAAGCACTCGAGCGAATAGAGACCATCTACAAGCCCTATCATGCCTGCCTGCGGCGGCTGATTGCGCGCACGCATGTGAAGTTCGGGCTGGCGATCCTGATCGATTGCCATTCGATGCCCGGCAATATCCGGCTGGCCGGAACGGGCCAGCGGCCGGATTTCATCATCGGCGACCGCTACGGCACCAGTGCATCCGCCGATCTGTCGCGCGCGGCGGTGTCGCTGCTGGAGGACCTCGGGTTTTCCGTCGCCCGCAACAAGCCCTATGCCGGCGGTTTCATCACCGAGCATTACGGCCGCCCGGCCCGCGGGCTGCATGCACTGCAGATCGAGATCAACCGCGGTCTCTATGTCGATGAAGCGACGCTACAGAAGAAGAAGGATTTTCCGATGCTGGCTGACGCGATCGGCATGTTTCTCGGCGGGCTTGCGGCACATGTGCAGACGTATACGCCAAGCACGTCGCTTGCTGCCGAATAAGCCGGCCTCATCCCCAGACATCAAGACAAAAAAAACCGCGCTTTTGGCGCGGCTAAGTCTAGGGAGGAAACACCCAAGGAGGGTATTTACAGCCACAAGTGACTGTAGGGAAAAGCTAATATTGCAGCGCACAATTGTCAAGCAGGATTCGGCCGTAATTGGTGCGGTGCGCCAAAGTCAACAGACGCTGAACTGCTATGAAACGCTGGGTTTTGACGGTCTTTCCGATTTTTGAGGCACGTTCTTCGAGAATCCGGGGCAAGACTGCTTTCGCTTAGGCCAATCGGCTCGATTTTTTCCGATTTTTCCGCCGAAGACTTCTTTTTCAAAAAAATGTGCCGTAAGCACAATCAGCCTTCCATTCCCCGATCCTCGTGAGGTTTCATGCTGCCGGACCGTGACTTTTTCGACCGCCTTGCCGATGCTGCCAAGGCGCAAACCCTGCCGCGTTTCCGCACGGGTATCAGCGTCGCCAACAAGGAGGCCGCCGGTTTCGACCCTGTCACCGAGGGCGACCGGGCTGCCGAGACGGCGATCCGCGCGCTGATCGAGGCGCATTTCCCAGAGCACGGTATTCTCGGCGAAGAGTTCGGCAATGTCGGGCTTGACCGCGATTATGTCTGGGTGATCGATCCGATCGACGGGACCCGTGCCTTCATCTCCGGCCTGCCGGTCTGGGGCACGCTGATCGGCCTCTATCACAAGGGTGAGGCGGTGATGGGGCTGATGGACCAGCCGTTTACCGGAGAGCGCTATTTTGCCGACGGCAGGAACACCCATTACCGCGGGCCGGGCGAAGACAAGGTGGTCTCGACGCGGCCGTGCGCTGATCTCAGCCAGGCGATCCTCTTCACCACTTCGCCGCATCTTTATACTGGCGATATCAAGACCCGCTTCGAGGCGGTACAGAGCAAGGTGCAACTCGCCCGCTACGGCTGCGATTGCTATGCCTTCGCCCTGCTTGCGGCCGGTCATATCGACCTCGTCATCGAATGTGGCCTGAAGCCCTATGATGTCGGCGGGATCATTCCGCTGATTGAGCAGGCCGGTGGCATCGTCACCGACTGGAACGGCGGTCCGGCGGAAATGGGCGGTGAAGTCATTGCGGCCGGCAGTGCCGAAATCCACGCACAGGCCCTGGCCATCCTGAAGGGCTGAAAGCGGAACTGCTTTACGCCGAAAGGTCCTCTTTTTCCATCAATGCCACATCCCCGTTGCTGCCGGGGATGAAGGCCTCGATGGCGGCGATCGCCTGGGCGCGGTAGTGGTCGGCTTCCTGCAAAAGCTCGTGACGGGCGCCGTCGATCGGGATCATGTGGCCGGCGCGAAAGTTGCGGGCAAGGGTTTCCACGGCGAGGTGCGGCACCAGCTTGTCCTGTGTCGGCGCCAGCACGATGGTCGGCACGCGGATCTGCGTCAGGTGTTCGCGGGCTGAAACGCGCTTGATCGCCTTGAAGGTTTCGTGCAGCCAGCGCGCGGTCGGAGGGCCGAGCGCCAGTTCCGGATGGGTGTCGGTCAAGGCCTTGTTGCGGGCAAAGCGCCGTGCATCCGATGTCAAAAGGTTTTCCGGGAACAGCCGCGAGCCCTTGTCACGCATCAGCGGCAGGAATCCGAAGCCGAAAATTGTGAAAACGGCGGCCATGACGCCGATCATGCCATGGCCGACCTTCTGGCCGCCAAGCGCCACGAACGGGGCGGCGACGGCCAGCCGGTCGATGCGGCTGGCCAGCATCGGCGCCTGCGACAAGGCCACCAGCGCGCCCATCGAATGGGCCAGCATGAAGAATGGCAAGCGCGTATCTGGCAGGACGATCTTGTCGAGGAAAATCGCGAGATCGCTTTCGTAATCTGCAAAGCGCCTGACATGGCCGCGGCGCGGATTTTTCAGCAGCCGCTCGGAGCCGCCCTGGCCGCGCCAGTCGAAGGTCGCCACCCACAGGCCGCGCGCAGTAAGTTCGCCGATGGTCTCGGCATATTTCTCGATCGATTCATTGCGCCCCTGCAGCAGCACGACGGTACCCCTGGCAACGGGTATGTCCGATCTGAAGATCGCATAGCGGATCTTGCGGTTGCCCGCGCCTTCGAAGAAACCGGCGGTATGATTGCCGGGGATCGGGTTGTCCGGGGTGGAATGAAGCGCAGGTGTCATGGGCGGGTCCGTGTCCGGCGGTCTCTGAGGTGCGATGGCGGCACAAGGGTGCGCCGGCAATGCACCGGATTTGTGATGGCTCATCCTTGATCGATACGGATTAAGGAACGGTGCAGGCCAACTATCAGGGATAGGAGCGGCGATCTGTCCGGTCAAAGAAAAAGGACCTGAGAAAAAGGGCCGGAAACGGTGGGGACGCTATACCGTTCCCGGCCAGAGACAGTCGGTCGGCTGAGGACAGGCAACATCGGGAGAAGGGACGTTCACCTTTGCTGCCTGCCTCGTGGTCCGATGATGGTGTTTTATCGCGCCGAAGCTGAATGGATCCGGAACCGGCCGTTCATCCTGCGTTTATCGGCGGATGGGTGTTGGCCGGTGGCGTTCTGGTCTTGTTTTGCCAGGGTCTTGAAGGCCGCAAAAACAATTCCCATCTCCTTCTCACGGGCGCCGAAACCGGGCTCGTCCACCGGTTCTGCCATCGCCGCTTCAAGGGATGACAGAGCCAAGATCGCAAACCAGTTGCTCACAAGAGGACATCATGCGTCACGTTGATTTTTCCCCCCTTTACCGTTCCACGGTTGGTTTCGACCGTCTCTTCACCATGCTCGACAGTCTCGGCCAGCCGGACCAGTCACAGACCTATCCGCCCTACAATATCGAGCGGACCGGCGAGAGCACCTACCGGATCACCATGGCCGTTGCCGGTTTTGACGAAAGCGAACTTTCGATCGAAGCCCGCGAGCACACTTTGACCGTCAAGGGCGAGAAGAGCGAAGAAAAGGCGAGCGAAAACCAGTTCCTGTATCGCGGCATTGCCAAGCGCGCCTTCGAGCGCCGCTTCCAGCTGGCCGACTACGTGGAAATCCAGTCCGCTTCGCTGAAGAACGGCCTGCTTCACATCGATCTTCTGCGCGAGATCCCGGAAGCCGCCAAGCCGCGCCGCATCGACATCGTTGCCGCGCAGTCGGCGCCGAAGCAGATCGAAGCAACCCAGGTCAACGGCAGCGCGAATTAAGCTGTTGATCGGGATATGAAGACGCGGCGCCCGAAGGGGCGCTGCTAACAGTCGGGAGCCGTTTGCAGCCGTGTGTTGCAGGCGGCTTTTCTCGATGGAGGAGCCTTGCCGCTGTTATGGCTGTGGGGCGTGATTTTGCGCCAGAGAAAAATGAGAGTTTCGATGAGCGAACTGTCGCCAGTGCTGGACGTTGACGATCTGCCGCTGGCATGGCGCAGCCGGCTGTCGCCCTACCATTTCGAACGCGACGAGGTTGGCCGGTCATCGGCTGGCGTCTTCAAGCTGGCCGCGGATGGAGAGCCGAGCCTGTTCCTCAAATGCGAGCAGGTTGGCCCGTTCGCCGAATTGCCCGATGAGGCGACGCGGCTGCAATGGCTTGCTGGAACAGGGATTGCCTGCCCGCGTGTCCTTGCGCAGGAGGTTCATGATGGGCAAAACTGGCTGCTGATCAGCGCTGTGCCGGGCCACGATCTATCCGTTGCCTCGATCACACCGCAACAGTGCATCGAGATACTGGCCAGCGCGCTGCGGCTGTTGCATGCCGTCGATATCAGGACCTGCCCGTTCAACAACAGCCTTTCCAACCGGCTGGCGCTAGCCAAGGCGCGGATGGAGGCAGGGGAGGTTGACGAAGACGACTTTGATGAGGCGCGGCTTGATCAATCGGCCGAAGACCTCTTCCAGCTTCTTGAAACACAAAAGCCTGACGGTGCCGATCTTGTTGTGACGCATGGCGATGCGTGCCTGCCGAACCTGCTGGCGCAGGATGGCCGGTTCAGCGGGTTTATCGATTGTGCCCGTCTGGGCGTCGCTGACCGCTATCAGGACCTGGCGCTTGCCTATCGCAGTGTTTGTGACGATTTTGGCGAGGCTTGGGGACAAGCCTTCCTTGATCTCTACGGTGTCCCCCGGCCGGATCGGGCCAAGCTCGGCTATTACCAATTGCTCGACGAATTCTTCTGAGCGCCGCCTTATTCTGCTGCTGCAACGGGCAGGCGCCGGTTGCGCTCGGCATATTTCTGGGCAATCACCGCGCAGGCCATCAGCTGGATCTGGTGGAACAGCATCAGGGGCAGGACGATGCTGCCGATGCCCTGGCCGGCAAAAATGACGTTGGCCATCGGCACGCCGCTGGCAAGACTCTTCTTCGAGCCGCAGAAGGTGATGGCGATTTCGTCTTCCCTTGAAAAACCGAGCAGGCGGCTGCCGAACATCGTCACGACCAGCACGACGGCGAGAAGCAGGATGTCGAGAACGATAACGACGGCGATGTCGCGGATCGAGAACGTGCTCCAGATGTTTTCTGTGACGGCCTCGCTGAAGGCGAGATAGACGACCATCAGGATCGAACCCCGATCGACCGGCATCAAAAGCGTCTTGCGGGCGCGGATGACATTGCCGATCCACGGTTGGAGGATCTGGCCGAGAATGAACGGCGCGAGCAGCTGCAGCAGAATCTGCTCCAGCGCATCGAACGAGAAGCCCCCGTGGCCGCCTGACGCGAATAGCAGACCGACCAGCAGTGGTGTCAGGAACATGCCGAAAATATTGGACGCGGACGCCGCGCAGATGGCTGCCGGGACATTGCCGCCGGCCATCGAGGTGAAAGCGATCGATGACTGCACGGTCGAGGGCAAAACGCAGAGGAAAAGGATACCTGTGTAGAGTGCCGGTGGCAGAAGGCTTGGCGGCAGGAAACCGACGGCAAGGCCGAGCAGCGGGAAGAGCACGAAGGTCGAAGCCAGGATGACGATGTGAAGCCGCCAGTGCAGCAGGCCCGCGACGACGACATCGCGCGACAGCCGGGCACCGTGCAGGAAGAACAGGAGGCCGATGGCGATCTTAGTGGCCAGGCCAAACCACTCCGCCGGTTCGCCGGAAATGGGCAGCAGCGATGCAAGGATCACCGTGCAGACAAGGAGGAGGGTAAAAGTGTCGGGCAGGAAGCGGCGCATATCGATCGTCCGGATAAGGAAAGGAAGCAGATGACGGCATCATTGTCATTGTGATATCGAATGCAAGAAATAACGATTATCACAAATCAGGATGACAAATGCTTGATCTGGTGCAGCTTCGCAGTTTTCTCGCGGTCGAACAGATGGCGAGCTTCACGCTTGCTGCGGAGCGGCTTGGGCTTGGGCAATCGACCGTCAGCCAGCATATTCGCCGGCTGGAGGCCGATCTCGGCCGCAAACTGGTCGAGCGCGATACGCATCACGTCTCGCTGACGGCGGATGGGGAGGCGCTGCTGGGGCCGGCCAGAGCCATGCTGTCGCTGGACGGGCAGGTGACATCGCTGTTTGCGGAGCGCAGCCTGCATGGCCGGCTTCATCTCGGCGTGTCCGAGGATTTCGTCATGAGTCGCCTGCCGGCGGTGCTTGAGGATTTTACCCGGGCGCATGCCTCGGTCGATCTCGAGCTGACCGTGGCTTTGAGCGGCACACTTTACCAGATGCAGGATGAGGGCGCGCTCGATCTGGTGCTGGCCAAGCGCCGGATCGGCGATGCGCGCGGCCAGCTGGTCTATCGCGAGCCGCTGGTCTGGCTGGCGCGCGATCCGGAGCGGGTGATGCGGGGGGATATGCTGCCGCTGATCGCCTTTCCGCCGCCGAGCATCACCCGCAGCGTTGCGCTGGAGGCGCTTGAGCGGGCAGGCGTGCCGTGGCGGATCGTCTGCACCTGCGGCAGCCTCAGCGGCCTGACCGCCGCCGCCCGCGCCGGGATGGGCGTTCTGGTGCAGCCGCGCAGCATGGCGCCCGCCGGATTGCGCGAGATCATTTCGGACAAGCTGCCGCGGCTTGAGGATGTGGAGTTCGTGCTGGTGGCCCGGCGCGGCGCGGACAGGGCGCTGGTAAAAGCCCTGTCCGGCGAGATCCTGTCCACGGTCGGCGGCCTGCAGGCGGTTGCCGGAACAGGCAAAACGGCGCTCTGATCAGAGGGCTTTCAGGAACTGGTCGACATCATCCGGTGTCGTCGCAAAGCTGGTGACCAGGCGGTAAAGGCCTTCGTTCTCAGCAACCGAGTCCGACAGCGTCTGCGGCACCGGCCAGTCATAGAAGACGGCGCCTTCGGCCTGAAGCTTTGCCGCAGTCTCCTTTTTAAGGACAACGAAAAGCTCGTTGGAGCCGCTTGGCCAGGCGAGCCGCGTGCTGTTCGATCCCTCGATGCCGTCAGCCAGCCGGTTTGCCATGTCGTTGGCATGGCGGGCGAGATCGAGCCAGAGGCCGCCTTCGAGATAGGCGTCGAACTGGGCGGCAATGAAGCGGGACTTTGAAAAAAGCTGGGCGGAGCGCTTGCGCAGGTAGCCCATCTCCTCGGCCTTCGTGGTGTCGAAGAGGATCAGCGCCTCGGCGCACCAGCAGCCGTTCTTGGTGCCGCCGAAGGAGAGCATGTCGACGCCGCGTTTCCAGGTCATGTCGGCAGGTGTCGTATCAAGCGTCACCAGCGCATTGGCGAAGCGCGCGCCATCCATGTGCAAAGGCAGTTTGGAGGACTTGGCGATGGCGGCGATCGCATCGATTTCAGAGAGGTTGTAGACGGTGCCGGCCTCGGTCGCCTGCGTCAGGGTGATCGCCATCGGCTGGCCGCCGTGGACGCCGCCACCGCGGGTACGCTGGATTTCCTTCTCCAGCCGGTTCGGGTCCATCTTGCCATGGGGGCCATCGACCGGGGCAAGCTTTGCGCCATGCGAAAAGAATTCCGGGGCGCCGCATTCATCCACATTCACATGCGCTTCGCGGTGGCAGAACACGTGGCCGCCGGGGCGGTTGGCGCTGGCCAGCGCCAGCGCGTTGGCGGCGGTTCCGGTGGCGACGAAGAACACCGCGACATCGCGCTCGAACACCTCCGACAGTCTCTTCTCGACCTTCCTGTCGAGGTCGCTCGTGCCGTAGGCAGATGCAAAGCCGCCGGCGGCCTTGACGAGGCTTTCGGCAATCACGGGATGGGCGCCCGCCCAGTTGTCGGAGGAAAAAATCATGATGCGATCCTGCTGTTCCGGGGAAATGCCCCCCGAATTGAATGGTCGGCAGAGACCATACGGATGCCGTTGCGGCAATCAATCCAGGCAAGGCGAGATAGGGACAATATCAGACCAGTTTGAAACCAAATTGAAGAAAAGAAGCGATTGTCGAAAGAAAATTACAAAAAGGCGAAATTAACCGCAATGTTCGGTAAAATAGGGTCGAATATTTTGCCTTGGTGGTCTTGCAGAGGAAGGTGCTTTCTGGCATAGAACCTATGAAATAGGACAGTATGACTGTCCTATTTCGGTCTCAAGACCGGAAGCACGCCGGAAAGCCCGCCTGACGCGGCGGCTGGCTGACGATTGTAGACCGCGCCGGACGCTCTCTTGTCCGGGCCGGCGGGGCAGTCGCGATGGTCGCGAGCACTCTGTGCCGGATGCAGTCAATGCTTCATTTGCGACCGGATCAGGATCATGCAACGATAATGCCGGTGCCGGCCTCGACGGGACTCTTGCCCGCAAAGCCTGCCTGGACTGCGGAAATATCCGGCCTCAGCCGGGTTAACAGGAGGGAAGACGATGACGGACTTTACGCCATCCACCGAAACTGGACTCAACATTGCGCGCCAAACGGCGACGGTTGAGAAAAACACCGCATTTCCGGGCCTGCCGACAAAACAGGGTCTCTATGATCCGCGCAACGAGCATGATGCCTGCGGCGTCGGCTTCGTCGCGCATATGAAGGGTCAGAAGTCGCACCAGATCGTCAAGGATGGCCTGTTCATCCTGGAAAACCTGACGCATCGCGGCGCTGTCGGCGCCGATCCGCTGATGGGCGATGGCGCGGGCATCCTCGTGCAGATTCCCGACCGTTTTTTCCGCGAGGAGATGGCCTTGCAGGGTGTGACCCTGCCAAAGGCTGGGGAATACGCCGTCGGTTACCTGTTTATGCCGCAGGACGAGGCGCAGATCGCCCATTTCAAGCAGGTGATCACCGAGGTGGTGACCGAGGAAGGCCAGACGCTGCTCGGCTTCCGCGAAGTGCCTGTCGACAACGCCTCGCTCTCCAAGGCGCCGCATATCGCCGCCACCGAACCGTATCATGTGCAGGTCTTTATCGGCGCCGGCCGGGATGCCGCGACGAACGCTGAGTTCGAACGCCGTCTGTTCACCCTGCGCAAGGTGATTTCCAACCGCATCTACGATGCTTTCGAAGGCGCCGAGACCGGTTTTTACCCGGTGTCGCTATCGACCAAGACCATCGTCTACAAGGGCATGTTCCTAGCCTATCAGGTGGCCGCCTATTTCAAGGACCTGGCCGATCCGCGATTCGAATCGGCTGTGGCCCTCGTGCACCAGCGCTTCTCGACCAACACGTTCCCGTCGTGGAAGCTGGCGCACCCCTACCGCATGGTCGCCCATAACGGCGAAATCAACACGCTGCGCGCCAACGTCAACTGGATGGCCGCGCGCCAGGCATCGGTATCATCGCCGCTGTTCGGCGGCGATATTTCCAAGCTCTGGCCGATTTCCTATGAAGGACAGTCGGATACCGCCTGTTTCGATAACGCGCTCGAATTCCTCGTGCAGGGCGGTTATCCGCTGTCGCATGCCGTCATGATGCTGATCCCGGAAGCCTGGGCCGGCAACCAGCTGATGGCGCCCGAGCGCAAGGCGTTCTACGAATATCATGCCGCGCTGATGGAGCCGTGGGACGGCCCTGCCGCCGTGTGCTTTACCGACGGCAAGCAGATCGGCGCGACGCTCGACCGCAACGGCCTGCGTCCGGCACGTTATCTCGTCACCGACGACGACCGCGTCATCCTCGCGTCCGAGGCCGGCACCCTGCCGGTCAAGGAAGAGAGCATCATCAAGAAGTGGCGCCTGCAGCCGGGCAAGATGCTCCTGATCGACATGGAAGAGGGCCGGATCATCTCCGACGAGGAGCTGAAGTCGACCCTTGCCAACCAGCATCCCTACCGCCAGTGGCTGGACAACACCCAGCTCATTCTGGAAGACCTGAAGCCGGTCGAGCCCCGGGCGCTACGCCGCGACGTGTCGCTGCTCGATCGCCAGCAGGCGTTCGGTTATACTCAGGAAGACACCAGGATCCTGATGTCGCCGATGGCGACGACGGGCCAGGAGGCGATCGGCTCGATGGGCACCGATACACCGATCTCGGCGATGTCGGACAAGACCAAGCTGCTCTATACCTATTTCAAGCAGAACTTCGCGCAGGTGACCAACCCGCCGATCGATCCGATCCGCGAAGAGCTGGTGATGAGCCTCGTCTCGTTCATCGGCCCGCGCCCGAACCTGCTCGATCATGCCGGCGCATCGCACGCCAAGCGGCTGGAAGTGCGCCAGCCGATCCTGACCAATGGCGATCTCGAAAAGATCCGTTCCATTGGTCACACCGAAGACCGTTTCGACACCAAGACGCTCGACTTCACCTATGACGTGACGCGCGGTGCCGAAGGCATGCCGGAAATTCTCGACCGGCTATGCGAGCGGGCCGAAGCGGCCGTCAAGGGTGGTTACAACATCATCGTTCTGTCCGACCGCCAGATCGGCCCGGACCGTATGGCGATCCCGGCACTTCTGGCAACGGCGGCCGTACATCATCACCTGATCCGCAAGGGGCTTCGCACCTCCGTCGGTCTGGTCGTTGAATCCGGCGAACCGCGCGAAGTGCACCATTTCTGCCTGCTGGCAGGCTATGGCGCCGAGGCGATCAACCCCTACCTCGCCTTCGATACGCTGACCGACATGCACAAGCGCGGCGAATTTCCGAAAGAAGTCGATGGCAGCGAAGTCGTCTACCGCTACATCAAGGCGGTCGGCAAGGGCATCCTCAAGGTCATGTCCAAGATGGGCATCTCGACCTACCAGTCCTATTGCGGCGGCCAGATCTTCGATGCGATCGGCTTGAACTCCGAGCTGATCGCCCGCTATTTCTTCGGCACGGCAACGCAGATCGAAGGCATCGGTCTTGACGAGATCGCCACGGAAACCTTCAACCGCCATCAGGCTGCCTTCGGCGCCGATCCGCTGTTGAAGAACACGCTCGATATCGGCGGCGAATATGCCTACCGCATGCGCGGCGAAGGCCATGCCTGGTCGCCGGATGCGGTTGCCTCGCTGCAACATGCCGTGCGCGGCAATGCGCAGGATCGCTACCGCGAATTCGCCGAGATGGTGAATGGCGCTGCCTTGCGGATGAACACCATTCGCGGTCTGTTCTCGATCAAGGGCGCTGACGCGATCGGCCGTAAGCCGATCTCGATCGATGAAGTCGAGCCGGCCGTCGATATCGTCAAGCGGTTCTCGACGGGGGCGATGTCCTTCGGATCGATCTCACGCGAAGCCCATACGACGCTGGCGATTGCCATGAACAGCATCGGCGGCAAGTCGAACACCGGCGAGGGCGGCGAGGAAGCCGACCGTTACCTGCCGCTCTACGACGGTTCGCGCAATCCGGAACGCTCGGCAATCAAGCAGATTGCGTCCGGCCGTTTTGGCGTGACGACCGAATATCTGGTCAATGCCGATATGCTGCAGATCAAG
>JAESFK010000379.1_pt1 | contig 25096 bp, 26 predicted proteins | sample 9269391 | NCBI WGS metagenome assembly JAESFK01 (sample SAMN14506231, study PRJNA617097) | algae metagenome | isolation source: Drouetiella hepatica UHER 2000/2452 and co-occurring heterotrophs from... | place: Slovakia: Slovak Paradise National Park, Hrabusice, Kosice Region | collected 2000-01-01
GTCATCGCGCAGGTCCCCGCCCCGGTCGGCGACGCCGACGCCCCCGCCCGCGCGATGATCTTCGACTCGGTCTACGACACCTACCGCGGCGTCGTCACGTACGTCCGCGTCATCGACGGCAACCTCAACCCGCGCGAGCGCATCGTCATGATGTCGACCAAGGCGCACCACGAGCTGCTCGAGATCGGCGTCATCAGCCCGGAGCCGGTGCCTGGCAAGGGTCTCGGCGTGGGCGAGGTCGGCTACCTCATCACCGGCGTGAAGGACGTGCGCCAGTCCAAGGTCGGCGACACGGTCACCAACGCCGCCAAGCCCGCCACCGACGCGCTCGGCGGCTACCGCGACCCCAAGCCGATGGTCTTCTCCGGCCTCTTCCCGCTCGACGGCTCCGACTACCCGGACCTGCGCGAGGCGCTCGACAAGCTCAAGCTCAACGACGCCGCCCTCGTCTACGAGCCGGAGACCTCGGTCGCCCTCGGCTTCGGCTTCCGCTGCGGCTTCCTCGGCCTGCTGCACCTCGAGATCGTCCGCGAGCGGCTCGAGCGCGAGTTCGACCTCGAGCTCATCTCGACACAGCCCAACGTCGTCTACGAGGTGACGATGGACGACGGCTCGCGGGTCACCGTCACCAACCCGAGCGAGTTCCCCGGCGGCAAGATCGCCGAGGTGCGCGAGCCCAAGGTGCGCACGACCGTCCTCGCGCCGAGCGAGTTCATCGGCGCGATCATGGAGCTCTGCCAGGGCAAGCGCGGCACGCTGCTCGGGATGGACTACCTGTCCGAGGACCGCGTCGAGATGCGCTACACGCTGCCCCTCGCCGAGGTCGTCTTCGACTTCTTCGACCAGCTGAAGTCGCGCACCCGCGGCTACGCCAGCCTCGACTACGAGCCCGACGGCGAGCAGGCCGCCGACCTCGTCAAGGTCGACATCCTGCTCCAGGGCGAGACCGTCGACGCGTTCTCCGCGATCGTCCACAAGGACAAGGCCTACGGCTACGGCGTGATGATGGCCGGCAAGCTCAAGGAGCTCATCCCGCGCCAGCAGTTCGAGGTGCCGATCCAGGCCGCCGTCGGCGCCCGGGTCATCGCCCGCGAGAACATCCGCGCCATCCGCAAGGACGTCCTCGCCAAGTGCTACGGCGGCGACATCAGCCGCAAGCGCAAGCTCCTCGAGAAGCAGAAGGCCGGCAAGAAGCGGATGAAGAACATCGGGTCGGTCGAGGTGCCGCCCGAGGCCTTCATCGCCGCGCTGACCTCCGACGGAGCGGGCGCCCAGGCCACCAAGAAGTGACCCCGGTCGCGAGGTCCGGCTTCCTCGCCGGCCACCGTCGGTCGCTGTTGGTCCCCTCCGCAGCCCTCCTGTGGGGCACGCAGTTCGCCTTCCTCAACCCGGCGATCGGGATCATCCTCGTCTCGCTCTACGGGGCGTCGGCGGCCGAGGTCGGCCTGGCGCTCGCCGCCTACAACGTCAGCGGGTTCGTCTCGACGCTCGTCGTCCCCACCCGTGCCGACCGCCGCGGCGACTACCTCAAGCCGTTGCTCTGGTGCGGCGGCTTCACCATCGCCCTGACGACGGCCCTCGCCCTCGCGACGACCCTGCCGCTCGCGGTGCTGGCCCTCGTGGCGCTCGGTGGCCCGGCCGGCATCGCCATCGGGCTGATCTTCGCCTACCAGCGGCACACCGGCGCGAGCGTGCAGCAGATCATGCGCACGCGGGCGGTGTTCTCGTTCGCGTGGGTCGGCGGGCCGCCGTTCGCGGCCTTCCTCATGGGCGTGCTCGGACCGCGCTCGGTGCTCTGGGTGGTCGCCGCGCTCGGGGTCCTCGGGCTGGCTCTGACCCGCGTGATGATGCACGCGCACGCGACCTCGCCGCACGCCCGGGCGCAGCCGCCGGCGGGGGACCGGATGGGGGTCGCCCTGCGCCGGCCAGAGGTGCTCGTCCTCATCGCGACCTTCGTCGCGCTCGGGGCCGCCCTCATGGCCGCCGTGTCGTCGCTGCCGCTGCTCGTGACCGACGAGCTCGGGCTCGACGTCGAGTGGAGCGGTGTCGCGCTCGGCACCTGTGCGGCCCTCGAGATCCCGATCCTCGTCCTGCTCGGCCGCATCACGGCGCGCTTCGGGCCGCGCCGCGTCGTGGCCGTCGGATGCCTCGCCGGGCTCGCCTACTACGCCCCGATGGTGCTGGCCCCCTCGCCGGTGGTCCTCATCGCCGGGCAGCTGCCGAACGCGGTGTTCATCGCGACGATGTCCGGGGTCGGGCTCACGCTGTTCCAGGATGTCATCGGCCGCCCGGGACTGGCCTCCAGCCTCTTCATGAACACCACGCGCGTCGGCGCCATCGTCGCCGGCCCGGTCATCGCCCTCGGCGGCACGAGCAGCCTCGGCTACCCGGGGGTCTTCCTCGGCTGCGGCGTGCTCGTCCTCGTCGGGCTGCTCGTGCTCGTCACCGCGTGGTGGCTGCGGACCCGTCCGGCAGCGGCTCGAGCAGGTGCGGGGTCCCCGCGACCGTGACCGTCACGGTGGCACCGGCCACCGGAGGTGTCGTGCCGGTGGTGCGGGCCCGCAGGGTGGTGCCCGAGGAGTCGAGGAGCCTCAGCTCGACGAGGGCGTCGTGCCCGAAGAACTCGGTGCGGACCACCTCGGCCGGGGTACCCGGCGTCCCGGCGTCGTCGAGCCTCAGCTGCTCGGGGCGCAGGAGCACCTCGCGAGGTCCCGACCCGGGCGTCCCGGGCACCGGCAGGGAGCCGAGCGCACACGTGACGAGGCCGTCGGCCAGCGTCCCCGGCAGGAAGCAGGCCTCACCGAGCGAGGTCGCCGAGCGGCGGTCGGCGGGGGAGCGGTAGACCTCGGCGGGCGGGCCGACGCCGGTGAACCGGCCGGCGTGCATGATCGCCACCTGGTCGGCGAAGGAGAGGGCCTCGCCCTGGTCGTGCGTGACGAGGACGACGGTGGCCTCCTCGTGGCGCAGCGCCGCCGCGACGGCCTCGCGGGTCGCGACCCGCAGCTCGGGGTCCAGGGCCGAGAACGGCTCGTCGAGCAGGACGATGCGGGGCCGGCGGGCCAGGGCCCTGGCCAGGGCGACCCGCTGCTGCTGCCCCCCGGAGAGCTGGTCGGGGCGGCGCGTCGCGAGGTCGGCCGGCAGCCCGACGAGCTCGAGGAGCTCACCGGCCCGGGCGCGGGCCCGACGCTCGCGCCGCGGCAGGCCGTAGGCGATGTTGCCGGCGACGTCGAGGTGCGGGAAGAGGTTGCCCTCCTGGGCCACGTACCCGAAGCCGCGGCGCTCCGGCGGCACCCAGGTACCCGGCCCGGCCACGACCTCGTCGCCGACCCGCACCTCGCCGGCCTCCGGGCGCATGAACCCGGCGACGACGCGCAGCAGGGTCGTCTTGCCGCATCCGGACGGCCCGAGCACCGCGGTCGTCGTGCCGGCGGGCACGGTGAGGTCGATGTCGTGCAGCACGGGCGTGCGCGGGTGCGACGCGCTGACGCCGGTGAGCCGGAGGGTCCTCATGCCAGCGCCTTCTCGGAACCGCCGCGCAGCAGCAGCCACGTCATCGGGGCGGACAGGGCGACCAGGGCCGCGGCGAAGGGCGCCGCGGCGGCGTAGTCGAGCGAGGCGCTGGCGTCCCAGAACGCCGTGGCGAGGGTCCTCGTCCCCGTGGGGGCGAGCAGCAGGGTGGCCGTGAGCTCGGTGGACACGGCGACGAAGACCAGGGCGGTCCCGGCGAGCGTGCCGCGGAGCATCAGCGGGGCCTGGACGCGCAGCAGGGTCCGCCACGGCCCGTCCCCGAGGGCCCGGGCGGCGTCGCCGAGCTCCGGGGGGACCGCGGCGATCGCGGCCCGGGTGGCGACCATGGCCCGCGGGATGAAGAGGATGACGTAGGCCAGGACGAGGGCGAACGACGTCTGGTAGAGCGGGCGGGCGGCGCTGATCGTCACCGTGATGAGGGCGAGTGCGACGACGACACCCGGCAGCGAGCTCGCGAGGTAGGTGACCCGCTCGACGAGGAGGGCGAACCGGGAGCGGCTGCGGGCCAGCAGCCAGGCGGCGGGGAGCGTGGCGACGGTCGTCACGACCGCCGCGACGACACCGAGCCCCAGCGTCGAGAGCAGCGCCGGTCCCAGGCTCGCCGGCGAGGCGGCCTCCTCGGCGCGGGACAGCCAGACCCCGATGCTCCACGCGGGTACGCCGAGCGCGAGACCGGCCAGGGCACCGACACCGAGCAGCGCCGGCGGGGCGGCTCGGCCGAGCGGGGCCCGGGGAGCGCGTCGGGCCGCGCCGCCGCCGACCCGCACGTGGCGGCCGCGGCCGCGGGCGAGCAGCTCGAGGGTGAGCAGGGTCGCGGCGAGGGCCATGAGCACGCTCGCGAGGACGCTGCCGGCGCGGCTGTCGAAGGCGACCTCGAACTGGTCGAGGATCGCCGTCGTGAAGGTCGGGAAGCGGAGCATCTCGAGGGCACCGTACTCGGCCAGCAGGTGCAGCGAGACGAGCAGCACCCCGCCGAGCAGCGCGGGCCGGACCTGGGCCAGGCCCACCCGCAGTGCCGTCCGCCAGGGGCCGTACCCGAGGGCGCGCGAGGCCTCCTCGAGCCCGGGGTCGACGGTGCGCAGCAGGGCGGCGACGGGGAGGAAGACGAACGGGAAGTAGGAGAGGGTCGTGACGATGACGGCGCCCTCGAGGCCCTCGAAGCCCGGCACGAGCGCGGACCAGGCGAAGCTGTTGACGAACGCCGGCACCGCGAGCGGGGCGACGAGGGCGACCCGCCAGAAGCCGGCACCCGGCAGCGCGGTGCGCTCGACGAGCCAGGCGGCCCCGACCCCGAGCACCGTGGCCAGCGTGCCGGTGAGCAGGACCAGCGCCACCGTGTTGCGCAGCAGCTCGCCGACGCGCGGCCGCCAGACCAGCGCGAGGGCCTCGCCCGCCCCGGACTCCAGCGCCTTGGCGAGGACCACGACGAGGGGGAGCACGCAGAGCAGGGCGACCAGGAGCGCCGCGACCCGCAGGCCGCTCGACGCCGGCGGCCGGCCGGACCCGCGCGGGGTCACCGGCGACGGCGCCGACCCACTCGGGGTCGGCGCCGTCGGGGCCGGTGCGACGGACACCTAGAGCAGGCCGGCCTTCGTCATGAGGTCGATGACCTTCGGGCCGTTGAGCGTGAACGGGTCGATGTCCGGGGCCTGGAGGTCGGCCAGCGGCGGCAGCGCCGGGTCGGACTGCGCGCCGGTGCCGACCGCGTACTCCTTGACGTCGGTGGTGCGCAGCAGCTCCTGGCCCTTCGGGCCGGTGACGAACGCGAGGAACTTCTGGGCGTCGGCCGCGCGCTTGCTGCTCTTGAGGACGCCTGCGCCGGAGAGGCTGACGAAGGCGCCCGGGTCCTGGTTCTTGAAGTAGTGCAGCTTCGTGTTCCCGCTGCTGCTCTTGGAGAGCGCCTGGTCGCGGTACCAGTAGTAGTGGTAGATCACGCCCATCGCCGACTGCCCGGCGTTGACGGCCTTCATCGTCGCGATGTTGTTCTGGTAGACCTTCGCGTTCGACTTCAGCGCGGCCAGCCAGTCGGCGGTCGCCTGCTCGCCCTTCTCGGCGAGCACGGCCGAGACGATGGCCTGGAAGTCGGCGCCGCCGGCCGCCGCACCCCACTGGCCGGCGTACTCGGGGTCGGCGAGGTCCATGAGCGAGGCCGGCAGGTCGGCCTCGGCGATCTTGCTCGGGTTGTAGACGAGGACCGTCGAGCGGGCGGCGATGCCGACCCAGTCCCGGGACGACGGCACGAACTGCTGTCCGACCTGGGCGAAAGTCGCCGCGTCGACGGGGGCGAGGAGGCCGGCCTGCTCGACCGTGGTCATCGCGGGGGAGTTCTCGGTGAGGAAGACGTCGGCGGGGGAGCCGGTGCCCTCCTGGACGATCTGGGCACCCATCGAGGAGTCGTTGCCGTAGCGGACCTGGACCTCGATGCCGGTCTCCTCCTGGAAGGCCTTGCCCCAGGCCTCGGTGAGGTTCTCGTGCTGCGCGCTGTAGATCGTCAGCTTCTCGGCGTCGAGGTCACCGGTGGCCTCGAGGGTGCTCTCGCCGCAGGCGGTGAGGCCGAGGGTGGCGGCCAGCGTGGCGGCGGCGAGGAGGGTGGTGCGTCGTCTCACGAGCGGTTCTCCGGTCGGGGTGGGCTCCGCACGAGCGGCTGGTCGGGCGGCGACGTAGGACAGGCTGTCCTAAGTCCTCCTCCGGAAGGTTATCCGACACCCGGCGCGGGCGCGGCATCGGCCCGGGGACTTGCGTTAGGTGTGCCTTACCTTATTGACTGCCGCCGTGACCGCGACCGTGCACGCCCCGACCGGGACCCGCTCCCTGCCCTGGGTGACGCGCCTCGCCGCCCACGGGAAGCGCGCCGCCCTGCACGGTCCCGAGGGCGTGGTCACCCACGCCGAGCTCGCCGCCCGGGTGGCGGCCCTCGCCGAGCGCCTCCGCGGGCCGCGCCGCCTGGTCCAGGTGCAGGCCGGCACCTCCGTCACGGGCGTCGTCTCCCTGCTCGGGGCCCAGGCCGCGGGGCACGTCGTGCTCCTCGGCCCTCCCGGGAGCTCGGCCCGTGCCCTGCGCGACGCCTACGCCCCCGACGTCGTGCTCGACCCCACCGGAGGGCTCGAGGTGGTGCGGGACGAGCCGGCCCACGCGCTGCACCCCGACCTCGCCCTGCTGCTCAGCACGAGCGGCTCGACCGGCGCCTCGAAGCTCGTCCGGCTCTCGCACGAGAACCTCGTCGCCAACGCCGAGCAGATCACCGCGGCGCTCGGGGTGCGCCCGGACGACTGCGCCGCGCTGACCCTGCCCCTCACGTACTGCTACGGGCTCTCGGTGCTGACGACCCACCTCGCGGCGGGTGCGTCAGTGATGCTCACCGACACCTCGATCGTCGACGCGTGCTTCTGGCGGGCGGCCGAGCAGGCCGGCGTGACGACCATCCCCGGTGTCCCGCACACCTTCGAGCTGCTCGAGCGCAGCGGCTTCGCCGACCGCGAGCTGCCCCACCTCAGGTCGCTGACCCAGGCCGGTGGCCGGATGGACCCCGAGCGGGTGCGCCGCTTCGCCGAGCTCGGGCGGCGCCGCGGGTTCGACCTCAGCGTCATGTACGGCCAGAGCGAGGCCACGGCGCGGATGACGGTGCTGCCACCGGACCTGGCGGCCGAGCACCCCGACACCGTCGGACGCCCCGTGCCCGGGGCGAGCATCGAGCTCGACGAGGGCGAGATCGTCTTCCGCGGGCCCAACGTCATGCTCGGCTACGCCCACGGTCCGGCCGACCTCGCGCTCGGGCGCACCGTCGAGGAGCTGCGCACCGGCGACCTCGGGGAGTGGACCCCCGAGGGGCTGCTGCGGGTCACCGGCCGCACCGCCCGCTTCGTCAAGGTGCTCGGCCACCGCATCGACCTCGACACGCTCGAGCAGCGGCTGCGGGGAGAGGGGCACGACGTCCGGGTCGCCGGCCGGGACGGGCTCGTCGTGGTCGGGGCTCGGGGCGTCGGAACGGGACCCCGCGCCGCGGCCGTCCACCGTGCGGCCGTGTCCGCCTGCGGCGCACCGCCCGACGCGGTGCGCATCGTGCCCGTCGACGAGCATCCGCTGCTCCCGACCGGCAAGCCGGACCCCGCTGCACTGCTGGCCTCGGCGGGGTCGGCCGCCGCGCCGTCCACCGGTTCTGCCGCGCCGCCGGCCGGCGACGTCGCGGCCCTCTACGCCGAGCTGCTCGGCGGCCGGGTCGAGGGCTCCTCGACCTTCGTCGGCCTCGGGGGCGACTCGCTCTCCTACGTCGAGGCCTCGATCCGCCTCGAGGCGCTGCTCGGCTCGCTCCCGGCCGGATGGCACACGACGCCCGTGGCCGCGCTGGAGCGGATCCGGACCGGTGCCCGGCCGACGCCCGACGGCGGGGCGGCCCCACGGCGGCGCCGCTGGGTCACCCTCGAGACGAGCATCGGGCTGCGGGCCCTGGCCATCGTCCTCATCGTCGGCACGCACGCGGACCTGTTCACCCTCCAGGGCACGGCCAACGCGCTCCTCGTGCTCGTCGGCTACCAGCTGGCCCGCTTCCAGCTCGCCGACGGCGACCCGGGCGGCCGCTCCCGCCGTGTCCTCGCCGCGGCCGGTCGGGTCGCCCTGCCGGGCCTGGTCGTCATCGCGGCGGCGCACCTGGCGTTCGGCCTCTACGAGCCGCGGAACCTCGTGCTCGCCAACTGGGTGTTCGGCGAGGAGCGGCTCGGCCCGCCGTGGCGCTTCTGGTTCGTCGAGGCCGTGGTGTTCGCCCTCCTCGTCGTCGCCCTGCTGTGGCGCAGCGAGGCGCTCCGGCGGCTCGACCGGCGCTTCCCGCTGGGCCTGCCGCTCGCGCTCACCCTGCTCGCCGTCGCCCTGTTCCGCGTGCCCTGGCTCCCGTTGCCGGTCCCGCGGATGCAGGGCTCCGCGCTCGTCGTCCTCCACCTGGTGCTGCTCGGGTGGGCCCTGGCCCGGGCGACGTCGCCGGCCCGGCGGGTCCTCGTGACCGGAGTCGTCCTCGGGGTCGTCGGCACGTTCTCCGGCAACCCCTTGCGCGACGGGCTGACCGTCGCGGTGGTGCTCGCCCTGCTCTGGGTGCCGGTCGTGCGTGTGCCGGCGCCGCTCGTCCCGATCCTGCGGGTGCTCGCGGCGTCCTCCCTCTACGTGTACGTCATCCACTGGCAGGCCCTCGAGGTGCTGTGGGGCCGTCCGGCGGTGGCCTTCGCCGCGTCCCTGGCCCTCGGGATCGCCTACTGGTGGTTGTGGACCCGGCCGCTCACGACGGCTGCGCGCCGGCTGCGCGGACGGCTCGTCGGCCTGCGGGCTCAGGCCGGGAGCGTGGACTCCTCGACGGGTGGCGCGGCGACCGCACCCTCGCTCCAGTCGGCCGGGCGGTCGAGGAGGGCGAGGAGCTCGGGCAGGTCGGCGGGCCAGATCTCGTCGCTCGTGGCGCGCAGGTCCTCGACGCCCCACCACCGGGTCTCGACGATGCAGAGCCGCTCCTCCTCGGTGTAGCCCGAGGTGTCGACCTCGAACCGGGGGAGGCGGACGGCGAACCAGACCTCGGTCTGGTCGACGACCTTGTCGCTGTAGCCGTGGACGACGAGCCGCTCCAGCAGCGGGCCGACGACGTCGGACTCGGCCACCGCCTGGCCCGTCTCCTCGGCGAGCTCGCGGACCACGGCGTCCCGGTCGGACTCGCCGGGGTCGACGCCGCCGCCGGGGGTGTCCCAGAAGTGGGCGACCGGGTCGAGGCCGAGGTCGGAGTCGAGGAAGAGCAGCACCCGGTCGTCCTCGTCGAGGACGAGCACCCGCACGGCGCGGCGCTCGAGCCGGGGACGGTCCTCGGGAGCGGGCAGGACGAACCCGGGCTGGCCGGGCAGGGGAAAGGTCACCCACGCCACGCTAGGCGACCCGTCAGCAGTTACCGCCGGGTAACATCAGCGTCGTGACCGACACCGTGGCCCTGTACCGACGCCTCTCCGCCCGCCCCGGGGGCCGCCGCGCCTTCTCGGTGCTGTTCTCGCTCAAGGCGCCCTACTTCCGCACGGTCCGGCCGCGGGTGCGCGAGGTGCGTCCCCACCACGCCGAGCTCGTCGTCGGCAAGCGCTGGGGCGTGCAGAACCACATCGGCACGGTGCACGCCATCGCCGTGTGCAACGGCCTCGAGGCGGCCATGGGCCTGCTCGCGGAGGCGACGACGCCGTCCACCCACCGCTGGATCCCGAAGGGGATGACCGTCGCGTACCTCGCGAAGTCGACGACCGACCTGCTCTGCGTCGCCGAGACCGACCCGGCCGACTGGGAGGTCGGGGCAGCAGGGGACGTGCCGGTCCGGGTGCGGGCCACCCGCACCGACGGCACCGTCGTCGTCGAGGGCACCATCATCATCTACGTCAGCGAACGCCCCTCCCGCTGACCGCGATCCGCGTCCTCAGGGACGGGTGAGCCGGGAGCGCAGACGCTCGACGTCGTCCGTGCTCCACCCCTGGTCGCGCAGCCAGCCGGAAGCGTCGCCCCAGCCGTCGGCGACGGCGTCGAGGATGGCGCCGATCGATTCGGGTCGCGGTACCTGGTCGGCGACCACCTGCCGCTGCAGGGCCGGCCCGTAGGAGTCGCGGGTCGCGAGGCAGGCGATGATCGCCTCGATCCGCTCGCCGGTGAGGACGTAGTCGGCGACGATCTCGTCGCGGGGGACCCCGGCCACGTCGAGGGCCATCGCGACGACGGTCCCCGTGCGGTCCTTGCCGGCCGCGCAGTGGACGACGGCCGCGCCCGAGGCATCGGCGACCACGCGCAGAGCCGCCGCCACCGAGTCCGGGCGGCCCGCGAGGTAGGAGAGGTAGTGCTCGCCCCAGAAGGCGCCGTCGCGGACCGGCTGCTCACCCTCGGAGAGCACGAGCGCCCGGCGGGCCACCTCCTCCTTGGACTCGGCCGGTCGCTCGCGCATCAGCGAGTGGTGGTGGTGGGTGAGCGACTCGACGCGGCGCAGCGGGCCGGGGCCCTCGAGGTGCAGCTCGGTCTCGGTGCGCAGGTCGACGACGTCGGTGACCCCGAGCTCGCGCACCAGCCGGTCGACGTCGCCCTCGGTGAGGTCCTGGAGGTTGTCCGAGCGGATCAGCCTGCGGGAGACCGTGGTGCCCCCGTCCCTGGTCGGCAGCCCGCCGACGTCGCGCATGTTGACGAGTCCCTCGAGATCGATCCAGCGCTCCTGCACCCGGCCATCCTAGGTCGGTGGCCCGGGCCCTCGGCGCCGGGTGGTCCCCCGGGTGACACGATGGACGGCGTGCCCCGACTGCCCGACGGAGAGCCGGCCCCCGCGTCCGGCGAGCTGCCCGCCGACGCCCTCGCGCGGCTCGGCGACGGTGCCTTCGGGATGTACCTCCACGTGCCGTTCTGCTCGGTCCGCTGCGGCTACTGCGACTTCAACACCTACACGCTGACCGAGCTCGGCCCGGGCGCGTCGACGGCCGACTTCGCGGGCACCGCACTCGCCGAGCTCGACCTCGCCCGACGGGTCCTCGGCGAGACGGCGCCCGTCGTCGACACCGTCTTCGTCGGCGGGGGGACGCCGACGTTGCTGCCGGCCGCCGACCTCGTCCGCCTCCTCGAGGGGGTCCGCGAGCGCTTCGGCCTGGCCGCCGACGCCGAGGTGACGACCGAGGCCAACCCCGACTCGGTGACGCCCGAGAGCCTCGCGACCCTCGCCGCGGGCGGCTTCACCCGGGTGAGCCTGGGGATGCAGAGCGCGGTGCCGCACGTGCTGCGCACCCTCGACCGCACGCACGACCCCGCGCGGGTCGGCACGGCGGTCGCCGCGGCCCGGGCGGCCGGGCTCGCGACGAGCCTGGACCTCATCTACGGCACCCCGGGGGAGTCGCTGGCGGACTGGCGCGCGAGCCTCGAGGCCGCGCTGGAGCTGGAGCCCGACCACGTCTCGGCCTACGCGCTCGTCGTCGAGGAGGGCACGCGGATGGCGGTGCAGGTGCGCCGCGGCGAGCTGCCGGCGCCCGACGGGGACGACGAGGCGGACAAGTACGAGCTCGCGGACTCGGTCCTCGCCCGGGCCGGGTACGAGTGGTACGAGGTGAGCAACTGGTCGCGCACCGACGCCGGTCGGTGCCGCCACAACGAGGGGTACTGGCGCGGCGACGCGTGGTGGGGCGTCGGCCCGGGTGCCCACGGCCACGTCGGCGGGGTGCGCTGGTGGAACGTCAAGCACCCCCGGGCCTACGCGGCGCGCCTCGCCGCGGGCGAGTCGCCGGCGGCGGGGCGAGAGCTCCTCACCGACGAGCAGCGGCACGACGAGGAGGTGCTGCTCGGGGTCCGGCTGCGCGAGGGGCTCGACCTCGGCCGGCTCGACGACGCCGGGCGCACCGCGGTGGCCGGTCTCGTGGCCGACGGCCTGCTCGAGGGGGTCCCGGCGGTGCGCGACCGCCGGGCGGTGCTCACCCTGCGCGGCCGGCTCCTCGCCGACACGGTCGTGCGCCGGCTGCTCGGCCCCTGAGGGGACCGGGCAACCGGCGCACGGGTGGTGCTGTGGTCCGGCGTCAGCGCGTCGACGTCAGCGGACGAACTTCGGCGTCATCGGCGGGTCCCACCACTCGCCGGCGTTGGCCTTCATCGCGCCGATGATGTGGACGACGACCGCGTAGACGAACGCGACGATGAGCAGCGGGATGCCGACGATCGCCCCGATGATCGTGATCGTCAGGATCCACCCGATGACGAAGCCGATCGCCGCGGTGATCTGCACGTTGAGGGAGTTGGCCGCGTGCGCCCTGACGAACGGTCCGCGGTCCTTGTAGAGCAGGTAGATCACGAGGCTGCCGACGAAGCCGAGGAAGCCGGCCGAGAGCACCATCGCGCCGAGCCCCACGATGTGGCTGACCATGCCCCAGGTCTTCTCCTCCTGGGGGGAGATGGGGGCGGCCGTCGCCGGCGGGGCGTAGGACTGCTGGTACTGCGGCGGCTGCGAGCCCATGCCGATCGGCGGGGCGTACTGGGGCTCCGGCGGGGGCGGGGGGACCGAGCCGGCGGCCGGGGTCTCCCATCCGGGCGCGGGGGCCGGTGGCGACGGCGGGGCCGGGGGCGCCGGGACTTCGGCCGCAGTGGGTGACTGGGACGCCTCGACCACGGGGTCGGCGGTGGGGTCGCTCGGCGGGGGCGGGGGGACGACCTCCGTCGGGTCGCCCTGCGGGGCGTCCTCGCGCGGGGTGTTCTCGCTCATTGCTCCTCCTCGGTGGGTTCCTGGTCCCATCGAACACCCGATGGGGCCGGCGTCCTAGGGCTTCCGGGGGTGGGTCGGGGTCGCGCTCGGGGTCCGGTCAGGGCCGACCCCTACCGCGCCCGGTCCCCGCGGGCCAGACTGGGCCGATGGAGCTGCTCGACCGGGTGCGCGCGGCCCTCCCGCCCGCGGAGGAGAAGCGGATGTTCGGGGCCGTCGGCTTCATGGTCGACGGCGCGCTCGCGTGCTCCCTCAGCCCGAGGGTGCTCCTCGTGCGCACCGGCCCGGACGCCTTCGACCGCGTCGCCGACCGGCCGGGCGTCGAGCCGATGGTCATGGGCGGGCGGGCCAGCCGCTCGTGGGTCGAGGTCGACCTCGCCGTCCTCGAGGACGACGCGGTGCTGCGCGAGTGGCTCGACCTCGGCGTCGCGGCGGCCCGGGAGGCCGGACCCTCCCGCTAGGCCGACGGGGCGGTGACGAAGTCGATGAGCTCCTCGACCCGCCCGAGCAGCTCGGGCTCGAGGTCGGTCCAGGAGTCGACCGACGCGAGGATGCGCCGCCACGCCCGCGCCATGTCGGCCTGGCTCTCGTGCGGCCAGCCGAGGTGGGCCGCGATGCCGTGCTTCCAGGACGTGCCGCGGGGGATGACCGGCCAGGCGTCCATCCCGAGGCGCCTCGGCTTCACCGACTGCCAGACGTCGACGTAGGGGTGGCCGACGACGAGGACGTGCTGGGCCCACGGTCGCAGCGCCCGGGCCTCGTCGACGACGCGCGACTCCTTGGTGCCGGGCACGAGGTGGTCGACGAGCACCCCCATGCGGCGTCCGGGCCCGGGGGCGAAGTCGCGGATCGCGCCGGCGAGGTCGTCGACCCCGTCGAGCATCTCGACGACGACGCCCTCGACGCGCAGGTCGTCGCCCCAGACCTTCTCGACGAGCTCGGCGTCGTGCTTGCCCTCGACGAAGATGCGCGAGCTGCTGGCCACCCTGGCCCGCTGCCCGACGACGGCTCGCGAGCCGCTCGCGGTGCGGTCCGAGCCCGCCCGGGCCGCGTCGAGCCGGGCCTGCGCAGCCGCGCGCGGAGGCACGAGCCGCACGGGAGAGCCGTCGACGTGGAACCCGGGGCCGAGCGGGAAACCGCGCACGCGGCCGTGCCGGTCCTCGAGGTGCACGACGTGCACCCCGCCCGCCTTCTCGACCCGCACCACGGCCCCGACCCAGCCGGTCTCGACGTCCTCGACGACCGTGCCGGGCTCGGCCGGCAGGTCGACCGAGCGTCCCCGCGGGGGCCGCTTCCAGTCGCCCGAGAGCACGTCGGCGCCGTACCTGTCCGTCACGGCGGCGAGGCTAGCCCGCCGTGGGGCCCCGGCCGCGGACCGCCGCGCCCGCCCCCGTCCCGGCTTTCGCGCGACGCGCCCCGACCACGTAGGATTGGCACTCCGGCGGCGAGAGTGCCAACCCGCCGTGCCGACCGACGACGAGCACCGACCGACGAGCACCCGGAGGTGGACCGATGAGCGAGGACCGTCGCCTGCGGGTCCTGCGGGCCATCGTCCAGGACTACGTCCAGACCTCGGAGCCCGTCGGCTCCAAGGCCCTCCTCGACCGCCACCAGCTGGGCGTCTCGGCCGCGACCGTCCGCAACGACATGGCCGCGCTCGAGGAGGAGGGGCTGATCGCCGCTCCCCACACGAGCGCCGGCCGCATCCCCACCGACGCCGGCTACCGCGTCTTCGTCGACCGGCTCTCGCAGGTCAAGCCGATGAGCCCCGCCGAGCAGCGCGCCATCGGGCACCTGCTCGAGGGGGCCGTCGACCTCGACGACGTCGTCGACCGCACCGTGCGCCTCCTCGCCTCCCTGACCCGGCAGGTGGCCGTCGTCCAGTACCCGTCGCTGTCGCGCTCCTCGGTGCGACACGTCGAGCTCGTGCCGATCGGCGGGCCGCGGCTGCTCGTCGTCCTCATCACGACCACCGGCCGGGTCGAGCAGCGGGTCGTCGACGTCGGCACCGACCTGCTCACCGACGACGGCGAGGCCACGCTGGCCACGCTGCGCACCGAGCTGAACGCCGCCACCTCCGGGCGCGTGCTCGCCGACGCCTCCACCGAGCTCGCGTCGGTTCCCGACCGGCTCGACCCGGCCGTCCGCGACGTGTGCCGCGCCGTCGTCACCGCCCTCGAGGACTCGCTGGTCGAGGAGCGCGAGGAGCGCGTCGTCCTCGCGGGCACGGCCAACCTGGCCCGCGCCGGCTCCGACTTCACCGCGAGCATCGGCCCGGTGCTCGAGGCCCTCGAGGAGCACGTCGTGCTTTTGCGCCTGCTCGGCACCGTCGCCGAGCAGGGCGGCACCCTCGCCGTCCGCATCGGGCACGAGAACCCCTACGCCGGGCTCCAGTCGACGTCGATGGTGACGACCGGCTACGGCGCGGGCTCCGACCTCGTCGCCGGCCTCGGCGTCGTCGGCCCGACCCGCATGGACTACCCCTCGACGATGGCCGCCGTGCGCGCCGTCGCCACCTACGTCTCCCGCATCCTCGCCGACTGAGGCGAGCCACCCACCGACCACGGAGGACCCCCCACCCGTGAACGACTACTACGCCGACCTCGGCGTCGCACGCGACGCGAGCGCCGAGGACATCAAGCGCGCCTACCGGCGTGCGGCCCGCCGCCTCCACCCGGACGTCAACCCGGGCGAGGAGGCCGAGGAGCAGTTCAAGAAGGTCTCCCAGGCCTACGACGTGCTCTCCGACGCCGACAAGCGCCGCTCCTACGACATGGGCGCCGACCCGTACTCCAACGGCGCCGCGAGCTTCGGCCAGGGCTTCTCGTTCAGCGACATCATGGACGCCTTCTTCGGCGGGCAGGCCCCCGGCGGCGCGGCCGGCCCGCGCTCGCGGATGACCCGCGGCCAGGACGCCCTCGTCCGCCTCGACATCGACCTCGGCGACGCCGTCTTCGGTGGCGAGAAGGAGCTCACCGTCGACACCGCCGTGGGGTGCGGCACGTGCCACGGCGACGGACGCCAGCCCGGCACCGGCGCCCGCACCTGCGACGTCTGCGAAGGCCGCGGCGAGATCCGCCAGGTCCAGCGCAGCTTCCTCGGCCAGGTGATGACCACCCGGCCGTGCATGACCTGCCAGGGGTTCGGCGAGATCATCACCGACCCCTGCTACGAGTGCAGCGGCGACGGCCGGGTGCGCACCCGCCGGACCCTCACGCTCAAGGTCCCCGCCGGTGTCGACACGGGGACGCGGATCCAGCTCGCGGGGGAGGGCGAGGTCGGCCAGGGCGCCGGGCCCGCGGGTGACCTCTACGTCGAGGTCGCCGTCCGCAAGCACCCGGTGTTCCAGCGTCGCGGTGACGACCTGCACGCCACCATCGAGCTGCCGATGACCGCCGCGGCGCTCGGCGCGACCCTGTCGATGGACACCTTCGACGGCCCGCGCGAGCTCGACATCAAGCGGGGCTCGCAGTCCGGCGACACCATCACCCTGCGCCAGCTCGGCCTCACCCACCTGCGCGGTGGGGGGCGTGGCGACATCGTCGTCCACACGATGGTCCAGACGCCGACGAAGCTCGATGCCGAGCAGGAGGACCTGCTGCGCCGGCTGGCCGCGGCGCGCGGCGAGGAGCGTCCGGAGGGCCGGGTGGCCAACCCCGCCGAGGGCACCCTCTTCGGCAAGCTGCGCGACGCCTTCAAGGCCCGCTGAGTCCTCGCGCGCGCGATGACCCTGCCCGTCTACCTGCTCGAGCCCGGGGCGCTCGACGCCTCGGCCGCCGGCGGCGTCGTCCGGCTGGAGGGGCCGGAGGGCCGGCACGCGGTGTCGGTGCGCCGGACACGGGTGGGGGAGCGGGTCGTGCTCGCCGACGGCGCCGGGCGCTCGGTCGAGGGTGCCGTCGTCACCGCCGACCGCGACGTGCTCGACGTGCGGGTCGAGGTCGTGCGCGACGAGCCGGAGCCCAGCCCGCGCTTCGTCCTCGTCCAGGCCCTGGCCAAGGGCGACCGCGACGACCAGGCCGTCGAGGCCGCCACCGAGTGCGGGGTCGACGAGGTCGTGCCGTGGCAGGCAGCACGCAGCATCGTCCAGTGGCGGGGGGAGCGCGGCGAGAAGGCCCGGCGGAAGTGGGACGGCGTCCTCGTCGCGGCGACGAAGCAGTCGCGGCGCACCCGCCGTCCGGTCCTCGGGGCCACCGCGACGACGTCCGACCTCGTCGAGCGGGCCCGGGCGGCAGCGCTCGTGCTCGTCCTCCACGAGGACGCCACCGAGCCGCTGGCCGGCGTGAGCCTGCCGGACGCCGGGGACGTCCTGGTCGTGGTCGGCCCCGAGGGTGGGATAGCCCCCGAGGAGGTCGCGGCCCTCGAGGCGGCGGGCGCCCGGACGGTGCGTCTCGGCCCGACCGTGCTGCGGGCCTCGAGCGCGGGGCCGGCCGCGCTGGCGGCGCTGAGCGCCGTGTCGCGCTGGCGCTGACCGTCGTCGCGTCGCCCTAGGCTGCCGGGATGGAGCTCGAGTTCACCGGCGAGGTGGTCGAGTGGCGGGGACCGGCGCCGCACCACTTCGTCGCCGTCCCCGAACCGGAGGCCTCCCGCATCCGCGAGGTCGCCCGCCTGGCCACGTACGGATGGGGCTGCATCCCCGTGTCGGGCAGCCTCGGCGGCAGCCACTTCACGACCTCGCTCTTCCCGCGGGACGGTGGCTACCTCGTACCGCTCAAGCTGGCGGTGCGACGGCGTGAGGACGTCGTCCTCGGCGACACCGTGCGCCTCCGGATCGCCATCGACGTGTGAGCACGCCTTGACATCGTTGCCGCTATCGGCAACTGTTTCCGGATGGAGACCGAGGAGCGGGCGCTGGCCGAGCTGCTGCGCGCGCTCGCGGACCCGGTGCGGCTCACCGTCGTCGAGGCCCTCGGCCACCGGCCGCGACCGGCCGGCGAGCTCGCCGGGATCGCCGGGGTGTCGGCCCCGACGATGAGCAAGCACCTGCGCACCCTCCTGAGGGCCGGCGTGGTCACCGACGAGCGGCGCGCCGACGACGCCCGGGTGCGGGTCTTCCGCCTCCGCGGCGACTCGGTCGTCGCGGTGCGGGCCTGGCTCGACCAGGTGCAGGCCGGGTGGGACGAACAGCTCGCCGCGTTCGCGCGGCACGTGGAGGACCGACGAGAGGACGGGGTGGGCGATGACCGGCACGGAGCGTGACGAGGCGCTGTCGACGAGCTCGGAGGTGGAGGTCCCGGTGCCGCCGGAGGTGGCGTTCTCGGTGTTCACCGACGAGCTGGACCTGTGGTGGGTCCGTGGTCCCATCAACCACTTCGCCTCCGGGCGGGTGCGGGCGATGCGCTGCGAGCCGGAGGTCGGCGGCCGGCTGCTCGAGGTCTACGACGAGGCCGGCGACGACGTCCTCGAGCTGGCGCGGGTCACCGCGTGGGAGCCGGGCCGGCGGCTGGCCCTCCGGAGCTCGCTCGACGACGTCGCGACCGAGGTGACCTTCGAGGCCGTCGGGGACGGCACGCGGGTGCGGGTCGTGGCGACCGTCCCGGTCGGCGGGTGCGACGCCGGGGGCACCGTCTGGGTGCGCGTCGTGCCGAAGTGGTTCGGGCCGTGGGTCGCCCGGCGCGACGAGGGGCCGCGCGCGGTCCGCGACATCGGTCGGCTCGGCCTCACGGTGCGCTACGAGCGCCCGGCCGCCGCAGCGCGCTGGCTGGCCGACGTCTTCGGGTTCGACACCCCCGACCCGCTGCCGGAGGGGGATGACCCCCTGCCCCACACCGACCACGGCCACCCGTGGCTCGAGCTGCGCACCGGCGGGGCCTCGGTGGTCGTCGAGCCGTTGTCCGAGGGTGAGCACGCCCCTGCCGGCGGGGACCGGGACCTGCCCTGGGTGTACGTCGACGACGTCGAGGCCCTGCACCGGCGGGTGCGCGAGCGGGGCGGCGACGCCGCGGCGGGGACGCTCGAGAGCCCGTGGGGCCTGGCGTTCTTCGACGCCACCGACTGCGAGGGGCGCCGCTGGCGCTTCGCCCAGGCCCGCCCGACGATGTGAGCCGCCGCGTCAGACGACGCAGAGCTCGTTGCCCTCGGGGTCGGCGACGACGACGTGGTCGAGCGAGCCCGCGAGCTCGTGCTCGGCCAGGACGGTGCCACCGGCCGCGACGAGCCGCTCGACCGTGGCGGCGACGGCCACCCGGCGCTCGTCGGCCGGTCGGTGCCGGCCGCCGCTGACGTGCAGGTCGAGGTGCAGCCGGTTCTTGGCCACCTTGGGCTCGGGGACCGCGAGGAAGGTCACCTGCGGCAGGACGCCCTCGGGGTCGACGAGCGAGGCGCCGTCGTCGCGCTCGTCCTCGGGGACGTCGAAGGCCTCGAACCAGTCCAGCCACGTCGCGAACCCCGTCGGCGGCGGGGCGTCGACGTAGCCGAGCGCCTCCCTCCAGAACGCGGCCACGCGCGGGGCGTCCTCGCAGTCGACCGTCAGCGTCCAGCGCACCGTCATCGTCGTCCTCCGTGCTCGTCGGGCGGCCAGTCCACCACCGCCCGCCGACAGGGGACCCCGGACCCGGCGGGCGGGCCTAGGGTCGGGGCATGAGCGAGACCCAGGACTGCCTCTTCTGCCGGATCGTCGCCGGTGAGGTGCCGGCCGACGTCGTCGCCGAGACCGAGCACTCGCTGGCCTTCCGCGACATCAACCCCCAGGCCCCGACGCACGCCCTCGTCATCCCGCGCCGGCACGTGCCGGACGCGGCGTCGCTCGCCGCAGCGTCCCCCGACGAGCTGGCCGACGTCGTCACCCTCGCCGTCACGGTGGCCGAGGGCGACGGCCTGCCGGGCTACCGCCTCGTGGCCAACACCGGGGCGGCGGCGCAGCAGACCGTCTTCCACTGCCACGTGCACGTCATCGGGGGTCGCGAGCTCACCTGGCCCCCCGGCTGAACGCCGAGGATCTCGGATGACCGGCGTCGGCGGCGGACCGTAGACTGGGAGCACGATGTCTGACGCCCATACCGACGAGCCCGCCCCGCCCACAGGCCCCGCCGCCTCGCACCCGCACGTGCCCCAGCACACCGTGACCATCCCCGCGGACGTGCAGATGGTCACCCTCCTCGGCCCCCGCGACGAGCTGCTGCGCACCATGGAGCGGCAGTTCCCCCAGGTCGAGATCCACGTCCGGGGCAACGAGTTCCACATCGGCGGCCCGAGCGCCGAGGTCGCCCTCGTCGAGCGCCTCCTCGACGAGCTGCTCGACGTCATCGACGGGGGGCAGCCGCTCAACCGCGACGCCGTCGAGCGCTCGATCCAGATGCTGCGCGCCCAGACCGTCGAGCGCCCCGCCGACGTCCTGACGATGAACATCGTCAGCAACCGGGGCCGCACCATCCGCCCGAAGACGCTCAACCAGAAGCGCTACGTCGACGCGATCGACGAGAACACCATCGTCTTCGGCATCGGTCCCGCGGGTACCGGCAAGACCTACCTCGCGATGGCCAAGGCGGTCGCGGCCCTCCAGGCCAAGCAGGTCAACCGGATCATCCTCACCCGCCCGGCCGTCGAGGCGGGGGAGCGGCTCGGGTTCCTGCCCGGCACCCTCAACGACAAGATCGACCCCTACCTGCGCCCGCTCTACGACGCGCTGCACGACATGGTCGACCCCGACTCCATCCCGAAGCTGCTCGCGGCCGGCACCATCGAGGTCGCCCCCTTGGCATACATGCGGGGTAGGACCTTGAACTCGGCGTTCATCATCCTCGACGAGGCCCAGAACACCTCCGGCGAGCAGATGAAGATGTTCCTCACCCGCCTCGGCTTCGGCTCCAAGATGGTCGTCACCGGCGACGTCACCCAGGTCGACCTCCCCGGCGGGACGCAGAGCGGCCTGCGCATCGTCCGCGACATCCTCGGCGACATCGACGACGTCCACTTCTCCGAGCTCAGCGCCGCCGACGTCGTCCGGCACCGGCTCGTCGGCCACATCGTCGACGCCTACGGCCGCTGGGACGAGACGCAGCAGCGCGGCCCACGTCGCGCCCCGGGTCGTCCCGCCCCCCGGCGCACCGAGCACCAGGACCGGCCGGGCTCGTGAGCATCGACGTCCTCAACGAGACCGAGGTGCAGGTCGACGAGCTCGAGCTCGTGGCCTGCGCCCGCTACGTCCTCGGGGAGATGAAGGTCCACCCGCAGGCCGACCTCTGCCTGCGGCTCGTCGACGAGGCCGCCATGGAGACCCTCCACGTGCAGTGGATGGACCTGCCCGGCCCCACCGACGTCATGAGCTTCCCGATGGACGAGCTGCGCCCGGGCCGTGACGGGGTGCCGCCCGAGGAGGGCGTCCTCGGCGACATCGTGCTGTGCCCGAGCGTCGCCGCGAAGCAGGCCCGCGAGGCCGGTCACGCCACCGAGGAGGAGCTCCTGCTCCTCACGACGCACGGCATCCTGCACCTGCTCGGGTTCGACCACGCCGAGGCCGACGAGGAGAAGGAGATGTTCGAGCTCCAGCGCCAGCTGCTGCTCACCTTCCTCGCGACCCGCGGTCGTCCGAGCGCCTGAGCCGGAGGACACCATGACCCGGCTGATCGTCGCGGCGGTGCTCGCCACCGTCGTCGCCTTCCTCATCTCCATGGCCGAGTCCGCGTTCCAGCGGATGTCGCGCGTGCGGGCCGAGGAGCTCGAGGAGGAGGGGCGCCCCGGCGCCCGGGCGCTCGTGCGCGTCGTCGGCGACACCGCCGCCTACCTCTCGGTCCTGTCCTTCCTGCGCGTCATCGCCGAGTCGACGGCCGCCGTGATGGTCACGCTCGCCGCGGTCGCGCTCGTCGAGGGCACCTGGCAGCCGTTCCTCGTGGCGATCGGCGTGATGGCCCTCATCAGCTTCGCGATCGTCGGGGTCTCGCCGGGCACGCTCGGCCGCCAGCACAGCACCCGCGTCGCGCTGCTCGCCGCCCCCGTGGCGATCTGGCTGCGGCGGGTGCTGGGGCCCTTCTCGCGCCTGCTCATCGCGCTCACCAACGCCGTGACCCCGGGAAAGGGGTTCCGCGACGGGCCGTTCGAGAGCGAGTCCGAGCTGCGTGACCTCGTCGACGTCGCCCGCGAGAACCGGCTCATCGACTCCGACGAGCGCGAGATGATCCACTCCGTCTTCGAGCTCGGCGACACCTTCACCCGCGAGGTGATGGTGCCCCGCACCGACATGGTCGCCATCGACGACGACCGCGTGTGCCGGCAGGCGATGAAGCTGTTCATCCGCTCCGGCTTCTCCCGCATCCCCGTCGTCGGCGAGAGCGTCGACGACGTCGTCGGCGTCCTCTACCTCAAGGACGTCGTCGAGCGGATGAACGCCGACCCGGCCAGCGCCACGCTCCCGGTCACCTCGCTCATGCGCCCGGTGCGCTTCGTGCCCGACAGCAAGCCGGTCGACGCCCTGATGCGCGAGATGCAGCGCGAGCAGGCCCACCTGGCCGTCGTCGTCGACGAGTACGGCGGCACGGCCGGCATCGTCACCATCGAGGACATCCTCGAGGAGATCGTCGGCGAGATCACCGACGAGTACGACCGCGAGGCCCCCGAGGTCGAGGACCTCGGCGACGGCCGGCTGCGGGTCGCCGCGACGATGCACGTCGACGACCTCGCCGAGCTGCTCGACGTCGACCTCGACGACGACGAGGTCGACACCGTCGGCGGCCTCATCGGCAAGGCGACGGGGCTGGTCCCCATCCTCGGGTCGAGCTGTGAGGTCGGAGGCCTGCGGCTCACGGCGGAACGGATGTCCGGGCGCCGACACCGCGTCGCCACGGTCCTCGTCGAGCGGGTGGCCCCCGAGCCCTCCGACGACCACGAGCTCGAGGAGAGCGTGTCATGAGCGAGACCACGGACCCGGTTGCGGCAGAGGGCTATGCCGCTGGATTCGCCTGCTTCGTCGGGCGCCCGAACGCCGGCAAGTCGACGCTGACCAACGCCCTCGTCGGCCAGAAGGTCGCGATCACGTCGAGCAAGCCGCAGACGACGCGGCACACCATCCGCGGCATCGTCACGACCGACCGCAGCCAGCTCGTGCTCGTCGACACCCCGGGGCTGCACCGGCCGCGCACGCTGCTCGGGCAGCGCCTCAACGACCTCGTCCGCGAGACCCTCCTCGAGGTCGACGTCATCGGCTTCTGCCTGCCGGCCGACCAGCGGATCGGGCCGGGGGACAAGTTCATCGCGAACGAGCTCGCCGAGCTGCGCCGCGGCAAGCGCACGCCGGTCGTGGCCCTCGCGACGAAGTCCGACGCCGTCGACCGCGGCCGGCTCGCCGAGCACCTCATCGCCATCGACCAGCTCGGCGACTGGGACGCGATCGTGCCGTGCTCGGCGACGCGCGGCGACCAGGTCGACGTCGTCGCCTCGGTCCTGTCCGGGTACCTGCCGCCCTCGCCGGGGCCGCTCTACCCCGACGGCCAGCTGACCGACGAGCCGGAGGTCGTGATGGTCGCCGAGCTCGTCCGCGAGGCCGCCCTGGAGGGGGTCCGCGACGAGCTGCCGCACAGCCTCGCGGTGGTCGTCGAGGAGATGGTGCCGCGGGAGGGCCGTCCGCAGGACGACCCGCTGCTCGACGTCCGGGTGCACGTCTTCGTCGAGCGCGACAGCCAGAAGGCCATCGTCATCGGGCGGGGCGGCTCGCGGCTGCGCGAGGTGGGCACGAACGCCCGGCGGGGCATCGAGGCGCTGCTCGGCACGAAGGTGCACCTCGACCTGCACGTCAAGGTCGCCAAGGACTGGCAGCGCGACCCCAAGCAGCTCCAGCGCCTGGGCTTCTGACCGGCGGCGGTGCCGCTCAGGCGGCTCCGACGAGCATCGCGATGGCGTGGGTGCGGCTACGCGCGCCGAGCCAGTCGACGATGGCCCGCACCTCGTCGGAGACGGTGCGCGGGCTGATGCCCAGCTCGTCGGCGATCTCCCGGTCGGTGTGGCCGTCGGTCACCGGGACCGCGACCCGGAAGCGCCGGTCGGGGAGGGGCGCCCGCAGTCCGGCCTCCTGCCACGCGACGCTCTGCTCCCACGTCTCGAGGAAGGCGGCCTCGGCGAGCGACACGATCTCGGGGTCCTCGGTGCTCGCGCTCCAGGGCTCACCGTTCGATCGCGCCACGACGCTGAGGAGTGCGAAGGCGGAGTCCGCGATGAGCAGGGGCTCGACCACCGGCCCGATGCGGATGGTCGGCTCGACGGTGGTGAGGAGGGGGTAGTGGGCCGCTCCGCGCTTGGGGACGACAGCGCGCTCGTCGATCCGGCGTGCACGGCTGCGGCGGTCGAGGTCCCAGGTCAACCGGTTCCGCGACAAGGCGAAGGAGCGCTGCAGGTTCCACAGGCGATGGTGGGTCCTCACCTCGACCTCCGCGAGCAGTGCCGGAACGGCATCGAACGCGTGGACGGTCACCGCGGGATCACCTCGGTCCACCAGACGCTGCGCGGTGTCCTGGAGCCGCCGCGCGGCAGGGCCGGGCATCAGGCGGCTTCGACGAGCAGCGCGAGACCGGCGACCAGCACGGGGCACCTCCGAGGCAGCGGGAACGGGTTGCCCACCCCAGGTCGGCGTGCCGGCTCACGCCGTCCGTCAGGGGCCCGCGTCGCCGATCAGGGCGATGGCGTGGGCCCGGTTGCGGGCCCCGAGGCGCTTGGTGATCTCGGCGACCTCCGCCGACACCGTGCGCTCGGACACCCCCATCGAGCGGGCGATCTCGCGGTCGCTGGAGCCGTCGGTGAGCAGGAAGGCGACGTCGACCATCCGGCGGGTGAAGGGGGGCTCGTCGTCGCCGTGCGGTGCGACGGCGGCACGCCATACCGCGTCGAACACGCGCACTGCTCCGTCGACGACCTGGGGCGCGGTGCTCGTCCACACCTCCCCGGCGAGGTCGTGGCCGGGCGGGGCACCGACGAAGACCGCGCGGGAGTCGACGACGAGCAGCGGCGCCACGACCGGGTGGTTGCGGAAGTAGGGGTGGTGGTGGCTCGAGAGCAGCGGCAGCCGGGCCGAGGCCATCCGGTCGGCGACGTAGCGGGCGTCGATGCCCCGGCGCCGGGAGACCACCGCCAGGGGGCGCGCCATCCGCACCTCCGACCAGGTCGGCCGGAACGTCATGTGCCACACGCTGCGCTTCACCGAGCCCGCGAGCCGACCGACCCCGTCGTCGAACGCGGGCGCGAGGTCGCCGAGCGGGACCATCCGCTGGTCACCGGCCGTCGCGAGTCCGTGCACCCACCGGAAGTACGCCGCCGCGTCCTCGCCGCCCCCGCTGCCCACGTGGTCCGCACCGACCCTTCTCCGTCGTCATCTGCGAGTTCTCGCAACTCGGGTGGCACCCGTGTGGGTGCAGGGGCCACAGTAGTAGCGCGACGACC
>JAESFK010000380.1_pt1 | contig 25043 bp, 20 predicted proteins | sample 9269391 | NCBI WGS metagenome assembly JAESFK01 (sample SAMN14506231, study PRJNA617097) | algae metagenome | isolation source: Drouetiella hepatica UHER 2000/2452 and co-occurring heterotrophs from... | place: Slovakia: Slovak Paradise National Park, Hrabusice, Kosice Region | collected 2000-01-01
CCACTCCAGTGGCGCGTCTTCGTGCGAGCGCGCCGCCATGATCGCGCCACTGGAGTGGCGCGCCCCCAGCTCATGGCTATTTTTATGTCGATCATCATATGATATGATGACCGACATATCATGACAATCAGCGCTACCCGAAAGGCTGCCATAAGAGCCGAGATCGTCGAGCATGCGGCGCGACTGTTCCGGCTGCGCGGCCATGCCGGCACCAACATCGACGACATCATGCTGGCGGCCGGGCTGACGCGCGGCGCCTTCTATGCCCATTTCACCTCGAAAGACGCCCTGTTCGCGGAGATCGTGCGGATGGGACATGGCTTGCTGCCCAAGCTGCGCGCCGGGAAGCCCGCCGCGGTGCTGGATGCCTATCTGGATCGGGAGAGCCTGAGCGCCACGGCGCAGGGTTGCGCCCTCGCCGCCCTGGCCGGCGACGTCGCCCGGTCGCCGCTGGCGGCGAGGCTCGCCTATGCCAACGTGCTGCACGGGGTGATCGCCGAGCTGGCGCGCGGCAGGAAGCGCGCGCTCGATGCCGATGCGACCGCCGTCGCGATCCTCGCGGTCGGCGCCGTCACGATGGCCCGCGCCTCGGGCGACACGCGGCTCAGCGACTGGCTGCTGCGCTGCGCCCGACGGGCGGCGAAGATACTGATGAAGAAGCCGCCGCCTAGGCGGCGAGTTTCGCCAAAGAAGAAACGATCGACGTCACGCCCGAAAGCCGCTGCCGCTCGTCCTTCCAGACCCTCTGCACGATCACGCGGTGGTCCGGCCTGAGCTTCACCAACGGGGCGTTCTTCTGGATCCAGCCGATCAGGCGCTCGGGCTTCTCGAACTTGTTGTCGTGGAAGCTGAAAACGACGGCCTTCTCGCCAGCGTCGATCTTCTCGACCTGAGCGGCACGGCACAGCAGCTTCAGCGCCACCGTATTCAGCAGGAACTCCGCCTCCACCGGCATGCGGCCGAACCGATCGACCAGTTCGGCGGCGAAGGAGTCGATCTCGCTCTGGTTGGTGAGTCCGCCCAGCCTCCGATAGAGCCCCATGCGCACAGAGAGATCCTGCACATATTCCTCGGGGATCAGCACCGGGATGCCGAGATTGATCTGCGGCGACCATTCCGACTTTTCGGCCTCGTCGGAGCGCCCGCGCGCGGCCGCGACGGCCTCCTCCAGGAGCTGCTGGTAGAGCTCGATGCCGACCTCACGGATATGGCCCGACTGCTCGTCGCCCAGGAGATTGCCGGCGCCGCGGATGTCGAGATCGTGGCTGGCGAGCTGGAAGCCCGCGCCCAGCGTATCGAGCGTCTGCATCACCTCGAGCCGCTTGGCCGCCGACTCGTTCAGCGCCCGGCCCGGCGGCACGGTGAGATAGGCATAGGCGCGCGTCTTGCCGCGACCGACCCGGCCGCGCAGCTGATAGAGCTGGGCCAGTCCAAACATGTCGGCGCGATGGATGATCATCGTATTGGCGTTGCGGATGTCGAGGCCGCTTTCCACGATGTTGGTCGAGAGCAGCACGTCGAACTTGCCTTCGACGAAGTCCTGCATCGTGTTCTCGATGGTGGTCGGCGACAGCTTGCCGTGCGCCATGCCGAGCCGGATCTCCGGTACCAGCTCGCGGATTTCCGCGGCGACCGATGCGAGGTCCTCGACCCTCGGGCAGACATAGAAGCTCTGCCCGCCGCGGAACTGCTCGCGCAACAACGCTTCGCGGATGGTGACGCCGTCGAACGGCGTGATGAAGGTCCGCACGGCCAAGCGATCGATCGGCGGCGTGGCGATCAGGCTCATGTCGCGCACGCCGGTCAGCGCGAGCTGCAGGGTGCGGGGGATCGGCGTCGCCGTCAGCGTCAGCACATGGACGTCGGCGCGCAGCTCCTTCAGCCGCTCCTTGTGGGCGACGCCAAAATGCTGCTCCTCGTCGACGATCAGCAGGCCGAGATCCTTGAATTCGATTCCCTTGGCCAGCAGCGCATGCGTGCCGCAGACGACGTTGATCGTGCCGTCCTTCAGCCCTTCCTTGGTGGCCTTGGCCTCCTTGGCGGTGACCAGGCGCGACAGGCGCCCGATGTTCACCGGCATGCCCTGGAAGCGCTCGACGAACGTGCGGTGATGCTGGCGGGCCAGCAGCGTCGTCGGACCGATCACCGCCACCTGCTTGCCCGACATCGCCGCGACAAAGGCCGCGCGCAACGCCACTTCGGTCTTGCCGAAGCCGACATCGCCGCAGATCAGCCGGTCCATCGGCTTGCCGGACGACAGATCGTCCATGACGTCGGAGATGGCCTGCAGCTGGTCGTCGGTCTCGGCATAGGGGAAGCGCGCGCAGAATTCCTCGTAGAGGCCTTCGGGCGGACTGAGCGTCTCGCCGCGCCGGACCGCGCGCTCGGCGGCGATCTGGATCAGCCGGTCGGCCATGTCGGCGATGCGCTGCTTGAGCCTCGCCTTGCGCGACTGCCAGGCGACGCCGCCCAGACGGTCAAGGACGGCGCCCTCCTCGCCCGCGCCGTAGCGACTCAGCACGTCGATGTTCTCGACCGGCACGAAGAGCTTGTCGCCACCCTCGTAGGTGAGTCGCAGGCAGTCGTGGCGCGCGTGGTGGATCTCGAGCGTCACGAGCCCTTCGTAGCGCCCGACGCCATGCTCGCGATGCACCACGAGATCGCCGTCGCTCAGCGCCGAGGCCTCGGCAATGAAGCGCTCCGACGGGCGGCGCTTCTTGGCCGGCCGCGACAGGCGGTCGCCGAGAATGTCCTCCTCGCCGATCACCTCCAGCCCATCGAGCACGAAACCGTGCTCCAGCGGCCAGATCGCGATGGCGAGCACGCCGGCGGGCAGCGCCTGCACCATCGCGAAGTCGGTGGCGATTACCGACGTGGTGGCGCCATGCTCCTGCAGGAGATGCTGCAGGCGGGTCGTCGATCCGTCGGTGTAGCCCGCGACGACGATGCGGCGCCCGGCGTCGTTGGCCGCCTTCACGTGCTCGGCCACCTTGTCGAACAGGTTGACGCCCTGCGCCGTCCGCGCCTGGGCGAAGCCTTCGTGGCGGCGGCCGCCGAGGTCGATCGCATTGACCGCACCGGGCGCCGAATCGAAAGTCGAGAACTGCGCGACAGTACGGCCGTCAAGCAGCCGCTCCCATTCCGAGGGCTTCAGGTAGAGCCGATCGGGCGGCAGCGGCTTGTAATCCGCCCCGCCGGTCATGCCGCCCTTGGCGCCGGTCTTCTGGCGGGCGTCATAGTAGTCGGCGATCAGCTCGTAGCGCGCGCCGAAGGATTCCGCGGCCTCATGGTCGGCGGTGACGACCGCGCCATGGCAGTAGTCGAGCAGCGTCTCCATGTGGTCGTGGAACAGCGGCAGCCAGTGCTCGACACCGACATGGCGCTGACCGGCCGAAACCGCTTCGTAGAGCAGGTCCTCGCCCGAGACGTTGCCGAACAGCTCGCGATAGCCGCTGCGGAAACGTTCGATGCTCTGGGGCGTCAGCAGGACTTCGCTGACCGGCAGCAGCACGACCTCTTCGCGGGTGCCGGTCGAGCGCTGGCTCATCGGATCGAAGGAGCGGATGGCCTCCAGGGTGTCGCCGAACAGGTCGAGCCGCAGCGGCTCCTTGGTGCCCGGCGGAAAGAGGTCGAACAGGCCGCCGCGCACGGCGAACTCACCCGGCTCCATCACCGTCTCGGCCCGGCCATAGCCATTCTCGCCCAGGAACTTGGTGAGCCAGGCCACGTCAACCGTCTGGCCCTTGCGCAGGATCGTCGCCGCTCCGGTGTAGAGGCTCCTGGGCGGCACGCGCTGCAGCGCGGCGCCCACCGAAGCGAGGATGATCCGCGCCGGCGCGCCAAGCGCCTTCGGAGCCGCCATCCGGCTCAGCGTCTCCAGACGTTCGGCCACGATGTCGGGATGCGGCGACATGCGGTCGTAGGGCAGGCAATCCCAGGCCGGGAAGACCAGCACCTCGCGATCGGGGCTGAAGAAGCGCAGGCCGTCCTGAAGCCGCTCAAGTCGTTGTCCGTCGCGCGCCACATGCAGAATGTCCGCGCCGCCGGTTGCGCGTGCCAGCTCTGCCAGCACGAGGGCATCGGCGCCTTCGGGCAGGCCGGCGAGCGTCCATTTGACGGCCTTGCGAGGGATGGCGGCCAGTGCGCTGACGAACGGCAGAGCCACTAGAACCTCACGCGAAACGCCAGCAGCTTACGCACCACCGCCGAATCCTGGTCGGCCGGCACTTCCACCTTGCCCGAGACCCAGTCGTAGATGTCGTTGTCGCCCACCGCGAGCAGCCGCTCATACTGGTCGAGTTCGGCGGCACCGAATTCCCCGAGATGCGCGCGCGCGAACTGCCCAAGGAGGATGTCGTTCTCCTTGTTGCCGCGATAGGTGCTGCGGTAGAGCAGACGCTTGCGCCGCGTCTCCAGATCCGTGTCGCCAGTCATGTTTTCCCCAGTCCCGGACCCAAAAGGGGCGTAGCATATAGGCGGCGGCGATGGCGAAGTCACGCCGCCCCGAACCAGCCAACGATGCGCCCGCAAGCCCTCACCCCCCTCTTTGCCCATGTCACGTCGCTCCCCGGGATCGGGCCGCGGCTTGGCACGCTCGTGGAGAAGCTGGCCGGCCCGCTGGTCGTCGACCTTCTGTGGCATCTGCCCGCCGGCGTGATCGACCGGCGGAATGCGCCCGATGTCGCCCAGGCGCGCGGCGGCGAGGTCGCGACCCTGACCGTCAATGTCGACGAGCACATCCTCCCGCACAGTTCTCGCCAGCCCTACAAGATCTGGTGCAGCGACGAGAGCGGCCGGATCTGCCTCACCTACTTCAACGGCCGCGAGGCCTATCTCAAGAAGCTGCTGCCGCCGGGCGAGACCCGCGTGGTGAGCGGCAAGGTCGAGATCTACCAGGGCGAGGTGCAGATGACGCACCCCGACCACGTCGTGCCGCTGGCGGAGCGCGAGGGGATCCTGCGGGTCGAGCCCCTCTACGGCCTGACCGCCGGTCTCACCCAGAGGCCGGTGCAGAAGGCCATCGCGGCGGCCGTCGAGCGCTCGCCTGCTCTGCCCGAATGGCAGGACGCCGAATTTAACAAGAAGCAGGGCTGGAGCGACTGGAAGAGCGCCGTCGCCCGCGTCCACGCGCCCAAAGAACCAGGCGATCTCTCTCCATCTCAGCCTGCCCGCGCACGCCTGGCCTTCGACGAGCTGCTGGCCAGCCAGCTCGCCATCGCACTGGTGCGCCATCACAACCGCACCCTGGCCGGTCACGCGACGAAGGGCGACGGCCGCCTGCGCAAGGCCGCCCTCGCCTCGCTGGGCTTCGAGCTGACGGCCAGCCAGACGCAGGCGATCGCCGAGATCGCCGACGATCTGGCCAAGGAAGAGCGCATGGTGCGGCTGCTGCAGGGCGATGTCGGCAGCGGCAAGACCCTGGTGGCATTGCTCGCCATGCTGATCTGCGTCGAGGCCGGCGCGCAGGCCGCGATGATGGCGCCCACCGAGCTTCTCGCGCGCCAGCATTTTGCGACCATCGCGCCGCTCGCGGAAGTGGCCGGGGTGAAGATCGCGCTGCTGACCGGCCGCGATGGCCAGCGCCAGAAGAAACAGACCTTGCAGGGTCTGGCCGACGGCACAATCCAGCTCGTGGTCGGCACGCATGCGCTTGTGCAGGAGGATGTCGAGTTCGCCGATCTTGCGCTCGCCGTGGTCGACGAACAGCACCGGTTCGGCGTCCATCAGCGGATGGCGCTGTCGTCCAAAGGCCATGCCGTCGACCTACTCGTCATGACGGCGACGCCGATCCCGCGCACGCTGATGCTCGCGGCCTATGGCGATCTCGACGTGTCCAAGCTCACGGAGAAGCCCAAGGGCCGCCAGCCGATCGACACCCGCACTATTCCGCTCGAACGCCTCGGCGAGGTTGCCCAGGGCATCGGCCGCCAGATCGCGGCCGGCGCGCGCGTCTACTGGGTCTGTCCGCTGATCGAGGAATCCGAGGAAATCGACCTCGCCAATGTGACCGAGCGCTTCCGGCTGCTGAACGACCGCTTCCCTGGTAAGGTCGGTCTGCTGCACGGCCGCCTGAAGGGCGCCGAGCGCGAGGCCACGATGGCGGCCTTCGCCGACGGCCGCCTGTCGGTCCTCGTCGCCACCACCGTGATCGAGGTCGGCGTCGACGTGCCGGCCGCGACAGTCATGGTGATCGAGCATGCCGAGCGCTTCGGCCTGGCCCAGCTCCATCAGTTGCGCGGCCGCGTCGGTCGGGGCAGCGCCAAGTCGACCTGCCTGCTGCTCTATGCAATGCCGCTCGGCGAGACTGCCAAGTCGCGCCTCGCGATCATGCGCGAGACCGAGGACGGGTTCCGCATCGCCGAGGAGGACCTGAAGCTGCGCGGCGCCGGCGAGCTTCTGGGCACGCGCCAGAGCGGCCTGCCCGACATGCGGCTGGCCGATCTCGCGGTCCATAACGAACTGCTCGAAGCCGCCCGCGACGACGCGCGCCTGATCGTCAGTCGCGATCCCGATCTGCAGACCGAGCGCGGCACGGCCCTGCGCGCCCTCCTCTACCTCTTCCGCCGCGATGACGCGGTCAGGACGCTGAGGGCGGGGTGATCCTCTTTTCCTCCCCAGTCCGCTGGGGAGGTGGCGGCGTCTTACGCCGACGGAGGGGTCATGGCCCTTGCCGCGCATGACCCCATCGCCCCGTAAGACGGGGCACTTCCCCATTTGAATTGGGGAACCAAATGAGCAGAGCGATCAGCCCAACTGACTCACATACGTTCGCAGCGCATCGCGTGCCGCTTCGGCTGCCTTCTCGGCCTCGGCGCGGCGGTTGGCCAGGGCTTCGAGGTCGGTCTCCTGCTTGTCGAGCGTGGCGAGATAGCGCCGCTGGAGGTCGCTGTTGGCCGGCACGCGTGCCAGGTTCTCGCGCAGGCGTGCCTGTTCCTGGACGATCGCCTGCCGCTCGGCGTCGACCTGAGCCACCTTGCGCTGGGCCTCCGCCGCGGCCTGCTGGAGCTGCAGCACGCGGGTGAGCGCCTCGCGCGTCTTCGCATCGAACTCGCGGGCCTGGGCGTAGACTCGGATCTGCTCGGCCGCGCTTTCGACCAGCCGGATCTCCTGCTGCTGCGTCTGCTCCTGCACGACCTCGAAGGTCTGGGTCTGGTCGCCGCCCGGAAGCTGGAACGGGATGCGATAGTTGCCTTCGCTCAGCTCGACGTCCTTCGAGTCCGGCTTGGTCAGCGTCCAGCCCGGCAGTCGACGCTGAACGATGACGAGCGGGCGGGGCTCCTTGGCCGGGCCGCGCACGCGATAGACCGTCGTCTGGCGCACGACCCGCGAGAGCCGCAGCGCGCCGTTGGCGATGGTGCCCGAAGCCACTCGGTCGGTTTGCGCCACGTCGCGCTCGATGATGATCTTCTCGTCGAGCGCGTAGGCCAGAAGGCGGGTTTCCCCGACCGGGAAACCCGAGAGGCGCGCGTCGCCGACATAGGAGACGTAGCCCCCCTTGTCCCGTTCGTAGAGGGTGATGATGCCCGGCGGCAGCCCCGACTCGCCGTCGTTGGTCAATCGGATCGCGGCCAGTGGGTTACGCGCGGCGGTGTCGGCCTGATAGAGCGCGAGGCGCGCCGCAGGCACCTGGCGATCGACGATCGGGATCGACAGGGTGCGACCGTTCTCGACGCTCACGGCGCGCGGGAACTTGAAGATCACCTGCGTGGCGGCATCGCTCGCCTCGATCTGCTCGGCGGCAGCGGCTAGGGGCGCAGGTGGCGGCGGAGGCGGCGCCATGGCCGGCGCGCCGACCGAACGCTCCTGCGCGCGATACGGCGCGGGCGCCGGCATTGGCATAGAAGACTTGGCGCGCTGCTGGTCGGCCGTGACGCCGCCGCGATCGATACCCGGCATCAGGCCGCCGGCGATCTCGACCGGCACCTCGGGTCGCGTGACATAATAGGCGTTGTAGAGCGCCTGGTGGAACGCCACGGGCCGGCCCGACACGAGCGTCAGCTCGACATCCTTCCAATCCTGGCCGCTCAAATTCTCGACGATGGCCCAGCCCTGCAGGCCCGAGCGCGCCGCGGCCGGATCGGCACCCAGGGTCAGCCGGTAGGACGCCTTCCAGACCGGCGCCTCGACGATGTAGGCCACGCGCACCGTGCGCTTGCCCTGCCCGCGCGTCGACAGGTCGATGGTGCGCGCGTCCTTGGCGCGGTTGCCCTGGATGGCGACCAGCGCCTGACCGACCTTGTCGCGCAACGCAGGGTCGGCGAACTGCAGGTTCTCGGCATCCTCGAGGATGAACTGCTGCAGCCCGCGATCGGTGTAGAGCGTGACCCGCGTGCGCTTCACCATGCCCTTGTTGTCGGGCAGCGCGACGCTGTCCTCCTCGACCGATACGATGCGGCCGGAGATCGAGCGGCTGCCGCCCACCGTGACCTGTGCGCCCTTCAGGGTCTGCAGCAGCTCGGCCGGTGAGCCCAGAGAATTCTGGTCGAACGGAAGATCCTTGAACGCCTGAGCCAGCGGCTCGCGGCCCGGCAGGCTGAGCCCCCCCACGCTGCCCTTGTCGTCATAGACGACGAGGCTCTTCAGCACATCGTCGACCTGGCCCAGCGACACGGTAAGCTTCAGAGTTGCATCGCCGTCGACACTGGCTTCGTACTCGAAGTAGCCGAGGCCACCGGACGAGAGCATGACCCGCTTCAGCGCGAGGTCCTGCGCAAAGGCGAAGGTCGGGAACGCAAGAAAGCCCACCAGGGCCACGACGTTCATCAAAAGGCGCATGGTCTCTCCCGGTCGATGCGTGCGCACCGTGACCACCGACTGTGACACGAGCGCGGCGGTAGCGCGACCAAACTACGGGCGCGTTGCGTAGTTAGGAAAGCGCATCCTTGAGCGCTTCGAGCGGCAGCAGCACGCACTCCTGTCGCGCCTTGTGCGCCGCCACGGGCGCGAAGGCGTCGAACGGCTCGTGCGTCTCGCCGGGCTCGCGGCCGATGGCGCGGTCGGCGTCGTGGCGCAGCTCGGCGACACCCCCGGCGTCGCGGCCGACGGCGACGGCGGAGAGCGCAGAGGCCGAGGCCTGGCAAAGCAGACAGCCGCGCACCTGATGGCCGATCTCGGAGATGCGCCCTTCGCCGTCGAGGCGGACGTCGAGGATCACGCGGTCCCCGCAGAGCGGGTTGTCGCGCCGCACCGTCCTGGTCGGGTTTTCGAGCTTGCCGGCGCCGGTCTTCGCCTTGGCGAGAGCGACGATGCGCTCCTGGTAGAGCTGGTCGCTCATCGCAGCGACTTCGCCGCGTGCGCGACGCCAGCCAGCAGCGCGTCGATGTCGCTGTTGTCGTTGTAGGGCGCCATCGAAACGCGCGTCGTGCCGTCGAGGTCGAAGCGGTCCATCAGCGGCTGCGCGCAATGATGGCCGGCGCGCACGGCGACGCCGAACGAATCGAGCGTCTGCGCCACGTCGTGAGGATGCACGCCGTCCAGCATGAAGGACACGACGGGGTAGCGGTTCTGCAGACCCGCCGGACCGAAGATCTGCGTGCCGTCGATCTTCTGCAAACCATCCATCAGGCGTTGAACCAGGTCCATCTCGTGCTCGTGTGCCCCCGCCCAGTCGAGCGTCTGCATCCACGCGCAGGCGGCACCCAGACCAATCGCTGGACCGATCGGGGGCGTGCCCGCCTCGAAGCGGCGCGGCGACGGCGCCCATGTCGTTTCGGCGAGCGTCACGCGACCGATCATCGAACCCCCGCCCATGAACGGTGGCATGGCGTCCATCAGTTCGGGCCGGCCCCACAGCGCGCCGATGCCATTCGGCCCGTAGGCCTTATGTCCGGAGAAGGCATAGAAATCGACACCGAGCGCCGGCAGGTCGAGCGGCCCATGCGGTGCGCGCTGGGCGCCGTCGAGCATGACCTTCGCTCCGACCGCCTTGGCGTCGTCAACGACGGCGCGCACGTCGAGCAGCGCGCCCGTCACGTTCGAGACGTGGGCGAGCGACACCAGCTTCGTGTTCGGGGTCAGCAGGCGCGGCAGAGCCGAGAGATCGATGCGGCCGTCGGTCGTGACCGGCAGCATGTCGAGTTCGATGCCCGAATGCGACCGCAGCAGCTGCCACGGCACGATGTTGGAATGATGCTCGAGTTCCGACAGCAGGATGCGGTCGCCGGGCTTCAACAGCGAGCCATAGGAATAGGCGACGAGATTGATGGCCGCGGTGCAGCCGCCGGTGAAGACGATCTCCATCGTCGGCACGCCGAGGAACGAAGCGACCTGGGCTCGGGCATTCTCGTAGGCCTCGGTGGCGCGCTCGGCCAGACGATGGACGCCGCGCAGCACGTTGGCGCGACCGGTCGTCTCGTAGTGACGCACCGCGTCGATCACAGTGAGCGGCGTCTGCGCCGAGGCGCCATTGTCGAGATAATGGACGGGCAGCCCGTCGATGATCTCGGACAGGATCGGGAACTGGCCGCGGACGGCGGCGACGTCGAAGCTCATGCCACAATACTCATGCCGATACCCTCGCCCGCCACGCCGCCAGCGCCTCGGGCGTGTCGATGTCGGTGATCGCCGCCTCGCCCGTCATCTCGACCTCGCAGACCAGATCGGCATGCTCGCCGATCAGGTGCTTGGCGCCGCTGTCGCCGGACAGCTTCACCATCTCGGGGAAGAAGCGCCGCGCCCACAGGACGGGATTGCCGCGCTTGCCCCCGACTGTCGGCACGCAGATCGAGCGGCCCTCGACGGGACTGAACGCAGCCATCAGGCGATTGAGCAGCGGAGCGCCCACACCCGGCATGTCGCCGAGTTGGACAACCGCCGCATCGACGGTGGTCGGGAGCGCGCCGATGCCGGTGCGCACCGAGGTGCTGAGCCCCTCGGCAAAATCCGGATTGGTGACGAAGCGCACGCGCGAGCGCGGCGGCACGGCCTTCTCGACCGCGGCGCGGACATCGTCGGCCATGTGGCCCAGCACAACGACGACCTCGACCGCCTGGGAGGCAAGCGCCGCCTTCACCGCATGGACGACCAAAGGCGCGCCTTCGGCCTCGGCCAGAAGCTTGTTCGGGCCACCCATGCGCGTGGAGCGGCCGGCGGCCAGCACCAACACGGCTACGCGCGGCGCCTGTTGCGGGCCCGCCTCTTCCGTATCCGTCTCGTCGCGTGGCTGCGGGCGGCTGGGAATTTCCGCCAGGAGCCCACCCGATCCCATGCGCACGATCTCGGCCCGACCGACCGGCAGGCGCGCAGCGAGTCGCTCCAGCACCATGTCGAAGCCATTGTATTTGGGCGACTTGGCGCAGCCCGGCAGGCCCAGTACCGGCTTGCCGTCCAGCTCGGCCGTGAGCAGCAGGTTCCCCGGATCGACCGGCATGCCGAAATGGATGAGCTTGCCGCCTGCCGCTTCGATGCCGGCCGGCACCACGTCGTTGCGGTCGACGATCGCCGAGGCGCCGGCGATCAGGAACAGGTCGCAGCCCTCGGACTTCAGCTCGGCCAGCGCTTCGGCAATCGCCCTCGCGTCGTGCGCCACGCGGCGCTCGCCGTTCAGAGTGCTGCCGAGCGAGGTCAGCCGCTTGGTGGTCGTGTTCACCGCCTTGTCGAGCACCTTGTCGCGCGTGCCGGGCAGCCGTGTCTGCACTAGACCGGCGCGCATCGCCTGGAACGGCGCCACGGAGATCATCGGCAGGTTCGCGGCCTTGGCAACGTCGACGGCGCGCGCGACCGCGGCGCGCGGCGCGCCGTAGGGGATGATCTTCACCGTCGCCACCATCTGGCGCGGCTCGACCCGCGCGAAGGGCGGCAGCGTCGCCACGGTCACCGATTCGTGGAGTTCGTTCAGCGCGTCGATGCGCTCCTGGTCGAGCACGGCAAGGCCGGCTTCGCGGGCGAAATGATTGCACCGGCCGGTGAAGGCCGCCGTGACCTCGATCCCCTCGCCCGCCAAAGCCCGGGCGACCGTTGCCGCTGCCTCGTCCTCGTGCATGTCGTCGGCATCGAGGCGCGCAGCGACGACCGTGGCGACACCGGCTTGCTTCAGGCGCGCGATATCCTCATCGGAGAGGATGCGCCCCTTGGCGAAGTTGATCCCGTCGGCGCGCCGGCTGTGCGCCAGGATGGCGCCGGCGGCCTCGTCGACCGGTGTTTCACCGAATCTCACGCCGCAGCGACCTTCGGCGCAGACAGGGCTTCGAGGCGGCGCGCGCGCACCTCGATGATCTGGCCGAGGATCGATACGGCGATCTCCGCCGGTGACTTGGCGCCGATGTTGAGGCCGACCGGCCCGTGGACACGGGCAAACATCTCCTCGGTGATGCCGACCTCGGCCAGGCGCTCCTTGCGCTTGGCGTGGGTGCGCCGACTGCCCAGGGCGCCGATGTAGAAGACGTCGGACTTCAGCGCCGCTTCGAGCGCCGGATCGTCGAGCTTGGGATCGTGAGTCAGGGTCACGACGGCCGTCGACACGTCGAGGCCCATCGCCTGGAAGGCCTCGTCGGCCCAGTCCTGGATCACCTTCACGCCAGGGAAGCGCTGGGTCGTGGCCCAGGCGCCGCGCGGATCGACGACGGTGACGTCGAATTCCAGCATGGCAGCCATCGGCGCCAGCGACTGCGCGATATGCACGGCGCCGACGATGATCAGCCGCGGCGGCGGCACGTAAACGTTCAGGAAAATCTTGGCGCCGCCGATATCCACCGTCTCGCTCTTGCCGATGTCCATGGCGCGCTGCGCGGCCGCGACGATGGCGGCATCGCCCGCCAGCTCGCCCTTGGCGTCGTCGCGATAGACCAATGCTTCGGCGGCATCGCTCAGGCGGGTGGCGAGCGTCACGGCGCGTCGCTTGACGCGCGCTTCCTGGAGGGCGGCGAGGGTTTCGGTTCTCATCGGATCAATTCACCTTCTCGACGAAGACCTGGACCTTGCCACCGCAGGCGAGGCCGACATCCCAGGCCTGCTCGTCGGTAACGCCGAAATCGAGCAGCCGCGGCTTGCCGTCCTTGATGGCGTCGAGCGCCTCCTTGACGACCGCGCCTTCGATACAGCCACCGGAGACCGAGCCCACCATGTTGCCGGCATCGTCGACGCCGAGCTGGCTGCCGACGGGACGCGGCGAGGATCCCCAGGTGACGATCACGGTGGCCACGGCGACACCCTTGCCGTCGGCCTTCCACTTGCCGACCTGATCGAGAACTTCCAGCGCATCGCTCATGGTCTACTCCTTGCGAAGTTCGGTCTGCCATCCCGCGAGCCGCTTGTCGGCCCCAACGGTGCGGGTGCCCAGCGCGGCGATCAGGCCGGACAGGCTCTCCAGGTTGTGGACGGGCCTGAATTCATCGACATGCGGCAGCATGGCCTTGTTGCCCTGAGACTTGGGCTCATAGCCGCCGTACCGCAAGAGCGGGTTGAGCCAGATCATGCGTGAGCAGGACTTATGCAAGCGTTCCATTTCCTCATCCAGGCCGCTCGCGCCCTCGCGATCCAGCCCGTCGGTGATGAGGAGAACGACCGCCCCCTGCCCCAGCACGCGGCGCGACCACTTGTTGTTGAACTCGTGCAGGGCCTGGCCGATTCGCGTGCCGCCCGACCAGTCCTCGACCTGCGAGGAAGCCTTCTGCAGCGCGATGTCGACGTCGCGGTTGCGCAAGGCGCGCGTCACGTTCGACAGGCGCGTGCCGAAGGTGAAGCAGTAGACGCGGTCGCGGTCGTTGGTGATGGCATGCATGAAATGCAGGAACATCCGCGTGTAGCGGGCCATCGAACCGGAGATGTCGCACAGGATGACCAGCGGCGGCGGCCGGCGACGCGGCTCGCGGCGGGCCAGCTCCGTCAGGCCCTCCGGCCGCATCGCGCGGCGCAGCGAGGCCCGAAAATCGATGCGCGGCCCGCGCCGTGCCGCCTGGTAGCGCCGCGTGCGCCGTTCCGGCACCGGCAGGCGCAGGCGGGAGATGGCGCGCAGGGCCTCGTCGATCTCCGTCTGCGACATCTGCTCGAAGTCGCGCGTCTGCAGGACCTCGCGGTCGGACACGGTGAAGGTCGCCTCGACCTCGACTTCCGGCGGCTCCTCGGACTGCTCCGGCGGCGCCTCGCCCTGCCCGGGCTGCAGCGCTTCCTGCAGGCGCCGGCTGAGCTGCTTGCCCCTGTCCTGCTCGGCCGGCACGCCGATCTGCGGCAGCAGCATGTCCATCATCTTCTCGAGCAGGCGCGGATTGCGCCAGTAGACGTGGAATGCCTGGTCGAAGATCTCGCGCTGGTCGCGGCGGTTCACGAAGACCGAATGGAGCGTCCAGTAGAAGTCGTCGCGATTGCGGATGCCCGCCGCCTCGACGGCCTCGATGGCGCGCAGGATCTGCCCCGGCCCGACCCGCAGCCCGGCCGTGCGCAAGGTCCGCGCGAAGTGCACGATGTTGCTCGCGAGCTTGCCGTTGCGCGGCTCACGTCCCGGAAGTCCGGCCGGCGGATCGGGCAGCGTGTCCATCACTTTTCCCAATCTCTCGACGCCAGCGTTCGCACGCACTCGCCGCGTTGGTCCCGGCTGGCCTTGGGGTCCATCAGGAGGAAGCACGCCTCGATTTCCTGACTAACAAAGCCCGCCTTTTGCGGCAGATTGAATCGCTCCGACGTGGAAAGCGAGGACCAAGCCAACCTGCGCCCGTTTCCACTGGTCACCGCCGATACCAGGTCTCCAACGATATCCACCGAACACTGCTTGGGGACGCGGCTCCACGACCTTGCGATGTTGGCATAGATCAATTCTCCATCGCTCTTGCGATAGTGGAGGTTGGCTCCCTCCGTGGGCGTGAAATGCGGGGGCACAAAGGACACGAAGTGCTCGTCGTTGGGCTCGGAGGTTTGCCGTTCTTCGGCATCGAGTACCTTCTGCATCGCCGTGTCCACCTTCAGATCAGGTACCGACTGCGGGCCGCCTATGACGAAAAGAATATCGTGCTTCTCCGGCGTCCCCATGGCGAACACCGTTCTTCCTATTGCGCGATTGAAGCGGGCAACATTGTTCGCGATGGAGTCGACGATTTCGCTCCGGCAGTTCGGCAGACTGCCTTCCTTGTTGTCTTCGAATGCGAGAACAGCCACGCGCATCGGCCGCCTGGCCGGATCCGGTCGCACGACGCCACCCGCCGCGCGAGAATATTCCTGCTTGAACAGCTCTACGAGCGGACTATTGGCAGAAAGGTCCTTAAGGATTTCGGAATGCCCTGGCACCGGCCGGTCCGGCGCGAAGTACGCATACTGCTTTTTCAGGGTTTCGAATGCTTCATCGACAATTGTCGCTGCCTGCTGAGCAAGCGTCTCCGGAATATGCAGCTTCCGGAATTTACCCTGCTGGCGCTCCCACCGGTCCCAGTCCCCCGGCTTCCCAAGTTCCCGGGCTCTGGCAAACTCGGCGTCTGCACTCTCGCCAGCCACTTCCTTGATCATTGCAAGCGTATAGTGCTTTTCGCCGTCACCGGGATCGCCTTGGATCGCTGCTTCAGCACTCGCTCGCGCATCGGCAATTTCGCCATACTGCAGATATGACAGTGCTCTTGAGTCCAAAAGATTGGGACGATCCGTCACCTCCGGGGAGCAGTCGCGCATCAGATCGCCGCGCCAGTATTTGGTCAGTGCGTCCCCGCTCTTGAGCTCTGAAAGTGGACCGCCCCCAACGGCGTACAACCAGCAGAAGTTGTCCCCGACTTCGTTGCACAGACTATAGGAGAGAGCGTTCGCCGCATTGGTGTCCACACTGGCGTGACCTTGCTCGCCCTTGTCGAGCCATGCGGAGGCACGCAGTCCGTAGGCCCGAGCCCTGTCATATCCTATCGAGTTGAAGTCATTTACGATGACATGGTTGAAGTCGTCGATGGCCCGGTCATTGCGGCCGGCACGGAAGTGCGTGAGCGCTCGTTCGATGCGAGCACGGCTGAAGCTGGGAGTATCCTGCAAAGCCAAGTCGAGGTCATGTAGCGCTTTATCGTACTCGCCAGCTTCTCGATAGGCTGAACCCCGCTCCGTAAGCAACGACGCTCGCGCACTCGGATACCCAGGGCCAGAAACATTGGACTTTGGATAACGGGTTTGCTCGAACTCCGCCTCGGCACGATCGAAATCGCTGATGGCCCGGAACCAGTCGCGCTTTCCTCGATAGAGGAGGCCGCGCTGCAGGAGGGCGTTTCCGAGAGCCTCCCCTTTGCCATTCTCAAGCCAAGCAGAAAGGTGCTGGATCTGCCTCTCGACCTCCATTGCGTTCCCCGAACGACCCGACTTGAATGGGTCGCACAAGTCAGGGCCGGCGTTCATCCGCGCCGCAGCTGTACCGCTCAGCGACATCAGAAGAAGGAGGACGAGCGGAAACGATCGCATGATTGCGCCCGCCTACCCCAGCGGCTGGGCGGCGATGTCGGACTTTACCTTGCGCAGGATCTCGGCCGCTTCCGAGCCCTGCAGGCGCTGGATGTCGTCCTGGTACTTGAGCAGCACGCCCAGCGTGTCGTTGATCGTGCGCGGATCGAGATCGAGCACGTCGAGTTCGGAGAGAGCGGTCGACCAGTCGATCGTTTCGGCCACGCCCGGTGCCTTGAACAGGTCGAGCTTGCGCAGTTCCTGGACGAAACCCACGACCTGGCGCGACAGGCGCTCGCTGGCGCCCGGTGCCTTGACCTTCAAGATCTCCAGCTCGCGCTTGAGGTCGGGATAATCGACCCAGTGATAGAAGCAGCGCCGCTTCAGCGCGTCGTGGATCTCGCGCGTGCGGTTCGAGGTGATGATGACGATCGGCCGTTCCGCCGCCTTGATCGTGCCGAGTTCCGGGATCGTCACCTGGAAATCCGACAGGACTTCGAGCAGATAGGCCTCGAAAGGCTCGTCGGTGCGGTCCAGCTCGTCGATCAGCAGGATCGGGGCGCCGCCGACATGCGACTGAAGTGCCTCGAGCAGCGGACGGCGGATCAGGAACCTCTCATCGAAGATGTCGGCCGCGAGTTCGCCACGGTCGTGCACGCCCTGCGCCTCGGCGAGGCGAATTTCGATCATCTGGCGGGCATAATTCCACTCGTACACCGCCGAGGCGACGTCGAGGCCCTCGTAGCATTGCAGGCGGATTAGCGGCCGCTTCAGGGTCTCGGCCAGCACCTTGGCGATCTCGGTCTTGCCGACGCCGGCCTCGCCTTCGCAGAACAGCGGACGCCCCAGCTTGAGGGCGAGATAGAGGACCGTGGCGAGGCTGCGGTCGGCGATGTAGTCGCCGCCCTTCAGCAGCTCGACGGTGGCGTCGATGGACGCCGGAATGGGCGAAGGCATGAAACTCCCGCGAAAACTCGAGGCATCGAAGCGCTCAGTGTAGCGGATGCCCCGGCGCGCCGATATGCTGGGAATCGCAAGATAATTCAAGGATTTGGGAGGATGGCATGGAGGCTGAACCGTTCCGGGGCCGGACCGCGATCGTAACCGGCGGCGCACGCGGCATCGGCCTCGCCTGTGCGGCGAAGATTACCGCAGGCGGCGGGCGGGTCGCCCTCTGGGATCGCGATCCGGAGCGCGCGAAGCAATCCGCCGCTTCCCTGGAGGGCGCCGTCGCCATTTCGGTCGACGTGACCAGCGAGACCGACGTCGCCAGGGCGCTGGCCGAAACCGAGCAAGTGCTGGCGCCGCCGGACATCCTGGTCGCCAGCGCCGGGATCACAGGCCCCAACACCACCGTCGCCAAATACCCTGTCGACGCATGGCGCCAGGTGATCGATGTCAACCTGACGGGCGTCTTCCTGTGCAACCGCGCCGTGGTCGACGGCATGGTGCAGCGCGGCTGGGGCCGCATCGTCAACATCGCCTCGGTGGCCGGCAAGGAGGGCAATCCCAATGCCTCGGCCTACTCCGCCTCCAAGGCCGCCGTCATCGGCCTCACCAAGTCGCTCGGCAAGGAACTTGCTACGACCGGGGTGCTGGTGAACTGCGTCGCGCCGGCGGTGGTGAAGACGGAACTGTTCAGCCAGATGACCGAGCAACACATCAACTACATGCTGTCCAAGATTCCGATGGACCGCTTCGGCGAGGTCGAGGAAGTGGCCGAGATGGTCGCCTGGCTCGCCTCTTCCCACTGCACCTTCGCGACCGGTGCGGTGTTCGATCTCTCTGGTGGCAGAGCAACGTATTGAGGGCAACCTACTGATGTCTTTGCATGAACTCACCCTGACCGACCTCTCCGCCGGCCTGGCCGCCAAGCGCTTCTCCTCGCGCGAGATCGTCGACACGTTGCTGGCGCGTATCGAAAAGGCCGACGGCAAGCTGCACGCCTTCGTCGAGGTCTACGCGAAGGAAGCCCGCGCGATCGCCGACGGCGCCGACGCCGCGCGCGCCTCGGGATTTCCGCTGCCGCCGCTCCACGGCCTGCCCGTCGCCTACAAGGACCTGTGCGACATCGCCGGCCGTATCGGCACCGGCGGCTCGAAGATGTGGGAGACGCGCGTCGCCACGGAGACTTCGAACACTGTGGAGCGCCTGACCGCGGCCGGCATGATCCCGCTCGGCAAGCTCCACATGGTCGAATTCGCTTTCGGCGGCTGGGGCACCAACCCGCTGATGGGCACGCCGTGGAACCCGTGGGACCTCGAGACCCACCGCACGCCCGGCGGCTCGTCGAGCGGCACCGGCGTCGCCGTCGCGGCGCGCCTCACGCCCGCGGGCATTGGCAGCGACACCGGCGGCTCGGTGCGCATTCCGTGCGCCTTCAACGGGCTGGTCGGCCTCAAGGTCACGTTCGGGCGCATCAGCCTGCACGGCACGATGCTGCTGTCCTGGACGCTCGACTCGATCGGTCCGATGACGCGGTCGGTCGAGGATTGCGCCCTGATGCTCAATGCCTTGGCCGGCCCCGATCCGCGTGATCCGACGACGCTCGGCCAGCCGCTCGAGGATTTCACCGCCTCGACCAGGGGCGGCTCGATCAAGGGCATGCGCATCGCCCTGCCCGATGCCTCGTCATTGCCCGCGTGTGATCCCGACGTGATCGCAGCCTGGCAAGCTTCGGCCAAGAAGCTGGAGGAACTCGGCGCCATCGTCGAGCCGGTGAAGATCCCGGAGTGGTATTTCAATCTCGGCGTCGGTGCGGGCTCGATCTCGGCCTCGGAACTCTGGTCGCTGCATCGCGGCTGGATCGAGGACATGAACCAGCCGATCGGCGCCGGCGTGCGCGGTCGCGCGATGGCGGCCAGGACTTTCGCCCCGGCCCTCTATGCCGAGGAACTGCGCCGCATGGGCGAGCGCCGGGCTGCATTCAATGCCTGGATGGCGCCCTACGACGCGCTGCTCACGCCGGCACTGGCCTCGGGCGCCATCCCCGTGACCGAGGTCGACGAAACCTCGCCCGCGATCTCGCTTATGACTCGCCCCGGCAACTATCTCGGCCTGTGCGGCCTCTCCCTGCCGAACGGCTTCTCGAACGGCCTGCCGATCGGCATCCAACTGCTGGGCAAGCCCTACGCCGAGGGCACCGTGCTCAGGATCGGCACGGCGCTGCAGGAAGCGACGGACTTCCACAAGCGCACGCCGGATCTGTCGGCACTGGGGCTTTAGGAAGGGAGACTCAATACCAAGTACTCCGTCATCTCGACCGGAGCGCGCAGCGCGGAGCGGAGAGATTTCATCTCCACGATTTGACGGCTTTTGGTAGAGCGAAGGTCTCTCCACTCCGCACCTGCGGTGCTACGGTCGAGACGACGGTCTTCTTGGAAGCTCAGCCCCGTTGCTTGCGGCCCTGCAGGCCGACCATGAGGCCCGCGCCTACGACCACGGCCGTTCCGAGCCAGGTATAGAAATCCGGCACCTCGGCAAACATCAGGTAGCCGACGACGACCGAGCCGATCATCTGCGTGTAGTTGAACGGCGCCACGAAGTTTGCCGAAGCGTAGGTCATGGCCTTGGCCACGCAATAGTGGCCCAGCGCCCCCAATGCCCCCAGCGAACAGAGCAGCGCCCAGTCCGTCCCGCTCACCGGTGTTTTCCAATGGAAAGGCAGCCAGATCGACATGAGGATGGCGCCGAGCAGCACGCTGTAGAAGATCGACGTGGCGGGCGCGTCGATGCCGGCGAGCCGCCGGATCAGGATCTGGTACATGGCGTAGCAAACGGCGCTGCCCAACAGCAGAAGCGACTGCCATTGGAACACCGCGCTGCCCGGCCGGATGACGATCAGCACGCCGGCAAAGCCCACGATCACCGCGGCCATGCGGAAGAAGGTGATGCGCTCGCCCAGCAGCGGCCAGGCCAGCAGCACCACGGCGAGCGGCGCCACGAAGGTCACGGCGATGGCCTCTGCGACGGGAATGGACTTCACCGCCGAAAAGAAAAACAGCGTCGACAGCATCATCATCACCGAGCTGACGAACTGCGTGCCGATGCGTCGCGTGCGCAGCAAGCCCAGTCCCATGCGCGGCATGAACACTGCGGCCACCAGGACCAGGTGCAGGATGATCCGGAACCAGACGATCTCCTGCGGGTCGTACGTCGCGGCCAGCAGCTTCACCAGCCCGTTCATGATCGGAAACAGCGTGCAGGCCGTGCACATGAAGAGCACGCCCAGCAACGGCCGGGACGTTCGGCTGGGCGCCTTGATCTCGGCCATTTCGGGCCTCAGCGCAGGAAGCTTTCGAGCGAGCCCAACAGCAGCGTGCCGCCCGTCGCGATCACGATCAGCGAAGCGCCGATGGCGGTGAAGCGTCCGATCTCCTGCGAGCGCCCTTCGGCGATGATCAGCCGGTGCGCCACCATCGAGGCCATGCCGATGGCCGCCAGGGTGATCGCCATGCCGAGCGCAATGGCGATGACGCCGACCACGCCCGCCCAAAGGACGTCGAGCGCGATCGACAGGAGGATGATGATCAGCGCGCCGGCGCAGGGCGCGATGCCGGCCGCCGTCAGCAGCAGCCAGCCGGCAATCGTGCGCTGCGGCGGCTCGTGATCGTGGTGATGATGGTCGTGCCCGTGATCATGCCCATGATCATGTCCGTGATGGTGATGATCGTGCCCATGATCGCCATGCGGGTGTTCGTGCAGGCGGCCGGTGATGCCGGCCCACAGGCGCCAAAACCCCACCAGCAGGATCAGCGTGTAGGAGACGATCTCGACGTTGCGCACCTCGCGCATCGCGCCCAGCAGGCCGACGGTCGAGGAGAGCTTCAGCGCACCCGCCAGCAGCAGGGCCGCCAGCGTGTGGGTGAAGGCGATCCAGCCGCCGGCGAAGATGCCCTCGATCCAGGCGCGCGGCCGGCTACTGTCGAGGAAGTAGGCCACCACGACGGCCTTGCCATGACCCGGCCCCAGCGTATGCACAACGCCGTAGCCGAAACACACGGTGACGAGGGTCCACAGCGCCAGGGAGCCGGTCCCCGACTGCACGTCGCGCAGCGAGGTCGACAGGACATGGTTGATGCGGCGCTGATACTCGGCCGAATAGCGGGCCAGCTCGGCCACGCTGTCGCTGAACACCAGCGCGCCGGCGAGGGCGACGAGCAGCAGCAGTCCTATCCACAGGAAGGGCGAGCGCAGAGCGGAGGTTCTTACGGAAGTTGGCATGTCACCACATCGGCGAAGAAGGGATAGCCGCGCACGAATTCGGCCTTGTGTGTGGGATGCTTGCCCAAGGTGCAGCCGGCCGGGACCGAGGCCTTGTCGACCTCGATGCGGATGAAATCCTCCGGATCGTAGGTGGCGATCGACACCAGCTTGGAAGGCTGCGGCAGCGCGAAGCGCATGACGTAGACGAGATTGCGCGGCCCCTGCTTGCGCGGCGCTCCGGGCGCGTCGGCGCGCTTGTTGGTCGGCATCGGCATGCCGGCATTGTCACCGGTGTTGCGGTCCCATTCCGGCGGAATGAAGCTCGCCGGATCGTCGATTCGGGCGGAGAATTGCGGCGCCTTGGGCGGCCGGAAGTCTTTGCCGCCGGTGTTGATCCAGCTCAGGTACCCGTACTTGCCGAGCTCGGGCATCATCTCGTCGGCCAGCAGCTTGGTCTCCCGGGCCGAGAATTTGCCGTTCCTGTCCTCGTCGATCAGCGGGATCTCGACTTCGCTGGAATACGGGTCGAAGCGCCATTCGATCTCGACGTGGGTGTATTTTCCGTCCTTGGCGACCATGCGCACGCCCTGCTGCACGACGATATGCGGATGGGCGAGCACGACCGCCGGCACGAACAACGCCAGGGCGGCCAGGACCGGGGCGAGCAGGCCCTTCACGCGGGATCCTGGTGCGGAACGGGGCGCGGCTTGCCCTCGTCGTCGATCGCCACGAACACGAAGGTCCCGTGAGTGACGCGCAGGTCGGTTTGCTCGTGGCGGCGCTGGACCACGGTCTCGAGCCCGATGGTGATCGACGTCCAGCCGACTTTCACGACTTCCCCATAGATCGACACCATGTCTCCCACCTTGATCGGCTGGACGAAGGTCATGGCCGTGATCGCCACCGTGGCCACCCGCCCCTTCGCCACCCGGGCCGCGAGCGAACCGCCCGCGATGTCCATCTGGCTCAACACCCAGCCGCCGAAAATGTCGCCATTCCCGTTCATGTCGGCGGGCTGCGGAACGGTCCTTACGATCGGATCACGGCGACTTTCGGACATCAATTCCTCACCGGATGTGGTTGCTTTCACGCGGTTTTGCTACCATACCCATGCCGGACCGGCCACCCAGCGATCCCCTCGCGCGGCCGCGGAAAGACAAGAAGCAGGCATGGCACGAAACGGCGATCTTTTCGATCGGTCTGGCGGCGGCAAGCGTGCCGCGGGTCCGAAGGAAAATTCCTACACGGCGAGTGACATTGAGGTGCTGGAGGGGCTGGAACCCGTCCGCAAGCGCCCGGGCATGTATATCGGCGGCACGGATGAACGGGCCATGCATCATCTCGTGGCCGAGATCCTCGACAATTCGATGGACGAGGCCGTCGCCGGCCACGCCGACACGATCTGGCTGGAAATGCTGCCGGGCAACTATATCTCGGTCCGCGACAATGGCCGCGGCATGCCGGTCGATCCGCACCCGAAGTTCAAGAACAAGTCGGCACTGGAGGTGATCCTCACCACGCTGCATGCCGGCGGCAAGTTCAACAGCAAGGTCTACGCCACGTCGGGCGGCCTGCATGGCGTCGGCGCGTCCGTCGTGAACGCGCTCTCGGACGATCTCGTCGTGGAGGTCGCCCGCGACCGCCAGGCCTGGACGCAGAGCTTTTCGCGCGGCCTTCCGGTCTCGAAGCTGAAGCCGGCCGGCCCCGCGCCCAACCGGCGCGGCACGATCGTCACCTTCCATCCCGATCCCGAGATCTTCGGCAAGCAGCTGTTCGTCCCCGAGCGCCTCTACCGCATGGTGCGCTCCAAGGCCTACCTGTTCCGTGGCGTCGAAATCCGCTGGAAGTGCGACAAGTCCCTGCTCGCCAAGACCGGTGGAATCCCCGAGGAAGAGACGTTCCGCTTCCCCAACGGCCTGAAGGACTACATCACGTCCGAGATCGGCCAGCGGCCGACCGTCGTGCCGCAGCCCTTCGCCGGCGAGGCCAAGAGCGAGAGCAACGGCAAGGTCGAGTGGGCCGTATGGTGGCCGAACGACGAGGAAGGCTTCGTCCGCTCCTACTGCAACACGGTGCCGACCGCCGAGGGCGGCACCCACGAATCGGGCTTTCGCAGCGCCCTGGTGCGCGGCCTCAAGCGCTATGCCGAGCTGACCGGCAACCGCAAGGGTTCGGTCATCACCGCCGACGACGTGATCGAGGGCTCGGCCGCCCTCGTCTCGGTCTTCATCGAGCAGCCTCAGTTCCAGGGCCAGACCAAGGAAAAGCTGGTCAGCGTCGAGGCGACCAAGATCGTCGAGACGATCGTCGGCGACAATTTCGAGCACTGGCTGATCGGCGACAAGGAAGCCGGCAACGTCCTGCTGGAGCATGTCGTCGCCAAGGCCGAGGAGCGGCTGCGGCGCAAGCAGGACCGCGAACAGCAGCGCAAGACCGCCACGCGCAAGCTGCGCCTGCCGGGCAAGCTCGCCGACTGTTCGAGCTCTTCCTCGATCGGCACCGAGATCTTCCTGGTCGAGGGCGATTCGGCCGGCGGTTCGGCCAAGGCCGCGCGCAACCGCGAGACCCAGGCGATCCTGCCGCTGCGCGGCAAGATCCTGAACGTGGCCAGCGCCACATCAGAGAAGATGCGCGAGAATCAGGAAATCCAGGACCTCATCCAGGCGTTGGGCTGCGGCGCCGGCACCCACTACAATGACGATCGCTTGCGCTACGAGCGCGTCATCATCATGACCGACGCCGACGTTGATGGCGCGCACATCGCCTCGCTGCTGATGACCTTCTTCTATCGCGAGATGCCGAAGCTGATCGAGAACGGCCACCTGTTCCTGGCCCAGCCACCGCTCTTTCGCATCAGCAAGGGCGGCCGCACCGAGTATGCCCAGGACGACGCTCAGAAGGACGAGCTGATCCGGACGGTATTCAACGGCAAGGCCGACATCACCCGCTTCAAGGGCCTGGGCGAGATGCAGTCCGTCCATCTGCGGGAAACCACCATGGATCCGGCCAAGCGCGTCCTCCTGAAGGTCGACGTGCCGTTGATCACGGGCACCGAGCCGGAATCACGCGTCGAGGACATGCGGACCCGCACCCTCGTCGAGGACCTGATGGGCCGCAAGCCGGAGAAGCGCTACGCCTTCATCCAGGAGAACGCCAAGTTCGCGCGCGATCTCGACGTCTGAGGCTGGTCACCGCGGGTTTACGCGTCGCGCGCAGAAATGTGACATCCCCGGAGCCGTGTCTCGGGCGTATGATAGGCCGATAACCCGCGGAGGAGTTTGCCCAATGCGTTTCAGGACCAAGATCGCCGCCGCGCTGCTCGCGGTTGCCGCCCTTCCGGCCGCGGCCTACGCGGCCACCATCGGCGGCACCTACTACGCGGTGCAGTACGACTACCGCGAATTCTTCGCCGCCACCGACGGCAGGAACTTCCAGGTCGTGATTCATGGCAATCCGTTCCCCGGCACCGATCCGGCGATCGTGGCGCGTGACCTGCTGCCCATGAT
>JAESFK010000381.1_pt1 | contig 25012 bp, 21 predicted proteins | sample 9269391 | NCBI WGS metagenome assembly JAESFK01 (sample SAMN14506231, study PRJNA617097) | algae metagenome | isolation source: Drouetiella hepatica UHER 2000/2452 and co-occurring heterotrophs from... | place: Slovakia: Slovak Paradise National Park, Hrabusice, Kosice Region | collected 2000-01-01
CGAGGCGCCCCGTCGCGCGCACGGCGGCCTCGACGGCATCGGCGAGCGCGCGCTCGTCGAGGCTCACCGACGGGATGTCGCACACGGCGGCGGTGAGGGTGGTGACGTCGGCGGAGAGGTCGAGGGCGGGGGTGCTCGCAGCCATGCCGTCCACCCTAGTGAGGAGCCGGGGCGCGGCCCGGCCGGTCCCCCGCTCCCCCGTACCCTTGGGCCCATGACGCGCACCGCCTGGGCCCACGGCCTCCTCACGAGAACGCACGACGGCACCGTCCTCGACGCCTGGTACCCCGCCCCCGCCCTGGGCGAGCCGGACGGCTCCGGCGTCCCCGAGGAGCTCACCGCCCTGGTCGGCACCGACGACGCGCGCCGGGTCGGGCGCGAGGCGGTCACGGTGGCCGTCGACCTCGACGCCGCCCCGGCCTCCACCGAGGACGCCTACCTGCGCCTGCACCTGCTCTCCCACCGGCTCGTCGCGCCCAACACCGTGAACCTCGACGGGCTCTTCGGCGTCCTGCCCAACGTCGTCTGGACCACGGCCGGCCCGTGCGCCGTCGAGGGCTTCGAGACCACCCGCGCCCGGCTCTCATTCCGCGGCGCGGTGCAGGTCCTCGGCGTCGACAAGTTCCCGCGGATGGTCGACTACGTGGTGCCCTCCGGCGTGCGCATCGCCGACGCCGACCGCGTGCGGCTCGGGGCGCACCTCGCGAGCGGCACCACGGTCATGCACGAGGGCTTCGTCAACTTCAACGCCGGCACGCTCGGCACCTCGATGGTCGAGGGACGGATCAGCCAGGGCGTCGTCGTCGGCGACGGCTCCGACATCGGCGGTGGGGCCTCGACGATGGGCACCCTCTCCGGCGGCGGCACGGAACGCGTGAGCATCGGCGAGCGTTGCCTGCTCGGAGCCGAGGCCGGGCTCGGGATCGCCCTCGGTGACGACTGCGTCGTCGAGGCCGGGCTCTACCTCACGGCCGGGACGAAGGTGACCCTGCCGGACGGCACGGTGACCAAGGCCCGCGAGCTGTCCGGGCAGTCGAGCCTGCTGTTCCTGCGGAACTCGGTGACCGGCACGGTGGAGGCCCGTCCGCGCGACGGGCACGGCATCGTGCTGAACTCGGCGCTGCACGCCAACGACTGACCACCCGCCCACCCCCACGACCCACCGGAGGACCACCCGATGCCGCGCACGCCCCGGGGCGCCCTGACGCTCGCCGAGGAGCAGCCGCGCTCGCGCGGTCGCCGACGGGCGGCCGTCGTCGTCACCGTCCTCGTGGTCGGTGTGCTGGGTGCCGGCGGCTGGGTCGGCATCCAGCGCCTCGTGCACGCCGTGTCGGGCGAGCAGTGCCGCGTCACCGCGGCGGGCTCGGGGTACGACTGGGGCCCGGACCAGGCGAGCAACGCCGCGGCGATCACCGCCATCTCCGTCAAGCGCGGGCTCCCGCCGCGGGCCGCGTCCATCGCCATCGCGACGGCCATGCAGGAGTCCAAGGTCCGCAACGTGCGCTTCGGCGACCGCGACTCCCTCGGGCTGTTCCAGCAGCGCCCGTCGCAGGGCTGGGGCACCGCCGAGCAGATCCTCGACCCGGAGTACTCGACGAACAAGTTCTACGACGCGCTCGTCAAGGTCGACGGCTACACGTCGATGGACATCGCCGTGGCCGCCCAGGAGGTGCAGCGCTCGGCCGCCGGGGAGGCCTACGCCCAGCACGAGGGCCAGGCCCGGGTCACGGCCTCGGTGCTGTCCGGGCAGACCCCCGCAGGCATCGGCTGTGCGCTGCGCGACCCCGAGAGCGCCGGGTCGCCGGCCGCGGTCGTCGACCTGCTGGCCAAGGACTTCGGCATCGAGGCCGCGGCCGAGGGGACGACCGTGCGGGTCACGGCGGGCTCCCAGGACCTCGCGTGGGCCGTCGGCTCGTGGGCGGTGGCCCGAGCCACCGACACCGGCGTCGTCCGGGTGTCGACGAACGGACGCGAGTGGTCCCGCTCGATGGAGGACTCCGCGTTCGAGTGGTCCACCGGCGGCGACACCGGCGAGCGCGAGGTCGTCATCCACCTCGCCTGACGCCCGGGCTTTCCCGACCTTGTGGGCCACCGTCCGCCCGACTCGCCGAGTTCACCGCCCGTCGGCGGATCTGCGCAGACAGAGTCGGGGGGCGCAGCGGCAGTCCGGCAGTTCCTCGTGACAGACGCCGCAGACCAGGTCAGCCCGCAACGGTCGGTTCGGGGCTGCCGCCACGACCCGCGCTGCCAGGGCCTGGCCGCTCCTCAGGTCCGCGGTGCCCCAGCGGGCGACCCCCAGGCCCACCTCCCGGAGCCGGTCCGCCCGCACCTCCGCGGCCACCAGCCGACGGGCCACCGCCTCCGGGGAACGGTCGGCCCCACCGAGACCCAGGAACTTGCCCGTCCCGTCGGCCTCCCCAACGACCCGGAGCCCCTCCCAGAGGTTGTCGACCCGCCCGATGAAGGCGCCGCTCGCCCGGTCGCGGACCTCGACCTGCGGCACCGGCGTCGGGAGCCAGCCGAACAGCACGGCGACCGATGCCGACTCGAACCACGACTCCCGCCGTCCGTCGACCAGTCCGATGCCCCAGCGGGCCGTCCGCACGCCGGGCCATCGTTGCTGCATCCGCCGGACCACCACGAGGGCGGCCGGCAGCACACCTCGACTGACCGCGGCATCGGCGACGGCGAGGCCGTCTCTGCGTCGCAGGGTCCGGAGGCAGTCGACGGCTGTGCGGTCCATGGTGGTGACCGCGACCCCGTCGACCGTGGTGACGAGCTCGTCGGGGAGGACCGAGCGGTGGACATCGACCCATCCGGGGTCGTCGCTGGTCCGGCGTGACCGGTCGATGGTGATGCTGATCGTCTCCGGCAGGTAGGCGGGCACCGGCAGGCCGTGGAGCGCGGCCGCCGACACGTGGCTCACGACCGCTCCGGCCCACCGTCGCTGGGCGTGACGGGCCAGGGCGACGTGGCGGGTCGGGGCGTCGGCGAGGTGCCACGCCACGACGTCCGCGAAGACCCGTGGCGCCACCTCGACGACGTCGTCGCGATGCACCCGTCGGTGGAACTGGTGGCGCGTCCACCCCTGCTCCTGGGCGTCAGTGCGGTCGAAGGCCAGTGGCAGACCATCCAGTCCCATCATGGCCGGACGGTGTCAGCGGATCGGCGGCGCCGTCAGCCCCCGACCGCGCATCTGTGGACGACCAGCTCGGAGACAGCGCCTGTGGACGACCGCCGGCGCGGCACGACAGAGCGGACCCGCCCCACTGTGTGGGGACGGGTCCGCTCTCAGGCCGTCAGGTCGGCGTGTCGACCGGCTGCCTCCCTACAAAGTCGGGGAACTGGTGGGAGCTCGGTCAGCGCTGGCCGAGGTCGACGTAGTCGCGCTCGCCCTCACCGGTGTAGACCTGCCGCGGGCGGCCGATCTTCGTCGTCGGGTCCTGGATCATCTCGCGCCACTGGGCGATCCAGCCCGGGAGGCGGCCGAGGGCGAAGAGGACGGTGAACATCCGCGTCGGGAAGCCCATCGACTTGTAGATCAGGCCCGTGTAGAAGTCGACGTTCGGGTAGAGCTTGCGCTCGACGAAGTAGTCGTCGGCGAGGGCGATCTCCTCGAGGCGCATGGCGATCTCGAGCAGCTCGTCGCCGCCCCCGGTCTTCTCGAGGATGCTGTGCGCGGTGTCCTTGATGATCGCCGCGCGCGGGTCGTAGTTCTTGTAGACCCGGTGCCCGAAGCCCATGAGCCGGACCCCGTCCTCCTTGTTCTTGACCTTGGCCATGAACTCGTCGGTGGAGAAGTCGGCGTTCTGGATCCGCTCGAGCATCTCGAGGACGGCCTGGTTGGCGCCGCCGTGCAACGGACCGAACAGGGCGTTGATGCCGGCCGAGACCGACGCGAAGAGGTTGGCCTGCGAGGAGCCGACGAGGCGCACCGTGGAGGTCGAGCAGTTCTGCTCGTGGTCGGCGTGGAGGATGAGCAGCAGGTCGACGGCCTTGACGATCTCGGGGTCGAGGTCGTAGGCGGTCGCCGGGACGCCGAAGGTCATCCGCAGGAAGTTCTCGACGAGGCTGAGGTCGTTGTCCGGGTACAGGAACGGCTGCCCGATCGACTTCTTGTACGCGTACGCCGCGATGGTCGGCAGCTTGGCGAGGAGGCGGATGGTCGAGATCTCGACCTGCTCCTGGTCGAAGGGGTCGAGGCTGTCCTGGTAGAAGGTCGACAGCGCCGACACGGCCGAGGACAGCACGGGCATCGGGTGCGCGTCGCGCGGGAAGCCCTGGAAGAAGCCCTTGAGGTCCTCGTGGAGCATCGTGTGCTCGCGGATCCGGGACTCGAACTCGGCGAGCTCGGTGGCGGTCGGCAGCGACCCGTAGATCAGCAGGTAGGACGTCTCGATGAACGTCGACTGCTTGGCGAGCTGCTCGATGGGGTACCCGCGGTAGCGCAGGATGCCCTCGTCGCCGTCGATGTAGGTGATGGCGCTGGTGCAGCTCGCGGTGTTCGTGAAGCCGGCGTCGAGCGTGACGTTGCCGGTCTCCTTGAGCAGCTTCGAGATGTCGTACCCGGCGTTCCCCTCGGTGGCGGGGACGAGGGAGAGGTCGAGCTGCTTGCCCGCGGCGTGGAGGGTTGCTCCGTCGGTCATGGCGCGATCCTTGGGGTTCTGGGGTTCTGGATGGCTCTCGGACTTCGTTCGACCCTACCCGCCGGTCAGGACGGCGAGAAACGCGGCCGACGTGAGATTCCCCGCTCCGGTCAGCGCAGCCGCCGAGCGGCCGCCTCGACGCGCTCGTCGGTCGCGGTGAGGGCGATCCGGACGTGCTCGCGCCCGCTCGGCCCGTAGAAGTCGCCCGGGGCCACGAGGACGCCCCGCTCGGCCAGCCGGTCGAGGGTGACCCGCGACGGCTCACCGGCGCTCGCCCAGAGGTACAGGCCGGCCTCCGAGTGCTCGACCCGCAGCCCGAAGGCCTCCACGGCGGGGCGCAGCACCGCGCGGCGGGCCGCGTACCGGGCCTTCTGCTCCGCGACGTGGTCGGTGTCGCCGAGCGCCGCCAGCATCGCCCGCTGCACCGGCCACGGCACGATCATCCCGGCGTGCTTGCGCACCTCGAGGAGGCGTGCGACGAGGGCCGGGTCGCCCGCGACGAACGCCGCCCGGTACCCCGCGAGGTTCGACTGCTTGGACAGCGAGTAGACGGCGAGCAGCCCGTCGTGGGAGCCGCCGCAGACCCGCGGATCGAGAATGGACGGTGTCGTGGGCGGCTCGGTGGAGCCGGCGTCCCGTGGCCGCCAGTCGAGCTCGGCGTAGCACTCGTCGGAGGCGACGACGACCGCGTGCTCACGCGCCCAGGCCACGACCTTCGCGAGGTGCTCGACCCCGAGCACCGCACCCGTCGGGTTGCCGGGACTGTTGAGCCACAACAGCTTCGGGGTCGTCGCGGGAGTCAGCGGGCCGAGGGCGGTCAGTCCGTCGACGGCCATCGGCACGGCCCGGGCGAGCCGGGCGCCGACGTCGTACGTCGGGTAGGCGACGCGCGGGAAGGCGACGACGTCGCCCTCACCGAGCCCGAGCAGGGTCGGCAGCCAGGCGACGAGCTCCTTGGAGCCGATGGTCGGCAGCACGCCGGCGGGGTCGACGCCCGGGGCCCCACGCCGGGCCGCGAACCACGCGGCCACCGCCTCGCGCAGGTCGGGGGTGCCGTGGGTCTGCGGGTAGCCGGGGGCATCCGCGGCGTCGGCCAGCGCCCGGCGAACCACCTCGGGCGTCGGGTCGACGGGCGTGCCGACCGAGAGGTCGACCAGGCCACGGCCGGAGTCCCCGTCGAGGGAGGGGTCGGAGAAGGCGCTCGCCCGCGCCCTGGCGGGCGCGAGCGAGTCCCAGGGGAAGTCGGGGAGGGTCAGCACCCCGTCACTCGTCGTGCTCCTGCGGGGGGAGGTCGGCGATGATCGGGTGGTCCTTGGCGATGACCCCGAGCTTGGCGGCGCCGCCGGGGCTGCCGAGGTCGTCGAAGAACTCGACGTTGGCCTTGTAGTACTCGGCCCACTGCTCGGGCACGTCGTCCTCGTAGTAGATGGCCTCGACCGGGCAGACCGGCTCGCACGCACCGCAGTCGACGCACTCGTCGGGGTGGATGTAGAGGCTGCGCTCGCCCTCGTAGATGCAGTCGACGGGGCACTCCTCGATGCAGGCCTTGTCCTTCAGGTCCACACAGGGCTGCGCGATCACGTACGTCATGGCGCCCATACTATGCGGGCCATGGAGCCTCCGACGTCAGGGTCCGCGGGCCTGCCGCCGACCGGTTCACGAGTCGTCGTGCGCCACCGCCTGCCCGCCCCGGACCCCCTCAGCGGCGCCACGCTGACCGACGTCGTGGGCGTCCTCGTGCACGCCGACGGTGAGCACCTGCTCGTGCGCACGCGACGCGGCGAGGTGGGCGTCCCCCGCGAGAGCGTCACGGTCGTCAAGGAGCTGCCGCCGGCTCCCTCGCGGCGGGGCGCACCGCACCTCGCGCTGTCCGTCGAGGACCTCGAGCGGGTGATGGTCGGCGCCTGGCCCGCTCCCGACACCGAGCACCTCGGCGACTGGCTGCTGCGGGCCGCCGGCGGCTTCACCCGGCGCGCGAACTCGGTGATGACGGCCGGCGACCCCGGCCTCCCGTACGCGGCCGCCGTCGACGCCGTGGAGGCCTGGTACGCGGCGCGCGGGCTCACCCCGGCCCTCACCCTCGCCGGGCCCGTCGGCTTCGAGCTCGCCGGCGACCCGCTGGGCGCCGAGCTGCTCGCACGGGGCTACCTCCCCCGCGTCACGACATCCGCCCTGACCGCGGCCGTCACGACGGTCCTCGACGCCGTCCCGCCCGCGCCCTCCCCCGGGGTCGAGCTCACGACGTCGGCCACGCTGACCGACGAGTGGTTCACCGCGTACGAGGGCTACCGCGAGGCCCCGCCCGGCCCGGCCCGCGCCGTCCTCACCGGCTCGCCGGAGCAGGTCTTCGCCGCGGCCGTCGACGAGGAGGGCGTGCTCGGCGTCGGGCGCCTCGGCATCGCGGCGACGTGGGGTGGCATCGCCGCGATGTGGGTGGCCCCGCGGGCCCGGCGTCGCGGGGTCGCCTCCGCCCTCCTGGCCACCCTCTCGGGCGAGGCGCGGCGGCGCGGCATCCGGTCACTGCACCTGCAGACCGACACGGACAACGCTGCGGCGCAACGGCTCTACCGGGGTGCGGGCTTCGTGCCACACCACGAGTACGTGACGCTCAGCCGTCCCTGAACCGCTCCGGCCGCCGCGACGTCAGGGGGCCTTGGCGGTGCAGGTGACGTCGTCCTCGGGGTCGTACCGGGTCGTGAACGAGGAGGTCTTGACGACCTTGCCGTTCTGCTTGAAGATCCGGCCGATGTCGACCTTGAAGCCGGGCACCGGGCTCTGCGGCTTGCAGGTGGGGCTGTCGTCGACGATCTTCTTCGGCTGCACGATGTCGTAGCGCGCGCTCTTGGTGGCCTCGACGTCGTACTTCTTCGTGCCCCAGTAGGAGACCGTGATCGACGACGCCGTGGTGGTGACCTCCATGAGGATCCCGCCGTCGGTGGTGTTGGTCCACTTGTTGTGCAGGTCGGGCCAGGAGATGGTCGCCTCGCGGCCCTCGGGGTAGCGCGAGATGTAGAACGAGTGCGCCTGCCAGGCGTCGAGCTGGACGCCGGCGAAGAACGACGCGTTGAAGATCGTCGTCGACACCTGCGAGATCCCGCCGCCGTAGCTCTCGGCGAGCCGGCCGTTGCGGATGATGCCCGCCGTGACGTAGCCCTTCTCGGGCGTGCGCTCGCCGAGGATGCCGTTCATGCTGAACTGCTCCCCCGGCGGGATGTAGGTGCCGTTGATGATCGACGCGGCGAGCTTGATGTTCTGGGCCCGGGGGACGCCGCCCTCGAAGTACGTCGTGAAGGTCGAGATCCGCTCCTTGGGGAGGGTCTTCTTCGCCACGGCGGTCGTGAACTCGGGCTGGACCTCCTTCGTCGTCACCGTCGCCGTGCGCTGCGTGGTCGAGATGGCCGGCCAGACGGCGGCCGAGATCGACGCGTCGTCGAGGGCGGTCCCGACGACGCTCGGGGTGACCGTGGGCGTGCGGCCCTTGAACGTGACGACGGCGTCCTTGGCCTCGACCTCGACCTTGGCCTTCGCGGCGGCCGCGTGCACCAGCGCCCGCAGCTTCTTGTCGTCGGCGCGGGGGGTGATCGTGCCGTCCTCGGCCGGCTGGAGGACCAGCGCCGACACGAAGTCCTTCGGCGCGATCTCGAAGCTCTTGCCGCCGACGGCCACGGTGACCGGTGCCGAGACGGCGACCGTGGCGAACTCGTCGCGCACCCGCTCGAGCTCCGTGGCCGACACCTTGGTCGGCGTCCGGCGTGCCGCGACCTCGACCGACTCCTGGGCCGGCCACCAGCGCTTGACCGCCGCGACGGTGCCGGCGACGTCGGCGGTGGTGCCGTCGACGGGCGCCTTGTAGGCGACCTTCCCGCCGGCCAGCGACAGGCTGCCCTCGGTGGGCTTCGCGTCGAGCGTCTTCCGTGCGTCCTCGACGACCTTCGTGAACGCGGCCTCGTCGAGGGTGACGACCGCCGGCTGCTCGTCGCCGCCGACGACGTGGCGCCAGACCTCGGCCGGGGCGAGCGTGAAGCCGGTGAGGGAGTCGACGGTGGCGGGCACGTCGACCGCGAGCCCCGCGTCGGAGGGCGCCACGGTGACCTTGCCGGCCGGGGAGGTGAGCGTCAGCGGCAGCGACCCGGCGTCGCCGAGCGCCCGCTGGAGGGTGGCGCGGGCGGCGTCGGCGTCCTGGCCGCCGACGTCGACGCCCGCGACGGTGGTGCCCCGCGGCACGCGGTCGCCGGCCCAGGCGGCCGCCCCGGCGTACAGCGCGCCCGCGACGACGAGTCCGCCGAGCACCGCGAAGGGCCAGCGGCGCGGCCCCGGGGCGGGGTCCTCCCAGGAGGGCTCCTCCTCCCACGAGGTCTGGTCGAACAGCTCCTGGGTCATGCGATGCTCCCGTACCGGCCGCGGTAGTGGACGAGGGCCGGCCCGACGGTGTCGGGCAGACCGATGTCGAGGACCTCCCCGACGACGATGACATGGTCCCCCGCCGGGTGGGCGGCGACGGTCCGACACTCCAGGTGGGTCAGCGCCCCGTCGAGGAGGGCGACCCCGGTGTGCGTGCCGCGCGTGAACGAGGCCCGGTCGAGCTGCCCGTGCAGCGGGCGCCCGCGGGTGGCGAACCACTCCGAGAGCGGGCGCTGGTCGGCGGCGAGCACGCTGACGCCCCACACGCCCGCGGCGATCACCGCGTCGTGGAAGCGGGCCTCGGTCTCGACGCAGACGAGCACGAGCAGGGGCTCGAGCGAGACCGAGGTGACGGTGTCGGCGGTCATCGCGTGGTCGTGCCCGCCGTCGACGGTGGTCAGCACGCTGACGCCCTGGACGAGGCGGCCCATGGCCTGCCGGTAGAAGGCCGGGTCGAGGTCGCTCACGCTGCTCCTTCCGGGAGCGGACGGCCCGAGGTCGGGTCGAGCCGCGCGTACCCCTCCCGGCCGGGGAGCCGGAAGACGTGGCGGTTGGACAGGGCGTACCAGCCGTCGCCGACGACGACCTGGGTCTCGTGGGCCCGCAGGGCGCGGGCCTGCACGGGGACGACCTCCGGGTCGACGACGGCGTGGGTGACGACCTCGTCCGGGACGACGTTCGCAGCGTAGGGGCTGTCGGGGCCGGGCAGGACCCAGCCGTCTGAGGAGGGGACGTGCTCGCGCAGCCACACGGCGTCCTCCGTGGCCCACGACAGAGGGGTCACCGTGCCGAACAACGGCACGGGTGTGGCCGCCGCGGCGACCGCGGCCCGGGTCGCGTCGTGCGTGCGGACGTGGTCGGGGTGCCCGTACCCGCCGCCGGCGTCGTAGGTGACCACGACGTCGGGCTCGAGCGCCGCGAGCACCTCGCCCACGGCACCGGCGGCCACGGAGAGCGGCACCCCGGCCCAGGCCCGCGGGTCGGCAGCGGCCTCGGAGCCGGCCATCCCCGAGTCGCGGAAGGCGGGCTCGTCACCGGGCCGCGCCGCCCCGAGGAGGTGGTGCGTGACACCGAGGGCGGCCATCGCGGCGGCCAGCTCGCCGCGGCGGTGGGCGGCCAGGGCCGGGCCGTCACCCTCGAGGTGGGCCAGGGCGGGCGGGATGACCTCCCCCTCCTCCCCCAGCGTGCAGGTGAGGACGTGCACCTCGTCGCCGCGCGCGACGTGGTGGGCGATGGCGACGCCGGTGGTCAGCGTCTCGTCGTCGGGATGGGCGTGCACGAGGAGCAGGCGGGCGGGCCGGTCCCCGGGACGCAGCTCCTCGAGCAGGCCCCTCACGGGACGACCGCGATGTCGGCGAACTCGACGACTCCCCCGAGCACCCCGTTGGAGGACAGGTTCCGGACGTCGGACCCGGCGACGTACAGCGCCCTGCGCTCGGCGAGCCCGATGTAGGCGCCCTTCTGGAGCAGGCGCCGGTCGACGTCGGCCCAGCCGCGCTCGCGCGCCTCCCGGTCGGCCACGGCCGAGGTCTTGGTCATCTGCTCGTCGAGCTCGGTGTCGGTGAAGTAGCCGTAGTCGCGCCCGGGCCCGGCCGCGGTGATGTTGATCGTGCTGTCGAACAGCGGCGGCAGCACGGTCGAGCCGGATGCCCACGCCGGGGCCCAGTTCGACCAGAAGACGTCGATGCCCTTGGCCTGGCGCGGGTCGGAGATCGTCGAGAAGTAGTTCTCGGTGACCGGCCGGGTCTCCGGCTCGAAGCCGGCCTGGCGCCAGCTCGCGACGAGGGCGGCCATCGCCTTGTCCGACGTCGGGTCCGAGCGGTAGGCGACGGTGAACTTCACCGGGGTCGTGACGCCGGCCTGCGTGAGGAGCGAGCGGGCCATCGCGGCGTCCCCGCGGGTGCCGGCGGCGACGGGGTCGTCGTCGTGCGCGGCCGGCAGGGCCCGCGGCAGCAGCGAGACGGCGGGGTCGGCGGCGGTCGCCCCGCCGATGGCCGTCACGTACGCGTCGCGGTTGGTCGCCGCGGCGAGCGCGAGCCGGACCTTCTCGTCCTTGAAGACGGCGCTGCGGGTGTTCGGCACGAGGTAGTCGACGACGCCGGTCAGCGGGTTGACCGAGCGCTCCTCGAGGCTCTGGACGGCGGTGATGTGCTGCTGGATGGCCGGCGGGGCCGACCCGAGCGACACCGACACCCGCCCGGTGGCGTTGTCGGCCATGACCTGCTGGGCGACGGCCTGGGTGTCCAGGCCCTCCTGGTAGCGGATCTCGTCCGGGTAGGCCTTGCGCACCGGGTCGCTGGCGGCCGACCAGTGCGGGTTGCGCACGAACGTGCCGCCGCGACCCTGCTCCCACGTGCCGCGCAGCATGTAGGGGCCGGCGCTGAAGACGTCGTACGTCCCGTCGGCGCCGCGGTCGACGGAGGCCTTGACCGGCCCGAACGCCGGCTGGGCGAGCATCTCGTCGAAGTCGCCGGTCGGCGTGCTCAGCGTGAAGGTGATCTTCCGGCCGTCGCACGCGACGGCCTTGTCGAACGCGGCCTGCCCGGACTTCGCGGCCGCACCCGTGGCGTAGGGACCGGCGTAGGTGCTCGTGCCGTTCGCGGTGCGGGGCACGGCGAGCACGGCGAGGGCGTCGGTGGGCCCGCCGGTGACCTCCTTGGTCGCGAAGGTCCGGGAGATGCCGTAGGCGACGTCGGCGCACGTGACGGGGCTGCCGTCCTGCCACTTCACGCCCTCGCGGAGGGTGAAGGACCAGGTCTTGAGGTCCTTGCTCGGCGTGCCGGTGTCGGTGGCGAGGTCGCCGACGAGCTTCGCCTGGGCGTCCGGGTCGGTCGTCGGGGCGTACGCGGTGAGCGTGCGCGCGAAGATCCGGCCGGCGAAGGCCATGTCGGTGCGCCCGGCGATCCGCTGCGGGTCCCACGCGGCGACCGGGCCCAGCGAGAGCGCGTTGAGCGTGCCGCCCCGGGTGTCGACGCGGTCCCCGACCGCCGAGGACGGCAGGGTCTCCGGCGTCGGCTCGGCCGAGCGCTGGCGGACGACGACGACGCCGGCCGCGACGAGCGCGCCCACGACGACGACGGCCACGAGCAGCAGGCGGAGGGGTCGACGCCGGCGCCGGGACCGCCGCCGCTGCGCGCGGCTGGCCTCGGTCACCGGGGTCGAGTCGGGGGTGCGGCGGTCTCTCCGTGCCATGCGGTGTGGGTCAGCTCCTCCGGGCCCGGGCGGCGGCGCGCGCACGCAGGGTCTGGTCGAGCTCGACCTTGCGGATGCGCACGGCCTCCGGGGTCACCTCGACGCACTCGTCCTCACGGCAGAACTCGAGGGACTGCTCGAGCGAGAGCGCCCGCGGCGGCGCGAGCCGCTCGAGGACGTCGGCGCCGGCCGAGCGCACGTTGGTGAGCTTCTTCTCCTTGGTGATGTTGACGTCCATGTCGTCGACGCGCGAGTTCTCGCCGACGATCATCCCCTCGTAGACCTCGGTGGTCGGGGGGATGAAGAGCGTCCCGCGCTCCTGGAGGTTGGCCATCGCGTAGGCGGTGGCCGGGCCCGAGCGGTCGGCGACGAGCGAGCCGCTGATGCGCGTCGAGATCTCGCCCTGCCACGGCTCGTAGCCCTCGAAGACGTGGTTGGCGATGCCGGTGCCGCGGGTGTCGGTGAGGAACTGGGTGCGGAACCCGATGAGCCCGCGCGAGGGCACGAGGTACTCCATCCGGACCCAGCCGGTGCCGTGGTTGGTCATCTGCTCGAGGCGGCCCTTGCGGGCGGCGAGCAGCTGGGTGATGGCGCCGAGGTACTCCTCGGGGGTGTCGATGGTGACCCGCTCCATCGGCTCGTGGACCTTGCCGTCGACCTCGCGGGTGACGACGACCGGCTTGCCGACGGTCAGCTCGTAGCCCTCGCGGCGCATCTGCTCGACGAGGATGGCCAGCGCGAGCTCGCCGCGGCCCTGGACCTCCCAGGCGTCGGGGCGCTCGGTCGGCAGCACGCGCATCGACACGTTGCCGACGAGCTCGCGGTCGAGGCGGTCCTTGACGAGGCGCGCGGTGACCTTGGCGCCCTTGACCCGGCCGGCCATCGGGCTGGTGTTGATGCCGATGGTCATCGAGATGGCGGGCTCGTCGACGGTGATGAGCGGCAGCGGCCGCGGGTCGTCGAGGTCGGCGAGGGTCTCGCCGATGGTGATCTCGGGGATGCCGGCGACGGCGATGATGTCGCCCGGGCCGGCGGAGTCGGCGGGGCGGCGCTCCAGGGCCTCGGTCATGAGCAGCTCGGTGATCTTCACCGACGTGATCGAGCCGTCGCGGCGGCACCACGCGACCTGCTGGCCCTTGCGGATCGTGCCGTTGTGCACGCGCAGGAGGGCGAGGCGGCCGAGGAAGTTCGAGGCGTCGAGGTTCGTGACGTGGGCCTGGAGCGGGGCCTCGTCGTCGTAGGACGGCGCCGGGATGGTCTCGATGATCGTGCGGAACAGCGGCTCGAGGTCGTCGCCGTCGGGGAGGCCGCCGTCGGCCGGGCGGGTCATCGAGGCGATGCCGGCCTTCGCCGAGGCGTACACGACCGGGAAGTCGAGCTGGTCCTGGTGGTGGTCGGCGTCGACGAGCAGGTCCATGAACAGCTCGTAGACCTCGTCGACGACCTCGCTGATGCGCGCGTCGGGGCGGTCGACCTTGTTGATGCAGAGGACGACCGGCATCTGCGCGGCGAGCGCCTTGCGCAGGACGAAGCGGGTCTGCGGCAGCGGGCCCTCGCTCGCGTCGACGAGGAGGACGACGCCGTCGACCATCGACAGGCCGCGCTCGACCTCGCCACCGAAGTCGGCGTGGCCGGGGGTGTCGATGATGTTGATCGTCATGCCGTCGGTCAGCCCGGCGTCGACCGCCGCCTTGCCGGCGTAGTGCACCGCGGTGTTCTTCGCGAGGATCGTGATGCCCTTCTCGCGCTCGAGGTCACCGCTGTCCATCGCGCGGTCGGCGATGTGGTCGTGCTCGCCGAAGGCCCCGGACTGCCAGAGCATCTTGTCGACGAGGGTGGTCTTTCCATGGTCGACGTGCGCGACGATGGCGACGTTGCGGAGGTCGTCGCGGCGGGAGGCAGACATGCCCACCAGTCTCTCAGGTCTTGCGCCAGCGACCGAATCGGGTGTAACGCCGCGCGGCCGGTGGGCGCCGCAAGGCTTTCGGCGCCCGTTCGGTCTCACTTGGGTAACCACTCGCGGCGGAGCGTTCCCCCGAGCGGATTTGCTGGCTAGGGTCCGTGCAACCGCGGACGGGAGGGTCGACCCTGCCGTGCGTGGACCTCAGCCGCCCGACCCGGGCGGTCAGAGTGATCGCACACCCAAGCGAGGTTCACACTGATGACACGTAAGCGCACGGCGCCCCTCGTCCTCCTGACGGCGGCCGCCCTGAGCATGACGGCGTGCGCCCAGTCCGACCGGGACTCCGGCAGCGACGGCGGCACCAGCGGCGGCGACGTCAAGGACACGTTCACCTTCGGCGCCGCCGGCGCCCCCGACGTCTTCGACCCGCTGTACGCGACCGACGGCGAGACCTTCCGCATCACGCGGCAGATCCACTCGGGCCTGCTCGGCATCAAGCCGGGTACCGCCGACATCCAGCCCGAGCTCGCCGAGAGCTGGACCCCGTCCGAGGACGGCCTCAGCTGGACCTTCAAGCTCCGCCAGGGCGTGAAGTTCTCCGACGGCGAGCCGTTCAACGGCCAGGCGGTCTGCGACAACATGCAGCGCATGTTCGAGCAGAAGGGCGCCGGCCAGACGGCGGCCGAGTACTGGACGTACTTCTTCGGCTCCTTCAGCGACGACCCGTCCGGCTCGCTCTACAAGTCCTGCGAGGCCCCGGACGAGAGCACTGCGGTCATCAACGTCACCCGCACCACCTCGAGCTTCCCGACGATCCTCTCGCTCGACTCCTTCTCGATGCAGTCGCCGAAGGCGCTCACGGCCGGCGACGCGAACAACGTCCAGGCGCAGGGTGAGGGCTTCACCTACCCGGCCTACTCCAAGGCCCCGGTCGGCATCGGCCCGTACAAGCTCTCGAAGTACGACGAGGCCAACAAGACGGTCACGCTCGTGGCCAACGAGAGCTTCTACGGGGAGCAGCCGAAGACGAAGAACCTCGTCTTCAAGATCATCCCCGACGAGAGCACCCGCCGCCAGGAGCTGCAGGCCGGCTCGATCGACGGCTACGACCTGCCCAACCCGGTCGACTGGAAGGGTCTGGAGGACGCGGGCAACAAGGTCGAGATCCGTCCCGCCTTCAACATCCTCTACCTGGGCCTGAACCCCGAGCGGAACCCGAAGCTCAAGGACCTCAAGGTCCGCCAGGCCATCGCCATGGCGCTCAACCGGGACCAGATGGTCAAGACCCAGCTGCCCGAGGGCGCCAAGGTCGCCTCGCAGTTCATGCCCGAGACGGTCTCCGGCTACAACACCCAGCTGCAGCCGTACGCCTACGACGTGGCCAAGGCCAAGGCCCTCCTCGCGGAGGCCGGCGCCGAGGGCATGACCCTGAAGTTCGCCTACCCGACCGAGGTGTCGCGGCCCTACATGCCGGACCCGCAGAAGATCCACGCGGCGTTCGTCAAGGACCTCGAGGCCGTCGGCATCAAGGTCGAGCAGGTCAGCAAGCCGTGGAACGGTGGCTACCTCGACGACGTGTCCGCCAACGGCGCGTACGACATGTGGCTGCTCGGCTGGACCGGCGACTACAACGCCGCGGACAACTTCCTCGGCACCTTCTTCAGCAACCTCAAGAGCAACGACTTCCACACGAGCGTCATGCCGTGGGGTGCGACCCTCTCCGAGGACCTCAAGAAGGCCGACGCCATCGTCGACGAGGGCGAGCGCGAGGCCGCGTACGCGGACATCAACAAGCGCATCGCCGAGGAGTACCTGCCGGGCATCCCGGTGAGCCACTCCCCGCCGGCGCTCGTCACCAGCGGCAAGGTCCAGGGCCTCACGGCCAGCCCGCTGACCGCCGAGATGTTCGACACCGTCACGGCCGGCAAGTGACCGCTCGCGGGACGCGTCCCGCGAGCACTTCCGTATAGGGTCGGTGGCCGCCCCGGACGACGATGTTCGGGGCGGCCACTGCCGTCCACCGGAGACACCAGGAGCCACCGTTGGCGAGATTCATCATCAGACGACTGCTCCAGATGGTCGGGGTCGTCTTCATCCTCTCCCTGCTCCTGTTCTTCTGGCTGCGCTCCCTGCCCGGCGGCACCGTCTCCGCGATCCTCGGCGAGCGCGCGACCCCCGAGACGCGGGCGGCCCTCAGCAAGGCCTTCGGCCTCGACCAGCCCGTGTGGGTGCAGTACCTCAAGTTCCTCCAGCGGGCCGCCCAGGGCGACTTCGGCGTCTCGACCCGCGTGCTCCCCGGCACCGACGCGCTCGAGATCTTCCTCAACCGGCTCCCGGCCACCATCGAGCTGAGCTTCTTCGCGTTGCTCATCGCGATCGTGCTGGCCATCCCGCTCGGCTACGTCTCGGCCCGGCGGGCCAACTCCGCGCTGGACAGCGGCCTGGTCATCGTCTCCCTCGTCGGCGTCGCCGTCCCGGTCTTCTTCCTCGCCTTCCTCCTCAAGTACCAGTTCGCCGTCGAGCACAACTGGCTGCCGGTGTCCGGGCGCCAGGACAACCTCAACTGCACGCGCGTGACGAACTTCTTCGTCCTCGACGGGCTGATCACCCGCGAGCTCGACTGCTCGGTCAGCGCGCTCAAGCACCTGGTGCTGCCCTCGATCGCCCTCGCGACGATCCCCTTCGCGGTGATCTACCGCATCACCCGCGCCTCGGTGCTCGAGGTGCTCGGCGAGGACTACGTGCGCACGGCCGAGTCCAAGGGCCTGACCGCCCGGGTCATCCGGGGTCGGCACGTCCTGCGCAACGCGCTGCTCCCCGTCGTGACGACGATCGGGCTCCAGACCGGTGGCCTGCTCGCCGGGGCGGTGCTCACCGAGACGGTCTTCAACTTCGGCGGCATCGGCAGCGCCCTGGCCGACGCCTTCCGGGGCCGCGACTACTCGGTGCTCCAGGTGCTGATCCTCGCGGCAGCCGCCATCTACGTGATCATCAACCTGCTCGTCGACATCGCCTACGCGATCATCGACCCGAGGGTGAGGACCCGATGAGCCCGACGAACCCGATGAACCGGCGCAAGGACCGCATCGACGACCTCGCCGCCTCCTCCGGCGGCACCGCCACCCTCGTCCGGGAGGCCGGGACGGTCGACGAGAAGCCCGGTGTCTCGCTCATCGCCAGCGCGTGGAAGCGCCTGCGCCGCAACCCGGTGTTCCTCCTGGGCCTGGGCATCACCGTCGTCTTCGTCGTCCTGGCGCTCGTCTCCCCGTTCATCGCGCCGCACGACCCGGCGGCCAACCCCCTCATCGACCAGGTCCGCCAGCAGACCAACCCGATCCCCGGCCCGCAGCCGGGGTACCCCCTCGGCGGGGACAACGCCGGCCGGGACTTCCTCTCCCGGCTCCTCGTCGGGAGCCAGCAGACCCTCATCGTCGGGGTGTTCGCGACGATCTTCGGGCTCGTCGGAGGCATGATCCTCGGGATCCTCGCGGGCGCCCTCGGCGGCTGGGTCGACGCGCTCGTCATGCGCATCGTCGACGTCCTGCTCTCCATCCCCTCGCTGCTGCTGGCCTTCTCCATCGCGGCGCTCGCGGCCCGACCGAGCCAGCTGACCGTCATCATCGCGGTCGCCGCCGTGCAGGTGCCGATCTTCGCCCGGCTGCTGCGCGGCTCGATGCTCGCCCAGCGGCACAGCGACCACGTGCTCGCCGCGCGGGCCCTCGGCGTCAGCGAGCGGGCGGTCGTCTTCCGGCACATGCTGCCCAACTCCCTCGGGCCGCTCATCGTCCAGTCCACGCTCGTCCTCGCGACCTCGATCATCGACGCCGCGGCCCTGTCCTTCCTCGGCCTCGGCAACCCCGACGACCGCCGGCCGGAGTGGGGCGCGATGCTCGGGACGGCCCAGAAGTTCATCTACGACTACCCACACCTCGCCGTGTACCCCGCGCTCTGCATCATCGTCGTGGCCCTCGGGTTCACGCTGATGGGCGAGTCGCTCCGCGAGGCCCTCGACCCCAAGAGCAGGAGGTGACGCGCCGATGACCGCCACGGCGACCACACCGCCCACGAACCGGCACGGCGACGAGCCGCTGCTCTCGGTCCGCGACCTCACCGTCACCTTCACCCGCCAGGGCGAGGAGTCCTTCACCGCTGTCGACGGCGTGAGCTTCGACGTCCGTCCCGGCCAGACCGTCGGCCTCGTCGGCGAGTCCGGCTGCGGGAAGTCGGTCACCTCGCTGGCGATCATGGGGCTGCTCCCCGAGCGCGGCAACCGGGTCGAGGGGTCCGCGACCTTCGACGGCACCGACCTGCTGCGCCTGTCCTCCTCCGAGATGCGCGACCGGCGGGGCCGGGACATCGCGATGATCTTCCAGGACCCGCTCTCCTCGCTGAACCCGGTCGTGCCCGTGGGCCTCCAGGTCACCGAGATCCTCGAGCGGCACCGGAAGATGTCGCGCAAGGCGGCCACGCCCCTGGCCCGCGAGCTGCTCCAGCGGGTCGGCATCCCCGACCCCGACCGCCGGCTCAAGGACTACCCGCACCAGATGTCGGGCGGGATGCGCCAGCGCGCCCTCATCGCGATGGCCCTGGCCTGCGCGCCGCGGCTGCTCATCGCCGACGAGCCGACGACCGCGCTCGACGTGACGATCCAGGCCCAGATCCTCAGCCTGCTCAAGGAGCTCGTCCAGGAGACCGGCACCGCGCTGGTGATGATCACCCACGACCTCGGCGTCGTCGCCGGCCTCTGCGACGAGGTCAACGTGCTCTACGGCGGCCGCATCGTCGAGCGCGCCGAGCGGCACGCACTCTTCGAGCAGCCGCGCCACCCGTACACCAACGGGCTGCTGGCCTCGATCCCCCGGCTCGACTCGGCCCGGGCGCCGCTGACGCCCATCCCCGGGTCGGTGTCCGACAACCTGCCGTGGACGAGCGCCTGCGCGTTCGCCCCGCGGTGCTCGCAGCCGATCGAGGTCTGCACGCAGCAGACCCCGCCGCTCGAGGAGTCGGCCGGGCGCGCCCTGCGCTGCTTCAACCCCGTGGAGGTCACCCGATGACGACGACCACCGAGCCGGGCGCCGGCACCCCGCAGGCCGACGACCGCGAGCTGCTCGTCGACGCCCGCGGTGTCAAGGTGCACTTCCCGATCAAGCGGGGGGTCGTCTTCGACAAGGTGATCGGCTACGTCTACGCGGTCGACGGCGTCGACCTCCAGATCCGCAAGGGCGAGACCTACGGGCTCGTCGGCGAGTCCGGCTGCGGCAAGTCGACCCTCGGCAAGGCGATCCTGAACCTCGAACCGCCCACCGAGGGAACGGTTCTCGTCGACGGCACCGACGTGTCGTCGCTCAAGGGCACCGAGCTGCGCAAGCGCCGCAAGGACTTCCAGATGGTCTTCCAGGACCCGATGAGCAGCCTCGACCCGCGCCAGTCGGTCGAGTCCCTCCTCGTCGAGGGGATGAAGGCCCACGGGTTGGCGAGCGACGACAAGGCCACAGCCGCCCGCCTGCGCGAGCTGCTCAAGGCCGTCGGACTGCCGGCGGCGGCGCTCAAGAAGTACCCGCACGAGTTCTCCGGCGGCCAGCGCCAGCGCATCGGCATCGCCCGCGCGCTCGCGGTCGAGCCCAAGCTCATCGTCGCCGACGAGCCGGTCTCGGCCCTCGACGTCTCGGTGCAGGCGCAGGTCATCAACCTCCTCGAGGAGCTCCAGGACGAGTTCGACCTCACCTACCTCGTCGTCGCCCACGACCTCGCCGTCGTCCGACACATCAGCGACCGCATCGGGGTCATGTACCTCGGCGGGCTGGTCGAGGAGGCCACCGCCGACGACCTCTACGCGACCCCGCTGCACCCGTACACGCGCGCGCTGCTGTCGGCCGTGCCGGTGCCCGACCCCGCGGCCGAGGACGCGCGCGAGCAGATCCTGCTCGTCGGCGACCTGCCCTCGCCGTCGAAGCCGCCGCCCGGCTGCCGGTTCCACACCCGCTGCCCGTGGCGCCAGGAGACGCGGTGCGACGACGAGCGGCCGCAGCTGCGGGTCGTCGAGGTCGACGGCGTGCCGGACTCGCACCGAGTCGCGTGCCACTTTGCCGAGGAGATCGCCCGGGGCGAGATCCAGCGCCACGAGGTGACGGCCACGGCCACGGTGCAGGAGTGGACCGGTTCGGACGACGGGGACGCCATCGGGCCGGCCTCGGTCGCCGAGGCGCAGATCGACCCTCGGGGCAACCAGGGCGGTTTCGCCGGCGGCTTCTGACGGGTGAGGCTCACCTGACGTGCCGTCCGGGTCGTCGGTGGCCGATGATGTCGGGATGAGCCGACTCCTCACCGACGACGAGGTCACCCGCCAGCTCGCCGACCTGCCCGGCTGGTCCCGCGAGGGCGACGCCATCGTCGCGACGATCGAGGCGCCCGACTTCCCGGCCGCCATCCGCCTCGTCGCGGCGGCGGCCGACGAGGCCGAGCAGATGAACCACCATCCGGACATCGACATCCGGTGGCGCACGACGCGCTGGCTGCTCACGACGCACGACGCCGGGGGGCTGACCCAGCTCGACGTCGAGCTCGCGCACCGCATCTCGGCCGCGGCCCGGGCAGAGGGTGCGACCCCCGGTGAGTGAGGCATCCGTGACCACCGTCCCGGAGCACGGCGAGGCGCACGACGGGTCGATGGCCTCGCGCCTCAACTGGCTGCGGGCCGGGGTGCTCGGTGCCAACGACGGCATCGTGTCGACGGCCGGCCTGGTCATCGGCGTCGCCGCCGCCACGACCGACCGGGGCACCGTGCTCACCGCCGGGCTCGCGGGGCTGGCCGCCGGCGCGATGAGCATGGCCGTCGGCGAGTACGTCTCGGTGAGCACCCAGCGCGACTCCGAACGGGCCCTCATCGCCAAGGAGGTCCGCGAGCTGCGGGAGGAGCCCGAGGCCGAGCTCGCCGAGCTGGCCGGCATCTACGAGGGCAAGGGCCTCTCCCCCGAGCTCGCGCGTCGGGTCGCCACCGAGCTGACCGCCCACGACGCGCTGGCCGCGCACGCCGAGGTCGAGCTCGGCATCGACCCCGAGAACCTCACGAACCCGTGGCACGCGGCGTGGGCCTCGATGCTCGCCTTCACCGTGGGCGCCGTGCTGCCGCTGCTCGCCATCGTGCTGCCACCGGTCGGCTGGCGGGTCGGGGTGACCGTCGTCGCCGTCGTCCTCGCCCTCGCCTCCACCGGCCTGGTCAGCGCCCGCCTCGGGGACGCCGACGCCCGGCGCGCGACGGTGCGGGTCGTCCTCGGCGGACTGGTCGCCATGGCCGTCACGTACGGCATCGGCACGCTCGTCGGCGGCCGGGTGGCCTGATGGGCCGGCGGCTCCTCGTCGTCCAGCACGAGCCGGACGCCCCCCTCGCCTGGCTCGGCGAGTGGTGGGAGGCCCTCGGTGTCGAGCTCGATGTGGTGCGCGGGTTCGTCGGCGAACCGGTGCCCTCGGGGCTGGCGGGGTCCGGGGCCGACGGGCTGGTCGTCCTCGGCGGCGCGATGGGTGCGAACGACGACGCCGAGCACCCCTGGCTGACCCCGACCAAGGAGCTCGTCCGGGACTCGGTGCGGCGCGGGCTGCCGGTGCTCGGGGTCTGCCTCGGGCACCAGCTGGCCTCGGTCGCCCTCGGCGGGAGGGTGGATCGCAACCCGTGCGGGCGGACGGTCGGGGCCGTGCCGGTGGCGCTGACCCCCGAGGGCATGGGCGACCCGCTGCTCGCCGGGCTCGGCGGCTCGCTCGCGGTGCACTTCAACGACGACGTCGTGACGGAGGTGCCGCCGGGGGCCAGCGTGCTCGCGCGGCTCCCGGACGGCCGGCCACAGGCGCTGCGCCTCGGGCTGCGGGCGTGGGGCGTGCAGTTCCATCCCGAGACCTCCCCCGAGGTGTTCGGTGACTGGCTGCGCTGGGAGCGGCCGCACGGCCTCGAGGACGCCGACCGCGCGCTGCTGGCCGAGGTCGAGGCGGCCCGGGAGTCGCTACGGGCGGCGTGGGCGCCCCTCGCGGAGCGCTTCGCCGCCCAGCTCACCTGACCCGCACGCACCCCCGCACTTGCCGGGTTGTCGCTCCCGCCGGCGCATCCGCTGGCGTCAGACGTGGGGTGATCACCCCCTCCCTGACGCCACCGGCGGCACCACGAACAGCCGCCGCCACACCGTGAAGCCACCCGCTCTCGTCGTCCACAGGATGCCTGCCGTGCCCCTGCGTCCACAGCCCGCCGATCCGGCATGGACTGGACGGGAGAGCCTGACGACGATTCCAGGATGCCCGAGCTCCCACCCGAGGTCCGCGACCTTCTCGCCCGACAGGACGGCGTCGCCAGCCGCGCGCAGCTCCTCGCGGTAGGCGTCAGTGTCGAGTCGTGGCGCTGGCACGCCGGACGCACGTGGCGGATCCTGCTCCCACGCGTGGTACTCCTCTCCAGGGGCGACCCCACGCCGAGACAGCGACTGGTGGCCGCGCTGCTGTGGGCCGGTCCTCGATCGGTACTCGCCGGGCCCACGGCCGCAAGGGTCCACGGCATCACGTCGGCCCTCGACGATGGGTCGGTCCACATGCTGGTCCCTCGCCCGGGCACCGATCGGACGGTCGGCTTCGCCTCGCTCCGGCGCACCGCGCTCCACGACCCCGACGTCGTCGTGCGAGGTCCGCTACGGATGTCCTCTCCGGCGCGGGCGGCCGTCGACGCGGCTGCCTCGAGTCCCTTACCAGCCACGGCGACCGCCATCGTCGTGGAGGCCGTGCAGCGCGGCATCGCCTCCCTCGACGACGTCGCGGAGTGGGTGCACCGGACCCGACCGGCAACCGTCGGCGCGGTGCGGGCAGCCCTCACCGCGGCGGCGACCGGCGCATGGTCGCGTCCGGAGCACACCCTCTCGGTCCTCGTCAGCCGGTCCCCGGTGTTGCCGGCGCCGTGGCTCAACCCGGAGCTGACGACCGGAGGCGGCGCCACGTTGCTGACGCCCGACGCGTGGTTCGACGACGTCGCCCTCGCGGCGATGGTGCACTCGTACCGGTTCCACGCCCGGGGCGAGGACTGGGACGCGACGGTCGACGCTGACGGATCGCTGACCGCGCAGGGCATCGTCGTCGTCGGCGTCACGCCGCGACGCATCGACCGGGAGCCGGACGCGGTCCTGGCGCGGCTCGAGCAGGCCTACCGTGTGGCCGCCGCCCGACCGCGACCCGACGTCAGAGCCCGCCGTCGATCGCCCTGGTCAGGGCTCGTGGCGTGACCCGTGGCGTGGGAAGTGGGGTGATCACCCCCCAATCGCCGCCACCGACGGCGCCACGCTGCACACCAGCCGGGCAGCGCGAGCTGTCAGCGGCCGCGGAGGGCCTCGAAGAGGGGGTCGGCGAGCGCGGACTCGCGGATGTCGTCGAGGTCGACGGCCATCCCGTCCGGCCCGGCCAGCGGGAGCCGCCAGTTGGGGTACTCGTCGTTCGTGCCCGGCTGGTTGATGGCCCGGCGGTCGCCGACGATGTCGGGCAGCGACACGGCGAGCATCCGGCTCGGCGTCTGCGCGAGCCACCGGTGCAGCGCCACGACCGTGTCGTCGACGTCGGCCCCGGGCGCCAGCAGTCCGCGCGACTCCAGCGCCGCCCGCACCCGCCCGATGGCCGACTCCTCGACCGCCCGCTCCTCCTCGACCGGTCGGGTCAGCAGCCCGAGCTGCTCGCGCACCGCCACGTGCTCGAGGGTCAGGTAGCCGGCGGTCGGGGGCAGGTCGTGCACCGTCACCGACGACAGGCACAGGTCGCGGTAGGACTCCGGCGGCCGCACGCTGTCGCCGTCCCACTCGAACCAGAGGATGGAGGTGCCGAGCAGCCCGCGCTCGGTGAGCACCTCCCGGACGTTGGGCGCGACGACCCCGAGGTCCTCGCCGATGACGACGGCCCCGGCCCGCTGGGCCTCGAGGACGAGGATGCCGAGCAGCGCCTCCTCGTCGTAGTAGACGTACGTGCCGTCGGCGGGCGTGCCGCCGGCCGGGATCCACCAGAGCCGGAACAGCCCGAGGATGTGGTCGACCCGGATGCCCCCGGAGTCGCGCAGCACCGTGCGCACCATGTCGCGGAACGGCACGTAGCCCAGCTCGGCGAGCCGGTCCGGACGCCACGGCGGCTGGCTCCAGTTCTGCCCGAGCTGGTTGAACTGGTCCGGCGGGGCGCCGACCGTGACGCCGCGGGCCAGCGCGTCGCCGAGCGACCAGGCGTCGGCGCCGACCGGGTGCACCCCGACGGCGAGGTCGTGGACCACCCCGAGCGACATCCCGGCGGCCGTGGCGTCGCGCTGGACGCCGGCCAGCTGGTCCTCGAGGAGCCACTGCATCCAGCGGTAGAGGTCGACATCGCCGGCGTGCGCCTCGCGGAACGCGGTGACCGCCGCCCCCGAGGGGTCCTGGAGCTCCGCGGGCCACTGCGTGAACGGCAGGCCGTGGTGGTCGGCGAGCGCGCACCAGGTCGCGAAGTTCAGCAGCCCGTCGCCCTCCCGCTCGCAGAACGCGGCGAAGGCCTCGGCGCGGACCCCCGTGAGCCCGGCGTCGTGCACCAGACGCAGCGCCTCCTTCTTGACCGCCCACGCGGCGTCGCGGTCGATTCGCTCCCCCGCGTCGAGGGCGCGGCCGCGCGCGGCCAGGTCGAGCATCCGGCGGTGGCCGCTGGCGTCGAGCGAGGCGACCTCGGGCACGTCCTCGACCCGCAGGTAGAGCGGGTTGACGAAGCGCCGCGTCGTCGGCAGGTAGGGCGAGGGCTCCATCGGGCTCACCGGCTCGGCGGCGTGCAGCGGGTTGACGAGGACGAAGTCGGCGTCGTGCGCCGCGGCGGCCCACGCGGCGACGTCGGCGAGGTCGCGCAGGTC
>JAESFK010000382.1_pt1 | contig 24917 bp, 24 predicted proteins | sample 9269391 | NCBI WGS metagenome assembly JAESFK01 (sample SAMN14506231, study PRJNA617097) | algae metagenome | isolation source: Drouetiella hepatica UHER 2000/2452 and co-occurring heterotrophs from... | place: Slovakia: Slovak Paradise National Park, Hrabusice, Kosice Region | collected 2000-01-01
GCTGCAACCCTTGCCGAAGCCGCAGCCCGTGGCAAGCGACCGCGCCGGCCCGTCCCGACGAAAAAAGGGGAGCAGCCTTGCGGCACTCCCCTTTTTCCCGGCTGTGCGGGCGTTCCGATACGCAACTGGAACGCCGCGGTCACATCCCCGCCGGCCCCTTCGGACACGGGCTCAGCGCCCGCGAATTACAGTCAATTTGATAAGCATTTTAACTGGTTATCCACAATCGTAAGGTCTCGTTAACCTTAACGCGCCGTTCAGCCGAACAGCCCGCCGGGGGCATGGCAAGACGGCACGACGCCTGCGTCCTTCACACCAGAAGGATTGATTCGTCCCTTCTCCAGACGCTTCTGCGCCATTGCGGGACGCAGGGCTCCGGCGGAAGGCGACGGCGGGCAGCATTGGGTACCGGAATGAAAAACACGAGCACGCGCCTGGTTTTCGACTACTGGGACGCTCTCCGGGGCGAACGGGCGGCACCGGAGCGTGGCGAGATCGAGCCGGGTGCGCTGCGTCACGCACTGGCAGACACCTTCGTTCTCGAGAATGAACCAATCGGACCTGTCTTCAGGCTTGCGGGAACGCGGCTCTGTGCCCTCCTCGGCCATGAATTGCGCGGGCGTGCGTTCACGGCGCTCTGGCCCGACGTCGAATCGCAGGCCGAGATGCGCCGCCTCGCTCAAACCGTGATGGATGAGACTGCCGGCGCGGTCGCGGGCCTCGCCGGCGAGACGCACAGCGGTGCGCCGGTCTATCTCGAGCTGCTGCTCCTGCCGCTGCGCTATCGCGGCCGCACGCATCAACGCATGCTCGGAGCCCTGTCGGCCGCCGTCACGCCGGAATGGCTCGGCCTGGACACACTGGAATCCATGCGCCTGATCTCGCTGCGCATGCTCTGGCCGGGCGTCGGCATGCGCCAGCAACCGCAGCAACCCGTGCGATCGCGGCCGCCGAAATTCATGGTCCTGCCGGGCGGCAGGGCCTGAAAGACTAACCGCGCGTTAACCAGAGGACTTATAGGATCGGCCCGAAATCAGGCTGACCCTCGATGTTGAGCGCTCTCCAGACGCCCCGGACGGCCCCACGCACTGCCGAGCGCAGGCGGCATCATCGTATGAAGGTTGTCCTGTTGGGCCGCTACATGCTGCCCAACCGCATGGAATATCCCTGCCAGACGATCGACATCTCTCCCGGCGGCGTCCATCTGGCCGCCCCGGCCCGCGCCAATCCGGGCGATCGCGTCATCGTCTATCTCGAACATCTGGGCCGCATCGAAGGCACCTGCGTGCGCACGACGATGGAAGGCTTCGCGATGACGATCACCGCGACCAGCCGCAAGCGCGAGAAGTTCACGGCCCAGTTGACCTGGCTTGCCAATCGCGAGGAACTCGGCCTGCCCGAGGACCGTCGCCACGAACGCATCGTTCCGCGCAATCCGCGCGCCGTCATCACGATGGATGACGGTTCCGAGCATGTCGTGCGGATCGTCGACATCTCGCTGTCCGGCACGGCCTTCACGACTGATCTCGACCTGCCGATGAACACGCCGCTGCGCATCGGCTCGACGCCGGCCAAGATCGTGCGTCGCTTCGACGGTGGCTTCGCCGCGGAGTTCCGCTTCCCGCTCTCGGCCGATCTGCTCGACGAGAACCTGGAACTCTGAGCCTCCAATCCGCCCTGTAGCCCGCGCACCATCCCGCGCCGCCTGCGCCGGCCCATGCTTGCGCGGACCGCCAGCACCCGCCATAGCCGGTAGCGTCTCAGAGACGCTGCAAATGCTGGCCATGCCCTACAAACTGATCATCTTCGATTTCGACGGGACGCTGGCCGACACCTTCCCGTGGTTCGCAAGCGTTCTGAACGGCGTTGCCGACCGCTACCGCTTCCGGAGGATCGCGGCTGACGAAGCCGAGGCCTTGCGCGGGCATAGCGCGGCCCAGCTCATCGCCCATCTTGGCGTCGCGAAGTGGAAACTGCCCTTCATTGCCCGCCACATGCGGCGATTGGCGGCCAGCGATGGCCAGCCTGTCGCCATTTTCCCCGGGGTTGACGCCATGCTGCGTCAACTCAGGCGGGAGGGCCTCATCCTGGCCATCGTCAGCTCCAACTCCGAAAGCAATATCCGCCGGGCCCTCGGCAGCGAGATGGCGGCTGCGTTCACGCATTTCGCCTGCGGTGCCGGGCTCTTCGGCAAGGCGGCAAAATTCCGCCAGCTCGCAAGGCGGGTCGGGATCGAGCACGAGCAATGCCTCTGCATCGGCGACGAGATCCGGGACTTCGAGGCCGCCAGCGCTGCCGGCATGGCCTTCGGCGCCGTGGGCTGGGGTTTCACCAGCGCGGCCGCGCTACAAGCGCTTGGGCCGGACTTCATGTTCTCGCATCCCGATGACATCAGCGCGCAACTGCTCGGTAACGTGGCACAGGCGCGGCACCTACCCCTCAGCGGAATCGCGACGCAAGGCATCACCTCGCGGGGGAACGGTTAATCAATACTATCTCGGGGAACCGCCATAATTAACGCCCGCTAAATGCGAGGCACCCATTTGTTACCATGCCGTTCTCCGGCGATTTATACTAAGATCTGTTGCCAGTATCGTTTGGCGAATTCGCTACAATTGTTCGCTTTCATTTCAAACCAAATCCATGCGCTGACGGCATCGTCCACCCCAGGGACAGAAAGGGGACGACATGCTTTCAAGACACCGCAGCTTCATGGGTACGACGCTGGCGCTTTTGCTGATGGCCGGCAGCGCATCGGCCGTTCAGGCCCAGCAGGCCAGCGCCGGAATCCCGGTCGCCAGCGCCCCGGCGAACGCCTCGGGCGATGCAAGGGCGCCATATGCCTGGACCGATCTGTGCAAGCGCAGTCCAGCCGAATGCCGCGTCAACCTCAATGAGGAAGAGCGCGTCGAGATGACGCCGAAGCTCTGGAAGGCCCTCGTCACGCTCAATTCCCGCATCAATCGCGAGATCGAGGCGGTCACCGACGAGGATCACTGGGGCGTGGTCGATCGCTGGGACCTGCCCGAGGACGGCAAGGGCGACTGCGAGGATTACGCGCTGCTCAAGCGCAAGCGCCTCGCCGAGACCGGTGTTCCGCGTCGCGCCATGCTGATCACGGTCGTCATCGACGAAGAGAATGCTGGCCACGCCGTGCTGATGGTCCGCACCGATCGCGGCGACTTCATTCTCGACAACAAGCGCAACGCCGTCCTGCCCTGGAACCAGACCGGCTACGTCTACGTCAAGCGCGAGTCGCAGGTGCGGACGGGCTGGACCTCGCTCGGCGGAGCGCAGACATCGACGGTCGCCTCGGTTCGCTGAGACGACAGACTACTGCCGCATCGCCCGGACGCCGGCGATCGGCCGACAAGATCGGAGGGGGCAGTGCCCTTTCCGGATGGACGGCGAGACTTGGTCACGTCCCCACCCACCCGTCCCCAGGCCGGGTTTCGCCTTAGGGCCGGCCCCCTTCCCCGGGGGGCCGGCCCGCCGTGCTTCAGGGGGCGTGCTTTCGGGGAACGTTCAGTCCAACTGGACCATGCCCGCGGCAAACTGCTTCCAGCGCGCGACATAGCCGCTGGCCGTCGCCGCGATGCCGGCCGCTGCGGCCTCGTCGAGCGTGCGGATCGCGCGCGCCGGCGAGCCGACGATCAGCGAGTTGTCCGGGAATTCCTTGCCCTCGGTGACCAGCGCATTGGCGCCGACGAGGCTGTTGCGGCCGATCTTCGCCCCGTTCAGCACCGTCGCCCCCATGCCGATCAGGCTATTCTCGCCGATGATGCAGCCATGCAGGATGGCGCGATGGCCCATCGTGCAGCCCTTCCCCACCACGAGCGGAAAGCCCATGTCGGTGTGCATCACGCAGCCTTCCTGGATGTTGCTGCCGGCACCGATCTCAATCCACTCATTGTCGCCCCGCAGCACCGATCCGAACCAGATGCCGACATCGGCCCCAATGCGGATCCTGCCGATCAGATGAGCGTCGGGCGCCAGCCACCATTGCCCGGCCGGCGGCGTCTCGGGCTTCTGTCCATCGAGAGAATAGAGCGGCATGTCGGCATCCTTCCGGCGCAGGCGGGCTCCTTCAGGAGTGATGGCCTGACGCGGCCGCCGTCAAGAGCCGAGCATCTGCAGCAGATCGAGCACGATCCGGCCGCAGGCAATGCTCCAGATCGAGGCGATCATGCTGGCCAGCATCACGAACATGAACGGCCTGCCTTCGATCCGGCGGCCGCGCACGGTGTTGCGCACGATCAGGAAGGGCGCGCTGAAGACCACGACCGGCACGCTCGCCACGGCGAACAGCCCGCCCGACTGAAGCAGCCGGAAATCGGCGCGCTGCGCTGTGAACAATTCGAAGGCGCTGGCGAGCAGCCCCGCGAAGGCGAATCCGATGAACAGCGACTGAAGCGCCTCGAGCGCGGCAGGTTCGATCGTCAAGGACTTCAAGCTCCTGCGGGCGATACCGCCGAACCCTGCCGCATGGTTTACGAAGTGTGAAGAAAAGCCTTAAGCGATGGTTAATGCCCGAGGCCGATGCAACGGCCGAGCCGGCATGGTTTACGGCGCGTTAACGCGCTGATGCTTCAGTGGGAACAGCATCCCCGAAGGCGTCGCCCGTGACTGCATATCATCCCCAGGATCTCGTCGCCGAGCAGACCCTGCACGCCCATCAGAGCCAGCCGGCCCATCCGGGGGTCGGGCTCACGAGCCTGGTCCGATCGCGCCTGAAGCGCCCGCTTCCGCCCTTGCCGCGCGCCGACGCAGCCCTGTTCAAGGCGGCCATCGCGATCATGCTCGTTGGTGCGCTCGCCTCCGGCCTGGCGCTCTACCTGACCCATCGCGACGACGAGGGCGAACCCGTCGTTCAGCCCGCGCGGATCGGCTCGATCGCACTGATGGTGCCGCAGAACCTGACCGGCGCGGAGCCAGACGATTCAAGCAGGCTGGTCGGCATGGTGCGCTTGCGGCTCGACTGGCCGAGCCTCGGCCCGGCCCAGGTCGGCCCGTCACAAATCCAGAGCCGCCAGCGGCTTCTGGTGACATTGACCCCGCAGGACAAGGTCAACGAACCGCAGACGCAATTGTCGGTCTATGCGCGCTTCCTGACACCGACCGTCTGGTCCAACCCCGGCGGGCTCGTCGTGCGCGGCTTCCGCAAGGGTTCGCCCTATGAGGGAGACGAACTCTATGTCTCGGTGCCGGACGGTCGCGGTTTTGCCGCGCGCTGCCCGCTCGACAATGGCAGGTCCGACCTCGACGAACCCTGCCGGGTCACGTTCCGGCATCGTGGCATGGATGTGAATATCCGCTTCCCGCGCAGCATCATCGCCGATTGGGAGCTGATGCTCGGCGGCGTCCGCCGCACCATCGACGGGATGATGCGCTGAGACGGACGCGCGCCGGGATTTCGCCAGGGTGAGTCGGCTGGCGTGGCCGGCGAGAACCGGAGCGGAGCGGACTGATGTCCGTGAGCAACGGAAGCGCAGGCGGCCGCGTCAGACGGCCGCCCTCGCGAAATCCTTCAGTCTTCGAGGTCGACGTCGAGGATCGCCATGGTGAAGTTGAACGAGCGATCACCATCCTCGTCATCGACATGGATGATGCCGATGAACTCGTCGGCCAGATAGACCTCGGCCGAATCGGTCTTCTTCATCCGCGCGCGAACGCTGATGGCATGGTTGGCGAAGGTGCGTCGCAGGTAGCCTTCGAGCTTGGCGAGTTCTGTCTTGTCCACGGGACTGGTCCTTTCGAATTGGCCGGACGGATGCCATGGCGCGCCGGTGAGGGCAAGCGAAAGCGCTCCCGGAGAGGTCTTCGGCGGTGACCGCGCCGCATGACGGGTTGTTTCCGGGCTGGGCTTCCGGCCCGGCGTCGCGGCGGCCATAGTAGCGACCCCGACGCTGACTGTGGATTCCGGCGATGACGCCCTGGCTTGCTCCCGCCCTCGACTATGTCTCCTCCTGGCTCGCCTTCCAGCGTCGTCATCACCAGCAGCCCGGCGTCGCCATCGCCGTCGCGCAGGGCGACCGGCTCGTGCTCGAAGTCGCCTTCGGACAGGCCGATCTTGCGACGGGCGAAGCCCTGACGCCGCGCCACGGCTTCCGCATCGCCTCCCATTCCAAGAGCTTCACCGCAGCCGGCTTGCTGAAACTGGCGGAGGCCGGCCGCCTGCGCCTCGACGACGCCGTTGGAATCTATGTGCCGGGCCTGCATCCCGAGATCGCGGCGGCGACCCTGCGCCAGATCGTCTCCAACAGCGCCGGGTTGACGCGCGACGGGCCCGACAGCGGTCAGTTCACCGATCGCCGCCCCTATCTCGACAAGGCGGCCTTGCTGGCCGACCTCTCCGTGCCGCCGCCATTGCCGGCATCGCAGCGCTTCAAATACTCAAATCATGGCTTCGCGCTGCTGGGCCTCGTCATCGAGGCGGTGACCGGACGCCCCTATGCCGAATGGATCGCGCAGAACGTCGTGGCAGCCGCCGGGCTGAAGGAAACCACGCCGGGCATCGAGGGCTGGGGCTCGAGGCCGATGGCGAAGGGCCATAGCGGACGTCAGCCGCTGGACCGGCGCATCGTCATCCCCGCCGACAACCCCGGCAACGCGATGGACGCAGCCGCTGGGTTCGTCGCGACGGCCGCCGATGTCGCGCGCTATTTCGCGCAGCTCTCGCCCGCTGCCGCTACGAGCATCCTGTCGCCGCTCTCGCGCCGGGAGATGAGCCGCCGCCACTGGGCCGACGACGAGAGCGTGCTCGGCCGGCATTACGGGCTCGGCACGATCTCCGGCGGCAAGGGCGGCTGGCGCTGGTTCGGCCATTCCGGCGGCTTCCAGGGCTTCATCACCCGCACCTGCGTCTTCCCCGAACAGGATCTGACCGTCTCGGTGCTGACCAACGCCATCGACGGCTTGGCCCATCCTTGGCTCGACGGCGTCGCCCATATCCTCAAGCGCTTCAAGGAGGGTGGTCCCGCCGCCGCCGATCGCGCCGACTGGAGCGGCCGCTGGTGGACGCTGTGGGGCTGCGGCGATCTGGTGGCGATGTCCGACAAGGTTCTCGTCGCGAACCCGGCCCTGCTCGAACCGTTCCACGACGCTCCCGAGATCGCCATCGAGGCGAAGGATACCGGACGCATCGCCAGGGCTTCGGGCTTCAGCAGCCCCGGCGAGACGGTGACGCTGAACCGCGGCGCCGATGGCCGCGTGGAATCGGTCAGGCTCGGCGGCGGCCTCGTGGTGACGGAGGAGGCCATGCACGCTGAGATGACGGAGCGCTACCGGCAATCGTAGCGCCGCCGCCGGCCTGCGCTCCGCCGTTTCCGGCAGCCGCAGGCCGATGCAACGCGCTCAGATATAGGCGCCGCTATCGCCAGTCAGGATCTGGTCCATCGAGCGCGACGGCTCGGCACAGCCGGCCTCGCCGACGACCTTGGCGGGAACGCCCGCCACCGTCTTGTTGCGCGGCACGGCCGAGAGCACGACCGAGCCGGCCGCGACCCGAGCGCATTGCCCGATCTCGATATTGCCAAGGATCTTGGCGCCGGCGCCGATCAGCACGCCCTTGCGGATCTTGGGGTGGCGGTCGCCGCCCTGCTTGCCGGTGCCGCCGAGCGTCACGTCCTGCAGCATCGAGACATCGTCCTCGATCACCGTTGTCTCGCCGACGACGAGGCCGGTGGCATGGTCGAGGAAGATGCCCTTGCCGATCTTCGCGGCGGGATTGATGTCGGTCTGGAAGACTTCGGAGGAGCGGCTCTGGAGATAGAGCGCGAAATCGCGCCGGTCCTGCCGCCAGAGCCAATGCGCCAGCCGGTGGCATTGCAGGGCATGGAAGCCCTTGAAGAACAGCACCGGCTCGAGAACGCGGTAGCAAGCCGGATCGCGATCGAGCACGGCGAGCACATCGGCGCGCATGCCCTCCGAGACCGTCGCGTCGGTCGCCAGCGCTTCGGCAAAGGCCTGTTCGATCAGGTCAGCCGCCACGGCCGGATGGCCGAGCCTGATGGCGACGCGGTGGCTGACGGCCGCCTCGAAGCTCGACTGGTTGACCACGGAGGCGACGATCAGGCCGCCCAGCGACGGCTCGGCGGCAATCGCGGCCTCGGCCTCGCGCCGCAATCGCGTCCAGACCGGATCGATACGGTCGAGCCCGGTCGCCTGGTCGCGTGCTTCTGCGACGGAACGCCCTGACGACATGGTTGTTCTCCGAAAAAGGTCGTTCGGCGACGCAAACACTAGCACCGGATGCGGCATCCGCGCCAAAGGTGATTGCAGGGCCGAGTTGAATCAGCGTGGCAGGCGGTGGATTCAGTCTTTGAGCTGCCGTCGACAACACATTGGCGTCGCCCGCTTTTCCATGATGCTGCTGACCAGCGCGCTCATTCTCACAAACGCGACAAAAAGTCGAGTACCGCCTGCTTGTGGCTCTTGTCGCCGACCGCGAGATTGTGGTCGCGCCCCTCGACGGCGAAGGCTTCCGCACCGGGGATCAGCGCTGCGAGCTCTGATCCAGAGCCCGCGACATCGTCCTTCGTGCCGACGCTGACGAGCGTCGGCACGGCGATACCGCCGACCTGCGCGATGCTCAGCGTCTGGCGCGAGCCCCTGATACAGGCAGCCAGCGCCTTGAGATCGCTCTTGGTCGCATCGGCGAAGGCGCGGAACATCCGCTGCATCGGATCGGTGAGGACGTCGAGCGACGGCGCTTCCATCGCATCCGCGATCCCCAGCGGCAGGCCGACGCCCTCGACCAGGTGGATGCCGAGGCCGCCGAGCAGCAGCCCCTTGAGCCGCTGCGGATGCGCCAGCGCCAGATGCGCCGAGATCCGCGCACCCATCGAGTAGCCCATGACGAAGGCGCGGGGGATGTCGAGATGGTCCATCAGCCGCCGCACATCCTCGGCCATGACCTGGGAGGAATAGGCGGCGGGATCGTAGAGCTTCTCGCTCTGGCCATGGCCGCGGTTGTCGAGCGCGACGACGCGGTAGCCGGCATGGGTCAGCGTCTTCGTCCACTGGGTGTTGACCCAGTTGACCATGTGGCTGGAACCGAAGCCGTGGACGAGCATAATCGTCTCGTGGCGGTCGACATCGCCTGTCGGGGCGAGGTCGATGAAGGCGAGCGTGACGCCGTCGGATGAGAAGCTCTGCATGGCGAACCGTCGTGAGGGGCAATGGCGAGGCCTACCACCTGCCATGCAAAGCCTGCTTTGGGTAGCGGCCGCGACGCAAGCTCCTTATGAAGACGACCATGAGCGACGCCACGCCCTCTGCAGGACATCCCCCTTCCCGCTCGCGCTTCGAACTCGTCGATCTGGCGCGCGGCGTCGCGCTGCTGGCGATGTTCGTGTTCCATTTTGCCTATGATCTCGCCGATTTCGGGCTGACCGACGTCGACATCCCCAATGAGCCGGGCTGGCGCCTGTTCGCGCGGCTGATCGCCGGCTCCTTCCTGACATTGGTCGGCGTCAGCCTTGTTCTGGCGACACGCAATGGCCTGAACCGGCGCGCCTTTCTCAAGCGCCTCGCCATGGTCGCAGGCGCCGCCGCGCTGGTGACGCTCGGAACCTTCTTCGCGATGCGATCGAGCTTCATCTTCTTCGGCATCCTGCATCATGTCGCGCTGGCGAGCGTGCTGGCGCTGCCCTTCCTGCGCCTGCCGGTGCTCGTCGTGGCCGGCGCCGCAGCCATCGCCTTCGCCCTGCCCGCATTCATCGCCCATCCGCTGCTCGACGAGCCCTGGCTGGCCTGGCTCGGCTTCTCCAGGGCGCCGCTCGTCAGCGCCGATTTCGTCCCGGTCTTCCCGTGGTTCGGCTGCGTGCTGGGCGGCATCGTCCTGGCCCGGCTGGCGCTGGCGCGGATCGAGGCCTCCGCGGTTGCAAGCTGGCGGGCGAGGACGCTGCCGGCGCGACTCGTCGTCTGGGGCGGCCGCCACAGCCTTCTGGTCTATCTGGTCCACCAACCCGTCTTCATCGGGCTGCTGATGCTGGCGCTGCAGGTCATGCCGATGCGACCGGCGTCGGAGGAGCAGGCCTTCATGCTTTCCTGCCAGCGCAGTTGCTCGCAAGGGTCCCTCGGTCCCGATGCCTGCGAGCGGCTCTGCGCCTGCACGGTCGATTCGCTGAAACGCGAGGGTCTCTGGCCCAGAGCCCAGGGCAACGCGATGACTGAGGCCGAGCAGGCACGCACCGCCGCTCTCGCCCAGGCCTGCCTGCGTCCCGCGGAGTCGCGCTGAGACAATCGCGCACTGGCGCAAGGCCACGCAGCGCGATAGTTTGCGCCGACTTCACAAGGCAAGAGCGACGAACATGGCCGATCACGGCATTCCGCATTTCCACAACGACACCGGCGTCGCCGTCATCCATGTCGGCGCGCATGAGTTCATGTGCATCGGCGCCAAGCCTCCCTTCGATCACCCGCATGTCTATCTCGACATGGGTTCCGACCACGAGATCGTCTGCCCCTATTGCTCGACGCTGTTCAAATACGACGCCTCGCTGAAGGCCGGTGCCTGTTCGCCGCCGGAATGCGCGCATCACGAGACCTCCAAGGCAGCGTGAGAAGACAAGGCGGCCTGAGAAGGCCGCCCGACCTCAAGCTGCTCTCGCGGCGCGGGTTCTGAGGGGCCCCCGCGCCTGTCCTGAATCGACGTTCGAAGGCGTTTGGCCCGTGTCTGCTCCTCACTTCCTGATCGCCGGCGCCGGCATCGGCGGGCTGACCATGGCCCTGTCCCTGGCCCGCCGCGGCATCTCCGTAACCGTCATCGAGAAGCGCACCGGTTTCGGCGAGCTCGGCGCCGGCCTGCAGATCAGCCCCAATTCCGGGCGCGTGCTGGACGATCTCGACCTGACCCTGCCGCTAAAGCGCGTCAGCGTCAGTTCGCATGGCCTGCTGATCCGCCGCTGGAGTGATGGCACCGAGGTGCTCGAGATGCCCTCGCATCCCGAACGCCTGCCGACGCCGTTCCGCATGCTGAAGCGCAACGACCTGCACACGGTGCTGCTGGATGCGGCGCGTGCCATGCCGAATATCCGCCTCGTGGTCGGGCGCGCCGTTCATGAGATCACCCAGAACGGGGACGGCGCCTCGGTCACCCTCACCGGCCAGAACGGCAATGGCGAGAGTATCCATGGACTCGGCCTGATCGGCGCCGACGGCTTGTGGTCGCGGGCCCGCGACCTGGCGGGCGACACCTCTCCCCCGGTCTTCACCGGCTACGAGGCCTGGCGTGCGCTCGCGCCCGGCGCCAAGAGCGACAAGCCGCGCGTCAATCTCCATCTCGGCCCTGGCCGCCACATGGTGCATTACCCGGTCGCGGGTGGCCGCGAGACCAATGTCGTCGTGATCAGACCGACGAAGCAGGCCCGCGAGGGCTGGTCACGCGACGGCGAAGACCAGGTCCTGACCGAGCATGTCGCCAGCGGCTCGCAGGCGCTGCGCGAACTCGTGGCTTCAGCCAAGGGCTGGCAGGTCTGGTCGCTGTTCGACCGCAAGCCGGCAGCGATGGCCACAGGCCGCATCGCGCTTCTGGGCGACGCCGCTCATCCCGTCCTTCCCTTCCTCGCGCAGGGTGCGTCGCTCGCGATCGAGGATGCCGCCGTGCTCGCCCGCCTGCTGGCGGAAGCGTTGCAGGCCGAGGGCGCGCCCGGCGTCCCGGCCGCGATGGCGGCCTATGCGACAGCGCGGTCGGCGCGAGCGGTGCGCGTCCAGGAAGCCAGTCGCGGCAACGGCCGGACCTATCATCTCGGCTGGCCCTGGAGCATCGGGCGCGACATCGCGCTCCGGCGCCTGGGACCGGACGGGCTGCGCAAGCGCTATGGCTGGCTCTACGACTGGCGCGACGCGTGAAGGCTCCGGCGAGCTGACCTTTGGTGATCTCGCCTTCGCCGCATTTCGTACCTAGATTCAGGTTCCTCTCAACCGGATGAAGGCGTCATGATCCGCGTCAATCTCTACGAGCAGCTCGGTGGTCGCACCAGCCGCATGCCGCGCTGGGCCGCGTGGCTCGCGATGGCCGCGAGCCTCGTCGTCGGCATCGTGCTGTTCCTGATCGCCGCCAGCCTTGCGTTGATCCTGATTCCCGTCGTCGCTGTCGTCGGCGCAATCGCCGTCTGGCGGCTGCGCAGCAAGATGAAGGCGGCAGGCATCGATCCGTCGGCGCCCTTCCCGCAGCAGCGCGGCCAGGCAGGCCATGTCGAGATCGTCGATGCCGAGTATCGCATCATCGACCAGGGCGAACCGCCCCGGCGCTAGAGCATCGGCCCGAAAAGTGGAATGCGGTTTTCGGAAGAAGCCAATGCGACAACAAAAGGATAGATCTTCGGGCCGAACAAGATGTTCGGTCCGATGATCTGATCGCCGCGGTCAGGGCGCGAAGCGCGTCAGGACGGCACCTGCGGCAGCGCAGACGGCAAGCGTCGGGATCATTCCCGTCTTGAAGCGCAGCATCGCGACCATTGCGGCGGCCGAAAGCAGTGCCGCCCGCCAGTCGAGCGAGGCCAGCACCGGCCAGTCAGGCGACAGGCCGAGGAATTCGACCGGCCGCACCTGCCTAAACAGCACATGCAGGCCAAACCAGAGCGCGAGATTCATGATCACGCCGACCACGGCAGCCGTGATCGCTCCCAAGGCCGCCGAGAGCGCACGGTTGCCGCGTAGCGCCTCGACATAGGGCGCGCCGAGGAAGATCCAGAAGAAGCAGGGCACGAACGTGACCCACAGCGTCAGCAGGGCTCCCAGGCTGCCTGCCACCAACGGCGCCAGATCGCCCGGCGCGCGAAACCCTGCCAGGAAGCCGACGAACTGAAGCACGAGGATGAGCGGTCCAGGCGTGGTCTCGGCGAGGCCGAGCCCGTCGATCATCTCGCCGGCCAGCAACCAGCCATGGGTCTCGACGGCAGCCTGGGCGACATAGGCGAGAACGGCATAAGCCCCGCCGAACGTGACCACCGCCATGACGCTGAAGAAGCTGCCGAGTTGCGTCCAGACGCTGCCGCCGCCGGTCCAGAGCCAGAGCAACAGGACAGGGCCGAGCCAGAGCGGCAGCCAGATCGCGATCGTCCGCAGCGCCTTTCCGCTCGACGGCCGAACATGGTCGAGCTCGCCGCGCGCAAACAGCGCATCGACGATTCCCGTGACCGCCGGGCCTGATTTGCCGTGGCCGGCCTGCGGGCCGAACAGGGCCGGGTTCAGGCGATGGCCGACCCAGCCGATGATGCCGGCGGTCAGGATGATCGCCGGAAATGGCGCCTTGAACAGGAAGATCGCGATGAAGGCAGCGACCGCGATCGCCACCATCGCGCCGTTCTTGAGCGCGCGCCGACTGATCCGAAGCCCGGCCTCGATGACCACGGCAAGCACCGCGGCCTTGACCCCGAAGAACAGGCCATCGACCAGCGGCACATGCCGGTAGAGCACGTAGAGGATGCTCAAGCCCAGCATCACGGCCGCGCCGGGGAGGATGAAGAGCAGCCCCGCAATCAGCCCGCCGATGGTCCGGTGCATCAGCCAGCCGATATAGACGGCGAGTTGCTGAGCCTCCGGGCCGGGCAGCAGCATGCAGTAGTTCAGCGCATGCAGGAAACGCTCCTCGCCGATCCAGCGCCGCTCCTCGACCAGTTCCTTGTGCATCAGGGCGATCTGTCCGGCCGGCCCCCCGAAGGAGAGCAGGCCGATCCGCGCCCAGACGCGCGTCGCCTCGGAAAGCGTCGGCAGTGCCGTTGGGGCATCGATGCCCCTGTCCGTCGTCATGGTGGTCATAGCAGCGGCCTCACGACGTCGCCGGCCCGGCGGGCCAGTTATGGGTTTCCTCGTTCGCATCCCGGCACCAGCGATAAAACGCGTCGTAGAGCAGCATGCCGGCGCTCAACTGCTCGAGATCATCCCTGAACATGCGCGACAAGCCCAGCGAGGCCGCCAGGAATCCGGCAGCCTGAGGAACGCTTTCCAGCGTGGACGTATCGGCTGCGCGCACGATCGCCGCGAGCCGGTCGAGCGCAGGGCTGGCCAGCCCGAACTCCTCGATCATCGTGTCGAAGCTGCAACGCTCGCCGCGGTGGCTCCAGAAAACCCCGTCGATGTCGAACGGCGTCGCACCGAAACGTTCCGCCACCGCCGCGACCTCCGAGGGAGAGACGAACAGGAACACGGCCTCGCGATCGACGAAGCGCCGGATCAGCCACGGGCAGGCGATCCGGTCGACCTTCGGCCGCGTCCGCGTGACCCAGACGGTGCGGCCAGCGGAATCACGGGGCGGCAGCGTCTCGCTACGAACCAGCATGCCGCCCGCATCGCGCCATGCCTCGAATCCACCAGCGAGGTTCTCGGCGGCAACGCCGTGATGGCGCAGCCAGGCTGCCACGCCTTCGCTGAGTTTCAGGCCCCGCTGGCAGGACACGACGACGCGCCGGCCGGCATAGGCCCCGGCCCATGCCGGGACATCGACATGGGAGCGCCTCTCCGAGGCCGGCAACAGGCGCGGATCGGCCGCGACATCCTCCGGGATTCGGACATCGATGATGACCGGAGCATCGGGCAGGCCGACGAGCCGGGACAATTGAGCAGCGTTGATCGAGATATTAGAAGACATGAGCGTCCATCCTGAAGCTGAGGATTATGGACGCGAGCCTTGGGCCGAAGCCTCACGGGGTCGTCGCGATAGAACCCCTTACCCAAGATTAGATCACGGCGCTCCTGTTGCCGTCAACGGCCGACGCCGGATCAGTCGATCCGGCTGACCAGGATCTTGTCGATCCGGCGGCCGTCGAGATCGACGACCTCGAAGCGCCAATGGCCCTTCTCGAAGGCCTCGCCGACATTGGGCAGACGGTTGAGCTCAGCCAGGATGAACCCGGCAACCGTCTGGAAGTCGGCATCGCGCGGGATATGGATGCCGAGCTCGTGCGAAAACTCGTCGACCTGCATCCAGCCGGCCACCAGCCAGGACCCATCGGCGCGCGCGACGATGGGCGGCTCGTCTTCCTCTTCCTCCTGGAAGGCGCCGATGATGGCCTCGAGCACGTCGCCGGGCGTGATGATGCCCTCGAAATGGCCGTATTCGTCGAAGACCAGCGCCATGTGGACGCGCGACGAGCGAATCTCGCGCAGCACCTGCAGCGCGCCGGCTGTGTCCATCACCACAGGCGCCTCGCTGACCAGCCCGCGCAGGTCGCGCGTGCCGCCATCGGAGAGGAAATCGATCAGTTCCTTGACCACGACGACGCCGATGATCGAATCCGCCTCGCCATCTTGCACCGGCAGGCGCGAGCGGCGGGTGGCGCGCAATTGTCCACGGATCTCGTCGGCGCTGTCGGCGAGATCGATGACCTCGACCTCGCGGCGCGGCGTCATCAGCGCCCGCGCCGAACGGTCGGCAAGGCGCATCACGCCGGAGATCATCTCGCGCTCGTCGCGCTCCAAGACGCCTGCGGTCTCAGCCTCGGCGATGATGGTGCGAACCTCCTCTTCCGTGACCCTCTCCTCCGACTCGCCCTTGTGACCGAGCAGGGCGAGAACCGCCTTGCCGGAAATGTCGAGCAGGAAGACCAGCGGCGCGCCGACCTTGGCGATCAGCGACATCGCCGGAGCGACGCGGGCGGCCACTCGCTCGGGATCGCGCAGCGCGATCTGCTTGGGCACGAGTTCACCCACGATAAGCGACAGATAGGTGATCGCGACGACGACGATGCCGACGCCGAAGCCGTCCGCCATCGCTGGGGTCAAGCCCTGCGTCATCAGCCATTCCGACAGCCGCGCGCCGAGCGTGGCGCCCGAGAAGGCGCCCGACAATACGCCGACCAGCGTGATGCCGATCTGGACCGTGGAGAGGAAGCGGCCTGGATTGTCGGCTAGGCGGATCGCGGTGGTCGCGCCCCGGTTGCCTTGATCGCTGAGAACCTTGAGTCGGGCCGGGCGGGACGAGACGACGGCAAGTTCGGACATGGCGAGCAGACCGTTGATCACGGTCAGGGCCACAACGATCAATATTTCGGTTAACAAAACCAGTCCGAGCCATGCAAGACCGCACTGTCGGCGGTCCGCTTCGAGCCTTTCTTATAGCGGATGCTATGGGTCTGGCGATGGCCCAGCGTAAAAAATTCGCGAGGACGCAAGGATGACCGAAAACAGGCCCGCCCCCTGGCAGCCCTCGACGGATGCCGCGCATGAGGACAAGCGGCTGCGTGCGCCCGCCGCGGCCCGCAACCGCGACGCCATCCTCACAGTGTTGCGCGAGGCGCTGCCGGCGACCGGCACCGTGCTCGAGATCGCCAGCGGCTCCGGCGAACATGTCGTCCATTTCGCCGCGGCCCTGCCCGCCCTCACCTTCCAGCCGAGCGACCCGAGTGCCGACGCGCTCGCCAGCATCGCCGCCTGGACGGCGCAAAGCGGTGCCGGCAACATCCTGCCGCCGCTCCAGATCGACGCCGCCACCGAAGGCTGGCCTACCTGCTCGCCCGACGCGATCCTCTGCATCAACATGGTCCACATCGCGCCCTGGTCGGCGGCGCAAGGGCTCATCCGCCACGCCGGACGCCTGCTGCCGCCGGACGGGCCATTGGTCCTCTACGGCCCGTTCAGGCGTCCGGGCCGCCCGCTGGAGCCGAGCAACGCCGCCTTCGACGCAAGCCTGCGCGAACGCGATCCGGCCTGGGGCCTGCGTGAACTCGACGCTGTCGCGGCGCTGGCGACGGAGGCGGGTTTCGGCGAGCCGGAGGTGGTCGAAATGCCGGCGAACAATCTCGCTGTCGTGTTCAGGAAACGAGCCTGAGATGTCCGGCCTGCGCGACCGAGGACAGCGCGGACCGTAAGGCATCTGGCAATGCCTGGCGGCTGCCCCGACCTTAAATCGGCCGCCCTTGAGGGGGGCCGATACCGCAGTTGGCGGGTTCTTCCCAACTGTCCGGGACGCCCGCGCCCTAAGTCGCCGACGCTGCCCGATTGCGACATTCGCTCAGGCTGGTGTCCGACCGCATCGTGATCTGCGCCCCGGCCGTTGAATCGAGATACGCTTTCAGCGAAGCCCTGACCGCCTGTCCGAGCGCAAGGCAGTGCGTTTGTGTCTGAGGCGACAGGCGGCCGATGACGGCATTCAGCTCGCCCATCAGCCGGCCGGCCGTCTGCTTCGAATCGGTCGCAACCGGCTTGCTCAGCAGTTCCGCCACTTGATCGGATATCGAGAGCATGTCGCGGGCTGTCGCCTCGCGTCCGGACCACCGATCATAAGCCAGATAGGCCGCGAGAAGCGCGGCGGCGGCCGCGATGAGAACGAACGCTGGTCTACCAATGCGCATCGACATCTCCTGCCGCGCTGGTGCGGACGGCGGGGATCGAACCCGCATAGCCTTGCGGCTGAGAGATTTTAAGTCTCTTGCGTCTACCAGTTTCGCCACGTCCGCCTGGATGAGAGCGGTAGCGGGCGCACCGCCAACGCGCAAGCGCCGCAGAGACTTATCGGCGAAAGCTCAGTTGCGCGAAGTTCAATTCCGCCGTGCCGGCTTGTACCATTCGACGCCGTCGGGATCGACATAGAGGCCCGGTGCCACATCGGAGCCGATCGCCTTCTGCTGCATCGGCACGCGCACCGTGTCGTCGCGGTCGCCGCGCTTCGCGTAAGGCGCGCCGCCCTGCGGCGTGCCATGGGCGTGTCCGCCGCGCGAGGCCGCAAGGCCGACCGTGCCCTGCCGGCCGGCGACCTTGTCCTGAAGTTCCGTCACCGGCCGCCCTGCAAATGCAGTGCGGCCGGTGCTCTCGATCACCGGCCAGGCACGGCGCACCGCCCCCTCGCCCGTCACCCGAACCCCGATGAAGCGCGGCACATAGGTCGCACCACCCTTGCCGAAGCTCTCCCAGCCGCCAGCCGAGACCATCTGGGCGCCGCAGCGCTTGTGGCTGCGCTCGCACAGTGCCCGCGAGGCATAGCGCGGCGCCTTCTGCTCGAATTCGGCGCGCGCGTTGCGATAGGCGAATTCGCATTGCTCGGCGCTCAGCAGGCCGGCCTGGATGCACTCCTCGCGTCGCTCATAGACCGTCCCCTGGACCGCCCGTTGCGCCTGGGCCGCGAGATCGGCTGGAGCGGCGAGGAAAAGAGCGGGCGCCAGCGTGGCGGCGCGGAAGCCGGCCAGGAGCGAAGCAGCGGAGGTCATGATCATGCGGTGCAACATCATCACGATTGTGGCTTTACAGCAGCGAGCGACGCGACTTGGCGAGTTCCAGCGTCGCGGCATAGTCGATCTTGCCATTGCCGAGCACGGGAATCGAATTCGTCACCAGGATGGCGCGCGGCACCCACAGCTCGGGAAAGCCCTGCGCCTTGGCGGTCTCCTGCAGCGCGCCGCGCTCCGCATTGGGTTTTTCGGTGACGAGCACGAGCTGCTCGCCCTTGCGGGCATCCGGCAGCGCCACGACGACATGGTTCTGGTCGGGCCAGAGACCCGAGATCATCGATTCGACCGCCGCCAGCGAGACCATCTCGCCGCCGAGCTTGGCGAAGCGCTTGGCGCGCCCCTTGATGACGACGAAGCCGTCGTCGAGCGTGACGATGTCGCCGGTGTCGTGCCAGCCCCCCTCGGGCCGCAGCAGCTTGCCGGGATCGTCGGCACTGAGATAGCCGGCCATGATGTTGGGCCCGCGCACGCAGAGCTTGCCGCCCTCGGTGATGCCCTCGACGGGCTCGAGGCGCGCCTCGATGCCCGGCAGGAGCCTTCCGACGCTGCCGTCGCGCATCGCGACCGGCGTGTTGCAGGCCAGCACCGGCGAGCATTCCGTGCAGCCATAGCCTTCCAGGATCGTCGTGCCGTAGGGCTCCCACAGGCGGCGCGTATCCGGCTTCACGCGTTCGGCGCCGGCCACGACGTAACGCACGCTCTTGAGGTCGTCGGGGTCGGCGGCGCGCGCGTATCCTTGAAGGAACGTGTCGGTCGCGAACAGGAAGGTGCAGCCGGTCTCGCCGATCAGCTTCGGCACCTGCTTGTAGTGCAGCGGGCTTGGATAGAGCACGACCTTCATGCCGCTCAGCAGCGGCATCAGCAGCCCTGCCGTCAGCCCGAATGAATGGAAGGCCGGCAGCGGGTTCATGACGATGTCCCGCTCGGACAGGAAGCCGGCCGCGAGCGCGAAGATCTGCCGTGCATTCGAGACCAGGTTGGCATGGCTCAGCACCACGCCCTTGGGCTTGCCCTCGGTCCCGGAGGTGAAGAGCACCACAGCGGGCTCGTCCGGCGCGGCCTCGAAGCGACGCGTCACCATCCCGGGCGCGAAACTCGCGAGCACACCCAACGCCTTGTCCAGGCTGGTGATCTGCTTGCGCACATCCTCGAGATAGATGATCCGGCGGCCTTCCCCGAGCGCCTCCAGCTCGTCTTCGAGCTTGGCCTGGTCGACGAAGCGGCGCGAGGTCACGATCGTCTTCAGCTCGGCGAGTTCGCCGGCCGCCCGCAGGTTCTTGACGCCGGCGGTGAAATTCAGGAGCGCCGGCACACGCCCGAAGGCGGTGAGCCCGCACAGCGTCACCGCCATCGCCTGAACGTTCGGCAGGAGCACCCCGACCTGCTCCTTCTCGGTGGTAAGGCCTGCAAGCTTGCGCCCCAGCACCAGCGCTCCGAGCACGAGATTGCCATAGCTCAGCGGCTTGCGCTCGGGGTCCTCCAGCGCGATCCGCGCCTTGCCATGGCGCGAGACCGCCTGCAGCAGCGCCGTGAACAGGGTGATGCGCGCACCCGCGGCATCGAAGACGGGCAGGTTTCGATCGGCGTCGGCCATGCTTGGCTCGGCTCCCGGCTGGCGTTCCTCTTGGCTCCTGACTTAAGCCGATATGCCGGCGTTGCAATGAAAGCCTGCGCGGGAGGTGCCTCGGACCTCAGCCAAATGCCCCGATCTCGTGCTGGATCGCCCCGGAAATCTCCCGCAGCAGATCGAACAGCTCCCGCATCGGCGCAATCATGTCGCGGTGCAGCGCCTCATAGGTGCCGGCCTCGCGCGGGCCGGGAGGCTCGCCGAAGTCGAGCCCGATCGTCGGGTCGGGCTTGAGTGGGAAGATCTCTCCCAGCAAGGTCAGGCAGGCCGGCACGTCGAGCCGCAGGAGCCGTTCGAGCAGGGCCTCGCGCGTCAGCCCGGCATGCGGGCGGAAATCCGGGATATGGCTCGCCCGCAGCCAGATGCTGTGCATCGCCGCCAACCGTATCGCATGCAGCGCAACCAGCCTGATCGGCATCTCCGGCGTGTCGCCCGCGGCAGCCTTGAGCTTCAGCGCATCCGAGGACAGCCGCCAGAACAGCCGTCGCAGCGCCGACGCGAGTTCGAGCCGCGACAGCGCTTCGCCAACGGCGAGCAATTCGTCGCGGCGGCCGTCCTTCGCGGTGCGTCGCGCCCGGTCGAACCAGCTTCCGGGGTCGAGCGTGTCGAGATAGGCACGCAGCACGTCGAGATCGCTCGCCGCCATCGCATGCTCCGCCAGCCGATAGGCGCGGTCGAAGCGGTCGGAGCGCTCGCGCATCGCGTTGAACAGGTCCGGCGCCCGCGACGCTGCCTGGCCGATGCCATGGACACTGTTCGCCAGCCAGCCAAGCTGTTGCAAGATCGCGTTGTTGGGGATCGCGCGCAGCTCGCGCGGATGGCGGATGCGCGTCGGCCCGCCGGCATCGCTCTGGCGCGCGGCGGGTCGCGAACCGGTCTTGTCGAGGAGCGACGGTCCGAAGGTGCCGATCAGCGCCGCATATCCGGGGTCGTCGACGAGCGTCGTCATCTCCTCGCGCACGGTCTGGAAGAACTCGGTGGCGAAATCGGGCTCGTCGTAGATCGGGTCGGATACAGGCTGATCGGCCGGGGCGAGCACGGCCTCCGCGATCCGCCCGACGGTAGCCGAGGCAAGCTGCGGCGTGCCGAACAGCATGTAGCCATCGCTACCCTGGAAGCTGGTTTCGCGGACCGTCCTGACGCCGGCCCTGGCAAAGGCCTGTCGCGCCCAGGCTGGCTCGAGATAGGCCAGCCGGTCGGCGAGGCTCCCGGGATGGGCGCCGCGCCCGGCCGATTCGCCATGGGTGTCGAAGATCACCAGTTCGACATCGGCGAGGTCGTAGCGCACCAGGAGCTCGCAGATGCGGATCCGCAGCCGCTCGACGAAGAAAGTTGCAGCGACCTGCCCGATGTAGCGGCCGGAATCGGAATATCCGAACTGGACGCAGAAGCGCCCGTGGCGCTTGAGATAGGCGCGGAAATGCGGGCTGCGCAGCGCCTCGTCGATGATACGCGGCCCCTGCTCCAGCGCATCCGAGGTCTCGAACAGCGGCGAGATCTCGACCCGGTCGGCGATGCCGAAGCGGCTGGCGAGCCAGAGCGCGCAGAGCAGCGTGTAGCCGGTCTCGGTCTCGGCCACGAGGAAGCGCACCGCCCTGGTGCCGTCGACATGCTTCACGATCTGGGCGATCGTCATCAGCATGCGCGTCGCCGAGGCCCGCTCGGCCGCCAGCGCACCGAAATCGACCGCGATCGGCTCGACCTTGCCGAGCAGCGCATTGACCGCCGAGAGGAAGGCCCGACGCTGCGCCGGCTGGGTCGGCTCCTCGTCGAGCGGGATGACGGCCCGCATCGCATTGTGGAGCTGCGAGGCGTTGAGCCGGAAATGCGGCAGCGCGATCGAGACGCCATGCGCGACGCAGCCCGCCTTGACCAGACACAGTGCCATCGTGGTGTGGTCGTCGTCGGATTGAGCGAGCGCCTCGTCGAGCGCCGCGATCAGCCGCGACGCCTCGGGCAACGCCGTCTCGCGCTCGTTGACCAGTGCCAGCGCGAAGGCCTGCAGCGCCGGCAGGCTCGGCTGCGTCGAGATCGGCGGCGCCAGCGCGAGCTGTCGCTCGACGGCAGCCTGTGCCTGTCCCACCAGATCCCATACGCCTGCCGTCGCGGGCACGGCCGGCAGTTTCTCGAGGATGCGGGCGAACTGTCCCTGCTTCGATTCCAGCCGGTAGCGCAACGTGTCCCACCAGCCGATGTCGGTGCGCCCGTCCGTATCGCAGCCGACCCAGGAGGCCAGGGTGACAGGCTGCGGAACGAGACGCTGCCACCGCTCCGGCCAGCGCGCGCTGGCCGCGCGCAACAGGGCCTCGTTGAGCCGGTCGATCGCATCGCGCGCATGGAGAACGGCATAACGCGCCTGCTCGAACTCGTCCTGCAGGGTGATGCGGCCATCCGGCCGGAAGGAGAGCGCCGCATGGTCGATCACGCCGTCGCCAGCGGAATCTCCCGAGGCGAGTGCCGCCAGAGCATGCGCCAGCTTCCGGCTCATGCCGAAGGTCGGATGGGCGGTGAAGACGGCGGCAAAGCGAACACGCTCGACGTTGCCCCGGAAATTCTCGAAGGAATCGACCTGTTTCGCCGCCACGGCCACCAGTTGCTCGGCCAGCGCCGCAAAGGCCTGCTCACCATCGCCCTCCAGGCCGACATAGGCCGCAACCCGCCCGGCTCGCTGCCGCAACGCCTCCCGTCCGAGCAACCGCACCAGATCCTGCGCCGCGGCGACCGTGACCTCGCCGCGGTCCATCCGGCGCGTCAGCCAGAGCGTGACCCGCAGCACCGGATTGCCGAAGGGATCCTCGCGCGAATCGCGACGCGCCTGCACGATCTCGGCCTGGAGTTTGGCGGCCAGCGCCATGGTCGCATCTTCCGCCATCGGAGCTTCCGCCCTATCGTTCATGGCATTCCTCCCTGCCCCGCTATGAGGCAAGTTCTGGGCCGGTATGCCAAGCCCCCCTCGGCCTGCGGCATATGTCTTGCCCGGTTGGCAACCGAAGGACGGAGTGGCCGGTCACGACGCGACGCTCCCTGCCCTTTCCCACCTCTTCCCTGAAAAGCGATCCAGCCATGCCTCCGGTCGATACCGATGCCTTCCTGCGGGACCTCTACGAGTTGCGCGGAATCGGAACCTTCAAGACTGGCGTCCATCGCCCGACCTTTTCGCCGCAGGACATGGAGGCCCGCCGCTGGCTCGTCGCGAAGCTGGCGGCGCGCGGGCTCGACGCCGCGATCGATGGCATCGGCAATGTCTATGGGCGCCATCGCGGCGACGGCCCTCATCTTCTCGTCGGCAGTCATATCGAATCGCAGAACGAGGCCGGCTGGCTCGACGGCGCGCTTGGCGTCGTCGCCGGCCTGGCGCTGGCGCGCGCGGGACTGCCCGTCGATGTCTGCGCCTTCGCCGATGAGGAAGGCCATTTCAGCATCGGCCTGCCCGGCAGCCGGTCGCTGATCGGCGATCTGACGGAGGAGGCGATCGACCGTGCCCGCAACCGCACCGACGGCACCCCGCTGCGCGACGCCTTGCGCGCCGCCGGGCTGGAAGGCCTGCCGCGCCGGCAGCTCGAGCCTGGCCGGCACAAGGGCTATTACGAGATGCATATCGAGCAGGGCACGCAACTCGACAATACCGGGCTGCGGCTCGGCGTCGTCACGGGCATCGTCGCGATCTGGCAATGGCGGATCGTGGTCGAGGGCCAGCAGGATCACGCCGGCGGCACGACAATGGCGGAGCGCAAGGATGCCGGGCTGAGCGCGGTGCGCCTGCTCGCGGCGATCGACGCCGAATTCCCGCGTATCTGCGGCGAACGCACCACCTGGACCACGGGTCGCTTCCGCCTCGATCCCGACGCGCCCAACATCATCCCCGGCCGCGCGGAAATCCTGTTCCAGTTCCGCGACGTTTCGGTGCCGGTCCTCGAACGGTTGGAGGCGGGCCTGCGGGCGCTCGTGCGGGAGGCGAACCGTCGCGAGCGCTGCACGATCACTTTGACGCCGGTCTCGAAGACGCTCCCGGCGCCATGCGACCCGGCGATGATGGAAGCATTGTCGCAGGCAGCGGAGGAATTCGCTCCCTCGGCCTGGCAGACCATGCCGTCGGGAGCCGGCCATGACGCCCAGGTCATCGCGCGGCGCATGCCCGCCTCAATGCTCTTCGTCCCCTCGATCGGCGGCATCTCGCATCACTGGACCGAAGACACCCGGGACGAGGATCTCGCCTTGGGCCTGCAGGTGCTGCACCGCGCCGCCTCGCGCTTCCTTGCGAGCTAGCTCGCCCCCGCACCGCCGGGCGGCATGCTTTCCGTGAACACCCGCCCAGGCGCCCGGCCCCTTGCCGTTCGACCAGCCTGCGCGCCATAGAGACGGCCAATCGCGCCGGAACCGGGCGATCGGAGCGGGTTGTTGCCGCTTCGGCGCAGGACCGAGCCCGGAACATCGCCGTTCGAAAGCCCACCGTGACAGAGCGTGCCTCCCCTTCTGTCGATGTCTCCTCGGCAGCGGCAATCGCCCGACGGCGGCTTCTACTCGGCATCGGCTGCGGATTGGTGACCAGCCTGATCTGGGGCGTGCAGGCGGTCGTTTCTCGCCAATCGGTGGCGGACGGCATGACCGCAGCCGATGTCACCATCCTGCGCTTCGTGGTCGCATCGCTCATCCTGCTGCCGCTGGCGCTGCGGCGGATGCGGCCCTTTCCGATCGGCCGGCTCGGCTGGCGGCGCTCGCTGATCCTGACCGCGCTCGCCGGCGCGCCCTACGCGCTGGTGCTGGTCGCCGGCGCCGCCTTCGCCCCGGCGCTGCATGCCTCGGTCATCGTGCCGGGCCTCATTCCCGTCATGACGGTAGCCCTTGCCTTCGCGGTGATGGGCGAGCGTCCGGGAACCCGGCGCATGCTGGGGCTGGCGCTCGTGCTCGCAGGCATCGGCGCCTTCGGCTGGCAGGCCTTCGGGCTGCAGGGGCCACAGGAGAGCGCCTGGATCGGAGACCTCTTCTTCGTCGCGAATGCGGTGATGTGGTCGGTGTTCGGCCTGCTGGCGCGGCGCTGGGGCACGGACGCCATCGACGTCACGATCGCGACGTGCCTGCTCTCGCTGCTCGTCCTGCCGATCTTCGCGCTGACCATGCCGATG
>JAESFK010000383.1_pt1 | contig 24902 bp, 23 predicted proteins | sample 9269391 | NCBI WGS metagenome assembly JAESFK01 (sample SAMN14506231, study PRJNA617097) | algae metagenome | isolation source: Drouetiella hepatica UHER 2000/2452 and co-occurring heterotrophs from... | place: Slovakia: Slovak Paradise National Park, Hrabusice, Kosice Region | collected 2000-01-01
GGAGTTCCTGGAAGGCGTTTTCCTGGCGCTCGCGCTCGGGCGTCACGTCCGACACCGCCCAGAGCGTGGCCGGCCTGCCGTCGCGGCGCACGGGCGAGACCTTGATCCGGTACCAGCCGACGGCACCGCGGCCGTTGAGTGCGGGTTCGAGCCGTATTTCCTCGGCGAGCCTGCGGTTCTCGCGCGCCGCGGTGGCGAGGCGATAGATCGCCTCCGAAACCTCGGCGCGGCCGGTGAAGAGGCTGCCGACAGGGCGCAGATCGCTGGCACCCCGGGCTCCCGCCAAAGCGAGATAGGCTTCGTTGGCGTAGACGATGCCGTTCTCGCCCTCGGTCACGACGACGCCTTCATCGGCGCTGTCGACGATCGTCTTGGTCAGGTCGTTGCGGGCGGCCCGGCCCGAGAACTGGATCAGGCCGACGGCAAAGGCAAAGAGGCCGAAGACGCCGATGACCGAGAGCAGCGCCAGCAGTCCGAGGATCAGTGGCTGGGCCCATTCATGCGCGATGAAGCCAAGCGCGATCGCGGCGCCGACGAGCAGCCCCGCGACGAGCAGGATGACGCCGATATGGCCGGGCTTGTCGGAACGATCGATCGCAGTCGTGGTGCCGCCCATTGCGGTGTGGTCCGTCCCGTTGCTGCCGAGCCGCCGCGATGGCGAGCTTGCGCGCGTAGTCTGACGCATGATGTGGTCCGAAAACCGGTTCCCACTTTTCGGCATCATGCTTGAGCGAGTTAGGCGCGCCGACCCTTCAGGCGCAAGACGTATCCGATCACTTCGGCCACCGCCTGGTAGTGTTCGACAGGTATTTCTTCGTCGATGTCGACGGTGGCGTAGAGCGCACGCGCCAGAGGCACGTTCTCGACGATCGGGACGCTGTGCTCGCCGGCGACCTCGCGGATCTTCAGGGCGACGGCATCGACGCCCTTGGCGAGGCAGAGCGGCGCAGCCATGCCGGGCTCGTATTGCAGCGCGACCGCGTAGTGGGTCGGGTTGGTGATGATGACGGTCGCCTTCGGCACGGCCGCCATCATGCGCTTGCGCGACCGCTCCGACCGGATCTGGCGCAGCTTCGCCTTGACCTCGGGATTGCCTTCCGAGTTTTTGTATTCGTCCTTGAGTTCCTGCTTGGTCATCTTCTGGCGCTGGTACCAGGTCCAGCGCTGCCAGCCGAAATCACCGAGCGCGATGACGGCGAAGAGGGCGAGCGCGCTCGCCATCAGCTTGATCGCGAGAACCAGCGTTGCCGGCAGCACCGCCGCGACGTTCATCTGCGCGAAGCCCTCGAGCCGGTCGTGCTCGGCCCACAGCGTCGTCCACAGCACCGCGCCGACCAGCCCGGTCTTGGCGAGGCCCTTGGCAAAGTTGACCCAGGCCTCCTTGCCGAACATCCGCTTGGCGCCGGCCATCGGCGAGATCCGGCTGAATTTCGGCATCAACGGGTCGAAGGTCCAGAGCGGCTTGTGCTGGATCATCGCGCCGACCAGCGCGGCGCAGAGGATGAAGGCGAAGGGCAGGCCGAGCGCCGCGAAGCCGGTCATGACGCCCTGCTGGGCGACGTTGGCGAAGGCCGAACCGTCGGATGGCACCTGGTGGGCGTTCATCAGGAAGGCGCGCAGCGAGAGCGCGGCATCGCGGGCCGACCAGCCGGCGCCGACGAGCAGCGCCATGGTGAAGCCGCAGAGCACGAAAAAGGTGCCGATCTCCTGCGATCTGGGAATGTCGCCTTTCTCGGTCGCCTGTTCCAGCTTTCGCTGTGTCGGCTCCTCTGTCCTGTCCTCGTTGTCGGCATCCTCTGACATGGCGCGTCAGTTCCCCGTGAACTGGCGCAGGAAGCCGCCGAGATCCTGGAGGAAGACGCTCATCATCACGCCGACCACGGCCAGCAGCACGAGCATGCCGCCGAGGATGGACGCGGGCACCGCGAGGAAGAAGACCTGGAGCTGTGGCATCATGCGCGCGAGCACGCCGAGCCCGAGATTGAAGAGCAGGCCGAAGACGATGAAGGGCGCCGAGATCTGCACCGCCAGCGCGAAGCCTTGCGCGGCCGCCCGGATCGCCAGAGCGATGACGTCACCCATGGCGGGAATGCCGCCGGGCGGCAGCACGCGGTAGCTTTCATGGATCGCGACGATGGCGACATGGTGCAGGTCGCTGGTCAGCACGAGCGTGATGCCGAGCATGGTCAAGAGGTTGCCGATCGACGGATTCTGGGTGCCCCCGGTCGGGTCGACGGTCATGGCGAAGCCGAGGCCCATGGTCTGAGCCACCAGCGTGCCGGCCGTCTGCAGGGCGGCCATGACGAAGCGGGCGCAGACGCCGATGACGAGGCCGATCAGGACCTCGCCGATCAGAAGCCCGACCACGCCCGGTGTATCGGGCGGCAGGGCCAGCAGCGGGCGCGCCATCGGAACCATCATCAGCGCGATGAAGAAGGCGAGCGAGAGCCGGGCGCGCGAGAAGATGAAGCGCTCGCCGATGCCCGGCATGAGCATGACGAGCGTCCCGACGCGCGCGAAGACGAGCACGAAGATGGCGCTGATCTCGGGCAGGATCGCGATCTGCATCGTGCCGCCGGCACTCCGCCGCCATTCCGGGCGCCGCAGGACCGGGCCATCGATGATGGCGAGCGTCGGCTGCGGCAGGATCATTCGCCCGTGGCGATTCGGACGGCGACCCGTCCCATATAGCCTGCCAGCGCGTCTCCCATGAACGGCAGAAACAGCATCAGCGCGGCGAAGACCGCCAGAATCTTCGGCACGTAGACCAAGGTCTGTTCCTGGATCTGGGTGAGCGCCTGCACCAGCGAGACGGCGAGGCCGACGATGAGCGCGACCATCATCAGCGGCCCGCCCGCCTTGAGAAACACCATGATACCGTCGCGGGCGACGTCGAGGATGGCTCCGGAAGTCATGATTTCGTCCTGAAAGGCTGGGTCACACCGGCATCCGCATGATTTCTTCATAGGCCGCGATGACGCGGTCGCGCACGGCGACCAGCGTTTCGATCGCGGCCTCGCTCTCGGCGACGGCGGTGACGACGTCGACGACGTCGGCGCGGCCCACGGCGACGGAGGCGGTCTGGGTATCGGCCTTGCGGCCGGCATCGGCCGTGGCCTCGAGCGCCTTTCCGATCAGCGCCGAGAAGTCGGTGTTGCCGGATTGGGCCCCGGTCGTGGAGAGCGGCTTGCGGAGCAGGTTGCCCGCGCCCATTCCCTGGACGGATGCATAGGCGCCTGCAGCGAAGCTGGACGTGGCCATGGCGAGCAGTTCCTTCAGGCGCGCAGGATGTCGATGGTGCGCTGGATCATCCGGCGCGTCGACGAGATCAGGTTGAGGTTGGCCTCATAGCTGCGCTGGGCCTCGCGCATGTCCATCGTCTCGATCAGCGAGTTGACGTTGGGCATGCGGACATTGCCGCTGGCGTCGGCCGTGGGATTGCCGGGTTCGAACTTCGTGCGGAAGGCACTGCTGTCGCGCTGGACGCGACCCATGTCGACGACCTGGGCCTCGAGCTCGCGGTCGAAGCGACGCTGGAAGGTGGGGATCTTGCGGCGATAGGGATCGGCGCCGGCTCGTTCGGGACCCGAATCGGCATTGGCCATGTTCTCGGCGATGACGCGCATGCGGCCGGACTGGCTGCGCAGGCCCGAAGTCGCCACCGCGATGCTCTTGAGAAGATCCATTCTGCCTGTTCCTTCCAGCGAGAGCCGTCAGCCCCCGTCAGCGACCCAAATCCGTCAGCGACCCTTGCCGATCGCGATCTTCATCAGGCCGAGGCCCTTGCTGTAGAGCGAGGCAGCGAGCTGATAGTCCGACTGATTCTGGGCGACCTTCGTCATCTCGTCTTCGAGATTGACCGCGTTGCCGTTGGGGGTGGTCTCGAATCGCTGCCCGCGGGCGCTGTCGAATTCGCCGCGGCGGCCGCTCAGGCCCATATGTCCCGCGCTCGTCTGGGCCAGCCCGACGCTTGCCGCACCGGTGCCGATCGCGGGCGCCTTGACATCCATCGGGCGGAAACCCGGGCTGTCGGCGTTGGCGACGTTCTCGGCCAGCACCTTCTGGCGCGTTTGATGCCAATGCATGCGAGTCTTGAGCGCCAGCATCAGGTTTCCGCCTGTGCCCAGGGCAGTGTTCGCCATGGCCGTGACCCTCCCAGTGCCGGCGTGACGCCGCAGTCCAGTGGGTAAATATTGCCGGCCTCATGGTTAACGACCGGTTAAGATCGGCTGGTTTGAAGGATCCGGTTAACCACACGTTCACCATGTTTCCTGAAAGCGCGGGCGCTATGCTATAGCCAGCGTGTTCAACGTCAGATGGACTAATCGGCTGCCGGGGCCCGGCTCGCCGTCGCATATGAGGCAGACCTTGCAGAGCTTGTTTGGCTTCGATCTCCCGACCGCGCAAAAGTGGGTCATCGCTTTTGGCGTCATCCTGGTGCTGCTTGTGCTGCTCGGCCTGTTCGCGCGGCAGATCAAGGACGGCCGGCTGCGGATCAAAGGGCAGGGCGGGGGGCGCACAAGACAGCCCAGGCTCGGCGTGGTCGACATCCACGATCTCGATCGGCAGCGCCAGCTCGTGCTGATCCGGCGCGACAATGTCGAGCATCTGATCATGATCGGCGGGGCGTCCGACGTCGTCGTCGAGACCAATATCGTGCGCAGCGGCGCGCGCGCCGCCATGCCGCCACAAGCCGAGGCCGGCATGCCCGAGCGTCCGCTGCCGTTCGATACGTTAGTTCCGCAGGAGCCTGTGCGCCCCGAACTCGCTGAGGATCTGCGCCGCGCGCCTCCGCCGGCCCCCGTTGCGCTGGCCCCGTCGGGCGTCGAGCCGCCACTGCCGCCGACCCGGGCGGTCGCCCGCCCGACCCAGACCCTGACGCAGGCGGAAGCCGCGGTTGCAGCTGCGACGGCTGCGGGTGGCATCGCGGCCATCGGCGGCGCCGCGCTGTCGCGGGCCCAGGCGGCACCGGCCATGCCGGCGCCCACAGCTCCGGCGCCGAACTTCACGCGCGACCATGCCCCTGCGCCCGCCGCGAGCGTGGGAGAACTCGACGACATGGCGCGGCAGCTCGACGAAGCGCTGAAACGCCCGTTCTCGGCGGTGCGGCCCTCGAGTGCGCCCGCCAATATTCCAGCCGATCCCGGCGTCGTGGTCTCGTCTGCCGATTCCGTTCCGCCGCAGGTCGAGCCACGGCCGGAGCCTGCTCCTACCGTGATCCTGCCGCCTGCTCCTACCGTTGCGGCCACGCGGGTCGTGCCTCTGGATGTCGAGGCGGAGCTGGAGATGGCTCTCGGCCTCAAGCCCGAGCGGACCACCCCCAAGCCGCCGATCTTTGCCTCGCCCGTCTTTCCGCCATCCACCGCGGCCGTAACGAAGCCGTTCGAGCCCGCGCCACCTGCCGAGCCCAAGCCGGTCGTGGTTCCCGAGCCCGTCGCAGTGGAGCCGTCGGCCGAACCCGAGCCCGAGCCTGAAATCGAGACCGGTCCCGAATCGGCGACGGAGCCCCAGTTGGGCGAGGACGATTCCGACGCTGTTCCCGTCGAGCAGCAGGCGGACGAGCCGGAGGCGAGCGACGCCTCGGATGAGCCCGCACCGGAGGAGCCCAAGCCGACGCCGGCGGCGCCTGCGCCGGAGCCCGAGCCGAAGGCGATCGACCCGTTCTCTGTCGATGCCATCGAGGCGGAGTTCGCGCGCCTGCTTGGTCGCGATCCGAAACCTCGCTCCTGATCGGCGCGATCAACAGGATCGATCAACAGGATTCCTGCCTGCGCGGCCTTCTGACGCCGCCTGGCCGGTTGCCGGTGGGTGAAAGCCGGCCTTAGCCTTGCACGGCCCGATCGTCTGAGTCGGGCGCAATGACGGCCGTGCGCGTGACCATGACCAGCACTCCTGCGAAATGGCGTCGCCGCGCGCGGAGCGTCTGTGTGGTTCCCGCCTGCCTGGCTTTGTGGGCGGCGCTGCTGAGCGTGCCTGCCGGGCCGGTGCTGGCACAGACGCTGTCGCTCGATCTCGGGCAGGGCGGTGGCGTGGCCGAGCGCGCGCTGCAACTGATCGCCGTCATCACGGTGCTTTCGCTGGCGCCGTCGATCCTGATCATGGTGACGTCGTTCACCCGCATCGCGGTGGTGCTGTCGCTGCTGCGCTCGGCGCTGGGCACTCAGACCGCGCCGCCCAATGCCGTGATCATCGGGCTTTCGCTGTTCCTGACCGGCTTCGTGATGGCTCCGACCCTGCGTGAAGCCTATGCCAACGCGATCGCGCCGCTGGTCGCCGGGCAGATTCAGCCGGCGGAGGCCTATAATCGCGGCGTCGTGCCCTTCAAGACCTTCATGCTGCGGCATGTCCGGGAGAAGGATCTTGCGCTCTTCATGGAGATGTCGCGGGAGCCGGTGCCGGCGACGCCGCAGGAGGTGCAGATCCATGTGCTGGTGCCGGCCTTCATGATCTCGGAGCTGCGCCGTGCCTTCGAGATCGGCTTCCTGCTGTTCGTGCCCTTCCTGATCATCGACCTCGTCGTGGCGTCGATCCTGATGTCGGTCGGCATGATGATGCTGCCGCCGGTGACGGTCGCGTTGCCGTTCAAGCTGATCTTCTTCGTGCTGGTCGACGGCTGGGGGCTCGTCGCCGGATCGCTGGTGAAGAGTTACGGCGTCTAGACCGGCGCACCGAGGCTGCCGGCCTCGTTGCGTCAGCTTCGTCCGGCAGAGGACGCTGCAGGTGCTTCGGGCGCCGCGCCCGTTGCCGCGGGGGTAGGGGCCGGTGTTTGCGGCATTGCCTCCGCTGCCGGCGGCATGGTCGGGCTGTCCGGCGTCTTCTGACGCATCGCGGCGGAATAGGCGGGGTAGCGCTCGCGATAGGCCTGCATGAAGTCGGACAGGGTGTCGGCGCCCGCTGCCGCGGCGGCGCGGGCCATTTCGCGGATGTCGGCTGCCTTCGAGCGATTGGCGCCCGTGACGAAGGCGAAGGTGCGTGCGTCGCTGCTCTGCGCCATCTTGGTCGCGAACTTGCTGCGCAGCCGGTCCAGCGCCAGCCCCTCATTGGCCATGACATAGGAGATCGCGGCCCGCATCACGTCCGAGCGCGCGCCATCGCTGAGCGGCACCTGGCCGCGCCACGCCTCGTCGAGGATGCGCTCATGCGACTCGCCGGCCTCGCGCCAGCGCCGCCCGGTCCAGAAGATGTCGGCACGCAGGCGATCGACCTCGGGGCCGCGCTCGGCCTCGATCAGCTCCAGCGCCTGGTCGGTGCGCGACAGGTCGGACAGCGCCTTGACTTCGAGCAGGAGGCGAGCGCGCTTGACGTCGGATGGCAGTTCGACCAGCCGCGTCGAATTCAGGGCGCGAAGCGCCTCGGCGGACTTGCCGTTCATCAGTTCGACCATGGCGAGCCGTGCCGCGACGGTGGAACGGGCTGCGCCGGTCAGGCGCCGTTCGATCTGATAGCGCAGGATGTCGCTGGCCTGGTCGAGCAGGTCGAGGCCGATCAGGCGATCGGCCAGGAGACGGGTGATCTCGTCGCCGCGCCGGCCGATCGGCAGGAACTCCTTGAAGTCGTAGAACAGCGCCAGTGCGTCGATCCGCGGCAATTGATCGAGCCCGCGGCCGCCGAACAGATCGGCGAAGCGCTGCGCGGTCTCGTCCTGCAGACGCCGTGTCAGGGCATGTTCGGGGAAGGTCTCGGTGGCGCGCCGCGCGATCTGGAAGGCGTCCCGCCAGCGTTGCTGGTCGGTATAGAGGCGTCCCAGCTCACCCAGGGCCTCGATCTCGAGATCGCCGCCGCGCCAGATGATCGAGACCGTTTCGAGCCGTGCCAGGGCCTCGTCCGGTGAAATGTCGGAACGCTTCTCGGTCTGTACGAGCCTGATGGCCCGCAGCTGGGCCTCGGCGGCCACCGGCCGGCTGAGCGCCTCGAAGAGTGGCCGATAGCCGACGAGGGCATTGTCCGGCCGGCCGCTGACATCGTCGAGCATCGCCCGGAGCAAGGCGAGGTGTTCCTGATCGACCGAGCCGCCCGGCAAGCCGGCGAGAGCCTCGATCTCGCGCTCGGCGATCGTCATGTCGCGCATGACCAGCGCCGCCCGGGCCTTGGCGAGGCGCAAGTCCGCCTGCAGTTCGGGCGGATAGCGATCGAGGACGGCCTCGGCGCGACGGAAGCCGAGCAGAGCCTGGGCATTGCGGCCGCGCCGCTGATCGACGAGGGCGCGCCACAGACCGGTTTCGGCATCGTCCTTGATCGGGGCGGCGTCGAAGGCCGCGGCGGCCTCCTGATGCCGGTGCATCCCTGCTGCGATCAGGCCTTTCAGGAAGAGGGCCTCGCGGTTGGAACGCATGGCCGGGTCGTCGGCCATCAGGCTTTGCAAGGGGCCCTTGGCTTCGGTCAGCAGCCCATTGGCGGCGTAGAAGCGGGCCAAAGCGAGGCGGGTGTCCGATTTGCGGGCGCGGGACGCGCCGATGATCTCGCGCTGGAGCGCGCGCTCGTGCTCGCGCACGGCTGGAACGATCAGCTTGCTCCACTGCTCCGGGTCGAGCAGGGCCGCTTGTGGCTTGGCCGTCTCCGCGTCCGGGTCCTTCTCCTGCGCGGGGACGTCTAGCGTCACCGTCAATCCGCCCGCGCGGCCGATGCGGGCCTGTTCGGTTCCGGCGCGCACGACGACATCGTCGGATCGCGGGCTCACTGCCAGCCCATGCGTGGTCTGCAGCAGGTTGAACTCGACGAACTGGTATGGCTTGGGTGTGACCCGTGTCGGACCCGTCGCCGTGGCGACCGCGACGGGCAGGCCCGACGGGCCGGCTTCCAGCCAATGGACGCCGGTCATGCCACGCAGCGGCACGGCGACGATCGTCTGCCCCTGCTCGTCCATGGAGCGGGCCGGCAGCAGCGGCTCGGCAGGCTTTCCGCCCTGTTCGCCGAAGCTGAGCGACCACGTCGTGCCGTCGTCGAACAGGCGCGTCAGGGGCTGGCCGGTGAGGCGCAGCCGCACCAGGGCGATCTTGCCCTCGCGGGTCACGCTCGCATCCTCGATCAATTGCGGCAGGACGCCCTTGAGTTCAGCCGGATCGATCGTGTCGCGGGTGTCGAAGACGAGTGTCGCGATACCGGCCTCGACGAAACCGGCGGCGCCGGTGATCCGCGGAAAGCGGAAGTCGAGCCGCGTCCCGACGACGGCGACCTTCACCGCCTGCGGCGTCGGATCGACCACGGGCGGGGCTATCGCGGCGGGAGCTGGTGCGGCCGGCGGCTGCAAGGCCGGCGGGCTGGAGCCAGCAGGGGCCGGTGCCGGCTGTGGGCCTGGCGACGGTGTCGCCGCCGCTGCCGTGAGGGCGCCGACGGGATCGACCAGCGCTGCCGCGGAAAGCTTGGCCGGCTTCAGCAGATCGACGACGAGCCCGTCCTCGTCGCGGAAGCTGCGGATCTGCCAGTCCTTGGGCAGCGAAAGGGCCAGCGTCGTGCCGGTCTTGCCCGCATCGTGCGAAACCAGAGCCACGCCGCCCGGGAGCGCGGTCCTGATCGCTGCCGGATCGACCGTCAGCGGCTGGTTGAAGGACAGCGTGAGCGCGCCGTCTGCGAGTTCGGGCGTCAGGGTCGTCTCCGGCGGCGCGTCAAAGACCAGCCGTTCCAGCGTCGGCAAGGTGGCGCTGCGCAGGCCGAGCGGCTTGCGTTGCTCCTGCGCGAGGCGCGCAGCCTCGCGGGCGCGGGCCTCGGCGACGCGCAGGCGCTCCGACATCTCGGCGATGACCTCGGGCGGCGGGCCGGGCAGGAGGCCGGTCCAGTTCTCGGGCAGAAGGTCGATGAAGGCCCGTTCGCCGGCCTCGATCAGGTTGGCGCGATAGGGCCTGGCAAGAGCCAGCCGCATGCCGCGCCCGTCGGGGTCGATGCGAGCGATCGAGACATAGGCCGGCAATTCGCGGGCGATCTTGGCGACGTCGACCTTCACGCTGCTGCCGAAAGCGACGACGAGGACGCCGTTGGAGACACGGATGCGCGTCGGGGTCGGCTCGTCGAAGGTCAGCGACAGGCGCCCGAAGCCCGGGGGCATGACGTCGCCGCGCAAGGTCGCGCTGGCGGCGAGCGCCGGCGCGCCGAGGCCGGCGGCGGCTGCAAGGGCCGACAGCCCGATGCCGAAGGCGAGGGAACGCGGGAGACGCAAAGCCGGACACTCACGCAACACGACACTGCCGGGGCAGACAGACAAACCTGCCCCGATCGTCGCGACGCTAGCGCGTCAAGGATAATGGGGGGTTAAGGCCCGGCGTGCGGATCAGCGCCGCGGCGCGGGTGCGATCGCCGGAAGCTCGGTGCCGGGCAGGGAGGCGGAATCGATTGCGACACGCTCGACGCCCGGGCTGCGCGCCATGGTCGCCAGCGCGACCGTGAGCTTCTCGGCCCGCTCGGGCGCCATTGCTGCGAGGACCTCGGACATCTTGCGCGGGTTCATCTGCTGGACGACAGGCACCAGGATGTCGAGGCCGAGCCGGTCGAAGACTCGAGCGGCATCCTTGGGCTTCATCGCCTCGTACATGATGACGAGGTTCTTGATCGCCTTGGTCTCGTCGCCCGACTGCTTGCCGGCGGGGCCGCCAGCCTTGGTCTCGAGGTCCTTCAGGTCGCCGACGCGGCTGTCGAGCTTCTTCTCGGCGGTGTCGAGCAAGCGCTCGCGCATTTCCAGTTCGCGCATGCGCGTGTCGATCGCCTCGCGCCTCTCGCCGAGGCGTTCGAGCAGGGCGCGCTCGGCCGGCGAGGTCGAAGGGGCCACACCGTTCATGACGCCGGCCTTGTTCAGCGGATTGGCGGCGCGTGCCGCTTCTGCCTTGGCCTCGGCGTCCGCCTTCTCCTGTTCCTTCTTGGGGTCGGGCTTGTCGACCGAGCCCGTGGTCTCGGGATCGCGGAACTGGATGTCGGGCGAATGCGCATGCGCGATCACCTTGGCCAGTCCCCAAACCTCTTTCGCCGGCTTCGACGCTGAGGCGAAGACAGGGTCGCTGGCCGGCACCTTGCCGGGATGAGGCTCCGCCGTCCAGGCAAGCATCTTCAGCGCCAGGAGACTCATGGCGCCGAGGATGACGGCCGGAAGCAGGCGGGGCCGTTCGATCACGCAGCCTGACCTTCAAGACGGCGGGCAGCGCGGGCGCGGATCGCGGCGGCGGATTGCGCAGCGTTGACCATGCGCGAAATCGGCGTCGGCTCGGACGCGGCGTTCTGGGCTTCGGCCTTGTCGCCTGCCGATTTCGGCGCGACCAGCGTCGCGGCGCTGACGATCTGGCCGATGCGCTCCATGACGACCTGCCCGGCCTCGATCTGCGCGGCAAGATCGGCGGCGTAGCGCTCGGCGGTCTGCAGGCGCTCGGCGAGGGTGCGGTCGCAGTCGCCGAGCGTCAGCTTGAGGCCGGCGATCGCGCGTTCGGCGGTATCGGTCGCTGCCACCAGCGCGCCGACGGTCTGGCGCATGCCGGCTTCATCCATCTTCAGGCGCTCGATCCGCTTGGTCAGGACGAAGCAGGTGATGATGGTGGCGACGAGCAGGCTGGCAACCAGCACATCGGCGATGAGAGTGATCGTCATGCGGGCGCCTTGTCGTCAGGAGGGTTGGCCGAGTTGGTTGCTGTCGAAGGCGGCGATCGTCGTCTTGGAGCGCCGCAACGGGCTGACGATCTGGACCGCGATCTTGTCGTCGACCCGGCCGATGCGGCCGTCGCTGACGATGAAGTCGCCGCAGCGCAGGGAGACGGTGGCGTCGGGACGTGCGTCGAACATCAGCGTGTCGCCGATCTCGAGGTTCATCATCCGCTTCAGCGGCATCTGCGTCTCGTGGAGGACGCAGGTGACGGGGACTTCCGTCTGCCAGACCTCGGTCGCGAGATGGTTCTCCCAGATCGGATCGCGGCCGAGCTTCTCACCCATGAAGCTTTCGAGCAGCAGATCACGGATCGGCTCGATCGTGGCGTAGGGGAGAAGGATGTGCAGCGAGCCGCCGCGCCCTTCCATGTCGAATTTGAGCTCGACGCGGATGGCTGCGTTGGCCGGGCGGGAGATCGACACGAATCGTGGGTTGGACTCGATGCGGTCGATCGTGAAGGTGACGGGCGAGAGGGGTTTGAAGGCCGCCTCGGCGTCGCCCAGGATCAGCGTGATGACGCGGCGGATCAGCCGGATCTCGATCGAGGTGAAGGGGCGACCGTCGACACGCGGCGCGGGCTGGCCGCGCTTGCCGCCGAACATCGTGTCGAGCACCGAATAGGTCAGCGCCGACTCGATCGTGATCAGCCCGAAATTGTCCCACTCCTCAGCCTTGAAGACCGAGAGCATCGCGGGCTGCGAGATCGAGTTCATGTAGTCGCCGAAGCGCACCGAGCGGATGCTTTCGAGCGTGACCTCGACGTTGTCGGTGAAGAAGTTGCGCAGGCTCGTGGACAGCAGGCGGACCAGGCGCTCGAAAATGATTTCGAGCATCGGCAGGCGTTCGTAGGAGACGGAGCCCGAATCGACGATCGCCTGGATGCCGTTGCGGCCCTCCTTCTCGTCGCCGAGGGAGAAACCGAGCATCGTGTCGATTTCGTCCTGGCTCATCAGGCGGTCGGTACCGCCTTCCGGTTCGCCTTCCTCCTCGACGAGGTCGGGCATGGTGGCCCATTCGGCCGCCATGCTCTCCGGGCTCAGGGGCGCGTCCTTGGGGGGCGTGCCGGCATTGTCGCGATCGCTCGTGCTCATGGGCCTGTCGTCGCTTCCAGCTTCCTAAGCAGTTCCGGCCGGCTCACTGAACCAGCAGTTCCTTGAACAGCACGGCGTCGATCTTGGCCGGGAAGACCGTGACGTTGACGCGGCGCAGCAGTTCCTCCTTCAGCCGGTACATGCCGGCGGAACCCTCGAGGTCGGAGGGGCGCAGTTCGCGCATGAAGACCTGGAAGGCGTCCTCGACGCGCGGCAGCAGCGGCTTGATCTCGTCGGAGATCTTCGCGTCGGCGGTTTCGAGAACGACCTTGATCTTGATGATCGGCTGGCGGTCCTGCTGGGAGCCGCCGGTGATGCCGATCATCATGTCCTTCATCTCGATGAAGCTGACAGGCTTCTTGGCATTCTTGGCGGCCTCGGCTGCGGCGATCTGCTCAGGCGAGGGCTTCTTCAGGAAGAACCAGCCGCCACCAGCCGCTGCGAGCAGAACGACGCCGCCGACAATCATGATCAGCTTCTTCTTGCCGCCCTGCGGCGCTTTCTCGGCGGAGGCGCCTTCCTCTTCGGTCTTGGGCTTCTTTGCCATCGCCTGCACGCCTCGAATTCCGGGCGGCCAGCGCGCCTGCGCCGTCCGTTGGAACACCCTGAACAATCACGGTTAACGCGTCGTTAAGGAGGGCAATTTTTGCCGGGCCGATCTTGCCTGCCGGGCCTGAGCTGCAGGGTCGGCGGGAATGTCAGAGATCGCTGTTTCTAATACATATCAATGCTTTGGCGACATTAACCATGCTGGCACAGTGCTTGCGAATGGTTGTCCGTGGCTGCTGCGCTGGGGAGCGTCGAAGCGGTCGCGGAACAGAATCGGGAGACCTGCCGTGGAGAACGCTCTTCTCGTCGGCCTGTCGCGTCAGATGGCTCTGGCGCGCGAGCTGGATGTCATCGCCAACAACATGGCGAATGTCGGGACCAACGGCTTCAAGACGCGCTCGGCGCATTTCAACGAATTCATCATGCCGAGCGCCAGCGCCGACAGCTTCAAGCCGAGCGATCGGCCGCTTTCCTATGTCATCGACAAGGGCACCCCGATCGACCTGTCGCAGGGCGCGGTCGAACGCACTGGCAATCCGCTCGATGTCGCGCTGCGGGGCGACAACTATCTCGTCGTGCAGACCCCCAACGGTGATCGCTACACCCGCGCCGGCTCGCTCGACATCAATGCCCGCGGCCAGCTCGTGACGCAGTCGGGCCAGCCGGTCATGGGCGATGGCGGGCCGATCACCTTCGGTTCGGCCGAAAGCAACGCCAGGATCGCCGCCGACGGCACCGTCTCCACCGACCAGGGTCAGCGCGGCAAGCTGCGGATGGTGCGCTTCGCCAATCCGCAGGCGCTGACCAGCGAGGGCACCAACCTGTTCGCCTCGACGGCGGCGCCGCTGCCGGCGGGGCCCGAGGCCCGCCTCGAGCCGGGCGCGATCGAGGGCTCGAACGTCAAGGCGGTGATCGAGATGACCCGCCTGATGGAGGTCCAGCGCTCCTATCAGAGCACGGCCAACATGATGTCGAAAACCGACGAGCTGCGCAGCAAGGCGATCGCTCGCCTCGCCGACCAGCAAGCCTGAACGGCTAAGAGGAGCAAAGCCCATGCGCGCCCTTCAGACCGCCGCAACCGGCATGATGGCCCAGGAACTCAACGTCCAGGTCATCTCCAACAACATCGCCAACGTGCGCACCACCGGCTACAAGCGCCAGCGCGTGCATTTCCAGGACCTTCTCTACGAGAACTTCCGCCGCGCCGGCTCCGCCACCTCCGACCAGAACACGCAGGTGCCCGCCGGCACCTTCGTCGGCGCGGGCGTGAAGACGGTTTCGACCGGCCGCGTCATGACCCAGGGCAACATGACGCCGACCGAGAAGCAGTACGACGTCGCGATCCGCGGCGAGGGCTTCTTCCGCGTCCGCATGCCCGATGGCCGCACCACCTATTCGCGCGACGGCTCGTTCGATCTCGACTCGCAGGGTCAGCTCGTCACCCGCGACGGCTATCAGGTCGAGCCCGGCATCACGATTCCGAACAATGCGACCAGCGTGAGCATCAATTCGCAGGGCACGGTCGAGGTCATGCTGCCGGGCCAGACGGCGCCGCAGCAGCTCGGCCAGATCCAGCTCGTCCGCTTCGTCAACAAGGTCGGCCTCGAATCGATCGGCGACAACCTGTTCATCGAGACGGCGGCGTCGGGCCAGCCGATCGACGGCTTCGGCGGCGGCGAAGGCTTCGGCACGCTGCAGCAGAACTATCTCGAGGAAGGCAACGTCCAAGCGGTTACGGAGCTTTCCTCCCTGATCGCGGCGCAGCGCGCCTACGAAATGAACTCCAAGGTCATCACCGCCGCCGACCAGATGATGTCGGCGACGACCTCGATGTTCCGCGGCTAGGCCGAAGGCAGCGCATCATGATCCGTTCCTCGCTCTCCCTGGCCGTTCTCCTCCTGCTGGCACCCTCAGCGCTGTGCGCCCAGCCTCGCGCCGCGGCCCAGCCCACTGTCGCGGTCGCGGCCCTGTCGGCCGGTCAGGTCGCCGCGCCGCAGCTTCCCCACAGGTTGCAACTGCGCACCGAACTCACGCTGGCACGCGACCTCGTCAGCTTCGGCGACCTGATCGCGGGCCTCGGCGCCGAGGCCGCCGCGACACCGGCTTTCAGGGCGCCGGCGCTGGGCGAAACCGGCACGATCCAGGTCGCCCGCATCGTCGAGGCCGCCCAGGCGGCCGGCATCATCCGCACGGCGGGCGAACTCGAGAGCCACGGCTCGGCCCAGGTCGTGGTGATGCGTGCGGCGCGGCGCATCACGGCCTCGGACATCGAGGCGGCGGTGAAGACCGGGCTACAGGAGCGCTATGGCGTCGATGCGCGTGCGTTCGCGCTGACCATCGACGGCGGTGCGCCTGCGATCGCGGTCGAACCCGAACTGACCGGCGACGTCACTGTCACCGATCTGAGCTATGACGCCCGCGCCCGCCGGCTCCAGGCCCGCGTCTCGGTGCCGGGCAGCATGGCGATGCGGCTGAAGCCGATCCGCATCGGCGGCCAGCTCGTCGAGACGGTCGAAGTCGTGGTTCCCAGGCGGGCGATCGCCCGCGGCGAGACGCTCAGCAAGGCGGACGTCGTCGTCGAACGCCGACCGCGCGACGGCCAGGTCGCTGATCTCGTCAGTGACCCGCGCACAGCCATCGACAAGGTCGCGCGGCGGGTGCTGATGGCCGGCCTGCCGCTGCGTGCGGGTGACGTCCAGCGCGAGGAGATCGTCGCCAAGGGCGATCTCGTCACCATCATCTACGAATCGCGGGGCCTGACGATCACCCTGCGCGGCCGGGCCGGCGAGGCCGGCGCGATGGGCGATGTCGTCTCCGTCACCAACCCCCAGTCCAAGCGCGTGCTGCAGGGCACGGTCAGTGGCCCCGGCCGGATTTCCGTCCAGGCCTCGTCGGCCGGCCGCGTCGCCAGCGCGCAATAAGTCTCGTCACGGAAAGCACACCATGACCCAGAACACCTGTTCCAAGCTCTCCGCCTCCAGGCTCTCCGTCGCGCTCAGGTTGTCCGGCGTGCTTATGCTGGGCGTCTCTCTCGGTGCCTGCGGCGCCGCCGACCGGCTGGCCAATGTCGGCCAGGCGCCGGTGCTCTCGCCGATCGAGGACCCGACGGCGACCAAGGGCTACAAGCCCGTGCAGATGCCGATGCCGGCGATGGAGCATGCCTCCTTCGCGCCAAATTCGCTCTGGCGCACCGGCTCGCGCGCCTTCTTCAAGGACCAGCGCGCCCGGCTCGTCGGCGACCTCGTCACCGTCAAGGTCAAGGTCACCGACAAGGCGCAGCTCAACAACACGACCAAGCGCAGCCGCAAGAACGGCGAGGATGTCGGCGCCGACAACGCCTTCGGCTTCGAGAACAAGCTCGACAAGTTCCTGCCCGACGGTTCCAGCGCCGGCTCGCTGCTGAAGCTCGATTCGGCTGCCTCCAGCGAGGGTGCCGGCTCGGTGAACCGCTCGGAGACGCTCGCGACCAATGTCGCGGCCGTGGTCACGCAGACCCTGCCCAACGGCAACCTCGTGATTGAGGGCAAGCAGGAGATCCGGGTGAACTTCGAGGTGCGCGAACTGATCGTGGCGGGCGTGATCCGGCCCGAGGACATCGAATCGGACAACACCATCGAATCGACCAAGATCGCCCAGGCCCGCATCGCCTATGGCGGACGCGGCCAGATCACGGACGTCCAGCAGCCGCGCTATGGCCAGCAGGTGATGGATATCCTGCTGCCGTTCTAAGGAGCCTCGCTCCTTCTCAAATCCCGGCCGGCGCGGAACGCTCCCCGCTCATCCCCGCGCCTGCCGGCAGGCGGTCTCTCCCGAGCCGCCGAACCTCCCGGCCGCCCGCCACGCTCCCCAAGCTCAAAAAAGCTGGCGGCCCAAAGCCCCGCGTTCTCCCGACGCGGGGCTTTTTTGCGTCGGACGGCGGGGCGCAGGACCCGCGGCGATCAAGAGGGCGGCTAAGGCGAATGAATGCCTGCGCGTGCAGTCGGGCGAGGGGGCGTCACGACGCGTGCCCGCTGCGCCGGCTAGAGGCAAAACCGTCAATCATTCGTTAACTTTAAGTCATCCGCGGAGCCTAGCGAACGCTTGGTCGATCCGAGCTTGGAGCCGGGTCGGTCGATCAAGTCAGTTTCGTTCGCTCTCGTTGCCGCTGCATCGCGGCCGATGTCTGGAGAATCTATTATGTCGGATATTACGATCTACGGGCATCGCGGCACCAATCCGTATCCCGATCACTCGCGCGAAGCCCATGTCTGGGCAGCCAACTGGGGCGCGGATTTCATCGAGCCGGACCTTTGGCTCACCAAGGATGGCGTGCTCGTCGTCAGCCACGACAACCACAACTATTCCAACCTGACCTATCAAGAGGCGAAGGCTCTCGAACCCGCGCTGCAGACCTTCGGCGAGGTCATCGAGATCGTGAAGGCGATGTCGATCGAGACCGGTCGCCAGCTCGGCATCATCCCCGAGACCAAGAGCACCGATTACGCGACCAGCGAAGCCGTCGTCCGCGAGCTGATCGCGCACGACTTCACCGATCCGAACCGGGTCGTGATCCAGAGCTTCTCGTCGGCGAACCTGCAGATGCTGCACGACACCATCATGCCGCAATACGGCGTCGACCTGCCGCTCGCCTTCCTCACAGGCGGCATGACGAACCTGGAGCAGATCGCGACCTACGCCGACATCATCGCGCCCCACCAGAGCCTCGTCACGGCGGCCGGCGTCGCCGCCGCGCACGCTGCGGGGCTCCAGGTGGTCACCTGGACGATCCTCGGCACCCAGGCGCAGGTCCAGCGGCTCGTCGACATGGGCGTCGACGGCGTCTTCGTCGACGAGACCAACACCGCCCGCATTGGCCTGTCGAACATCAATGGCGTCAAAGTCGTCTACGGTACCGTAGCGGACGACGAAGTCTCCGGAACGACCGGCAACGACCTGATCTACGCCATGTCGGGCGACGACACCGTCAGCGCGGGTGAAGGTGACGACGAGGCGTATGGTGACGGCGGCGACGACGTGGTCGATGGTGGGGCCGGTAACGACACGCTCTATGGCGGCGCCGGCGATGACCAGCTGGTCGGCGGCGAGGGCGACGACGTTCTGGTCGGCGGTGCCGGTGATGACGAACTCGACGGCGGCGAAGGCATCGATACCGTCTCCTATCTGGCCGGACTGAGCGACACGACCGGAGTCACCGTCGACCTCTCGACCGGCAGCGCCTATGGCGACGAAGCCGGTGACGATACGCTTGTCGGCATCGAGAACGTCATCGGCGGCAACGGCGACGACACGCTGACCGGCGACGCCGGCGCCAACATTCTCTATGGCAGCGGCGGCAACGACACGATCAATGGCGGCGCCGGCGACGATGTCCTTTCCGGTGGTGCGGGCGACGACATCATCAACGGCGGCGAGGGCTTCGATACGCTCGACCTCTCGGACGCGACCGGCGCGATCAGCGTCGACTTTGCGGCCGGCAAGGCCTCGGGCGCCGGCATCGGCACCGACACCTTCGTCAACATCGAGAAGCTCCTCTTCGGCGCCGGCAACGACGTCGTCTCGGGCGGCAATGGCGACGAAGCGCTCGACGGTGGCGCTGGCAACGACACGCTCAAGGGCGGCGCCGGCGACGACAGCCTCTGGGGCGGTGCGGGCGCCGACACGCTCGACAGCGGTTCGGGGCATGACGAGGTCTTCGGCGGCATCGGCAACGACGCGATCAAGGCCGGCTCCGGCAACGATCTGATCGAAGCCGGCGACGGTGACGACGCGGTTGATGCCGGTTCTGGCGACGATGTCGTGCGCGGCGGCGCCGGCAACGACAGCCTTGATGGCGGCTCAGGCGCGGACCGCATCGAAGGCGGCGCCGGAGACGACATGCTCACCGGCGGCTCGGGGCAGGACGTCTTCGTCTTCGCCCCCGACTTCGGTAAGGACACGGTCACCGACTTCCGCACCAGCGGCTCGAGCGCCGACGTGCTGGAATTCGACGCTGACATCTTCGCCGATTTCGGTGCGGTGCTCGCGGCGGCTCAGCAAATCGGCAGCGACACGGTCCTCACCGTCGATGCCGACACGACGCTGACGCTGAAGGGCATCCAGCTCGCCGGCCTCGCCCAGGACGATTTCCGCTTCGTCTGAGCTGTGCCGGACAGCGTCCGCAAAACAGGACGAGGCGCCCGCAACGGCGCCTCGTCAAAGTCGCCGGCCCCGCTAGGGATCGGTGTTGCCGCAGCAGGCGCGGGCGCGGCCTACTGCGATCTTGGCCGCGGTCGCGGCGCGGAACGTTCAGACAACAAGCCCGAACTCGATATTTGCCGCCCCATCGCAAAATCGTGCGTCAGGCCTCCGGAAGCGGACGCTGCCGGAGGCGCAAAGGGCCAGCTCTGGGCGTCGCGGCTTGGTGATTCGAATGACCGCTACAGGTCGCTCAGACCACGCCACGACGCTCCTCGCTCCATGCAAAAGGCCCCGCACCATGGATGCGGGGCCTTTGAATCCGAGTAACCAGCCGCTGCGCCGTCAATCGTCGCGGAAGACCCGCTCGTTGCGCTCGTGGCGCTCCTGGGCTTCCAGCGAGAGCGTCGCGATCGGGCGGGCTTCGAGGCGCTTCAGCGAGATCGGCTCGCCGGTCTCCTCGCAATAGCCGTAGGTGTTCTCGTCGATCCGGGCGATCGCCGATTCGATCTTGGCGATCAGCTTGCGCTGGCGGTCGCGGGCGCGCAGCTCGATCGCGCGATCGGTCTCCGAGGAGGCCCGGTCGGCGATGTCGGGATGGTTCTCGCTTTCGCTCTGCAGCGTGACGAGCGTGTCCCGGGCTTCCTTCAGAATTTCGTCCTTCCAGGCCAGCAGCTTGCCGCGAAAGTACTCCCGCTGCCGGTCGTTCATGAACGGCTCATCGTCGGTGGGCTTGTAGTCCGCGTCGAGGGTGATCTGCTTCGACATAGGCGCACTCTCTGATTGGTCGTTCCCCAGCGCCCACCGACTTTGCCGTGGGAGGGCCGCCGATTTGGCGCCCTTATAGCGAGGGACATGCCCGGGAACAATCGGGTTGGACGCGATGTCCAACGCGATCGGATAACGGGCCTTTTTGCCCGTCGGCCCCCGGGAAAATGACCTCCGGCGCATGACTGCCAGCACCGCGGCGATGTCCGCGTCGACCACCCTGGCGATCGGCTGCCGATAATGACCGTGGTCGACGAGCTGATTCGGGTCGTTACGCGTCGAGGTCGAACGCGCGCGCGAGCATCTCGTAGTTGCGCAGGCGCAGGGCAGGATCCTCGAGGAAGTCCTGGATCATGAATTCCTGTGCGCCGGTGATTTCGGCCATGCGCTGGAGCCTGGCCTTCACGCCATCCGGCGTGCCGACGAGATAGGCCGGCCAGTCCTCGTCCCCGGCCGCGACCATGCCGCCCATTGTCGCGACGGCCTCATCGAGCGTCGGCAGATTTTCGACCATGATCCGCTCCGGGCTGCGCCGCAGCTTGAACGCCGCCCGGACCGGCATGGCGAGGCGTTCGGCCTCGGCCTGCGTCTCGCCGATGATGACGCGCACGGCGATGAAGGCCTGTGGCTGGGCGATGCCCGCGGCATAAGCCGAGGGGCGAAAGGCCGCGCGATAGGCCGCCATGGAGTGCGGTGCCTGCTCCGGTTTGTGGAAGGCGCTGCAGGCGAGGCCGAGGCCGAGCGCGGCGGCGCGCCGCGCGCTCTCCTCGCTGACGGCGAGAATCCAGGGCAGGGGGCCGGGCGGCTCGTCGCGCATGATGCCGATGCCGTGGAACGGCGAGGTCACCGGCAGGTCGTTGCCGAGCCAGCCGATCAGCTCCTCGACGCGTTCAGCCTGATCGTCGGGGATTGCGGCGTCGCGGAGCCGTTGCAGGGCCTTGTCGGCGAGGGGGCCCGCCGTCGCGCGCCCGATACCGACATCGATGCGGCCGGGATAAAGCGCGCTCAGCGTCCGCATCGCCTCGGCCACCTTGTAGGGGCTGTAGTGGTTGAGCAGCACGCCGCCGACACCAATGCGGATGCGTGCGGTGGCGCCGGCCAGCGCCGCGACGAAAACCTCCGGGGCCGGGTTGGCCTCGAAGGCGACGTCGTGATGCTCGACGATCCAGTAGCGGGTGAAGCCGAGGCGTTCGACCTGCTGCGCCATGGCAATGGCGGTGCGTAGCGCTCCGCCCGAGGTCGAGCCCGTCGGTACGACGAGCGGATCGAGGATCGAGAGTTTCATGGGGCCGGCCGGGTTGGCGAAGAGGGGCGCCGGCCGCGGGGCTGGCGCCGGTGAAGTCACTTGAGGCTGAAGGCCGAGGGCGCGATCAGCTTCGCCTTGATGTCCATCGCCTTGGCCTTTTGCAGCATCGCCGCCTCGACCATGAAGTCCTGATCGGCGGTGAGGTTGGCGACATCGGCCTCGGTCATGACGGGATTGAAGTCATAGAGCGGCAGCTGGGCCCGCGCGTCCTCGATCGAGATCTTCTGCTCCTTCGCCGCGATCGCGAGCGCCTCTTCCGGGTTCTTCGCCATGAAGTCGAGCGCCTTGCGGTGGGCGGCGAAATAGGCGGCGACGAGGTCGGGATGCTCGTCCAGGAAGGCGGTGCGGGCCCCGATCACGGTCGTGGGCTTGATCAGGCCGTCGCCGCTGGCGAGCGCCCGCCCGCCGGCCTTCTCGACCACGGTGACGTTGGCGCCGGCGAGCGTCGCGACATCAACCTGGCCGGCGAGGAGCGCGGCGCGCGCCGCCGGCAGATCCATGTTGATGTACTCGACATCGGCCAGCGTCAGCTTCTGCGAGGCGAGCGCGGCGACGAGGAGCTGGTTCAGCACGGTGCCCTTCGGCCCGGCGACCTTCTTGCCCTTGAGATCGGCGAGCTTGGCGGGGCCGTCGGCGCGCGTCATCAGGAAGTAGGCCTTCGGCGAGCGGGCATAGGCGGCGACGACCTTGAGCGGCACGCCATTGGCGGCAGCGAGGATCGCCGAGGTGCCGCCCAGCACGCTGGCGATGTCGATCTCGCCGGCCGCGATCGCCTGGGTCTGCTGTGCGCCCGAGGTGATCTCGGGGCTTTCGACCTTGATGCCGAAGGGCGCGAAGGCCTCGTTCAGGAAGCCCTTCTCGCGCATCACGATGGAGGGAACGTTGAAGGGCGCGGTGACATAGGTGATGCGCACGGTCTTGGGCTTGTCGGCTGCCGCAGCGGGGCCGATCAGCAGGGCGGCTGCGAGGCCAATGGAGGCGAAGAGTTTCATGAAGGGCTCCTGTGACGTGTCAGGCCAGTTCGGCCGGGGCGGATGACGGGGCGTCCATCAGCCTGGCGAGGATGCGCCGGCGATGGAGGTTGGTTTCGGCAGAGGTCGGATCGCGTGGATGAGGCAGGCTGAGAGTCTCGCGGCCGACGACGCGTCCGGCCTGCATTTCCAGCACGCGCTCGCCGAGCAGGACGGCCTCCTCGACGTCATGCGTCACGAAGACGATGGTCGGGCTGCGGCGCTGCCAGATCGCGACGAGTTCGTTCTGCATGGCACGGCGCGTGAAGGCGTCGAGGGCGGCGAAGGGCTCGTCGAGCAACAGGAGCTGAGGTTCCAGCACGAGAGCCCGCGCGATGGCGACGCGCTGTGCCATGCCGCCCGAGAGCTGGCCGGGAATGGCGCGAGCAAAGGCACCGAGACCGACGAGCGCCAGCGCCTCGGTGCAGCGATCCTCGATCGCGGCCTGGGGCAGCCGGCCGCGCAGGCCGAAGCCGACATTGCCGCGCACGTCGAGCCAGGGCATCAACCTGGCTTCCTGGAAGACCACGCCGATACGCGGCGGGCCGTCGTCGCCGCGCCGGATGACACCTTCGCTCGGGCTCTCGAGCCCGGCGAGGATGCGCAGCAGGGTGGTCTTGCCGCAGCCGCTGCGCCCGACCACGGTGGTGAAGGAGCCCGGCGGAAAATCGAGGCTGACGTCGGCGAGCGCCGTCACCTCTGCGCCATCGACGCGATAGCGGCGGCCAATGCCCGCGAGCTCAAGCACGGGCCATCTCCAGATCGCCTGTGAGCCAGGGCGCGGCACGCTTGATCGCAAAGCGCAGCAGATGGTCGGCGAGGAGGCCGAGCCCGCCGATGACGAGGATGCCTGCCAGCACGATGTCGGTGCGCGCCAGGTTCTCGGCGTCAACGATCATGTAGCCGAGCCCGGCCGAGGAGGCGATCAACTCGGCCCCGACGAGCGCGCGCCAGCTGTAGCCGAGCCCGATGCGGAGCCCGACGACAATGGCCGGCATGGCCGAGGGCAGCACGATCCGGAGCATGATCTCGGCCCGCGAGAAGCCGCAGACGGTGCCGACGTCGATCAGCTTCCTGTCCACGGTGGCGAAGCCGCCGCGCACGCCGAGGAAGATCGGGAAGAAGCAGGAGAGGATGATGATGCCGATCTTCTGGGTCTCGCCGATGCCGAGCCAGAGCATCAGCAGCGGCATCAGGGCCAGCGGCGGGATCTGACGCAGGAACTCGAGCAGCGGCTCGAGCGTGGCGCGCAGGGGGCGGCTCACCACAAAAAGCAGCGCCAGCGGCACGGCGAGCGCGATCGCCAGCACATAGCCGAGCGCCACGCGCCGCAGACTGACGAGGCTGTGCCGGAGGAGTTCGCCGGAGGCGATCAGATCGCCCAGCGTCTCGGCGACGGTGGCGGGGCCGGGCAACAGGAAGGCGCTGACCCAGCCGGACCGGCTGGCCAGCCACCACAGGGCGATGGCGGCGGCAAAGACCGCGATGGTGATGGGGCGGGGCAATGGACGAAGCCAAACTCAAAACGATGGCTCTTCAATAGAACCATGGGGCCGAATGGCAAGTGACTGCTGTTTGCTCGCAATGTCGCAGTCTTTGTTTGAGATATTCTAAGTAAAAACTAGGGGAATCGTCTCGCTGGGGCCTGGAAGGCTTCTGTCCTGGTCGGCACAAGGAGTGCGTGATGGCGAAAGGGCATGGGGGAACCCCTCTCCTGTAAGGAGAGGGGTAGGGGCGAGGTGTCGGCCACTGGACCAGATGAGCGAAGTCCTCACCGCAGCGACGGTCAGGTCGCGCTCCAAGCGTCCAACGTCCGACCCCTCACCCTGCCCTCTCCCTCCGGGAGAGGGTTCCCCGCGGATGGCATGGCGCACCGGAGCCTGACCTATCCCGTCCGCTCACAGCGGGATGTTGTCGTGCTTCCTCCAGGGCCGCTCGACGCTTTTCGTGCGCAGCATGGCGAGCGCGCGGGCGATGCGACGGCGGGTCGAGTGGGGCATGATGACCTCGTCGACATAGCCGCGCTCGGCCGCGACGAAGGGGGACATGAAGCGGTCCTCATACTCCTTGGTCTGGCGCGCGATGGTCTCGGCGTCGCCGCCGCGGAAGATGATCTCGACCGCGCCCTTGGCGCCCATCACGGCGATCTGGGCCGAGGGCCAGGCATAGTTGACGTCGGCGCCGACATGCTTGGAGGCCATGACGTCATAGGCGCCGCCAAAGGCCTTTCGAGTGATGATCGTGACCAGCGGCACCGTGCATTCGCTATAGGCGAAAAGCAGCTTGGCGCCGTGCTTGATCAGGCCGCCATATTCCTGCGCCGTGCCGGGCAGGAAGCCCGGGACGTCGACGAAGGTGACGATCGGGATCTCGAAGGCGTCGCAATA
>JAESFK010000384.1_pt1 | contig 24870 bp, 23 predicted proteins | sample 9269391 | NCBI WGS metagenome assembly JAESFK01 (sample SAMN14506231, study PRJNA617097) | algae metagenome | isolation source: Drouetiella hepatica UHER 2000/2452 and co-occurring heterotrophs from... | place: Slovakia: Slovak Paradise National Park, Hrabusice, Kosice Region | collected 2000-01-01
GTGGGGCGGGAGGCGATGGCGGCGATCTACGACGAGGAGTACCGGCCGAAGCTCGCGTACCGCGCCCTCCAGGCCGACCTGGCCTCGACCGACGCCCGCCCGCGCATCCCGCAGCGGCCGCGGCACTGACCTCAGCCCGGGTGCGGGCCGTCGGGGTGCTCGGGGAGGGTGAACGTCCATCCCTCCCCGAGCAGCCCGGGCAGCACCCGGCGCACGGCGGCGACCGTCCCCCGGCGGTCGCCGCCGCCGTCGTGCACGAGCAGCACACCCCCGGGCCGGACGGCGGCTCGTAGGCGCGCGACGAGCGTCGGTTCGTCCTGGGTCAGCCAGTCCCCGACCGCCCCGACGACGCCGAGCGGCTGCATCCCGAGCCGCACCGCCACCTCGGCCGTGCGGCCCCACGACCCGTTCGCGGCCCGGTACCACCGCACGGGCACCGCCCCGACCGCGTCGGAGACCGCCGCCGCCGTGGCCCGCAGTGCGCGCTCGACCGTGACCCGAGGTCCGCGTGGTCCCAGCCGTGGTTGGCCAGCGCGTGGCCGGCCGCCACCGTCCGGCGCAGCAGGGCCCCACCCTCGGGGGTCGCGACCCGCTCGCCGACCACGCAGAACGTCGCCCGCACCCCGAGCCCCTCGAGCAGGTCGAGCAGGGCGTCGGTGTCCGCGGCCGGGCCGTCGTCGACGGTCAGGGCGAGGACCCGGCCGCTCCCCGCGGCCCGCAAGACCGGTTCGGGCGTCGGCGCCATCACCGCCCTCCGTTCGCCACGACATCCCTCGTCCCACGTGACGATAACGTTATCGACAACGATTGACGAACCCCCCGCCGAGGTGCCACGGTGGGATCCCCACTCACTCAACGACGAGGAGCGTCACCGATGACCCGGAGCATCACGCGGGCCCTGGCCTTGGGCGCCACGCTGACCGTGCTGGCCGCCTGCGGCACCGGCGAGAGCGCCGACAGCGGCGAGTCGACCGACTCGGGAGGTGCCCAGACGATCACCTGGTGGCACAACTCGAACACCGACCCCGGCAAGGCCTACTACGCCGAGGTCGCGACGAAGTTCGAGGCCAGCCACCCCGGCGTGACGGTCGAGGTGAGCGCCATGCAGCACGAGGACATGCTCACCAAGCTCGACGCGTCCTTCCAGAGCGGGGACGCCCCCGACGTGTACATGGAGCGTGGGGGCGGCGAGCTCGCCGACCACGTCGAGGCCGGGCTGGTCAAGGACATCTCCGAGCCGGCCCGGGCCGAGATCGAGAAGATCGGTGGGTCGGTCAGCGGGTGGCAGGTCGACGGCAAGACCTACGCCCTGCCGTTCTCGGTCGGGGTCGTCGGGTTCTGGTACAACAAGGACCTCCTGGCCCAGGGCGGTGTGACGAACCCGCCCGCGACCCTCGACGAGCTCCTCACCGCGACCGACACGCTCAAGAAGGCCGGCATCGCCCCGATCTCCGTGGGCGCCGGTGACAAGTGGCCCGCCGCGCACTACTGGTACTACCTCGCGCTGCGCCAGTGCCCCAAGGCCGTCCTCGACGGGGCCGTGAAGACCCTCGACTTCTCCGACGCGTGCTTCGTGCGCGCCGGCCAGGACCTCGAGAAGATCATCGGCGCCCAGCCGTTCAACAAGGGCTTCCTCTCCACCCCGGCCCAGACCGGCCCGACGAGCGCCTCCGGCCTGCTCGCCACCGGCAAGGTGGCCATGGAGATGCAGGGCCACTGGGAGCCCGGCGTCATGCAGGGCCTCACCGAGGACAAGAAGGGCCTCGGCGACAAGACCGGCTGGTTCCCCTTCCCCTCGGTGTCCGGCGGCCAGGGCGACCAGAAGGCCGCCCTCGGCGGTGGCGACGCGTGGGCCGTGTCCCAGAAGGCCCCCGATGTCGCGGTCGACTTCGTGAAGTACCTGCTCTCCGACGAGGTCCAGCAGGGCTTCGCCGAGCGCGACATGGGCCTGCCGACCAACCCGGCCGCGGGCAGCTCGGTCAAGGACCCCGCCCTGGCCGGTCTGCTCAAGGTGCGCGACGAGGCGCCCTACGTCCAGCTGTACTTCGACACCGCCTTCGGCCAGGCCGTCGGTGGCGCGATGAACGACGAGATCGCGCTGGCCTTCGCGAACAAGGCGACACCGCAGGACATCGTCGCGAAGACCCAGCAGGCGGCGGACGCCGAGAAGTGAGCACGGCCACCCAGCACGGGCGGACCACCTCCCGCCCCGACCCCACCGGCACCGCCGGGGGCCCCGACCGCACCCCCGTGCGGCCGGGGCCGGGTCGGGGCGGGCGCCGCGGGAGCCGCCTGCGGATGGCCCTGGAGGTCGCCTTCTTCGTCGGCCCCGCGCTCGTCCTCTTCGGAGTGTTCGTCGTCTGGCCGGTGGTCCGGGCGGTCCAGTTCTCCTTCTACCGCTGGAAGGGCTTCGGCCCGCTCGTCGACTTCGTCGGTCTGCGGAACTACGCGACCGTCATCGGCAACGAGGTCTTCCGCGACGCCTTCGTGCACAACATCACCATCGCGGTGGCCTCCATCCTCGTGCAGCTGCCGCTGGGCCTGGGCATCGCCCTGCTCCTCAACCGGCGGATGCGGGGGCAGGGCCTCCTGCGCACCGTCATCTTCGTGCCGTACGTGCTCTCGGAGGTCATCGCCGGCGTCGTGTGGTTCCAGCTGCTCCAGCCGCAGTACGGCGTCATCGACGGGGTGCTCGGCCTCGTCGGTCTCGACGGGCCCGACCAGGGGTTCCTCGGCACCCCGGGCATCGCCCTCTGGACCGTCCTCGGCGTGCTCACCTGGAAGTACCTGGGGCTCGCCGTGCTGCTCTTCCTCGCCGGCCTCCAGGGCGTCCCGGACGAGCTGACCGAGGCCGCCCAGATCGACGGCGCCTCGTGGTGGCAGACCCAGCGGCGCATCACCGTCCCCCTGCTCGGCCCGACGATCCGGACGTGGGTGTTCCTCTCGATGATCGGCTCGATCCAGCTCTTCGACATGGTGTGGATCCTCACCCGTGGCGGGCCCGCGAACTCGACGACGACGATGGCCACCTTCCTCATCACCGAGGGCACCAAGCGGTACAACTACGGCATCGCGACCGCGGCCTCGGTCATCCTCTTCGTCGTCGCGCTCGTCGCGGCGATCACCTACCAGGCCCTCGTCCTGCGCCGTGACGTCGCCGAGGCCGACGGCCGGACCGGCCGGGGTGTCCGGTGAGCACCTCGACCGCGGGCGCGACCCGCGTGCGGGGGCGCGACATGCGGCCGCGCGCCTCCGGCCCGGTCGGGGGCGGTTCGCCGCTCGTCTGGTTCGTCGCGCTGGTCGTCGTGGCCGTCACCCTCGGGCCGGTGCTCTACGCGGTGCTCGGCGGCTTCCGCACCAACGCGCAGCTCGCCGAGTCGCCCGCCGGGCTCCCGAGCCCCTGGGTGCTCGACAACTACACCCGCGTCCTCACGAGCAGCAGCTTCTGGACCTACGCGCTGAACTCGACGGCCATCGCCGTCATCACGACGGTGGTCGCGGTCGTGTTCGGGCTGATGGCCGCCTACCCGCTCGCCCGGTACCGGTTCCGCTGGCGCGAGCCGCTGTACATGGTGTTCGTCCTCGGGCTGCTCTTCCCCGCGACGGTGGCGATCATCCCGCTGTTCGTCATCATCACCCGACAGCTCCAGCTCGGGAACTCGTGGTGGGGCGTGGCCCTGCCCCAGGCGGCCTTCGCGCTGCCGGTGACGATCATCATCCTGCGGCCCTTCCTCATGGCCATCCCCAACGAGCTCGAGGAGGCCGCGACGATCGACGGCGCGAGCCGCATCCAGTTCTTCTGGCGGGTCGTCGTCCCCCTGTCGGGGCCGGGGGTCGTCACCGTCGGTGTCCTCGCCTTCGTCGCCTCGTGGAACGCCTACCTCCTGCCGCTCCTGCTCCTCCAGGGCGACACCCGGACCCTGCCGCTCGGCGTCGCCGACTTCTCGACGCAGTACTCCTCCGACACCGCGGGCGTCTTCGCCTTCACGAGCCTGGCGATGCTGCCGGCCCTCGTCTTCTTCCTCGCCATGCAGCGCCGCATCGTCGGCGGGCTGCAGGGCGCCGTCAAGGGCTGAGGCCCTCTCCCGTCCCCCGGAAGGACACACCGTGACCCAGCTGCACCACGCTCCGCAGGACCTCGACACCTCGCGCGTCGAGTCCCTGCTCGCGCGGATGACGCTCGAGGAGAAGCTGGCCCAGATCGTCGGCTTCTGGGACAAGGACGACGGCGACGCCGTCGCGCCGATGCAGGGCGCGTTCGCGGCCTCCCCCGGTCTCGACGAGGCCGCCGAGCACGGACTGGGCCACCTCACCCGGGTGTACGGCACCCGCCCGGTCGAGCCCGGCGAGCGGCTGCGCTGGCTGTGGGAGTGGCAGCGAGGGCTGGTCACCGGCACCCGGCTGGGCATCCCGGCCCTGGTCCACGAGGAGTGCCTCACCGGCCTGGCCGCCTGGCGGGCCGCGACGTTCCCGACGCCGCTCGCGTGGGGCGCGGCCTTCCACCCGGAGCTCGTCGAGCAGATGGCCGGCAGCATCGGCCGCTCGATGCGTGCGCTCGGCGTGCACCAGGGCCTGGCACCGGTGCTCGACGTCGTCCGCGACCCGCGGTGGGGCCGGGTCGAGGAGTGCATCTCGGAGGACCCCTACCTCGTCGGCAGCCTCGGCACGTCGTACGTCCGCGGGCTCCAGGGCGCCGGGGTGCACGCCACGCTCAAGCACTTCGTCGGCTACTCGGCGTCCCAGTCGGGGCGCAACTTCGGTCCCGTGCACGCCGGTCCCCGCGAGCTGCGTGACGTGTTCATGACGCCGTTCGAGATGGCGCTGCTCGACGGCGGGGCGCGTTCGGTCATGCACGCCTACACCGAGGTCGACGGCGTGCCCGTGGCTGCTGACCCGGCGCTGCTCACCGGGATCCTGCGCGGGGAGTGGGGCTTCGACGGCACGGTCGTCGCCGACTACTTCGGCGTGGCCTTCCTCCACCTGCTGCACGGCGTCGCGCGCGACCGGGGCGATGCCGCCGGCCAGGCCCTGACCGCCGGGGTCGACGTCGAGCTGCCGAGCGGCGACGCCTACCTCGCCCCCCTGGCGGCGGCCGTGCGCTCGGGCGAGGTCCCCGAGGGCCTCGTCGACCGGGCCGTGCGGCGGGCGCTGGCCCAGAAGGAGGAGCTGGGCCTGCTCGACGAGCAGTTCGACGGGCCCGCCCCCGAGGCGCCGGACCTCGACGACGCCGAGCACCGCGCCCTGGCCCGGCAGCTGGCCGAGGAGTCGGTCGTCCTGCTCGCCAACGACGGGACCCTGCCGCTCCGCCATCCGGGCACGGTCGCGGTCATCGGCCCCAACGCCGACCGGCTCGAGGCGATGTTCGGCTGCTACTCCTTCGTCAACCACGTCATCCCCAACCACCCGGGCACCGAGGTCGGCCTCTCCGTCCCGACCGTGCGCTCCGCGCTCGCCGACGAGTGGCCCGGGGCGCGGGTCCTCACGGCCGAGGGCTGCGCGGTCGACTCGCCCGACACCTCGGGCATCGCCGCCGCCGCGGCCGTGGCCGCCGAGGCAGAGGTGGCGGTCGTGGTCGTCGGCGACCGGGCGGGGCTGTTCGGCCGCGGGACGGTCGGAGAGGGCTGCGACCGCGACGACCTCGAGCTCCCGGGCGTGCAGCGCGCCCTCGTCGAGGCTGTCGTCGCCACCGGTACCCCGGTCGTCCTCGTCCTGCTCACCGGCCGGCCCTACGCGGTCGGATGGGCCCTGGAGTCGTGCGCGGCCGTCGTCCAGGCCTTCTTCCCGGGCGAGGAGGGCGGCCCCGCCGTCGCCGGCGTGGTCTCGGGTCGGGTCAACCCCTCCGGCCGCCTGCCGGTGAGCCTGCCCCGGCCGGCCGGCTCCCAGCCCTTCTCCTACCTCCACGCGCCACTCGGTGGGGACGGTGACGTCACGAACCTCTCCAGCGCACCGGAACTCCCCTTCGGACACGGGCTCTCGTACACGACCTTCGCCCACGACGACCTGACGGTCCTCGGCGTCCCCTCGACCGACCGCGGGGTGTCCGTGTCGGTCCGGGTCTGCAACAACGGCGCTCGTGACGGGGACGACGTCGTGCAGCTCTACGGGCGCGACGTCCACGCGAGCGTCACGCGTCCGGTGGCCCAGCTCCTCGGCTACGCGCGCGTCTCCCTGGAGCCGGGTGCCACGACCGTCGTCCGGTTCACCGTGCCGCCCGGCCGGCTCGCCTTCACCGGTCGTGACGGCCGCCGGGTCGTCGAGCCGGGTGACCTCGAGCTCTGGGTCGGCACCTCGCTCACCCGGGAGACCGCGGCGACGGTCGAGCTCACCGGTGAGGTCCACGAGGTGACGGCCGCGGACGGCCGCTGGACCCTCGTCGGCTGAGGGCCCGCCGGAGGGTCACACGGCCCGGGTGGTGCCCCGCTCGACCATCGTCGTCGGGAGCCGCACGTGTGCCGGCTCGGGCTCGACGCCCTCCAGGAGGGACACGAGCATCCGCAGCGCCGCCGAGCCCATCTCCTGGAGCGGCTGGGAGATGGTGGTCAGCGGCGGGCGGCTGAGCGCCGACTCCGGCACGTTGTCGAACCCGATGACCGACAGGTCGTCGGGGACATCGAGGCCGAGGCCGGCCGCCACCTCCATCGTCCGGATGGCGGTCAGGTCGTTGGCGGCGAAGACGGCGCTCGGGCGGTCGGGCCGCTCGAGGAGGTGGCGCGCGGGCGCCTCGGCGGACTCGGGCCGGAAGCCGCCGACGACGACGAGGGAGTCGTCGACCGGCACGCCGGCGTCGCGCATCGCATCACGGAAGCCCTGCTCGCGCAGCCGGGCAGACTCGAGGTCGCTACGACCGCCGAGGTAACCGATCCGCCTGTGCCCGAGGGAGATCAGGTGACGCGTGGCCGTCACCGCACCCTCGTAGTTGTCCGAGTCGACGGTCGGCACCTCGCTCGGCCCGGTGTGCGGGTCGACCGCCACGATGGGGATGCCCCCGCTGCTCGCGTCGACGACGGTGGGGGTGACGACGATGGCGCCGTCGATGACCGAGCCCCCGAGCCGGACCAGCGACCGGCGCTCCCACCCGACCTGGTCGCCGTGGTGGCGGCCGGCGTAGGCGATGAGCTCGTAGCTCGTGTCGCCGATGGCCGCCGACACCCCCTTGAGCAGCTCGGTGCTGAACGGCTCGAACTCGGCGACGAGCACGCCGATGACGTTGGTGCGCAGGCTCCGCAGGCTGCGGGCCCCGAGGCTCGCCTCGTAGCCGAGGTCGTCGATGACGGTGAGCACGTGCTCGAGCGTGCTCTGCGCGACGCCGTAGCGGCCGTTGACGACCTTGGACACGGTGGCCACCGAGACGCCGGCCTCCCGGGCCACATCGGCCATCTTGACGCGTCCTCGGGCCTCCACGCCCGCGATCCTACCGACGGTGGGCTCCCCGGCCCGGGAGGGTGGAGAACGTTGTCGAGCCGGGCCCCGCGGCCGCGCGGCCCGGGGTCGCCGACCGGCGCGGCTGCCTCACCCGCGAGGCCTCGTCTCGCCTCGCCGGGGTCCGCGTGCGTCGCCGGGGTCCGCGTGTGTCGCCGGGGTCCGCGTGTGTCGCCGGTGTGACACACCACGCCGGCGACGCAGGGTGACCCCGGCCGGGCGGGGTGAAGCCGGCGACGCGGGGTGCACCCGGCACGGAGCCACCCCAGCACGGTGCGGGCTCAGTCACCGGAGCTGAAGGCGGCGTCGAAGGCGGCGTCGGGGCGCTCGAAGGCCAGGCGGCGCACGAAGCCCACGGCCTCCGCGGCGCCGACGAGCCGGTCCATCCCGGCGTCCTCCCACTCGACCGAGATCGGCCCGTCGTAGCCGATCGCGCCGAGGGTGCGGAAGCAGTCCTCCCACGGCACGTCGCCGTGCCCCGTGGAGACGAAGTCCCACCCGCGGCGGGGGTCGGCCCACGGCAGGTGCGAGGAGAGCCGGCCGTTGCGGCCGTTGCCGACCCGCATCCGGACGTCCTTGCAGTCGACGTGGTAGATCCGGTCCTGGAAGTCCCAGATGAAGGCGGTGGGGTCGAGGTCCTGCCAGACCATGTGCGAGGGGTCCCAGTTGAGGCCGAACGCCGGCCGGTGGCCGATCGCCTCGAGGGTGCGCACCGTGCTCCAGTGGTCGTAGGCGATCTCGCTCGGGTGCACCTCGTGGGCGAAGCGCACCCCCACCTCGTCGTAGACGTCGAGGACGGGGTTCCAGCGGTCGGCGAAGTCCTGGTAGCCGGCTTCGATCGTCTCGGCCGACACCGGCGGGAACATCGCGACGTACTTCCAGATCGCCGAGCCGGTGAACCCGATGACGACGTCGACCCCGAGCGCGGCCGCCGCCCGGGCGGTGTCGGCCATCCGCTGCGCGGCACGCTGCCGCACGCCCTCGGGGTCGCCGTCGCCCCATACCGAGGCCGGGAGGATGTCCTTGTGGCGCTGGTCGATCGGGTCGTCGCAGACGGCCTGCCCGACGAGGTGGTTGGAGATGGCCCACACCCCGAGGCCGTGCCGCTCGAGGATCTCGCGGCGCCCGGCGACGTAGTCGGGCTCGGCGAGGGCCCGGTCGACCTCGAAGTGGTCTCCCCAGCAGGCGATCTCGAGTCCGTCGTACCCCCACGAGGCGGCGAGCCGGCAGACCTCCTCGAACGGCAGGTCGGCCCACTGGCCGGTGAAGAGGGTGATCGGACGGGTCATGCCGTGCTCCTCGGGTCGGTGGGGATCTCGTGCCTCATGCTGCCGGGCCGTGCGTGGGGGTCCAGCACGACCCGTTCGCCGCGCTGGTCTCGACCGCGGCGAGGACCTCCTGGACGGCCAGCCCGTCGGCGAACGACGGCTCGGGGTCGACCCCGCGGGCGATCGCGTCGACGAGGTCGGCCGCCTGGTGGGTGAAGCCGTGCTCGTAGCCGAGCCCGTGGCCGGCGGGCCACCAGCGCTCCACGTACGGGTGGCTGGGCTCGGTGACGACGACCCGCGTGAACCCGGCCTCTCGCGCGGGGACCGAGGCGTCGTGCACGTGGAGGACGTTCATGTCCTCGAAGTCGAAGGCCAGGCTCCCCGCGGACCCGTTGACCTCCAGGCGTATGGCGTTCTTGCGCCCGGTGGCGAAGCGGGTCGCCTCGAAGGTCCCCAGGCCTCCCCCGGACAACCGGGCGACGAAGACGGCGGCGTCGTCGACGGTCACGCGGCCCCGCCCACCGCCGGCCTCGGCGCTGAGCCCCCGGGCGGCCCCGGGGAGCGGGCGCTCGCGCACGAAGGTCTCGGTCGTCGCGCTGACCCCCGTGATGGTCTCCCCCGTGACGAAGTGCGCGAGGTCGATGACGTGGGCCCCGATGTCGCCGAGCGCCCCCGACCCGGCCCGGTCCTTCTCGAGGCGCCAGGTGAGCGGCGCCTCGGGGTCGACGAGCCAGTCCTGGAGGTACTGGGCCCGCACGTGGCGGACCGTGCCGATCCGGCCCTCCTGCACGAGCTGGCGGGCCAGGGCGATCGCGGGGACGCGGCGGTAGGTGAAGCCCACCATCGACCGGACACCGCGTGACGCCGCGCGCTGCGCCGCCTCGGCCATCGCCCGGGCCTCGGCCACGGTGTTGGCCAACGGCTTCTCGCAGAGCACGTGCTTGCCGGCCTCGAGCGCGGCGATCGCGATCTCGGCGTGCGTGTCACCGGGGGTGCAGATGTCGACGAGCTCGACGTCGGGCCGGGCCACGAGCGCCCGCCAGTCGGTCTCGACGTGCCGCCAGTCGAACCGGCGGGCCATGTCCGCGGCGGCGTCGCGGTCGCGCCCGCCGATCGCCACGAGGTCGGGGACGAGTGCGGGGTCGAAGAAGCTGCGGGCGTTGCGCCAGCCCTGCGAGTGGGCCAGGCCCATGAACGCGTAGCCGACCATCCCGATGCCGAGGTGGCCGGGCACGCTCGGGGAGGGGGCGGTGTGCATCGCCTGCGGGGAGGGGGTGTCAAGGGACATGAGGCACCTTCCGGCGGACCGTCGGCCCGCGTGGTGGCTGGTTCGGGGTCCGCCGGCCGGTGTCACCGGCCGGCGGACCTCACGACGACGGCTCGGTCAGGACTCGAACCCGAGGTCCATGTAGGCGTCGACGTTGTCCTTGTTCACGACGGGGGCGTCGAGGACCACGCGCTTCGGGACGGCGGGCTGGACGAGGTCGGACATGCCCTTGCCCTGCGCGAGGAGGCGGGCCAGGCGGATGCCGTCCGCGGCCTGGGTCGGCGGGTACAGGACGGTCGCCTCCATCTTGCCCTCCTTGATCCAGCGCATGGCGTTGGCCGACCCGGCGCCGCCGATGAAGGCCATCTCGTTGCGCTTGGCGTTGTCGAGCGCCGCCATGACACCCACGCCCTGGTCGTCGTCGTGGTTCCAGAGGATGTCGATCTTCGGGGCGGCCTGGAGCAGGTTCGAGGCCTCCTTCTCACCGGACTCGACGGTGAACTGGGCCGCGACGCGGTTGTCGACGGTCTGGCCGCAGCCCTTGAGCGCGTCGGCGAAGCCCTTGCTGCGGTCCTGGGTCAGCGGCAGTGCGTCGATGCCGGCGATCTCGGCGATGACGGGGTTGCTCAGCTTCTTGTCGGCGACGAGCTTGCAGGCGTAGGTGCCGGCGCTGACGCCCATGCCGTAGTTGTCGCCGAGCACGGTCGTGCGGGCCGCGAACGGCGTGGAGAACTCGCGGTCGACGTTGACGACGATGATGCCGGCGTTCGTCGCCTTGGTCGCGACCTCGGTGAGGGCGGCGCCGTCGGTCGGGAGCAGCACGATCGCGTCGACCTTGTCGTTGATGAAGGTCTCGATCTGGCTGATCTGGAGGCTGGCGTCGTTCGTGCCCTCGGCGGACCGGAACTCGACGTCGGAGTACTTCTTGGCCTCCGCCTGCGCCGAGCTGTTGATGGCGGCGAGCCACCCGTGGTCGGCGGCCGGGCCGGAGAAGCCGATGGTCACCTTCTCGCCGGGTGCGTCGTTGTCGCTCGCGGCGCCGGTGGCGGCTGTGTCGTCGCCGGAGTCCTCCGGGGTGTTGCTCGTGCAGCCGGTGGCCAGGAGGCCGATGATGCCGACGGCGGCGATGGCCACGGCCGGTCGTGGGATGCGGGTGGTGCGGGACATCGGGTCTCCTCGAGTGGGTGGTGCTGCGTGGGTGGATGGTGTGGTGCGGGAGGTTCCGGGTGGGCCGGCGGGCGCTACGGGGACCGGCGGCGGGCGGCGACCCGCTGCTGGAGCAGCACGGCGGCGACGATGATGAGGCCCTTGGCGACGGCCTGCGTCGAGGTGTCGAGGTCGTTGAGCGTGAAGACGTTGGTCAGCGTCATGAAGATCAGCACCCCGAAGACGGTGCCGACGATGGTGGCCCGGCCGCCGCTGAGCAGCGTCCCGCCGATGACCACCGCGGCGATGGCGTCGAGCTCGAGCAGCTGGCCGTGGGTCGAGGTACCGGTCGTCGTGCGCGCCATGAGGAGCACCGCGGCCAGGCCGCAGGCGAGGCCGAGCAGGACGTAGAGGGCGGCGGTCTGGCGCTGGACCCGGATGCCGGCGAGGCGCGCCGCCTCCGGGTTGCCGCCGACGGCCAGGGTGCGCCGGCCGAAGGTCGTGCGGTTGAGCAGGACCCATCCGGCGACGGCGACGAGCGCGAAGACGATGACGAGCACCGGGACGCCGACGACGCTCGCCTGGAAGAAGTCGATGAAGTCGCGGTCCTGGACGATCTGGGTCCGGCGCTGGGCGATGATCTCGGCGAGCCCCCGGGCACTCGCGAGCATCGCGAGCGTGGCGATGAACGGGGCCACTTTCCCGTACGCGACGAGCACCCCGTTGACCAGTCCGCAGCCGCCGCCCACGGCGAGGGCGACGAACACCATGACGACCCAGTGGACGTCCGCGGCCATCGCCTGGGTGGCGAGGGTCGTGGCCCACACGCTGGCGAGGGCGACGATGGCCCCGACCGACAGGTCGATGCCCCCGCCGCCGATGACGAAGGTCATGCCGACGCTGACGATGCCGGTGACCGCCGCGAGGCGCAGGATGGTCATCGCGTTGTCGACGCTCAGGAAGCGGTCGCCCGCGGTGAGTGCACCGACGGCGCAGATGAGGAGCAGGGCGATGACCAGCCCGAGGTTGCGCCCGGCGGAGCCGGCGAGCAGGCCCGCCGGGCCGGAGCCCCGCGGCGGGTCGGCGGGGGCGGTGTTCTGGTGGTGGCCCGCGACGGGGGCCGCGGGGCCGGCCGCCGAGGTGGACGGCGGGGTGCCCTCCGGCTCGGGGGCCCTCGTGGTCGCGTCGACGCTCACGCCGCGTCTCCTCTCATGATGATGTCGAGCACCTGGTGTTCGTCGAGCTGGTCGGCCGGCGACTCGTGGAGCACCGTGCCCTCGCCGACGACGAGGACCCGGTCGGACAGGCCGAGGACCTCCTCGATCTCGCTGGAGACGACCACGACGGCGACCCCGCCCTCCGCCAGCCGGCGGATCAGGGCGTAGATCTCGGAGCGGGCGCCGACGTCGACGCCGCGGGTGGGCTCGTCGAGGAGCAGGACCCGGCACCCGCGCAGCAGCCAGCGGGCGAGCACGACCTTCTGCTGGTTGCCGCCGGACAGGGTCCGCATCTCGCGCTCGACGCCGGCGGGGCGGACGTCGAGGCCCGTCGTCTGCTCCACCGCGGCCGCGTGCTCGGCCCGGTGGTCGATGAAGCCGCCGCGGGAGAACCGGGTGAGGCTGGCCATCGAGATGTTGGTGGCGACGCTGTCGCCGAGCAGCAGGGCCTGGCTCTTGCGCTCCTCGGGGCACAGGCCGATGCCGGCGGCGACGGCCGCGCCGACCGAGCCGTTGCGCACCGTCCGCCCGTCGACCGAGACCGTGCCCTCGTCGGCCCGGCGGGCACCGAACACGGTCTCGACGATCTCGGAGCGTCCGGCGCCGACGAGCCCGGCGACGCCGAGCACCTCACCGGCGCGGACGTCGAAGCTGACGTCGGCGAACTCCCCACGGCGCGAAAGGTTCTCGACACGCAGCAGCGGCTCACCGGTGGGCGGCTTCCGGCGCGGGGGGAAGACGTACTCGATGGCCCGGCCGGTCATCAGCCGGATGACCTCCGAGGTCGGCGTCTCCTTGGCGGGCAGGCCGGTGGCCACGGTCCGCCCGTCCTTGAGCACCGTGACGCGGTCGCCGACGGCACGGATCTCCTCGAGGCGGTGCGAGATGTACACGACCGCGACGCCCTCGGCCGTGAGGTCGCGGATGACGTGGAAGAGGCGCTGGACCTCGCCGGCGTCGAGGACGGCCGACGGCTCGTCCATGATGATGAGCCGCGCGTCGTGCGAGAGGGCCCGAGCCATCGAGACGATCTGCTGGCCGGCGGCGGAGAGGCTGCCGACCTCGGCGCCGGGGTCGATCTCGCTGTGGCCCAGCCGCTTCAGGAGGGCGGCGGCCTCCTTGGCGGTGCTGCGGCGCTGCGTGAAGCCCAGCCGCGAGCGCTCGTGCCCGAGGAAGACGTTCTCGGCGACGGTGAGGCCCTCGACGAGGTCGAGCTCCTGGTAGATCGTCGCGATGCCGAGGTCCATCGCCGCCTGCGGGTGGGCGAAGGAGACCTCGCGGCCCTCCCAGGTGATGGCCCCCTCGTCCGGCTGGTGCACCCCGGCGAGGACCTTGATGAGGGTCGACTTGCCCGCGCCGTTCTGGCCGAGGAGGCAGTGCACCTCTCCGGGGCGGACGTCGAGGTCGACCCCACCGAGCGCGACCACCCCGGGGAAGCGCTTGACGATGTCCGTCATGCCGAGGAGAGCCGAGGCGTCGTTGCCGTGCATGGTGTGGACCGTAGATGCTCTTTTGTCTGTCCGTCAAGCAAAAGTTTGCCGTGACGCGTGGAGTTACCTCTCCAGCCACCCGATATCCGTGTGGTTCACTACGGAAGTGACGTCCACGACCCGCACCGGCGGCGGGCTCGTCGCATCCTCCGGGGCCGGGGAGCTCCTCCAGCTGATGCTCGACGGCACCCCGCGCACCCGCGCCGAGCTCATCCGGCTCACCGGCCTGGCCCGCTCGACCGTCGGGGCCAGGGTCGACGCCCTCCTCGCGGTCGGCCTGCTCGTGCCGTCGGGCGAGGCGGTGAGCACCGGTGGCAGGCCGCCGGCCCAGCTGGCGTTCAACCCCGACGCGGGCGTCATCATCGGCATCGACCTCGGGGCCACCCACGCCCTCGTCGCGCTGACCGACCTGCGCGGTCGCGTCCTCGCCGAGCAGGCGGTGACCATCGACGTGCAGGCCGGTCCCGCACCCGTCCTCGACCGCGTCGTCGAGGTGGCTTCCGGTCTCCTGGAGGCCGGTCGGCGCTCCAGGGCCGACGTGCTCGGCGTCGGCGTGGGCCTGCCGGGCCCGGTCGAGCACTCCACGGGGCGCCCCGTCCTGCCGCCGATCATGCCGGGCTGGGACGGGTACGACGTGCCCGCCCACCTCTCGGCCTCCCTCGGCGGGCCGGTGCTCGTCGACAACGACGTCAACCTCATGGCCCTCGGCGAGCACGCGACCGTGTACCCCCACGTCGAGCATCTGCTCTTCGTCAAGGTCGCCACGGGCATCGGCGCCGGGATCATCAGCGGGGGCCGGCTCCACCGCGGCGCCCAGGGTGCCGCCGGGGACCTCGGGCACGTGGCCGCCCAGAACGGCGGGACCACGCCGTGCACCTGCGGCAACGTCGGGTGCCTCGAGGCCGTGGCCAGCGGACCGGCCATCACCCGCCGGCTGCGCGACGCCGGGTTGCCCGTCCGCGACAGCGCCGACCTCGTGCGGCTCGCGAAGACCGGTGACCTCGAGGCGGTCGCGGCGCTGCGCGAGGCCGGCCGGGAGATCGGGCGCGTCCTCGCGACGTGCGTCTCGCTGCTCAACCCCTCGATCATCTGCGTGGGTGGGATCCTCGCGCAGGCCTCCGAGCAGCTGCTCGCGGGCATCCGCGAGGTCGTCTACGGGCGCTCGCTCCCCCTGGCCACCGGCGACCTCCAGATCGTCGCGTCGCGGACCGCCGGGCACGCCGGTGTCGTCGGCGCCGCGACGATGGTCATCCAGCAGGTGCTCTCGGTCGACGAGGTCGAGAGCCAGGTCGCCGCGCTCGCCGGCTGACGCCCGGTTTGCCGCGCGGAGGGGCCGGGTAGTCGGGAGACGGTCGCGCGCCCTGCGGTGGCCGTGGGTCCCGGAGCCGGTCGGTCAGGAGGTGCGTGGTGGACGTGGTCGTGCCCACTCCCCCTCTCCCCCCGCGACACCGGACGGGGGACCGGATGCACGTCGTGCTCATCGCCTCGTCGCGCTTCCCGCTCGCCGAGCCCTTTGCCGGCGGCCTCGAGTCGCTCACCTGGAACCTGTGCCGCGGACTGCGCGAGCGCGGGGTCGAGGTCACGGTGTTCGCCGGCGCGGGGAGCGACCCGCGGCTCGGTGCCCGCGAGCTGGCCACCCGGCCGCTGGCGCTGAGCGACAGCGCGCGCCGGGACGTCGCGATGCCGCCTGCCTCCTGGCTCACCGAGCACCACGCCTACCTCCAGCTGATGCTCGAGCTCCAGCAGCGCGACGACGTCGACGTCGTCCACAACAACAGCCTCCACCACCTGCCCGTGGCGATGGCCGCCGCCGCCCGGGCGCCGATGGTCACGACGCTGCACACCCCGCCGACCCCCTGGCTGGAGCCCGCCATCGCCATCGCCGACGACCCGCGCTCGCGCTACGTCGCCGTCAGCGAGCACACCCGCGCCTCGTGGCGCCACGCGGCCGACGCCGAGGTCGTGCCCAACGGGGTCGACGTGGCGCGCTGGCGGCCCGGACCCGGCGGCGAGGCCCTCGCCTGGGTCGGCCGGCTGGTTCCCGAGAAGGCGCCGCACCTGGCCATCGACGCGGCCCGGGCCGCCGGGCGCCCGCTGCGCCTCGCCGGTCCGGTCGGCGACCCCGAGTACGTCCGCACGATGGTCCGGCCGCGTCTCGGCGCGGGCGTCGAGCTCCTCGGCCACCTCGGCACCGACGACCTCGTCGAGCTGTTCGGCACGAGCGCGGCCACCCTCGTCACACCGGTCTGGGACGAGCCGTACGGCCTCGTCGCCGCGGAGTCGCTGGCCTGTGGCACACCGGTGGTCGCCTTCGACCGCGGCGGACTGCGCGAGTTCGTCACCCCGTCGGTCGGCCGGCTCGTGGCCGGTGGTGACGTGGCCGCCGCCGCCGCGGCGGTGCCCGACGCGGTGGCGCTCGACCGGGCCGGCTGCCGCGAGCACGCGGTGCGCACCTGCTCCGTCGACCGGATGGTCGAGGACTACCTCGGGGTCTACGAGCGCATGCTGCTGCTGCAGGGCGCCGCGTGATCGGCTACTACGTGCACCACCAGGGCCGGGGGCACCTCACCCGGATGCAGTCCGTGGCCGAGCACCTCGGTTCGCCCGTCACCGGGCTCAGCACGCTCCCGCCCCCGGACGGCTGGAGCGGACCCTGGGTGCGGTTGCCCCGCGACGACGAGCCGATGCCCGGTGCTGCCGACGACCTCGACGCCCACGGGACACTCCACTGGGTTCCGCTGCGGCACAGGGGAGTCGGCGACCGGGCGGCGGCCATCACCGGGTGGGTGGCCCGGGCCCGCCCGCGGCTCGTCGTCACCGACGTGTCGGTCGAGGCAGCGCTCCTCGTGCGGCTCTGCGGGGTGCCGGTCGTCGTCGTGGCCCTCCCCGGGCACCGCACCGACCCTGCCCACCGGCTCGCCTACGACCTCGCGACGGGGCTGCTCGCGCCGTGGCCGGAGGGCGCGCACGACGCCGACTGGCCCGAGGCGTGGCGCGCCAAGGCCCGCTTCGTCGGCGGCCTGTCCCGCTTCGACGGGGCGCCCCGCGACCGGCCCGCCACCGGCCGGGACGGTCGCCGCGCCCTCGTCGTCTGGGGTGCCGGCGGGCGCGACACGGCCGCCGGTGCCGTGGACTCGGCCCGCGCCGCCACCCCGGGGTGGGACTGGACCGAGTGCAGCCCCGACCGGCCCTCCCCCGACCTCTGGCGCGACCTCTGCTCGGCGGACGTCGTCGTGACGCACGCCGGGCAGAACGCCGTCGCCGACGTGGCCGCGGCCCGCGCCGCGGCCGTGGTCGTCGCCCAGCGCCGCCCCTTCGACGAGCAGGAGGCGACCGCGGCAGCGGTCCGCCGGATGCGGGTGGCCGACGGACGCGCGTCGTGGCCGCAGGACCACGAGTGGCCTGGCATCCTCGAGCAGGCCGCGGCCCGCGGTGGGGCCGGCTGGGCTCGCTGGAGCACCGGGCGGGGCGCGCAGGACGCCGCTGCCTGGCTGGACTCCCTTGCGCGAGAGCCGGACACCCGTGCCCTGGGGAGGGCGGGATGACGGCCCCCGTCGCCGTCGTCACGGTGGTGCACGGCCGGCACGCGCACCTCCGTGGCCAGCTCGACGGGCTCCGCCGGCAGACCCGGCTCCCCGACCTCCTCGTCGTCGTCGCCATGGACGACCCCGAGGTGCGCGCGGTCGTGGACGAGGGCCCGGCCCCCGCGGGGCAGGTCCGCCACGCGACGCTGGCGCGGCGGGACGGGAGGCTCCCGCTCGCCGCGGCCCGCAACCTCGGGGTCGCGACGGCCGTCGCCGCGGGCGCTGAGCACCTCGTCCTCCTCGACGTCGACTGCGTCCCGTACCCGACCCTCGTCGAGCGGTACGCCGATCTCCTCACGACGACGGCCGAGGCCGACGAGCCGGTCGTGCTCTGCGGGGGCGTGGCCTACGAGTGCGACCCCGACGAGGGACCCCGTCCGCCGCGGCACCACCCGGCGCGCCCGGAGCTGCCCGACGACGCCCTCCGCGAGGTCGAGGACGTCACCCTCTTCTGGTCGCTGTCCTTCGCCCTCACCGCCCGAGACTTCGCCCTCGTCGGCGGCTTCGACGAGCAGTACGCGGGGTACGGCGCCGAGGACACCGACTTCGGGCAGCGCCTCGCCCGGGCGCGCGGCCGGTTGCTCTTCGTGGGCGGCGCCGAGGCGGTCCACCAGTACCACCCGAGCCCGAACCCTCCGGTGCATCACGTGGCCGACATCGTCGCCAACGCCAACGCGTTCGCCGCGACCTGGGGATGGTGGCCGATGGAGGGTTGGCTCGAGCAGTTCCGGGTCCGGGGGCTCGCCCGGCGCGACCCCGACGGCCGCTGGCACACGGTGCCCTGAGCGCGTCGTCCTCGCAGACGTCCGGGAGCTCCGGCCCCGGGGTGTCGGTACCCACCCCTACCGTCGGTGCACCGGTCCCTCCGGGACCCGACTCGAGGAGGTCCCGTCGTGCGCAGGTCGCTCAACCCGTCATCCGTCCCCGGTTCGCCGTTCTACTCCCAGGGCGTCGAGGTGCAGCCCGGTGGTCGCACCGTCTTCGTCTCGGGCCAGGTCGGCATCGGCCCCGACGGGGTCCCGGCCGAGGGCATCGGTGCCCAGACCCGTCAGGCCGTGGCCAACGTCCACGCCGTGCTCGCCGAGGCCGGCCTCGGCCCCGGGTCCGTCGTGTCGCAGCGCATCTACCTCACGAGCGGCGAGTCCGTCCCGGGCTTCGTCGAGGCCGCGGCCGAGTTCCTCGGCGAGGACCCCCCGGCGACGACGATGCTCCTCGTCGCCGGCCTCGCCGACCCCGCCCTGGTCGTCGAGATCGAGGCCGTCGCGGTCGCCCACGGCACCGACTGACCCGGCTGGCCGGCTCAGGACGCCGGGGCGCCGGCCGGGACGGTGAGCAGGAACCGGCAGCCGGGCCCGTGCACCGGCGTCACCTCGACGTCGCCCCCGTGGGCCCGGGCGATGCCCCGCGCCACGGCCAGACCCAGGCCCGCGCCGACCCCCGAGCCCGGGGTCCGTCCCCGGCTGGCCCGCCAGCCCGGCTCGAACACCCGCTCGGCCTGCTCCGCGGCGATGCCGCCGCACTCGTCGTCGACCGTGACGAGCGCGCCGTCCGGCCCCGCGCTCAGGCGGACGTGGACGACCCCGCGGGCGGGCGTGTGCGAGACGGCGTTCGCGACGAGGTTGCCCAGGGCCCGTCCGAGCTCGGCGGCGTCGACGCGCGCCACGACCGACCCCTCGGCGGAGGCGGCCACCGTCACCCCGCGCTGCTCGGCGACCGGACGGGCGGACGCGACGGCGTCCGACACGAGGTCGGCGAGGTCGACCGAGCCGAGGTCGAGCACGAGCGAGCCCGACTGCAGCCGCGAGAGGGCGAGCAGGCCGCCGACCATGGCGGACATCCGGTCGGTCTCGGCGAGGATCCGCGCGGGGTAGTCCGATCCCGGTGGTGCCACGCCGTCGCCGAGGGCCTCGGCCATGGCCCGGATGCCGGCGAGCGGGGTGCGCAGGTCGTGGGACACCCAGGCGACGAGCTCGCGGCGGCGCTCCTCGACCTCGCGGTCGCGCTCGCGCTGCGAGGCCTCCTCGACCGACCGGCGCACGACCTCCTGGACACGCGCGGCGATGAGCCACCCGAAGAGGCCGGCGATCGGCAGGCAGGTGGCGAGCACGACGAGCACCACCCTGTGGTCGTGCTCGTTGATGAACATCCCCTCGGCCGCCGCGGCGACCCCGGCGGTGACGATGACGACGACGACGACCGGCGCGAGCACCGCGGCCAGGGCGAGGGAGTGACGGGCCTGCCAGGCCACGACGCCCGCACCGAGCAGGCCGACGACCACGGCGGTGACCGCCGCGAGGAGGACGACGTCGAGCATCACGACGCCTCCTGCGGGTCCCACCGGTAGCCGACGCCCCACACGGTGCACAGCCGGCGCGGGGCCGAGGGGTCGTCCTCGACCTTCTCGCGCAGCCGGCGCACGTGCACGGTGACCGTCGACTCGTCGCCGTGGTCCCAGCCCCACACCGCGCGCATCAGCTGGGCGCGCGAGAACGCGGTGCCCGGGCGGGCGACGAGGTGCTCGAGCAGGTCGAACTCGCGGACGGTCAGCGCGAGCGGCTGGTCCGCCAGCCGGGCCTCGTGCCGCCGACGGTCGATGACGAGGTCGCCGTCGACGAGCGGGGCGCCGTCGGGGCTCGGCGCGGGCGGGCGGGTCGGCTCGGTGCGGCGCAGGACCGCCTGCACCCGCAGGACCAGCTCGCGCGCGCTGAACGGCTTGGCGAGGTAGTCGTCGGCCCCGAGCTCGAGGCCGAGGACGCGGTCGGACTCGTCCCCGCGGGCCGTGAGCATCATGATCGGCAGGTCGCCGCGGTGGCTCCGCATCCGCCGGAAGACCTCGAGGCCGTCGAGCCCCGGCAGGGTGAGGTCGAGGAGCACGAGGTCCGGCGAGGCCGACCGGGCCAGCCCCACGGCCCGCAGGCCGTCGTCGGCCTCGACCACCTCGAGGCCGGCGTGCCGGAGGTAGGTGGCCACGACCTCGCGCAGCACGTCGTCGTCGTCGACGACCAGGACCGTGGGCACGCCACCAGCGTAGGCACCGGCCGCGTCCGGGACCACGGCCCGCGGGAGGGGCGCCCCGAGGTCGGTCACGCCGCGGCCCGGGCGGCGAGGACGACGAAGGTCCGGCGTCGGCGGTGCACCTCGCGCACGGGCCGCCAGCCCGCCTCGGAGGCCGCGGGTCGCAGGGCGTCGGCGCCCACCTCGGCCCACGGGAAGGCGTCGCTGCCCCGGCCTCCGGAGCTGGAGACGCGGGCCGTGTACCGCCGGTGGTGGTGCCGGTCGGGCGAGGTCCCCACCACGGCCACCGAGGTGGGCGAGGCGACCTCGCGGCAGCGCGAGAGCAGCACCCCGGGGTCACCGCCGATGCCGATGTTGCCGTCGAGGAGCAGCACGACGTCCCACCGCCCGGCACCGGGCACCGGGTCGAAGACCGAGCCCCGTGTGGAGGCGAGGAGACGGCGCTCCGCCCGGTCGGCCCCGGCGAGGAAGCGGCGCACCTCGACCGGTCGGGACGCCGCGGATGCGCCTCCGGCAGAACCGTCCTCGTGGAGGTGGAGCGCGCCGCCGGTGCGGAGGGCGTGGTCGTAGGGCTCCCCGCCGCCACGGCCGAAGCACGCGCGCGCGGCGGACGGGTCGATGCTCACGAGGGTGGCTCCGGGGCGAGGTCGTGCGCCGACGAGCGGCGGGCCCGGAGGGCGGAGAGCGCCGTCAGGACCAGCCCGAGACCGACGAGCACGGCGTAGCCCACGAGGTAGGGACGGTCGAGCAGCGTGGGGTTGTCGGGGCGGGCCCCGAAGCGCCCCAGCACGGGCACGGCGACGAGGGTCAGGGGCCCGAGGACGACGAGCAGCACCACAAGGGACGGCCGCAGCCACCGGGAGAGCGCGGTCGCGGCCAGGCCCAGCCCGACGACCAGCGGGGCGACCACCCCGTCGTGCGCGACGATCCCGCCGGCGACCCACACGAGGACGGCGACGACCTGCTCCGACGGCAGCCGCAGGACACGCAGCAGCCCGTAGACGGTCACCGCGACCCCCACCGCGCCGAGGGCGAGCCGCACGGCCCTCATGCCCGCACCACCTCGACCTCGCGGACCCACTTGGTCTGCAGCACGCCCGGGCGGGCCGGGGCGATGAGCCGGCACGGGAAGCCGTGGTCGGGATGGAGCGGCTCGCCGGCCAGCGTCAGGGCGAGGAGGCTGTCGGGGTGGCGGGCGAAGTTCGCCGGCAGCCGGCTCTCGCGGTAGGCGCCGCGGGGCTGCATCGACCGGACGACGACGTCGTCGTCGGGGCCGCCACCGACGAGCGCCACGAGGTCGCGGACGGGCACGCCGCCCCACTCCCCGCTGGCGCTCCAGCCCTCGACGCAGGCGATGGGCAGCACGGCCGAGCGCTGCGCCATGGCCCGCAGGTCCTCCAGCGAGAGCTCGACGGTGTCCTGCGGCCCGACGACCCGCAGCCGCCAGTCCGGGTCGTCGAGCAGGTCGGCCACGGCGGCCCCGACGGCGCTCCGGTTGACCGGCACGCCCTGGGGCCCCTCCCCCGAGCGCACGGCGAGGACGGCGACCCGGCGCAGCCCCGGGATCTCGGCCGCGGTGGTGGCGAGGACGGCGACCGCCGCCGAGACCCAGGTCGCGCGCAGCAGGGTCCGCCGGGTCGGGGGGCCATCGGCCGGACGGTCCGCCGGACCGTCGCCCGCACCGTCCCTCGGTCCGTCGACCGGCTCGGTGAAGGCCCGGCGGACGACCGGGAGCTTGACGGCAATGTGCACGGCGAGCGAGCCGACGGCCACCCAGGCGAGGGCGTAGTGCGCGCGGATGAAGTCGAAGGACCACGGGTACCACTGGGCCGAGTTGGCCAGCCCGGTGACGAGCTGGAAGACGGCGGACCCGATGAGCAGCGCGATCGAGACCCGCTCGAGGAGATGGAGCACGAGCAGCCGGGCGCCGGCCGGCGGGCGGACGAACAGGCGCGGGAAGACCGACCAGAGCTTGACGAGCAGCAGGGGCACGGCGGCGGTCCCGGCGGCGACGTGCAGCCCCTGCGTCACCTGGTAGAGCCGGCTCGGGCCGGTCGGGAGGGCCAGCGACGGTGTGGCGAGCTGCGAGGCGTGGCTGTAGAGCCCGGTGACGAAGGTGATGGTGAAGGCGACCGCCAGCCAGACCCCGACCCGGGCGGCGGTCCGCGGGCCCCGCAGGTCGCTCGTGAAGGACTCCGGCCGCGGGATGCGCGCGTCGATGCGAGCGGCGACGCCCGCCAACGTGCGCTCGCTCACGACGGCTCGGTCCCGGGACCGGCACCGTGGTCGGCGCCGCTCTCGGCCCCGACGTCGGCCCGCTCGTGGCCGGCCAGGTCGCGCCAGGCCCGAGCGAACCGCGTGCCGGGTGCGAGCGCCGCGACGGCGTCGGCATCCTCGGGGAGGTCGACGTCGCGGGCCGCCTCCGCGAGGGCGGGCCGGTGACCCGCGGACGCCAGGGCCGCGACGGTCAGCCGGCCGGTGTCCGGGCGGCTCATCGGGACCCCGTCGAGGACGGCGGCCTGACGGGCGTGGGTCGTGACCAGCACCCACCAGCCACCGTCTAGCGCCGGGCCGAGGACCGGACCGCCGTGCCGGTGCGCCGCGTCGACCAGCTCGAGCAGGGCCTCGGGGTCCACCTGCGGCGTGTCCATCCCGACCTGGACGACCGGGCCCCCGGCGATGCGGTGCGCCTGGCGGTGCCCGTCGACGAGGCGCTCGCCGAAGGTCTGGCCGCCCTGCGGCACCACCACCCAGTCCTGCACCGCCTCGACCAGCTCTGCCGAGCGCTGGGCCGCGCCGAGGTCGCCGTCGAGGGCGAGCACCCGCCGGCCGACCGGGAAGGCGGCGGCGCCGGCCGCCAGGGTGTCGAGCAGGGCGGCCGCGGCGAGCTCGGCGGCCCCCTCCGGCCCGGCGACCGCGGCGAGGCGGGTCTTGGCCCGGCCCGCGACCGGGGCCTTGGCCATGACGAGGACGCTGCCCCTCACGGGAGGACCTTCGCGAAGTCGCGCGCGGTGCGCAGCGTGCCGCGCACCGACCCGGACACCTTCGAGCGCGTGCCCTCGGCCCGCGGGTGGTACGGGATGGGGTGCTCGGTGAGGGTCCAGCCGGCGCGCTGGGCCCGGACGAGCAGCTCGACGGGGTAGCCGAAGCGGCGGTCCTGCACACCGAGGGCGAGGAGGTCCTCGCGGCGGCAGACGCGGACGGGGGCGATGTCGTGCAGGCCGATGCCGGTGCGGCGGCGCAGCCAGGCGAGGACGGCGGCGTTGCCCGCCCGCGCGTGCCACGGCCACACCCCGCGCGCGGCCGGCCGGCGCCGTCCGCAGGCCATCGTGGCACGCCCCTCGCGCACCTCGGCGAGCAGCGGCAGGAGGTCGCGCGGGTCCATCGAGCCGTCGCCGTCGAGCACCGCGACGTAGGTGGCGCTCGCCGCCTCCATCCCGGAGTGCACGGCCGCGCCGTACCCGGGCCGCGCCTCGTGGACGACCCGCGCGCCGAGACCGCGGGCGACGTCCGGCGTGCCGTCGCGCGAGCCGTTGTCGACGACGATCACGCCCATCCCGGTGGGCACGGCGGCGAGGACGTCGGGGAGCGCCGCCGCTTCGTCGCGGCAGGGGATGACGAGGTCGCAGTCGAGGTCCACGCCCCCGACCGTAGGTGGACGCGGGGTGTGAACCGAGGTCGGACTACTTACGGACCGCTTACGGGTCGAGGTCCGAGGGGCTCGGGGGACGGCCGGACGCCCGCCGCGAGGCATCCTTGGGCGCATGCCCTCGACCGCCACCGACCCCTCCCCCGCCCGGGTGACGACCTCCCCCGCCGCCGGCCGCCGGGCCCTCGTCGGGCTCGCCCTGGCCGCCGTGGTCGTCCTCGCCGCGATGGTCGTGCCGGACCTCTTCGGGGTCGACGTGCAGGCCGGCGGCGCGGAGCCGCTCCTCGGCGACTGGGTGGTGCGGGCGGGCTGGAGCAGCCTCGTCGCGCTGGCCGTCCTCGCCCTCACCGCGTGGCGCGGGCTGGGCGAGTGGCTGGACCGCCTCACCTGGCGACGCCTCCTGCTCCTGTCGTGGGTCGTCTCCCTCGTGTGGATGGTCGCGCTGGCGCTCGTCGACGGCCCGAGCGGGCTCGGGCGCATCCTCGAGCACCCGAGCGAGTACCTCGAGAGTGCCCGCGCGACCGACGACGTCGGCGCCCTGCTGCGCGAGTACGTGTCCCGCATCCCCGACCGGGGCCCCGGATCCCTGCCGACCCACCTCGCCGGCCACCCGCCGGGCGCGGTGCTGATGTTCGTCGCCCTGGACCGGATCGGGCTCGGCTCGTGGCAGGCGGCCGGGCTCGCCGTCGTGCTCGTCGCCGCGACGATGCCGGCCGGGGTCGCGACGACGCTCGACCGCCTCGGCGCCCGCGACGCCGCCCGTCGCGCCCTCCCCTTCCTCGTCGTCGGACCCGCCGCGATCCTCATGGCCGTCT
>JAESFK010000385.1_pt1 | contig 24813 bp, 19 predicted proteins | sample 9269391 | NCBI WGS metagenome assembly JAESFK01 (sample SAMN14506231, study PRJNA617097) | algae metagenome | isolation source: Drouetiella hepatica UHER 2000/2452 and co-occurring heterotrophs from... | place: Slovakia: Slovak Paradise National Park, Hrabusice, Kosice Region | collected 2000-01-01
GCCATCCTCGATCGCGAGCGGGCATTCGACTACGCGCCGGCCAGCCGCTGCGATCACGCGGGCGAAGGCGTGATAGACCGGCGTCATCAGGACGACGCCATCGCCGGGCTTGGTATAGGCATCGACGCAAAGCGCCGTGCCGTTGACCAGCCCGTTCGTGGTGAAGATTGCCTCCGACTCGACGTCCCAGCCATGGCGGTTTTTCATCCACCAGCGAATGGCGTCGTGATTGGCCCGTCCATCGCCGAAATAGCCGTAGAGGCCATGCGTCGCCATGCCTTCGAGCGCCGCCTGCACGCAAGCTGGCGGCCGGAAGTCCATGTCGGCCACCCACATTGCGATGCCGTTGGAAGCCGGCACGCCGTAGGTCGCTTCCATCATGTCCCATTTGGCCGAATGGGTGCCGCGGCGCTCGATCTGTTCGTCGAAATTCGGGGCGTTACTCATCCTGGTCCTCGCTCGGTCGGCGCCCCGAGCCGGCCGGGTCACCCTTCAGCCATGTCGTGTTTGACGCTCGAGGGCCAGTTCGACGGCGGATGGTCGCCATACGCTCACAGCCTGCCCAGAGCCGATCGCGGCCCTACCCCGCCCCGAAAGCCTCAAAGCCCGGCAGCGCCTTGACCAGCGCCCGGAACGCGTCACCGCGCACCTCGAAATTCGGGAACTGGTCGAACGAGGCGCAGGCGGGGGAGAGCAGCACGGCGATTTCGCCCGATCCGCCATGCGCCAGGGCATCGCGCGTCGCATGCGCGACCGCGACGTCGAGCGTGCCGCTGCGCTCGTAAGTCACGCGGCCATCATCGTCGAAGGTCGCCGCGAACAGGTCGCTCGCAGCCCCGATCAGATAGGCCTTGGCGATGTTCGGGAAATAGCGGCGTAAAGACTCGATGCCGCCCTCCTTGGCCTTGCCGCCGAGGATCCAAAAGATGTCGCGAAAGGAGGTCAGCGCCTTCTCGGTCGAATCCGCGTTCGTCGCCTTGGAATCGTTGATGAAGACGACACGGCCGATGCGGCCGATCTCCTCCATGCGGTGCGCGAGGCCGGGATAGCTGCTGAAGCCGGCCGCGATCTCCTGCGCCGACAATCCGAGCGCGAAGCAGGCGGCGAAGGCCGCGGCCGCGTTCTGCGCGTTGTGGGAGCCGCGCAAGCTACCGATCCCGGCGAGGTTGGCGACGATACGCGGCTTGCCGTCCAGAACCTGGACGATCCGCGTCTCCAGCGTGCCGGCATTGGCGGTGATGCCGGCGAAGACGCCCTCGTCGAGCGGCTGCTCGCCGCTGATCTTCACCAGCGCTCGCCCGGACGCCGCGCGCCGCCTTGCCATTTGCTTGGAAGGCTCGTCATCGACGCCGATCACGGCGACGTCGGAGCTGGCGACCAACCGCTCCTTGATCGCACCGTAGTTCTCGAAACTGCCGTGCCGGTCGAGATGATCCGGCGTCAGGTTCATCTGGATGCCGACGCTCGGCGCAATCGAGGGCGCAAGGTCGATCTGGTAGCTTGAGCATTCGACGACATGGATACGGCCATCAGTCGGCGGCTCCAGCGCCAGCACGGCCGTCCCGATATTCCCGCCCATCTGCACGTCGCGCCCGGCGGCGCGCAGCACATGCGCAATCAGCGCCGTCGTCGTTGACTTGCCGTTCGTGCCGGTGATGCAGACGACCGGGGCCGCTGGAGCGATCTGGCCCCGCTCGCGGAAGAACAGCTCGATATCGCCGATCACCTCGACGCCGGCCGCCCTCGCCTTCTCCACCGTCCAGTGCGGCTGCGGATGGGTGAGCGGCACGCCCGGCGCCAGCACAAGCGCCGCGAAGCCCGACCAGTCGGCCGCAGCCAGATCGACGATGGGAATGCCTTCAGCCGCCGCCTTGTCGCGACTTGTCGAGCTGTCGTCGAAGGCTGCGACCTCGGCCCCGCCCGCCTGCAGCGCACGCGCCGTGACCAGCCCCGAGCCGCCAAGTCCGAACAGCGCGACCCGACGGCCGGTGAAAACCGAGATCGGCGTCATGATCAGCGCAGCTTCAGCGTCGACAGGCCGATCAGCGCCAGCACCACCGAGATGATCCAGAACCGGATCACCACCTGCGGCTCGGTCCAGCCCAGCTTCTCGAAATGATGGTGGATCGGCGCCATCAGGAAGACGCGCTTGCCGGTGCGCTTGTAGACGAAGACCTGGATGATCACCGAGAGCGCTTCGATGACGAAGAGCCCGCCGACGATGGCGAGCACGATCTCATGCTTGGTCGCAACCGCGACGACGCCGAGTAGGCCGCCCAACCCCAGCGAACCTGTGTCGCCCATGAAGATCTGAGCCGGCGGCGCATTGAACCAGAGGAAGCCGATGCCGGCGCCGATCACCGCGCCGCAGACCACCGAGAGCTCACCCGCCCCCGGCACATGGTGGATCTGGAGGTAATTGGCGAAGATCGCATTGCCGGTGAGATAGGAGATGAAGCCGAAGGTCGCGGCCGCGATCATCACCGGCACGATCGCGAGCCCGTCGAGGCCGTCGGTGAGGTTCACCGCATTGCCGGCGCCGACGACGACGAAGGCCGTCACCAGCGGGAAGAAGATGCCGAGCGGGATCACCAATTCCTTGAGGAACGGCATGGCGAAACCCGAGGCAATGGCCGGCGGGCCGAGCTGCATCACGAACCAGCAGGCGATCAGCGCGATCACCATCTCCAGCCCGAGGCGCGCCTTGCCGGAGAAGCCCTTGTGGGACTGCTTCGTGACCTTCAGGAAATCGTCGTAGAAGCCGATCGCGCCATAGCTCACCGTCACCGCGAGCACGATCCAGACGTAAGGATTGCGCAGGTTGCCCCAGAGCAGCGTCGCCACCAGCAGGCCCCCGAGGATCATCAGTCCGCCCATCGTCGGCGTACCGCGCTTGGCGAGATGCGATTGCGGCCCGTCGGTACGGATCGGCTGGCCCTTGCCCTGCTTGAGCCGGAGCCAGGAGATCGCCGCCGGGCCGAAGAAGAAGACGACGAGAAGGGCCGTCGCGGTGGCACCGCCAGCCCGGAAGGTGATGTACCGGAAGACGTTCAGGATCGGGAACGTGCCGGAGAAATCGGCGAGCCAGACGAGCATCGGATTTTGCGTCTCTTGTTCTAATCTTCGGCCGACAGGGCCGGAAAGCGCGCCACGACCGCTTTCACGATCGGCCCCATGCGCGAGCCCAGTGAGCCCTTGACCATGACGACGTCGCCGCCGCGGATCGCGTCCAGCACGAGGGGCTCGAGCCCGCTCGCCTGCGCGGCATAAGCCCCTCTGAGGGTCGAAGGCAAGCTGTCATAGAGTTCGCGCATCAGCGGCCCGCAGGCGAAGACGGCATCGACACGGTTGGCAAGGATCGCTTCGCCCAGCCCCTTGTGCAGTTCGGGGCCCGTCGGCCCGAGTTCCAGCATGTCGCCGAGCACGGCGACCCGCCGACCGCGGCCGGCGATCGGAATCCGGCCGAGATTCTCGATCGCGGCTCGCACCGAGGCGGGATTGCCGTTGTAGCTCTCGTCGATCAGGATGAAGGCTCCGCCGGGCCCTTCGAGCTTCTGTTGTGCCCCGCGCCCGGCAGGCGGCCGCAGATCGCCCAGCGCCAGCGCAGCCAGGGCCAGGTCGGCCCCGAGCGCCTTGACGGCGGCAAGGACGGCCAGAGAATTCAGCACGATATGCTTGCCCGGGCTGCCCAGCCGGTAGGTCACGGGCTGCCCCATGACGAGCGCATCGACTGTCGAGACGTCGGATTTGAGCGCGCAGGAAAGCAGTCGGACATCGGCGTCCGGGCTTTCGCCGAAGCGGATCACCTGACCAGCCGGCCCTGCCTTGGCGATGCGCTCCAGCAGTTCGGCCTGCGGGATGTCGGCGTTCACGATCGCCGTGCCGCCGGGTTCGAGCTCCCAGAACACGCCAGCCTTCTCCTCGGCGATGCCTTCGAGAGACTCGAATGCCGCCAGATGCACCGGCTGGATCGTCGTGATGATTGCAACCTGGGGACGGACCAGCCGTGCCAGCGGCAGGATCTCGCCGGGATGGTTCATCCCGATCTCGTAGACGCCATAGGCGACATCGGCGGGCGTACGGCAGAGCGTCAGCGGCACGCCCCAATGATTGTTGTAGGAGGCGACCGGCGCATGCGTCTTGCCCTGCCGCGACAGCACGAGCCGCAGCGCGTCCTTGGTGCCGGTCTTGCCGACCGAGCCGGTGACGGCCACGATTCCGGCCTTCAGCTCGGCGCGGCGCACGCTGCCGGCCCGCTCCATCGCCTTGAGAACGTCTGGCACGACGGCGAGTGCGCCGTTGCCGGCGAACTGCGCCGCATGTTCCTCGTCGACGACGGCGATCGCAGCGCCCTTCTCCAGCGCGGCGGCGACGAAATCATGCCCGTTGCGGGCCTCGCCGGTGATCGCGAAGAAGGCGTCGCCGGGCTCCAGCGTGCGGGTGTCGATGGAGATGCCGCTGACGGCTGCAGGCACCGCCCCCTCAGTCCGCGCGCCCATGGCCGCGACCAGATTGTCTCCGCTCCACAGGGGCGCGTTCATCCTGCGATCTCCGCAATAGCCGTCCGCACCACGTCCTGGTCGGAAAAGGGATAGGTTCGGTCGCCGATGATCTGGCCGGTTTCATGGCCTTTTCCGGCCACGACCAGAACATCGCCCGCCGCAAGCATGCGCACGGCAGCCTTGATCGCCTCGGCCCGATCGCCAATCTCGCGCAGCTTGGGCGACACAGCCATCACCTGCGCACGAATCGCGGCCGGGTCCTCGCTGCGCGGGTTGTCGTCGGTGACGATGGCGATGTCGGCCTTCTCGGCTGCGATTGCGCCCATCAGCGGGCGCTTGCCGGTGTCGCGGTCACCACCGCAACCGAAAACGCAGATCAGGCGTCCCGAGGCATAGCCGCGCAGGGTCGAGAGCACGGCGGCCAGCGCATCGGGCTTGTGAGCGTAGTCAACCACGACGAGACCGCCGTTGGCCTCGCCGACGCGCTCCAGCCGCCCGGCGACCCCGGTCAACCCCGCAATCGCCCGCAGCGCGGCTTGCGGATCGTCACCCGTCGCAATGGCGAGCGCGGCGGCGACCAGAGCGTTGCCGGCCATGAAGTCACCGACCAGCGGCAGCGACACGACCAACTCCCGCCCATCGACGGCAAGCGACAGCCGCTGCGAAAAGCCCTCTCGCGCGCTCTCGACCAGGCGGATCGTCTCGCCCTTGCGGCCGATTCCGATCAGCGGATGTCCTGCTACTGTGGCCGCCTGCGCGGCCTCCTCGGCAAAAGGCTCGTCGCGGTTGATGACCACCGGCGCGCCCTTGGGCAGCAACTCCCACAGCCGCATCTTGGCCGCGAGGTAGTCGGCGACCGTCGGGTGATAGTCGAGATGGTCGCGTCCGAGATTGAGGAAGGCGCCGGCCTTCAGCCTGACGCCGTCGAGACGGCGCTGGTCGAGACCGTGGGACGACGCCTCCATCGCCAGATGGGTCACTCCCTCCCCGGCGAGCTTGTCGAGCGAGGTGTGCAGCGAGAGCGGGTCCGGCGTCGTCAGCGAGCCGTAATCAGCGCCCTTGGCCGTGACGACGCCAATCGTGCCGACGCTCGCAGCCTCATGGCCGAGCGCCTGGAAGATCTGGCGGGCGAAATCGGCGACCGAGGACTTTCCGCTGGTGCCCGTGACCGCGACGATCGTGCCGGGCTGGCGCGGATGGACCTGGGCTGCCGCCAGCGACAGCGCCAGCCGAGGATCCGCGACCTGCGCGAAGGCGATACCAGCGGCGAGATCGGCCGGTCGCGGCTGGCCAGAGACGACCGCGACGGCCCCCTTGGCTACCGCGTCCGCAATGAAGCGCGCGCCATCCGCCTTCGCGCCGGCCAGCGCGACGAAGACCTGGCCGGGCAGGACCTTGCGGCTGTCGAAGGCAACGCCGGAAACCGTGCCGATTGCGTCGGCGGCGAAGGCCCCTGGGAACAGGCGGCCGAGGCTCAGGGGCTGTGTCATGGTCGCTCGCTATCGTGCCGGCGGACTGGCGGCAAGCCTCAGCGCGTGCCCCATGCGCCGACGCGCGCCATCAGCGGGAACGGCGCGACCGGCGGCTCGAAGCGCGGCGGCAGGCCCAGGATCGGCGCCGTGCGCTCGATCACCTTGCCGGTGGTGATGCCGGCGTTCCAGGCTGCCGTCGAGTAGCCGCCGCTCTCGGCATAGCCCTTCGGCTCGTCATAGATGGCGAGGAACAGGTACTTCGGCTTGTCGGATGGCGCGATCGCGGTGAAGGTCGTGAAGTTCTTGTTCTTGGCGTAGCGCCCGTTGATCACCTTCTCGGCCGTGCCGGTCTTGCCGCCGACGAAATAGCCCGCGACATCGGCCTTGCGGGCCGAGCCCTTCTCGCCGTTGAGCCGCATGATGTAGCGCATCGCTTCGGACGTCTCCGGCTTGATCACCCTGATGCCGGTCTTCTTCGCTTCTTCCTCCGAGCGCTTGAGGAAGGTCGGCGTGATCAGCGTGCCTCCGTTCACGAGGGCCGCGACCGCCGCCATCGCCTGGAGCGGCGCCACCGCGAGGCCGTGGCCGAACGCGATCGTCGCCGTGTTGATCTCGCCCCAGCGCCCGGGCACGATCGGGGCTGCGCTTTCCGGCAGCTCCGTCGTCATCCGATCGAGCTGCATCATTTTGCGCAGGAAGGCCTTGTGGCCCTCGACGCCGACCGACAGCGCCATCTTGATCGAGCCCATGTTGGACGAATGCAGGAAGACCTCGGGCACGGTCAGGGTACGGCCGGTGCCGTGGTATTCCTTGATCACCTGCCGGCCGAAACGCATCATGCCGCCGGCGGTCGAATAGCTCGAATTGATGTTGGCCTTGCCCGAATCCAGCGCCATCGCAATCGTCAGCGCCTTGAAGGTCGAGCCCATCTCGTAGACGCCGACGCTCATCCGGTTGATGCGGTCCTTTTCGAGCGCATCGACCGGGTTGCCGGGGTCGAAATCGGGCAGCGAGACCAGCGCGATCATCTCGCCGGTGTTGACGTCCATGATCGCACCCGCCGCAGCGATCGCCTTGTACCTCTCGATACCCTTGGAGAGTTCGTCGCGCAGCGCGTGCTGGACGCGCAGATCGATCGACAGCGTCATCGGCTTGAGGTCCGAGGCCTCGGTCGCCAGGCCCGCCCCGTTGAGGTCCTGGAGACCCTGCGAGTCGATGTATTTCTCGATGCCCGCGATGCCGACATTGTCGACATTGGCGAAGCCGAGCACATGGGCCGCGGCCGTGCCATTGGGATAGACGCGCTTGTTCTCGGGCACGAAGCCGACGCCCGGAATGCCGAGGCGGTGGACTTCCGCCTGCTGGCGCGGTGTGATCTCGCGCTTGACCCAGACGAAGCCCTTTTTGGTGCCGAGCTTGTCGCGCAGGTCCTTGGCGTCGAGATCCGGCAGGACGGCGGTCAGAAGCTCCGTCGCCTCGTCCTTGTCCAGGATTTTGCGGGGCTCGGCGAAGACCGAGACCGTGCGGATGTCGGTGGCAAGCACGTCGCCATTGCGGTCGACGATATTGGGCCTTGCAGCGGAGATCGCGGTCGAGGTGGCGCGGCGCAGCCCGACCTGTTCGTTCGGCAGCGTCGCCAGCATCACCAGCCGGCCTGTGATCGCAAGGAACAGCGCTGAAAAGCCGAGGATCACGAGGCCGACGCGCGGCTGGCTCTTCTCGCCGCTCATGCGGAAGACGTCGCGCAGCATGGCGAAGCGGCGCGGCGGAGGAGCCGTGCCCTCGGCTACGCCGGCCTGTGTGCTGGCCTCTTGTGTCTTGGCCTCGCTCATGGACGGCCTCCCGGCGTGGTCGCGCTCGCCTTGCGATCCTTGGGTGTCTCGGTCGGAATGCCGAGGCCCAGATCCTCGAGCTTGCGGCCGATGGCATCGACCTTAGGCCCGCGATTGGGGATGTCGGAGATCCGCACGACCTGCGTCACCGAGAAGGGCTGCAGGTCGAGGTGGCGGTCGGCCAGTGCCTGCACGCGGTCGGGCCGGTTCAGATACTGCCACTCGGCCTTCAGCACCGCGATGGCATCGCGCTCGCGCTGGGCCTTCATCCTGACCTTCTGGAGCTGCTCGGCCTCGAGCGTGGTCTCGTATTTGATCGTGTAGGCATAGAGCGCCGAGGAGACGAGCGCGCCGATGGCGATGACGTGAAGCAGCTTGATCACGCTCAGGTCCTCCGGCGGGGCTGGGGCGCGGGAATGCCCGCGAGCGCGACGAGATCCGGCTCGGCCGGCCGTGCCGGCGCGGCATTGCGCTCCGCGGCCCTGAGTTTCGCCGGGCGCGCCCGCGAATTGCTCCGCATCTCCGCCTCGGAAGCCGTGACCGGGCCGCGATTGACGAGGCTGAAGGTCGGTTGCGCCACGGCGACGACGGGTGCATGGCGCGAGCCGGCCGGCGCACGCCCGGAACGCTCCGTGAGGAACTGCTTGACGATGCGGTCTTCCAGCGAATGGAAGGTCACGACGACGAGCCGTCCGCCGGGTGCAAGCACAGCCTCGGCCGCATGCAGCGCCGAAACCAGTTCGCCGAGCTCGTCATTGACCGCGATGCGCAGCGCCTGGAACACCCGCGTCGCCGGATGCGCACCGCCAGGCTCTGCCCAGACGATGCTGGCGACCAGCTCGGCCAGCTGCCTCGTTGTCGTCAGAGGCGCCTTGCGCCTGGCCTCGACCACGGCGCGTGCCACGGCCCGTGAGCGGCGCTCCTCGCCGTAATAGTAGAAGATGTTGGCGAGCAACCCCTCCTCCGCCTCGTTGACGAGGTCGGCGGCGCTCTGCCCCTGGCGCCCCATGCGCATGTCGAGCGGTCCGTCGAAGCGGAACGAAAAGCCACGCTCCGCCTGGTCGATCTGCATCGAGGAGACGCCGATATCGAGCACGATGCCGTCGAGAGGCACCATCTGGAAGTGCTCTGCCTCGGTCGCAAGCTCACCGAAGCGCGCCTGCGACAGCGTCAGGCGACCGGCCATCGCCGCGACGAGGCCAGCCCCGCCGGCAATCGCCGTCGGGTCGCGGTCGAGCGCGAGCAGGGTGGCACCGGGCGCCGCGTCGAGGATGGCGCGCGCATAGCCGCCGGCACCGAAAGTGCCGTCGAGATAGCGCCCGCCCGGCTTCAATGCGAGCGCGGTCAGCACTTCGGCCAGAAGCACCGGCACATGCGCCGCGGCAGTAGCCACGCTGATGACGTCATCTCCGCCCTGGCCGGTCATGCGCCCGAGCCCCCGGTCGGCGCGAGAAGCTGCGACCCGAGCGCACGCTTCACGTCGCGCAGCCTCGCCCGCGCCGCATCGAGATGCGCCTGGAAACGCAGGGGTTCCCAGATCTGGAACTTGTGGCCATGCCCGACGAAGGTCACGGCGTCGGTGATCCCCGTATGCGCCTTCAACGCCTCGCTCAGCATGATGCGCCCCTCTGGATCGACCTTCAACACCTCTGAGGTGCCGTTCAGCGCCGTCGACAGCGACTCCCACTCCTCGGAGAAGGGCGAGAAGCGCGCCAGGATATCGTCGATGGTCCGGCGAAGCGCATGGCCGCCCGCATCGAAGGCGGCGAGATCGAGCGCGGGATGTACGTAGAGCCCCTCGTAGCCGTCCTTCGCCAGCACGGCGCGGAAGCTCGACGGGATCGAGACGCGGCCCTTGGCGTCCAGCCGGTTGGTGAAATTCGAGACGAAGCGGTCCGTCAACGCCGCCTCCCGGCCTGCTCTCCACCCCCCGGCCCGGCCACATACCAGGCAGGGCCGAAGCCTCCCGTCGAAGCAGGCAAAGCAAGAGCGCCGACCGAAATCCGCGCGGCACACGGACCCTGATCTGACTGTCGCCTGCCGGTTCCGACGGGATGATTTGGGATACCATGGGTATTTATGGGCGTCAATGGAATCGGACATGCGGAAGCATGCCTGCGGGAGTGTCGCAGCATCACAGCCCGTTAAGGTTAAGTATCCGTAACCGCGCGCAATTTGGCCTCAGAGGGAGCGAGAACGCGCCCAGCGGAGGCAGCGCCCGCAGGTACCACGGCGCGAGTATTTTTTCGGCTTCAGTCCTCGCCGGCTGCCTTCAGCAGCGCAGCCCGCAGCGCCGCCAGATCGGCCAGCAGCCGACCGCCCGGCTGAACCGCGTCGCCGATTGCCTGCCCCATTGCCTCGGGCACGCAATTGCCCTTCTCACGCAGCGCCTCGCCGGCCTCCGTCAGATACAGCAGGACCTGCCGCTCATCCTCGCGGCTGCGCTCGCGACGGATCAGCCCCGACGCCTCGAGGCGTTTGAGCAGCGGCGTCAGCGTGCCTGAATCGAGCGAGAGCCGATCGCCGACCGCCTTGACGCTCAATCCGTCACAATCCCACAGCACGAGCATGACGAGATATTGCGGATAGGTCAGGCCGAGATCGGCGAGGATCGAGCGGTACAGCCGCGTGAAGGCGTGGCCGGTCTGGTAGACCGCGAAACACAGCTGCTCTTCCAGTCGGGGCGAGCGCCGCTCTGGGACCTTCGTCTCGGGAACCTTCTTGGCCGTCATCGCTTCCCTGTCCGTCCGTCTGCGCAACCGGCGGCCGCCGGCCCGGTCGCCGCCCTGGCAAAGACCAGAACCCGGCCGTCGGCGCAATCAACTCCGCGTGATCGATCCAATTTGCATCGTTGACAATTCAATTGTGCACGATCTAAATTGTTCCTGCAAGCTCACCGATCAGCGAGCGTGGATCACGGCGAGGCAGAGTTCGCGCCGCATCGCCAGCGCTCGGGATCACCAACGCCAAGGAGTTTCCCATGAAAGTTCTCTACACCGCTCACGGCTCCGCCACCGGCGGCCGCGAAGGCAAGGCCGCGACGGACACCGGCAACATTTCCGTCGTCCTGAATACGCCCAAGGAACTCGGCGGTGGCGGCGGCGAGGGCACCAATCCCGAGCAGCTGTTCTCGATGGGATATTCGGCCTGCTTCCTCGGCGCGCTGAAATTCGTCGCCGGCAAGGAGAAGGTGAAGATTCCGGATGATGCGAAGGTCAGCGCCGATGTCGGCATCGGCCCGCGCGACGATGGCGGCGGGTTCGGCCTCGAGGTGAAGCTCACCATCTCGGTGCCGGGCGTCGACAAGGCCGTGGTCGAGGACCTCGTCCAGAAGGCCCACATCGTCTGCCCGTATTCGAACGCGACGCGGGGCAACATCCCGGTTGAGCTGAAGGTCGCGTGATCGCTTGAGCGGCCATCAGGCCAGCGCGATCGCGAATTCGCTCCGGTGGGGTAGCTGGAGCGGCTTTCGAGACCCGGAGCGCAGCGGACATGAAGTCCGTGAGCACCGGAAGCACAGAAAGTCGCTTCAGATGCCCACCGGAGTAGAATTTGCGAGGTGCCAGTCGGCCTTTAAGCCGGGTTCTGGATGGCCGGAGGATTTCTCCCCCGACGTGACGGCCATTCCTCTGGGACGCGCATTGCTGCGCGCCTCGAGCAACCAACCCGGACGACAAGGCCCAGAAACAGGCCCCTCCCCGCTCGCGCGGGAAGCATCGTCCCTATTCGGTTTTGCTCCCGGTGGGGCTTGCCATGCCGTCCCCGTTGCCGGGTCCGCGGTGCGCTCTTACCGCACCTTTTCACCCTTACCTCACGCCGAAGCGCGAGGCGGTTCGATCTCTGTGGCGCTTTCCCTGGGGTCGCCCCCGCCGGACGTTATCCGGCACCGTGTTTCCGTGGAGCCCGGACTTTCCTCCCCCGCGAGCGGGAGCGGCCGTCCGGCCGACTGGCGGCGGGGCTAGTGCGCGCTCCTGCGCTCTGCGTCAAGCCGATGCGGCGCGAAAGCCCGGGACGGCTCAGCTGCGGGCCGTGATCGTGCGCACCTTGGCGCAGTAGGTGCGGTTGGCGCCGCTCATGCGCTCGGCCATGTGGCCGCTCTGGTATTTCATGATGGTTCGGCAGGTGTCGCCGCCGGCGGCGCGATAGGCCATCGCCAGATACTTCATGGCGTAGCGCGCATTCGTCTCAGCATCGAGCAAGCCGCCCGCCCCGCCGGAATAGCCCATGCCGCGCGCCGTCTGGTGGCGGATCTGCATCAAGCCGTAATTGCCGGCACTGGAGGCGCGGGGATTGTAGCGGCTCTCGACCCGAACGACGGCGTCAGCAAGCGAGAACGGCACGCCGTTGGCGGCCGCATGGCGCGCAACCAGCGCCTTGAGCCCTTCCGATCCCGCCGGCGCCGCAAGCGCCGCAGCACGCCCAGGCTTCACCTTGCCCGTAGCGGCGGAATCCGATGCGGCAGCGGCGTCCTTCGCCCTATCGCCACCGGCTTCGCCAGCCTCCTTCGCGCGCCGGATCTCCGCTTCCCTGACGATGAACGCGCGGGCGTCCGTCTCGTCATTCACCATGGCCTGGGCCGGCTGCAGGGTTGCGAGGCAAATCGCGAGGGCGGCACCAGCGCCGCTGGAGATATATCGCATGATCGGCTGAACCTTCCGTCTGGGACATGGCTGGAAGCGACAGTCAATTGATCAGTAAATGTGACGAGAATCTGTCTCGACCATCGGGAATTCGATCGGAAATTATTACATCGCCGCGGATATACGATAACTTGCTTGCAAGTATTACCCATGTAATTCGCGAATCAGCGCTCCACGCCGCGCCGGCGATCTTCGGTATTGACGCCGGCTTACGACTTTCGCCGCAATGTCGACGCATTTGCCTTTGCAATGAGAAAAGCGGACAGCGGCGACCGCGCCGGGCTGTCCCGCCCTGCCCCATACCGCTATTATGCCCGCGCACAGGGCCGGGAGACGCCTGCACCATGGTTTCGTCATTCTGGGGGGCGCTGGGCGGCGGCGGCCTGGGCCTGGCACTCGGCGGCCCGCTCGGCGCGCTGGTCGGCGCGCTCGCCGGTCACATGCTTGTCGACCGCGAGGGCGCCCCTTTCGGGCCCGCCTCGCGCGAGCTGATCTTCACCACCGGACTCGTGGCGCTCTCGGCCAAGATGGCGCGCTCGGACGGCGTCGTCACGCGCGACGAGGTCGCGGCGTTCGAGCGCATCGTCACCGTGCCGCCCGACCAGCACAAGCGCATCGAGATGCTGTTCGACCTCGCCAAGCAGACCAGTGCCGGCTTCGAGGCCTATGCCACGCAGATCGCCGAGAGCTTCCGCGACGAACCGGCCCTGCTCGAGGATGTGCTCGACGGGCTCTTCCTGATCGCCGCCGCAGATGGCGCGATCCACGAGGCGGAGCATGCCTATCTCCGCGACGTGGCGACGATCTTCGGCATCGGCGACGCCGATTTCGCGAGGATCGAGTCCCGCCACGCCCGCCGCGCCGATGATCCCTATCTCGTTCTCGGCGCAACCCGCGAGATGAGCGACGCGGATCTCAAGCGGCATTACCGCCAGCTCGTGGCGCAGAACCATCCCGACCGCGAGATCGCGCGCGGCCTGCCCGAGGAGGCGGTGGCGATCGCGACGCGGCGGCTCGCCGCCATCAATGCCGCTTGGGACAGGATCGAGCGGGAACGCGGCCTCCGCGCAGGCCTGGCAAGCGAGCCTGCATGAGCCTGACGATGGCCCCCGATAGCCGCTTCGCAGCCAAGATCTTCCCCTCCCCCAATCACGGCGAACGCAATGGCGGTCGTGCGGTCGGGGTAACGCCAACCCGTCGACCGGACATGCTGATCCTGCACTACACCGGCATGCCGGATGCCGGCGAAGCCCTGCAATGGCTCTGCAACCCGATCTCGCAGGTCTCCTCGCATTATTTCGTCTTCGAGAACGGCCACACGCTCCAGCTTGTCCCCGAAGGCCGACGCGCCTGGCATGCCGGGGCCTCGCACTGGGCCGGCGAGACCGACATCAACTCCTGCTCGATCGGCATCGAGATCGCCAATCCCGGCCATCCCGGCGGCCTCCCCGATTTCCCGCCCGAGCAGGTCGCGGCGACGCTGAACCTCTGCCGCGACATTTGCGAGCGCTGGGCGATCCCGCCCGAGCGCGTGCTCGCCCATTCCGACATCGCGCCCGGCCGCAAGATCGACCCCGGCGAGAAGTTCCCCTGGCGCCGTTTCGCGGAGGGCGGCGTCGGGCTCTGGAGCGAGCCGGCCCCGATCCGCAGCGGCCGCTTCTTCGCCCGCGGCGACAGCGGGCAGCCGGTCGAGGCCCTGCAGGCGATGTTTGGGATGCTGGGTTACGGCGTCACGGTCGATGGCGTCTATGACGCGCGCCTGGAGGCGGTGGTCGCCGCCTTCCAGCGCCACTGGCGCCAGGACAAGGTCGACGGCGTCGCGGACGCCTCGACCATCACGACGCTGCGGGATCTGCTGGCGGCGACGCAAACGGCGCGGACGGCCTGACCAAAGACCGCCTGACGCGGAGTTCTCCGCAACATTGCAATAAGTTAACTCGCTGCCGGGATCGGTTTCTGGCATGCTGCCGAAGCTGACGCAGGCTGGCTCGCCTGCGCGACGATGGGGATGACCTTTGCGCAAGTGGTTGATCGGATCTGGACTGGCGGCCCTCGTCGTGGCGGCCGGCTACTGGACACTGCGCCCAGCGGGCGGCCCGGCCAATGACGCCGCGTACCGCACCGCATCCGTCGACCGCGGCCAGATCACCGCCGCTGTTCGCGCCACCGGCACGCTGACGCCGATGACAACGGTCCTCGTCGGCTCGCAGCTCTCGGGGCAGATCGTCGAGATCCTTGCCGACTACAATTCCCAGGTGAAGGCAGGCCAGATCGTCGCGCGGCTGAACAGTGACCAGATCAAGACGCGGCGCGACGCCGCCCAGGCGGATGTCGCGCAGGCGAAGGCCGATCTCATGGTCAAGCGCGCCCAGCTCGACCGCGCCCGCTCGACGAGGGTCAAGGCCAATTCGACCGTCAAGGACCTCGAGGCCCAGCGCGACCGCACGGCAGCCCAGCTTGCCGATGCCCGACGTACCTTCGAGCGCCAGAATGAACTGTTCAACCGCAGCACCGGCTCGCAGCAGAACCTCGACACGGCGCGCACGCAGGTCGAGGTCCAGGTGGCGACGCTTGCATCCTCCGAGGCGCAGATCGCCTCGGCGAAGGCCGAACTCAACGGGCTCGACGCCGACATCCTCCTCGCCGAAGGGCAGGTGCAGTCCGGCCAGGCGCTGATCGGCAGCCGCGAAGCCAAGCTCAAGGACATCCTGATCGACCTCGAACGCACCGACATCCGCTCGCCGGTCGACGGCGTCGTGGTCCAGCGTCAGGTCGATCTCGGCCAGACGGTCGCGGCCTCGCTCTCGACGCCGACCCTGTTCCAGATCGCGCAGGACCTGCGCGTCATCGACATCTATGCGAATATCGACGAGGCCGATGTCGGGCGGCTGCAGCCCGGCCAGCCGGTTTCCTTTACCGTGAACGCCTATCCGAACCGCAGCTTCGAGGGCCGCGTCGAGATGGTGCGCCTCGGCGCCCAGACGATCCAGAACGTCGTCACCTATACCGGCGTCATCCGCGTCGAGAACGCCGACATGGCGCTGCTGCCTGGCATGACCGCCAATCTCCAGGTCGTGACCGAGGATCGCCGCGACGTGCTGCGCATCGCCAATGCGGCGCTGCGCTTCCGCCCCGCGGGCGCGGCCGCCCCGAGCCTGCCGGCAACGCCTTCGCGTGCCACGACAGGTCAGGGCCCAGGGCAAGGCGGTCGCGGTGGCGCACCGGGGGCGGCATTTCGCGAGCGCATCGATACCGAGCTGCAGCCAACGCCCGAACAGAAGGAGGCGATCGCAGCCCTCATGCAGGAGCGCCGCGCCGGTGTGCGCGAGGCCATGGCCGGCCTGTCCGACGAGGAGCGCCGCGCCGCCTTCCGCAAGGCCCGCATCGAGATGGTCGCCAAGGTTGCCGCCGTGCTCGATCCCGAGCGCAAGGCGAAGTTCGAGGCGATGATGCAGGAGGGCCGCGTCGCGCCGCAGCAGGGCACGCCGGGCCGCGTCTATGTCCTCGACGTCGACGGCCAGCCAAAGGCAGTGCCGGTGATGCTCGGACCGACGGACGGCGCCTATACCGAGCTCGTCTCTGGCGATCTGAAGGATGGCCAGGCGGTCATCATCGGCGGTGGCCCCCGTGCCACGACGGCACCGGCACCAGCCGGTGGGCCGCCGGTTCGCGGTCCACGGCTGTTTTGATGGCGACGGGCGACGCCTTGCATCTGCTTCGGCCGCCTGCGAGCCGTCATGGTCGGGCTTGTGCCGGCCATCCACGTCTTCGCTGGTCGAATGTCGTGTTCAAGACGTGGATGCTCGCCACAAGGGCGAGCATGACGGGGAGAGCGCCATGCCGCTGATCGAAGCCCGCGAACTCTCCCGCGTCTACGACCTCGACTCCGGCCGCGTCACCGCGCTCGACCATGTCTCGCTCGAGGTCGAGGCCGGCGAACTCGTCGCCGTGATGGGTCCTTCCGGCTCGGGCAAATCGACCTTCATGAACCTGATCGGCTGCCTCGACCGGCCGACCGGCGGGCATTACAGGCTCGACGGCGTCGCGGTCGAGACGCTGGGCAGCGACGGCCTCGCGGAGCTGCGCAACCGCAAGCTCGGCTTCGTCTTCCAGCAGTTCAATCTGCTGCCGCGTGTCGATGCCTGCGCCAATGTCGAGTTGCCGATGGTCTATGCCGGGGCCGACCGCAAGGTCCGGCGCGAGCGGGCTCTCGCCGCGCTGGGCCGCGTCGGCCTCGCCGAACGCGCCCATCACCGCCCCATGCAGCTCTCCGGCGGCCAGCAGCAGCGCGTCGCCATCGCCCGCGCGCTCGTCAACGAGCCGCGCCTCCTGCTCGCCGACGAGCCGACGGGCGCGCTCGACAGCCGCACCGCACTCGAAATCCTCGCTCTGTTCCAGGACCTCAACCGCGAGGGGGTCACCGTCGTCCTCGTCACCCATGACGCCGAGGTCGCACGCCATGCCCGCCGGGTCATCCGCTTTCGTGACGGCAAGCTCCTGAGCGATCAGCGCCAGGACCCCGCCGATGCCCGTACGGCGCTCGCCGCGATCGACGCCGGTGCCCACCAGCCCGAGCCAGCCGCGGAGGACGCAGCATGAGCATCTTCGAGGCGATCCGCTCCGCCCTCTCGGCCATCGGCGCGAACGCGTTGCGCTCGGCCCTGACCATGCTCGGCATCATCATCGGCGTCGCCGCCGTCATCGCGATGGTCGCGATCGGCTCTGGCGCGCGCGCGCGAGTGACCTCGCAGATCAAGTCGCTTGGCGCCAATCTCGCCATCATCCAGTCCGGCAATGTCACGCAGGGCGGCGTGCGTCTGGGCGCCGGCGCGTCCTCGACGCTGACCGACGAGGACGCGGCCGCGATCGCGAAGGAGATCGACGACGTCGTCGCCGCGGCGCCCGTTCTCATCACCCGCGCCCAGGCCGTCTATGCCGGCGCCAACTGGTCGACGCAGATCACCGCAACAGACCTCGATTTCTTTACCGCGCGCGAATGGGATGTCGCCGAGGGCCGCCTGTTCGAGCCGGAAGAGCTGCGTCGCGGCGAGATCGTCGCCGTGATCGGTCAGACCGTTGCGAGGAACCTGTTCGGCGAGCAAAATCCGATCGACCAGCAGTTCCGCATCCGCAATGTCCCCTTCAAGGTCATCGGCGTGATGGCCTCCAAGGGACAGTCGGCGCTCGGCCAGGACCAGGACGACGTCATTTTCGTGCCGCTCGACACCGGCCGCCGCCGGATCGTCGGCCGCAACTATGCCCGCGATCGCTCGGTCCAGACGATCATGGTGAAATTCGCCAGCGAGGATGCGATCGCCCCCGGCATCGAGCAGACCGGTGCCCTCCTGCGCCAGCGCCACCGCCTGATGCCAGACCAGGACGACGATTTCATCGTCCGCAACCTGACCGAGATCGCCAACACCGCGACCCAGGCCGCGACCACGCTGTCCTGGCTGCTTGCGGCGGTCGCCGGTGTCTCGCTGCTGGTCGGGGGCATCGGCATCATGAACATCATGCTGGTGTCCGTGACCGAGCGTACACGCGAGATCGGGCTCAGGCTGGCGGTCGGCGCACGGCAGCGCGATGTGCTGGCGCAGTTCCTGATCGAGGCGACGACGCTCGCCACCATCGGCGGCGCGGTCGGCATCGCGCTCGGCATCGGCTCGGCGCTCACGATTGCGCGAGTCGCCGGCTGGCCGTCCGTCGTCTCGATCGAGACGATTCTGATCGCTGTCGGCGTTTCCGGGATGATCGGTATCTTTTTCGGCTTCTACCCCGCCAGGCAGGCCGCCAGACTCGATCCTATCGAGGCGCTGCGACGGGAGTGACCAGCCCCGCCCGGGAGACACGGCAAGGGTCGCTTAACCGATCGATCTTAGCGTCGAATCGAGATACCAAAGCCCCTTCGCTCGGGACCATGCCTTGAGCCAGACGCCAAGCCCAGCTCTTGCCGCCGACCGCCTCTACGATCGGGCGGCATTCGCACCGGGCGGCTCGTGGGCCTGCGATCTCTCCAATCAAACGCTGTCCTGGACCGATGAGGTCTATGACCTGTTTGGCTTGCCGCGCGGCTCGAAGCTGCACCGTGCCGCGACGCTCGACATCTATCAGAGCCAGAGCCGCAGCGAGATGGAGCAGCGCCGGGCTGAAGCCATCCGGACGGGCAAGGGCTTTTCGCTCGACTGCCAGCTTCGGGTCGGCGGGCAGAGCCGTTGGATGCGCCTGCGTGTCGGCGTCAACTACGAGCACGCGCGACCGGTCCGCATCTTCGGCTCGAAGCAGGACATCACCGCCGAAAAGAAGATGTGGGACGGCCTCGTCACGCTCGTCGGCAACGATCCGCTGACCGGCCTGGCGAACCGGCGCGCCTTCGAGGAAGCGGCGCGCGAACTCAGCCGCCATGCCGACGGATCCCATGGCTTTGCCCTGGCTGTGCTCTGCATCGATGACTTCGTGGCGCTCCGGGAACAGCACGACCACGCCGCCGCGAATGAATGCCTTCGCTGCCTTGGCGCACGGCTCGCGCGGCTTTTCCCGGACGCCGTCCTGGTCTCGCGCATAGGCGGCTGCGAGTTCGCGCTGCTGCTGCGGGTTCCTGGTGGGCATGCCGGCCTGGCCGCGACCCTGGAAGGCGCGCACAGGCTCCTCGCCCGGCCCGTTCCGCGTGACACGCTGGCGCTCGAGATCGGCGTTACGATCGGGGCGGCCCTCCTGAAGCCGGCGCACCGGCACGAACCGACAAAGCTGTTCGCCGAGGCCGACGCCGCGCTCTATGTCGCGAAGGCGGCGGGTAACAACCGCGTCCGCATATTCGACGGCATGATCGCAAGGCCTGTCCCGACCGCCCAACTCGCGAGCTAGCGGCGAAGGGCGGCAGGTCGGCAGGACCTGAATCGGCCGGGCCGCGCCACGCGGTTGCAACGCCGTGGCGCCGCCGCACGGTCATCCCCTCTCCTATCGTCACCGCGATGTCGTCTGCCTGCCCTAGGGAGCCCTGATCGTCCGACATGCCCGGCGTATCGGCATGCGGCGGAGCCAGAGCAGGAAACCTCATGCAGATCGACATCTTCACTCAGGTCGTCGTGCCCGTCATCGGCGGGCTTGGCATTTTCATGCTCGGGCTCGAATTCATGAGCAACGGCATCCAGTCGCTCGCGGTCAACAAGATGCGGGCATTGCTGGCCAGGATCGCCGGCACGCCCTCCAAGGGCGTGCTCGCGGGCACCTTCATCACCGGAATCATCCAGTCCTCCACCGCGATGACGGTGATGGTGGTCGGCCTCGTCAATGCCGGCGTCATCGGCTTGCGCCCGGCCATCAGCGTGATCATGGGCGCCAACATCGGCACGACGCTCGGAAACGGGCTGATCGCGCTCCCGCTCGGCCCCTTGGGGTTGCTGCTGGCGGGCATCTTCGCGCTGGTCCACATCTTCGCCAAGACCGACAAGCTCAAGAACATCGCCCTCGCCTGCATGGGCTTCGCGCTGATCTTCTACGGGCTGAACCTGATGACGGGCGGCCTGCGCCCGCTGCGCAACATGCCCGAGGTCATGGGCGTCATCTCCGCGCTCAGGGCCGACACCTATCTGAACCTGATCTATTGCGTGCTGATCGCCGCCGGCATCACGGCGATGATCCACTCCTCCTCCGCGACGATCGGCATCGTCATGGGTCTCGGCGCCGCCGGCATCCTCGACTGGAAGACGGCGGTCGCCTTCTCCCTCGGCGCCGATCTCGGCACGACCATCACATCCTGGATGGCCTCGCTGAACCTGTCGAAGAACGCCAAGCGCGCAGCCTATGCCCATATCTCATTCAACCTGATCGGCGTCGCGATCACGATCCCGCTCTTCTTCGTCTCGATGGATGTGCTGACCTGGGCGATGCAGTGGTTCGGCGGCGATCCGGGCGTTGCGATCGTCAAGGACGGCAAGGAGACCTTCCCGCTGGTCCCGGTCGCCGTCGGCCTCTATTCGACCTTCTTCAACATCTTCAACACGGCGCTGCTGTTCCCCTTCGTCGGCGTCTTCGAGCGGGTGCTGTCGAAGGTCGGCGCCTCCTCCGTCGACGACATCGAGGACTACAGCCAGCCGCGCCATCTGGTGAAGGCGGACAACCACACGCAGGCGGTCGAGGCGATCCAGCGCGAGACCGGGCGCTACCTCGAGGCGGCGAAGCTGTTCATGGACATCGCCCGCGGCACCCCCGGCGCGCCCGACAAGATCGAGGAGCACTACGCCGCGATCGACATCCTGAACCGCGACATCCGCGCCTACACCTCCGGCATGTTCACGCCCGACATGCCCTATGCGCGCGCCGATCTCGTCGCCAGCCTGATCGAGGAAGAAGACCAGACGGCGAGCCTCGGCGAAACGCTCTACCAGATCGCAAGGCGCGTCGAGCGCCAGCCCTTGGGCGAGATCGGTCGGGGGCTCGTCAACGAGGTCATCGATCAGGTCACTGACGCGTTGCGGGCGATCATCCCGATCAACCAGGCCAACCCGCCGGTGACGGCCGAGGCGCAGCCGCGCATCGACGCGCTGCTCACACTGCGCGAGCGCTGCCTGCGTCTCGGTGCAGAACTGCCCTGGGTCGAGCGCGGCGCCATCCTGGCGCTGCTCGGCAGCGCCGAACGCGCCTATGTCATGATCGAGCGCATCGACGACGAGCGTCGCTCCGTATCGCGCGAGGTCCCGGCCGAGGCTCGGGCCGAGGTCGGTGCGAGGCGCGACCTTGGCGGCATGGCGCCGGCGGTCGTTCCGGCCTGAGCGCCAAAGCCTGGAGCCGACATCAAGGGCCGCCGCGAGGCGGCCCTTTCGCGTTCAGGCGAGCGGGCTGACGAAGACGATCTGCCCGCCCAGGTCGTAGCCCATGTCGCGCCAGCCATGCCGGCGATAGAAGCGCTCGGCGCGCGTCCCTGCCCCGGTATTGAGATGCGCCTGGGAGTGTCCGGCAGCCTTCAGCCTGACCAGCGTCTCGTCGAGGAGCGCGCGGCCATGGCCGCGGCCCTCATGGGCGGGATCGACGAAGAGCGCCCAGACGAGCCCGCTCAGATGATTGGCACAGGCGAAGCCGACGACCTCTCCGTCCTCTTCCGCGACGAGGAAGATCGCCTGGTCGCGATACCAGGCAACCTCTTCGTCAGTCACCTTCGACGGGTCGGACAGCACATTCTCCGTCACCCCCATCCGGATCGCATGGACACGCGGCTGGTCGGCCAGCGTCGCGGGGCGGATGGTCACTCGGCCGCCTCCAGCCGATAGGCCGACGGCTCGTAGTTGAGGATCGGCGAGAGCCAGCGCTCGACCTCGTGGATCGGCATCCCCTTGCGCACCGCGTAATCCTCGACCTGGTCGCGCTCGACCTTGGCGACGCCGAAGTAATAGGCGTCGGGGTGCGAGAGGTAGAGGCCCGAGACCGACGAACCGGGCCACATCGCAAAGCTCTCTGTCAGCTTCACGCCGACGCGGCGCTCGGCCTGCAGCAGCTCGAACAGCGTCGCCTTCTCGGTATGGTCGGGCTGGGCGGGATAGCCGGGCGCCGGGCGGATGCCGCGATACTCCTCGCGGATCAAATCTTCATTCGAGAGATTCTCGTCCGGTGCGTAGGCCCAGTATTCCTTGCGCACGAGCTGATGCATGCGTTCGGCGAAGGCCTCGGCGAAGCGATCGGCCAGCGCCTTGACCATGATCGAGCGATAGTCGTCATTGTCGCGCGCGAACTTCTCCGAGATCCGCTCCTCCTCCGCACCGGCCGTCACCACGAAGGCGCCGACATAGTCCGGCCGCTCTATGCCTTCGGGCGCGAAGAAGTCGGAGATGCACATGTTCGGCTTGCCGTCGCGCTTCGAGAGCTGCTGGCGCAGGCCATGGAAGGTCGCCAGCGTCTCCTGCCGGCTCTCGCCGGTGTAGAGGCGGATGTCGTCGCCGACGGCATTCGCCGGCCAGAAGCCGATCACCGCCTTCGGGTTGAACCAGCGCTCCTCGACGATGCGCTTCAGCATCGCCTGCGCGTCGTCCCACAGCGCGCGCGCCGCCTCGCCCTGCTTCTCGTCCTCGAGGATCGCGGGGTATCGGCCCTTCAGCTCCCATGTCTGGAAGAACGGCGTCCAGTCGATCACCGGGACGAGATCGGCCAGGTCATAGGTCCGGAAAGTGCGCGTGCCCAGGAAGCTCGGCTTCGGCGGCTGGTAGCCGCTCCAGTCGGCCTTGAAGGCGTTGGCGCGCGCCTTCACCAGCGGCAGGCGCTGCTTGTCGGCCTCCGACCGGCGATGCGCTGCCGAAACCTTGGCGTATTCTGCCCGGATGCCCTGCACATAGGCCGGCTTCTGGTCCTGCGAGAGCAGGCTGGAGACCACGCCGACAGCGCGCGAGGCGTCGGTGACATAGACCGTCTGGCCCTTCTCATAGGCCGGATGGATCTTCACCGCCGTATGGACGCGGCTCGTCGTCGCCCCGCCGATCAGGAGGGGAATGTCGAAGCCCTCGCGCTCCATTTCGGAGGCGACGGTCACCATCTCGTCGAGCGAGGGCGTGATCAGGCCCGACAGCCCGATGATGTCGACCTTCTCCTTGCGCGCCACGTCCAGGATCTTCTGCGTCGGCACCATCACGCCGAGGTCGATGACCTCGTAGTTGTTGCACTGGAGCACGACGCCGACGATGTTCTTGCCGATGTCGTGGACATCGCCCTTCACCGTCGCCATCAGCACTTTTCCGGCCGCCGAGCGCTCGGAGCCGCCGTTCAGGCGCTTCTCCTCCTCCATATAGGGCATGAGATAGGCAACCGCCTGCTTCATCACGCGGGCCGATTTCACCACCTGCGGCAGGAACATCTTGCCGGCGCCGAACAGGTCCCCGACCACGTTCATGCCGGCCATCAGCGGGCCTTCGATGACGTGCAGCGGCTTGTCGGCCTTCTGCCGCGCCTCTTCGGTGTCGACATCGATGAAAGCGGTGATGCCGTTGACCAGCGCGTACTCCAGCCGCTTCTCGACCGGGTTCTCGCGCCAGGCCATGTCCTTGCCGGAGACCGCGACCGAGCCGTCGCCCTTGAAGCGCGGCGCCGCGTCGAGCAGCCGCTCGGTGGAATCCTTGCGGCGGTTGAGGACGACGTCCTCGCAGAGCTCGCGCAGCTCGGGGTCGAGATCGTCATAGGAGCCGAGCTGGCCCGCATTGACGATGCCCATATCCATGCCGACCTTGATGCAGTGGTACAGGAAGACCGAGTGCATCGCCTCGCGGACCTTCTCGTTGCCGCGGAACGAGAAGGACAGGTTCGAGACACCGCCCGAGATATGGGCATGCGGCAGGGTCTCGCGGATCGTCTTCGTCGCCTCGATGAAGTCGTTGCCGTAGTTGTCGTGCTCCTCGATGCCCGTCGCCACCGCGAAGATGTTCGGATCGAAGATGATGTCCTCGGGCGGGAAGCCAATCTCCTCCGTCAGCAGCTTGTAGGCGCGCGTGCAGATCTCGATCTTGCGGGCGTAGGTGTCGGCCTGGCCCTTCTCGTCGAAGGCCATGACGACGACCGCGGCGCCGTAGTTGCGGCAGATGCGGGCATGATCGAGGAAGGCCTCCTCGCCCTCCTTCATCGAGATCGAGTTGACGATCGGCTTGCCTTGGATCGTCTTCAGCCCGGCCTCGATGACGTGGAACTTGGACGAGTCGACCATGATCGGCACGCGGGAGATGTCCGGCTCCGAGGCGATCAGGTTGCAGAACTCGGTCATCGCAGCCTGCGAATCGAGCAGGCCCTCGTCCATGTTGATGTCGATGACCTGCGCGCCATTGGCGACCTGGTCGCGCGCGACGTCGAGCGCCGCGGCGTAATCGCCCGCCGTCACCAGTTTCCTGAACTTGGCCGAGCCGGTGACGTTGGTGCGTTCGCCGATATTGACGAAGGGGATGGTCTCGTCGAGCGTGAACGGCTCCAGCCCGGCCAGCCGCAGATAGGGCTTGATCGCCGGCACGGAACGCGGCGCCTTGCCGGCCACGGCCTGCGCGATGGCGCCGATGTGATCGGGCGTCGTGCCACAGCAGCCGCCGACGACATTGACGAGTCCGGCATCGGCGAACTCGGCCAGCATCGCCGCCGTCGCCTCGGGGCTCTCGTCATACATGCCGAACTCATTGGGCAGACCGGCATTGGGATAGGCACAGATCAGCGTATCGGCGACGCGCGACAGGTCCTTGATATGGGCGCGCATCTCGCGCGCGCCGAGCGCGCAGTTGAGGCCGATGGTCAGCGGCGCGGCATGGCGCACAGCGTTCCAGAAGGCTTCGGTGGTTTGGCCCGAAAGCGTGCGGCCCGACAGATCGGTGATCGTGCCGGAGATCATCACCGGCAGGCGGATGCCCCGCTCGCG
>JAESFK010000387.1_pt1 | contig 24718 bp, 25 predicted proteins | sample 9269391 | NCBI WGS metagenome assembly JAESFK01 (sample SAMN14506231, study PRJNA617097) | algae metagenome | isolation source: Drouetiella hepatica UHER 2000/2452 and co-occurring heterotrophs from... | place: Slovakia: Slovak Paradise National Park, Hrabusice, Kosice Region | collected 2000-01-01
CACTCCGCCGAGGCCAGGGCCCGCCTCCAGTGGCGCGGCATCGGCGACGCGGATGGGCAATTGGCCCTGAACGACGGCGAAGGTCCGGCTCATGTGACGGTCAATCCGCCGAAGACCGGGAATTCGCCTTGCGCCAGCGCCGTATCGGTATCGGGGTCCGGCAGCACCATGCGATGGCGGGATTCGCCGAGTGCCCGCGACGCGGCCTCTGAGAGCCAGGCCGTCGGGAACGTCTCCGACCCGGCCGAGACGAAGGCGCGCTCGTCGAACATGTCGAGCATCTCGGCCGTGATCTCGGCCCGGGTCGCGGCACTGTCGCTCTCGAGCTGCGCAATCGTGACGGGGATCGATTTCTCGATCGCCTGGACGACGACGACGGTCGCCGTCAGAGGCCGGCGCGTCTCGATATACTCGGCGCAGCGCAGCACGTCCGCCGGCGAGGGAATGCGATCGGCGCCGGATCCCTCGAGCAACGGATAGACGGTCACCGTTCCGATCTGCGGCGTGGCCGCAAAGACCTCTGCCGTGGCGAAGCCGGCGACCTCGCCGACCCAGACCATGTAATCGGCCTTGGCGCCGCCCCGCGGCTTGTTGCGCTTGCGGAAGATCAGGCGCTTGCGATAGGCGGCGTCGAGTTCCTTCTCGACGCCGCCGGAGAGGCCAAGCGACCCGATCTCGCCGTCCTGCGTGACGCCGCCCAGCGCTTCGCGCAGGCGCACCGAGGCGGCGGCCGGCAGATTGCCACGCTGGCCCGTCTCCGTTGCATCAACCGTCACGGTGACGCTGTTGCCGACGGCCGTGGCCGCCGACCGAACGGTAAAGGCAATACCGCCGGCGTCGATCACCGAGCCGGCCGGAACGATCGCGCCGTCGGCCGCGGCGAAGACGACCTCGCCAGTCGCCGCCGTTGCCGGCTTGCGGCCGAGGCCGATCTCGTAGCCATGCAGATCGAGCATGTCGTCTTCGGCGGTGGTGACGAAGATCTGCTTGTAGATCCACTCGGCCCGCAGGTTGCCCTGCGAGGCCGCCATCGCCATGACCTTGACGAAGACGGTCCAGTTGTTCGGCCAGATGTCAGCGCGCGCGCCCGACAGGGCCGTGGCGACGACGCCGCGCAGCCAGCGCGACGTCGCATCGAGCGTCGGAATGGTCAGGGCCATGTCTGATTCAAGCTTTCGAAGGCGATCAGGCGCTGAGGCCCGGGGTTGCAGCACCAAGGGCTTCCCAGAGCCCGGCGAAGGGCCCGGAATAGAGGATCGTGCCGTCGGGCCGGGCAATCGAGATGGTCCGGCGGATCCGGCTCTCGGCAGGATCGGGCGCGGCCTCGACCGTCACGTCGCCGATGACGCCCTGGTCCTGCAACGGTTTCAGGGCGACCTGGGCGGCCTCGACGACACGGCGGGCGTTCTCGTCATCCGTCGGATGACGGAAGGACACCCAGGTCGTCGAGCCGAGCGGCGCCTCGCCCCGCGCGACATCGATGTCGAAGCCGTCGCCGGGCCACCCACGAAGGTCATAGGCGGCCGGATCGAGCGGATCATGGGGCCCACGCGCATCGGTTTCGAGCGACAGGACCAATCCGGTCAGCAGCGGATTGCGGGCAACAAGCCCGGCCGGGTTGCCGGGCTCGGACAGAGGCGCCACGGCCATGTCGCCATAGGCGCCATCCCAGAGGATATCGGGGCCGGCGCCCTGCGGCACCAGCGCATCGACCAGAAGTCGCGTCATTCAGGAAACCCTCGCATAGACGAAAGGGGAGGCGCCGGCCTCGGTCATGACCTTGGCGAAGACGCCGCCATCTTCCGGATCACCGCCGAGATAGACCTTGCCTCCGGCGGCCTTCGGCTTCAGCACCTGGTCGCCATTTTCCTTCATGGACAGGGACTGGCCGCCGCCGCCTTCCATGGTGAGGCCTCCTCCGGGCTTGAGGTTCAACTTCTGACCGTCAGGGCCGTAGAGGATCTTCGTTCCCGTCGGCTGGCCGCTGGGCCGCTTGCCGGCCGTTTCGAGGCCTTGAACGATGCCGCGCTCGCGCGAGCCATCGAACAGGGCGTAACCCAAGGCGCCGGACTCGGGCACGCTGGTCAGGCCGTCGCTCTGCGGGCGATAGAGGTTTTCGAGGATCGCGCCGCCATCGCCACGGCCGGTGACCTTCTGGAACTCGCCGGAATCGTCGACACTGATGACGCGAAAGCGGATCAGGCTCACGACAGCTCCTCGTATTTCGCCTTCTTGGTCGAAACTTTCCAGGCGTCGCCCGACTTGCCCTTGGCATCCTTGCCGCCGAGGCTGCGCGGATCGACCATGGTCAGGCGGGCGATCTGGTGATCCTTCGACCACGAGAGCTGGCCGCTCTTGATCGCCATGTCCTGCTCGAGTTCGAAATCGGCCGCGACGACATGCCGGACGAAGGCCGCGCTCCACAGCCGGCCGTCGGGATCACGCCACTGCGGCGTCGCCAGGACGATCTGGGTGCCGTTTCCGGCATCGCCACCGGCGGCGCGCTGGTTGTCCCATTCGGTGCGCTGCTTCAGGTCGGCATCGTCGCCATCATGCTCGAGCCGGCGGATGTCGATGCGCAACCGGCGGATCGACTCGTTCTCGACAACGGCATAACCGTCCGTCTCATCCTTGCCTTTGCCTCCCTTGTAGCGCTGGCCGTAATAATGGGTCTGCGAGAACTGGCCGATCTCGCTGTCCTCGAACTGCAGCGTGGTGGCGTTGGCGTCGTCGCGATCGTCGCCTACGATGAACGCGCCGGGATGGCGGCCGCGCACGCCCTTGTAGAGCGCGACGCCACCATCTGGCGTGCCGGTCATCAGCAGGCCGGCCTTGCGGGCGCGCTCCTCGATCACCGCGAAGGCCCGATCGCCCGGCGCCCAGGCGATATCCATCGAGCGGCTGTCGGCCTCGACCTTGACCTTGAGACCGTAGGGCTTGAACAGCGTATCGGCGGCTTCGCCGAGCTTCTTGCCCTTCAGGCGATAGCCGTGCTTGCGCCCATCGGCCGCGCATTCGACAGCGTCGCAGATCTTGCTTTCGATCTGCAGGAAGCGCCGCAGCGCCGGCTTGGCCTCGTCGCCATAGCTGCGCCGAACCCGGCCGGTGACGATGGTCTCGGCGCCGCCGCCGGGGAGGAGCGCCTTCAGCACCGCCTCGGAACCCTTCTTCGTCAGAGCACCCTTGCGCTCGTGCACGCCGGCGATGACCTTCAGCAGCGCGCCCTTGCCGTCGAAGCTGTATTCGATCGAGAGCAGGCCCGGATGCGGCTGCCCGTCGATCTCCAGAACCAGAGCCTCGCTCATCGCGCCGCCTCGCCCGGGAGGGCTGCGAGGATCTCGACCGGCATGAATTCTGGACAGCGCGCATTGTTGAGCCGGACCAGCTCGGCGGCGCGCGTCGTATCCCCATAAAGCTGCCAGGCCAGCAGGCAGGCCGGCTGGCTCTCGCCGGTGACGACACGCGCCAGCGGCTTCAGCGTCAGGATCTCCGCGTCGATTGCCGCCAGCGCCCTGCCATAGGCGCCGACCACGACGGTCAGCAGATCGGTCTCGGTCGCGGCCCGGTCGAGCAGCGGCTCCATCACCGCGACGAGGCGGGCGCGCGCCTGCTCGGCCTGCTGCCGCGTGGCGAAATCGAGCCGCAAGCAGCCGCGCGCGAAGGCGAGCGCCGCCAGCAGACACGCGAAGACGGCGGCAGCCTCGCGGCCGCGCGCCTCGACGATGCGCGAAGTCGAACGGGGCGTCGTCATGCGGCGGCCCGCTCTTCCAGCGCTGTCAGTCCGGCGTCACCGGCGACGGACAGGGCCTCGACGATATCAGCATGACCGATCCAGCCCCGGGCGATCTGGACGGCCTCGACGACCTCGGTCTCGGCGGTGATGGCGAGAGCATCGATCTTCAAACCGGCAAGCCGTGCAGCGCCCTCCCGGGCGAAGGCGGTCGCCTCATAGATGCCGACGCCGCGAAGATCGGCTGCGATGCTGTCGAGCCGAATGCCGGCGGCGTCGGCGAAGCCGGCAACCGCACCGAGCGCATCGACGATCAGCCGCTCGGCCAGGCCGAGGCTGAGGCCGATGCCGGCAGCAGGGCCATCCTCGACGAAGTCGATCCGGAAACTGAAATAGCCGAGCTTGTCGCCTTCCCAGCTGCTTTCCGGTGCCCGCGCCCAGGCCATGACCGGCCGGCGCTGCGGCAGGATCAGTAGGCCAGGTCCTGGCGTCTCGAGGGCAAGCTCGAGGGCCCGCATACGGGCCTCGACAATCATCTCGTCGGCGACATAGGCATCGACCTTGTACGTCACCGCCTTGCGGCCGAGATCGACGATGCTCCAGCGATCGGAGGCCGGATACTCGTCGATCTGCAGCGCGCGCGGAAACGGCCTGGAATCGCGCCGGGCGAAGAAGGGCACGCCACGAAACGAGGCCGGGCGCAGGAAACCGCCGGGAGAGGCCATCAGTGCGCTCCCCCGCCACCACCGCCACCGCCGCTGGTTTCCTTGCCGGGCAGCGAGATACCGCGCGTGTCGCTGCTGCGCGACGACTGCGAGGTCACGCGTGCATCGACCTTTGCCCAGAAGTCCGGCGTCGGCACGACCTCGACCTTCACCGAGGAGGTGACGTCGACATCGGCCTTCGCCGTGATCTGGTCGGGCTTGACCTCGGCCTTGATCTGGTCACCGAGGGCGCCTTTCAAAGCATTCGCCCAACCGTCGACATTGGTCCGATCCGTTGACCCATCCGTCAGCCGGCCGGCGAGCGCCGTCGCGGCGGCGTCGAGCTTCTGGAACATCGCATCGACAATCCCTGCCTCGGGAGCCTTGCCGCCGCTGGTCTGGGACAGAAGCGCGTAGATTGCTTCCTGCAGTTCCAGGCGGTGCGTGCCGCCGCCCATGGTCGAGCCGCTAACAGCGGTCGTGCCAGTCTTGCCGGCGACGGCCTCGCGGTTCTTCTCCTGGACGAGCTTCATGAACGACGCCTGCAGCGTCACCCCCGCCTCTCCACGCCCAGCCAGGAGGTCGCCGGCAGTGAGAGCGTCACTCTCCTGGCGAACACGCTTCCTGGCGCGCGACAGAGCGTCGACATCGCGATAGGCATCGTGACCGCGCGGGTTTAGCCGCTCTTCCTCGGCCTGCTTGCGCTCATCCGCCAGAAAACGGGCCCGGGCCGCATCCCGTTCGCGACGCTCGGACGTCGCCTGCTCGGCCAGCATGCGCTGGCGATCGGCATGCGCATCATTCAGCAGGTTGACATGAGGTCTCGGCGCCGGCCGGCTGCGACGCGCGCCAGCCCAGCCGCCATCGCGCATGCCGTAGATCTCCGAGCTCGGGTCATCCAACAGCTTCTGGCGCCTTTCGGCCCGGCGCGCGTCATCGATCCTTTGTTCCGCGCGCGTCCTGGGCCTGTCGTTACCAAAGCGGGCGAGGCGCTGTTCTTCCGTCTCGCCGGGAAGGAGCGCGCCGTTCACCGCGTCCATCGCCGAGGTCGCCGCATCGGCCACCCCCTTGAAGGCCGGCGACAGGCGCCGGCCGAGGGAATCGGCCAGGCGATCGGCCGCATTCTTGAACCGGTCGAAAGTCGCCTGGCTGTTGGACGTCACGCGCGCGAGATCCTGCGCCACCGTTCCCGCCGAGCTGGTCTGCATCGTCTGCGAGAGCTTCTGCCACTCGCCACGAAACTGCATCAGGGCGACGGCACCGCGCTTGAACTCCTGGTCGTCGATGATCTCGCCGATCTTCGACGCGTCGCCCTTGGTTGCCTTCTGCAACAGCTCCTCGAAGACCTCGACGAGATTGCGGCCTTCCTTGCGGGCCTTCTTGAACGCCTCTTCGGAATCGACGCCGAGCTTCTTGAATTCCTTCGCGGTCTTGTCGCTCTCCATCTTGTTGAGGATGTTGCTCATCGAGCCCACCGCCTCTTCCGAGGTGCCGGCGCCCTTGCGCATGACCTGCAGCATGGCGACGAGATCGGCGAGACCCTTCTCGCCCTTGAAGCCAAGCGCCGCCGTCGCCGGGCCCAGGCTCGGCAGATAGCGAGCCATGTCCTTCAGCTCGAACTTACCGGCCTTGCCGCCCGCCGCCATGATGTCGAAGGCGTTTTGCATCTTGTCGCCCGAGATCTTGAACGACTCGCCGACGGCATCGGCGGTCTTGGCGATGTCGGCGACCTCGGCGCCACTGGCCTGCGCCGTCTGGGCCACCGCGGGCAGGAATGCCATCGCCTCGGGCAGGGAGCGACCGGAGGCGACGAGCGCGTCGAGGCCATCGCGCACCTTGTCGATCGGCAGCGCGGTCTCCCGCGCGAGCTGCTGCAGCTGCGTCCACGATGCCGCCTGGGATTCTGCCGAGGCATCGGCCGTCACGGCAATGCGCGTCATGGCGCGCTCGTTCTGGTAGAACTCCTTGTTCGCGCCATTCACCATCCGGGCGGCGCCATAGGCGCCGAAGAGCCCGACGAGCGGCCCGGTCGCCCGCAGCGCCGCGGCGCCCATGCGCTGGGTCAGAACCGCCGTGCGGCTAGCATGCTGCTCGACCACTTGCTGACGTCGGGCGCCGGCGCCGTTGGCATCGAGCCGGCTGGCGGCGCGATCAAGCTTGTCGAAATTGCGCGCGACCATGGCCAGCACGGCGGAGGCACGGTCCTCAGCCGTGAGGACGGCCCGGGCTTCGTTGACGATCGCCATCGTTCAGGCTCCCAGCATCTGGGCCAGCCGCCAGGCGTGCCAGCGTTCATGCAGTCGAATCAGCTCGGCCACGCTCAGTCGATCCGGGTCTGCGCGGAGGCCGGCTCCGAAGCGGAGATCGTCTGAGGCTCGCTCCTGGGCGTCGCGGCCGCCGCCGTGTTGAAAAAACCGAGCAGCACTACCTTGGCGCGCTCGGCTTCGGCCGGCGAGAGCTGGTCGATCAGCCCGCTGTCGACCTCGTCGGTGACGAGCGCCTTCAGCCAGGCCTCGACCGCCGCCCAGTCGACGGCGTAGCTGCTCGACCTGTCCGGAAAGGTTCGGATCAGTTCAATTTCGGGCAGCGTCCGCATGATCCGCAGCGTCGGCTCGCGAAACTCGATCGATCCGACCATGCGCTTGGCCGGCCATTCCCGCTCCTTGTCGAGTGTGAGCTTCCAGCTCATCAGACCGGCCTCTTGCGGTAGTTCAGCTTGGTGCAGTGGATCTCGAGGCCGCTGGTCTTGCCGTCCTTGAACGAATCCTGCGCCTCGCCGGTGAAGCCCGCCTGCGTCATGTAATGGACCCAGCCGGCGTGCTGCTCTTCCCAGGTCATGTCGAAGCGCGCCTGCAGCAGTGCATCCCAGTCGATCTCGCCGCGATCGAAATCGGCGGCGGCGACGACGGCCGTGGGCTCGAAGGAGCGGTTCAGGCTCTGGTGATCGACCGAGACCTCGGAGCCGATCTTGTAGCCCGAGGCCTTGAGCTTGATTTCACCCATCGCCTGCAGCGTTTTGCCCGCGAGAGGGCCGGAACGCACGGTGATGATGACGACGCCATAGTCCTTGCCGGCCATGGTGTGGAACTCCCGATGTCAGAGGGTTGCGCGGCTTCCGGTCGTCCGGGGCCGAAGTCGGAGGGCGTCAGTGCGCTGCCGTCAGGCTTGGGCGCCAGGAGCGAGCTCGCCGACGATGCTCTTGCTGGCGATGATGTAGAGCGGGTTCGCCCGGAAGATCTTGTGCTCCTGGTTGAGGCGCACCGGATTGCCGGAAAGCTCGACCTTCAGAGCCTGCTCATAGGAGGCGACGTCCTGGACGATCTTGCCGCGCCGATTGATCTCGGTATAGGCGGCGACGAAGGTCTTGAAGGCATCCTTCGGCCGGGTCTGACCGTCGGCGAAGTCTTCCTGATCACCGACCAGGCTGTCGTTCTGATGCGCGTTCCAGACGTAATGGCGCATGTACTGCACCACCCAGGCGTCGATGCAGGGCCCGTTGATGTCGAGATAGGAGATATCCTCGAGGCCGGTGGCGGCGCGGCGCTGGAAGGTGGTGATGACGCGCTCCATCTGGACCGCGCCTTCGGCCGGTACCAGCGGCGAGATGCCGTCGAAATAGAGCAGGTTGCGCTGCTCGTTCGAGAAGACGTCATCCTCCTCATAAGGCCCGGTCAGATGGTTCATCGTCCGCCCGGTCAGGCCCCGGGCGAAGATCTGGACCTCGGTGATCGAGCGGCCGAAGTCGAAGACATGAGCCAGCTCGGCACCGAAGCAGGCGGCGATGATCGGTTCGGGCTCGGAAGAATTGCGCAGGCCGCCGAGCACGCGCTTGCGGTCGTTCATCGCATCGCCGAGCGAGGCAAGACTGCCCTGCGACCCGACGACGCCGGCGACGGCCCAGCCATAGCGCATGGCGAAGGGGCCCCACTGGGTTTCGAGCCAGGCATCGAGCGCGGCCAGCGAGGTCGCGTCGCGATAGGCCGAGATCGCCCAGGCGTAATAGCCGGTGCCGACGCCGGCGAGAGCCGCCGCGAGATCGGGGGCGCCAGAGCCGGCCGTGAAGACGTTGGTGATGTGGGCGCCGAGCGGCGAGACCTCGCCCCGGCTCTTGAAGGAGAGCCAGGCCGTCGCATTCAGCATCGTGCCGCCGTTACGGGCCGTCACCGTCACCACGCCCAGGGCCGATGTCGCCGAGACCATGTCGACCAGCGATTTGGAATCGCCGGCGAGCGTGACCCGGGTGTTGATCGCTGCCGCGATCTTGGTTGCGATGGTGGTGGCGGTGTCGCCGGCGACGACGGTGATCTGGCGGCGGCGCGCATTGCCCAGGACCCAGAACGGCCACGTCCCGACCGGCGGCACGGTGTTCACGGTGTAGGCGTCCGCCGCCTTCGTCTGCGATTCAGGCATCGGCAGGACGCGATAGTCGAGGAAGGGCCGCGTCAGGCGGGCATAGTTCAGCATGGTGCCGAGCAGCGAGCCCGGCCCATAGGCCGCCTCGATGTCGTCCCGCGGGCGCTGCGACAGGCCGGTGGTCACGGTGGCGCCGGCGGCGACCGGGCCCACGATCAGCACCTGCATCGACTGCGAGAAGGGCGAGGCGCCGAGCGCGTATTCGTTGCGGTAGCCCGGGAGCCGCAGCGAGCCCGGGATCTGGTCATGCGTGATGGTCATGGATCAAGCCTCTGCGGTTGAGCGGGCGAGGGGGAGTGGAGTGATCAGGGCTTAGGCTTGCCGCCGGGAGACGAGCCGCGAGAGGCATCGGCAGGCAGCGGAGCAGCATCGCCGGCGGCAGGAGACGGGGCGACGGTGGGCACCGCCTCGACGGCAATCTCGGTTTCGGGCTCGTGGGCTTTCAGCTCGACGTCGCCATCGCGCTCCAGGCGAAGCCAATAGGCGGAGCGCGCCACACCGCGCAGGACGTGCTTCTCTGGCAGGATGGCGCCGTCCTGGTCGCGAACACGGCGACCGGGCTTCGGCCAGACATCGACAAGGGCGGGGATCAGCGTATCGGTCATGGGATCGGGTCCTCCGGATCGAGGGTGACGGGAAATCTGTCGGAAGGAACCGGGGCAGGCGGCGCCGCCGGTTCGGGAGTAGGCGGCGCCGCGCCCTGGGCGAGGCTGTCGACGGCGAAGGGCTGCGGCGCGAAGCCGGAGCGGATGGCCGCCGCCGCCGCCAGATAGGCTCGCGTGGCGCCCAGACGCTCAAGGGCGAGGACTGCCCGCGCCCGCACCGGCGATGCCGTGGGCAGTGCGTCCCTGACGAGAGACAAGGCCTTCTCGCCGTCGCCGAGCGGCTCGACGAAATAGGAGTTCGCCAGCACGGCGAGCTTGTCCCCGGTTTCCGAGGCCGGATAGGGCTCGGCGTCGAGCTTCGTGGTGCGCTTCGTGACCTGCTTGAACAGCGGATCCGCCATGAGCGTCGCCCAGGCCTGATCTTGCAGGGCGGCGAGAATATCGGCCAGCTCCTGATCGAGCAGGTCGGCCGCCTCGGCCTCGAATTCGGCGGCGGTGTCGGGATCGAAGAAGGCCTGCCGCGAGGTGACCTGGGCGGAAAGCACCAGCCTGGTCGAAATGTCGAAGCCGCGCCCGGCCTCGATCGCGCCGTTCTGGCCAGAGTAGGCATTACCGTCGACCGCCTCGATCGCGAAGACGATCAGCGGCGTGCGCTCGCCACCGCGACCGTCGAGCAAGTCGAAGCGCGAATCGAAGATCCGGTCGTGCGCCAGCGTCGGCCAGCTCGTCGCCGGCGTCTCGGGCGGCGCATAGGGCGAAAGCGCCGCCTTGACGGCGAGCCTGATGGCCATGATGGCGAGGCTCATGGCTCGCTCTTCTTTTCGAGCGAAGCGAGATCCAGGCGGATATGACCGGTCGCATCGCCGCCGGGCGGTTTCGAGACGCGAAACTTCCGGCCGATGGCCGGGGCTTCGACGACCTCCTGCACGACGTCATGGTGCTTGATCGCGCCGCCGGTCGGGTTCTCCCATACCGTCAAGGCGAGATCGTCGCCGACGATGCCGGGGAATCGTCCGGTCTCGAAGGCGTTCAATTCGGCGACGCGCCCGTCGAGCTTGTCGGGCGCGAAGAGGTGGCCGAGCACGGTGAACTCGGCCCGCGACGGGTCAGGCTCCGGACGGGCATCCGGCCGCTTGAGGCGCGGCAGGATCCGCCAGGGCACGCCGTTGGTGCGGGCGATGGCCGCTCGCGACCGCGCCACCGCGTCGCTGAAGATCGTCATGGCGAGAAGCCTGCCAACCGATCAGTTCGAGCTGGTGATCTCGACCAGCGCTTCCGGCCGCTTCACCACCGGCAGGGCATTCGACTGCGACTTGAACTCGACGCCCTCGCCATGGTCGAGCACCTTCTCGGAGATGAAGATCTCCTCGCCCGGCTGGTTGACGTGGTCGATATGGTGCGGCGGTGCGTCGTAGCAGGTGAACATCTCGCTGGTGCCGGACGGATAGGCGACGCCCTTGTCCGCCGCCATCAGCAGCTCGTTGCCGGCCTTGACCGGAACCGAGCCGACGGACTCTCGCAGCAGGATCGTGCCGGTGTCGATGACGCGACCGAAATCCTGGCCGAGGTTGTGCCGATCGAGCTTGATCAGCTCCTGCGCCGCCGGCGTGTTCATCCAGTACTTCTCGAACTTCGGATGCTGGACCAGACGCCCCATCAGGGCCGTGCCGATGATCGCCTCGACGCGACCGACCGTGTCGCCCTGCACCTTGCTGAGGACGGAGGTGCGGATTTCCTCGAGCTTGCCGACGATATCGGTGCCGGCCGTGCCGAGCACCAGGTCGACAGTGACCTTGGCGATGCCGAAGAAGGTGTAGAGGTCGACAATGGTGTTGCCGTCTCCATCCTTCACCAGGCCTTTCAGCGCGGCGAACTTCAGGTACTCCCGGGTGATGGCATGGCTGCGGCGCAACTTCTGCAGCTTCTTGGCCGTCGCCGAATCGACCGTCGCCGGCTGGGGGCGACCGTTGACGATCGTCGCCTTGTTCTGGATGTCCGCGGGGCCGAGCTTGTCGGCCAGCGGGAAGTGCGGGACCTCGAGATAGAAGATCTTCTCGCCGTCCGCGGTGACCTCGGGCCCGCGCGTGCCGCGCGGCTTGGCCGGCAGGACGCGGATCGAGTTGCCGACGCGCACGATGCCGACGACGGTCGTGCCGATCGGCTCGGCCGGGAACAGGTTGAGCGCGTTCAGCATCCCGTAGTCGTTCGGGATGAGGTTGACCTCCTCGGTCAGCGTGGCCGAATCGAAGGGAAAGACGAATTCCATGGCGGGACTCCAGATGAGAACCCGCACGATGCGGGCGAGGTTGCGGCAGGGAGGCTAGAGGGCGGCGCGACGCCGTCAGACGTCGCGGGCGAGGATCTTCTTGACGGCCAGGGCGGCGACGGCGGCGGTCTTGTTCGGGCCGGAAATGGCGGCCTTGAAGATCAGCTCCGGCAGCACCGCGATCGCGCCCCAGGTCACGCCGAGAGCGCGAACGTCGGCGCTGGTCGCATCGACGGCCTCGCCGAGGATGGCAGCCGCGACCTCGGCACCGTTGGCCAGGGCGACGTCGTGCAACACGTATTTGCCGGAGGCCGTGATCTTGCCGAGCACGGTGCCCAGCGCGAGGATGCCGGCGCCGGAGGCGATGACGATTTCCTCGCGCGAGAAATCGGGGTCGATTTCCTTCTTGATGACGTCGGAATAGGTGCGGGTCCGCGTCTGGCTGGTCGGGGTGAACATGCTTGCGATCCTCTTGGCGAAGCGGGTTGCGGTGCGGGTCGGCGTGTGGGCGGATCAGGCCTTTTGGCCGGTGATGGCCATGCGGGCGGCGGCGAGGCGGGATTTAGAATCCGCCTTGGCGTCGGCCGGAGCAGGATCGCTGCCCTGCGGCTTGACGTTGGGCTGCGGCACGGTGGCACCGGTGAGCGTGCGCGGGGCCTCCGCCTTGGGAGAGGTCGCGAGGATCGAGCCGGCGGCGTCCGGCGCCAGGTCGGTCGAGAAGGCGAGGTGCTGCGCCAGGGCGGAGCGGCCGTCGGCCTCCGCATGGCCAACGATGGCCTGAATGCGGGTGCGCTCCGCCTGGCGGGCCTCGGCCCGGATCGCGGCGACATCCGATGTCGGCGCGGCAGCGACAGGCGCGGCGGGAGCCGGGGCGGGGGCGGCTGCCTCCGGCGGAACCGCAGACGGCGACGTCACGGCCGCGACCAACGCGGCGGCAACGGCTGCGGGCGAAGTGGATTGCACCGCGTCGCGCGCGGCGTTGGCAAGGGTCGACATGGTCAGTTGCTCCTGAAAAAGAGGCTCGTCAGAGCCGGGCGATGAGAGTCTCGCAATCAGACTTGGCGATCAGAGCCGCGCGATCTCCTGGCGGAACGCGGCGAAGGCCTCGTGCGGATCGCCGAGAGCGTCGGCGAGACCGAGGGAGACGGCCTCGCGGCCGGAGAAAACCTGCGCCTCGGTGGCGTAGGCCGCCCTGGCAGTCAGGGCCTTGCCGCGCCCGCGCCCGACGACCTCGGAGAAGCGGGTGCGGACCTGGTCGAGATCGGCCTTGATCCGATCGACGACGGTCTGCGGCAACGGTTCGAACGGATTGCCGTCGACTTTGTGGGCGCCCGACGAGATCAGCGTGACCTTGACGCCCTGCTCGGCAAGATGCGCCGACCAGTCGACATGCATGACGACGGCGCCGATCGACCCGGCGAAGCCGAATTCCGGCATGACGATGCGACGGGCCGGGCTGGCGACGAGATAGGCCGCCGAACAGGCGTTCGAGGTCAGGATCGCCATGGTCGGCTTTTCGGCCGACAACCTGGCAATCGCCTCGGCCGTCTCGAACACGCCGGCGACCGCCCCGCCAGGGGAATCGACCTCGAGCACAACGCCTTTGACGGATGTATCGCGGCGGGCGCGTTCGACCTGGGTGCGGATGCCCTCATAGGACGTCTCGCCGCAATCCATGCCGATCCACGAACCCTTGTGGACGAGCGTGCCCTCGACCTCGATCACGGCGACGCCGTCGACCACGGGGTATGCGCCGCGGTTCGACCGTTGCAGATGCCCCTCGAGGCGCTGCGGCAGCACGCCGGCCGACGGCTCGATCGCCGAGTTCCCGCCACCCGAGACGATGACCGGCGCGCCGAACAGGCGCGAGCCCAGCGCGCGGATCATCACCGTGGCCCGACCCTCGTCGATCGCGAGCGGCACGCCGATCAGCTCGGCGGCAATGCGCGGCAGCAGCAGGCTCATGCTTCGACCTCTTCGGCAGGCTCTGTGGCGGACGAGGCGGCGGAGCGCTGGGCGATGCGGCCTGCAACAGTGGCGCGCGTCAGCTTGCGGCGGGTCAGCTCCGCCTCCTCACGCTCGATCTGGTCGAGGATTTCCTCGTAATCGAAGCCCTGCTCGGCGCATTCCATCTCGAGGGTGGAAACCATGGTTTCCATGCGCAGGGCGGCAGCCTCGGCTTCCTTGACCGGATCGACCCAACCGCGACCGGGCCCGATCCAGCGACCGGCAAGCCAGGCGGCCGGCTCGTCCCAGAGCGTGCGGCATCCGGCCGGCGGCTTGATGTAGCCCTTGTCGATCGCCTCCTCGACGACGCAGAGCGCCATCGGGATCGGGCCCTGCTCACAGAACTGCGCGACCATCCGGCGCACGCCGCGCCAGGTCTCGTTCATCATGCCGCGATAGTTCGAATAGTTGAGCTTGCTGAAGTTCATCGAGACCTGGTGCCGCGACATGCCGCGCGCCGCCGCAATCTGGTCGTTGAAGACGTCGTCGAACTGGCCCATCGCGGCGCTCTGGCGCGGCGATCCCGCCATGGCGATCTCGTCGCCGGGCGGCAGGACCGGCACACGGACGCCGCCGATCTTGATCGGAGCGGCCTCGTAAAGGCCGAGGCGCTTGTCCGAGAAGGTGTTGGTCGCGGCGTTGAACTCCTGCGGCTCCAGCGAGGCCGCGACCTCGGCGAAAGACATGTTGGACTTGATGTAGGTCGCATACATCGCGTTGACGGCGGCAGCCGCCAGTTCGAGCTCTGACAGCGTGCCCTTCATCCGCAGGAGCGGCATGATCGCCGCGAAGGGCGAGATCGGCCGGTTCTGATCCTCGCGCTCCGGCTCGAAGACATGCAGGAAGACGGGACGGCCCCAGCTCGTCTCGCGCGGCACCCGTTCCCATGACGCCCCAGTCAGCCCGAAGCCGTCGCCAGGATGACGGTTGCGGATCTGGTAGCCCACCGGCGCGCCGAAGCGGTCGATGACAACGCCGCCGCGCAGGGTCTCGCTGTCGCGCTGGCCGGTCGGATTGCAGAGCCGTTCCGGATCGACCGGCATGAAGGCCGTCTCGTACGGGCCCTGCCGATCCCGCCAGGTGGCGATGACACAGGCTTCGTTCAGCTTGACGAAGCTGCGCGCCATCAGTCGATACAGCCCGTTGCCGCTAACCTTGCGCTGCGCATCGACCCGCTTGCGCGGATCGTTCATGTGGCGGGACAGCTCGCGCTCGATCTGCTTGCCGAGATCGGCTGCCTGTTCGCGCGAGATGCCCAGCGCCGCGGCGCTCGGCTTCGAGGAGAAGCGCAGGCCGGCGCCGACGATCATGTCGACCAGCCGCGTGATCGTCGCGACAGCGACCGGATTGTTCCGGGCCAGATCCTCGGTGCGGTCGGCGATCAGTCGGCGCTCGCGCAGCACGGCCTTGTCCGCCGAGGCGCCCGGCGGCGTCCAGTTTGACAGCGCCTGCGAGCGGGTCTCGGAGGCGCGGTAGAAGGTCGACGCCTCGACATGGGCACGCAATGGCGTCGACCCGTCAGGCGCGACAAGCGCGGGCGGGTTCATCAGAAGGTGAAGCCGATCGCGCCGCGAACCGGGCGACCCGCATCCTTTGCCTTCAACTCCTCGAGGCGGCGCTCCAGCCGCGCGATGTCGGGACGCACGAAATCCGTTTTATGGCCGTTCGGCGTGACGAGAACGGAGGAGGCCTGGTCGCCGGAGATGATCCGGTCCCGCGCGGCCTCCATCTGGGCGATCTTCTCTTCTTCCGTCACGGGGTCACTCCTGGTTGTTGAGTGCGGCGAGCCGCGCGAACATGCCCTCGGGCGCTGGCTTGGCCGCCGCCGCTAGCGGCGCTGCCGAAAACAGGTCGGCGACGGCTTCGGGCGGCGCGAGACGCTCCCGCCATTTCGCCCAGCCGGCGGCGTTCATGGTGTCGACGCCGAGCGACCAGGCGATCGCCCGGCAACCGACGACGATGTCGAGTTCTTCGTTCGCCTGGCCGGCTCGCTTGACCCAGACGCGGTTGTCGCCCGGCTTCTCATGCAGCTTGCGCCGGGCATTGCCCTTCGCCTCCTGCGCCGGATCGATGCAGACCTCGGCGGTGATCTGTTTGCAGAAGCTCTCGTCGACCAGGTCACGCGGCAGTCGCAGCGTTCCCGGCAGATAGGCCCCGCTCTCCATCGGCCCCGCGACGAACTGGCGAAGGCCGCGCATGATGGTGTGTTTCAGCTCGAAGACGCCAGTCGGATAGACCAGCGCCTTGGCCAGGACCCGGCCAAACTTGTCCTTGATCGCCAGCCGCTTCGGCGTTCCGAGGATCGGCGCGTTGCGCTTCTCGGCGCCCTCGCAGACCCAGAGCTTGTGACCGCGCCCGCTGCCGACCGAACGAACCCAGTTCGACCAGTTCGAACCGTCGATGCCCCAGCGCACCACCTCGACAATGCCGCCTGTCGCCGCCGGCCAGGTGCGAGACAGCAGCTCGTCGATGCCGGCGACCGCTTCCGGGGTTTCCGGCGCATGAGGAATGATGCCGCGCGCCATCAACACGCCCTGCGTCATCGGACCCCACGCCCAGATGCTCCAGACGAGCCGGTCACCCTGGCAGTCGATGAAGCCCGTCCAGATCGGATGATCGGCCGTGGCAAGGCCTGGCGCGATCTCCTCGCGGGCCCGGTGCAGCTTCTCGTGCTGGACCTCGGAGGCACCGTCCTCCCAGGGTTCACCGAGCGACTGCTGGGTGAAGGTCTTGAGGGTGACCTGCGATTTCTTCGCCTCCTCCCAGGCCTCCCAGAGCGACTGCCAGCTCTCGACCGGCGAATAGGCGGTCCAGAGCGCATAACTCGGCTCGTATTCGCGGCAGCGGCCCTCCATCGGCGGGCAACGATAGCGGTCCATATGCGCCGGCTGAATCGCCTCCGTCACGGGCACCGGCTCCGCTTCCGGATCGTCTGACGGGATCGGCCGGGTCGAGATCCATTCGCCGCGGGCGAACATCTCGTCGCGGTGATGCTCCTCCATGATGAAGCCGCAGGAGAGGCAATTGAACGAAGCCAGCCAGTTCGTCGCTTCACTGGGCGGCTGCATCGCGGCCGGAGTCAGAAGTTGGAACGTGCCGCAGTCTGGACAGGGCACATAGCGTCGGCGCCGATCGCCCGCATCGAAAAGGGCACTGATCCGGCAGGTCGCCTTGTGTCCGGGCGTGCTGGAAAACAGCCGCTTCAGATTGCCGGTATAGGCCTTCTGCCGGGCTTTAGCCTGCTCCAGCGGATCACCGCGGTTATCCGTGTCGAAGGGATAACCCGTGATCTCCTCCGCGATCAGGTAGCGGACTGAGATCATCTGCAGCCCCTTCGAGGAGGATGCCGTCGTGATCTGGTTCCAGCCGCCGGCGAAGCGCTTGAACGACGAGGTCGAGGACGCCTCGTCGCGCTGGTTCTCCTTCCGCACCCGAAGGCGGAGCTCCGGGCTGACGTCGATCGTCGGCTGCAGTTTGACCCGGTTGTACTTCAGCATCTCGTCGAGCGACGGCAGCAGCGTCAGTACCGTACCCGGCGCGCGATCGACGATGAAGGCGAACCAGTTGACGCCGATCTCGGTCTTGCCGAGCTGCGCCGCCCATTTGAGCACAACCAGCTTAGACGGATGATCTGGATGCAGGCAGTCCATCGGCTCGCGCAGATGCGGCATCCGGTCGGTGCGCCAGTCGCCCTTCCAGGGCGAGCCCGATTCCGCCGAAACCTTGCGGTAGCGATCGGCATACTGAGACACCGTCAGCTCGTCGATGGGACGAGCCGAACGCGCGAGCGCTCCATACAGGATCCGCCCGGCCCGTGAGGCCGCGGCTTCAGAGAGCGAAAGCAAAAAACCTCTACGCGCAAGAGCTCTATACGGGTGTGTCGTCGACCTCCGGCGACTGAGACGGCAGGGCCGCCATAAGTGCGTCGCGGAAAGCCTTAAGGGCGGCGCGCTTCAGGGTGCGCAGGCCCGGCCGGACATGACGCGGCTCCGACCGCGTCTGTTTGGCGATCTCGGCGGCAGCGTCGCTCTCGGCTTCGTCGAGTGCGGCGGCCATCGCCTTTACGGCCGCGTCAGCTGCCTGGACCAATTCGGCGACACTGACGATCTCGCCGCGCTTGCGGGCCCGCTCTTCCTCGGCTTCCTCGAGTTCGATCTCGGCCCGGCGGACATCGATCTCGCCCTTGCGTTCCTTGGACGAGGCGATGCGCCGGTCGGCCTTGTAGGGCTCGGTCGAGCCGCGCTCGACGCGGATGTTGATCTTGCGGTGCTCGATCAGGGCATCGACGTCGATCAGCGTCTCGCGTCCCTCGCGCCGCTGTTCGATGCTGGCCGCATAGCGCTTGATGTAGCGCGACAGGGTCGAGCGCTCGACCGGCTGACCCTCGGCTGCCGACACGAGCTCGGCCGCCTTGGAAATCGAGGCAAAACGTGTATCGCCAGCCACTTGGGTGCGGTCCTGTGTATCGCGCGCTACGCCGGAGCAACTGGAAAAATCCCGCGGGCAATCTTACCCGCGGGGTAGGGAGGCGCCGGGAAGGACCCGTGAAACATTTCCGTGAAACATTCCGGATCATCGGCGGAGGTAGCGACCCCGCCCTACCCGCGCAGCCATCGCCTTCCTGTCGAGGCCCTCGGTGACCACCCAGAGCTGATGCGCCAGTTCCGCCGGCAGCTCCGTCGCCACCTTGTTGAACTCCCGCTGCGTCCGGTCCTCCATGAAGGCCATCGGCACCATCACCCCGCCGACCGTCCCGAACCCTTCGCGCCGACGCTTGCCGGTGCCGTAGACGATGCGACCGCCAAATGTGCCGCGCCGCTTGGCCGCGTTCCCTGGCTGATTTGAGGGCGAACCCTTCTTTCCCTGGAATGCGATCTTCAGCTTGGCGGCATCCTCGATCCAGCCGCGCGGCAAATAATCGATCTTGACGCCCGACCGGTCCTGTATGGTCGGGAACTCCTTCAGCGGGATCGAGCCGCGCGCAGCGATCTCGTAGCTGCTTGGACCGATCATCTTGCCTCGCATGCGCCGGCGCACGCCCCGCAACCGGATCCGCAGGATATCCCGCACCGCCCGCGTCATCAGGCCGAAGGCCCTTTCGCCCTTGCGCTTCACGGCTCGCCTGACCGCCATCGGTGCGCGCTTGCCGGCGGCGGCATAGAGGTTACCCAGCGCCGAGAAGTCCGAGCCATCGCAACGCAGGCGAACGGGCGCCACCATGATGCCGGCCTCCTGAAGGATGTGAAAAAGCCCGCTGCCCGTGTGGGGTCGCGGGCTCATAGCTGCGCTGATGGCTGCCTGGGGGCAACGGGGAGATCGTGAGATACAAGCCGCCGAGGCGACGATCAAACTACCGATCCAACCTTGAAACCGTTATGGCGCGATTCGCCCCTGTGGAGTCAAGAACGCGTGCAAGGATGCACGCATGCACATGTGGACGGCACGGATCAGGCCGCCTCGATCTGCCCGATTTCGAGATGCACGACCGTCGCCCGCCCGAAGATGTCGACCAACACCTCGGCCTGGTCGCGGCCGAGCGCTGCGACCACCGTGGCCTGAAACGAAGCGAACGGCCCGTCGATCACCATGACGCGCTCGCCGGGGTTGAACGGGAAGTCGGGCTTGGGCGGTTCGGGCGCATTCTGGATCACAACCATTTGCTCGAAGGCCGAGCGCGGCATCTGCAGGAAGCCGCGCGGGGTCGAGATCACGCCGATCACGCCTTGCATCTCGCGGATATCGGCGACGGGCACGCCCTTCACGATCACAGTGCGATGGCCGAAGGGCAGGTCGGCGACGAAGAGATAGCCCGGATACATCGGAGTGTCGTAGGCCGTTGTGCGGCCGCGCGAGGTCAGCTCGCGATGCAGCGTCGGCAACCAGACGGAACAGCCTGCCTCCTTCAGCCCCTCGCAAGCCCGCGCCTCGCCGCGCGGCGCGGTGATGACGATGAACCAGCCGCGCCCGGCATCTATCGACGGCGGCGCCGGGTTTCGGGTCTCCCGATAGGAGCGGCCATGAGCGAAGCTGGCATTGTGCTCTTTGCGGCGGCCCATCAGAATTTCACCTCGTCATCACCGGCATCGGATCGCCCACCCGGCGGAGCCTCGCCCGGCAGGAACACGCGGAAATTCCCTTCAAAGACCGGGATGCGGGCGCCACGCTCGGCCAGCCACGGCCGCCAAGCCTCGATTTCCGGTCCGCTGCAGACGAACGACTTGAGTTCGCCGATGCGTCTTGCCGCTGCGGCGAGGTCGCCGGCGGAGACCGACAGCGACTTGTGGGCCTCGGCCTGCTGCAAGGCGAAGCTGACTTTCTGGCGCTGACCCTCGGCGATGCGCAGCAGCAGGATCAACCACCACTCCTTCGACCAGCCCTTGACCTCGACGAAGGCGCTCGCCTGCTGCGCCGCGGCCCGCTCGGCGACCTGCCGGGGCACATGCTGCCAGTTCCGGCCGGAGAGGTATTTCGGCGCCGAGAGCCGGCTGGAGAAACCCGCCGCCTTCCGCTCGGCAAGGAAACCGGGAATGCCGTCGATCGCGGGCCAGCGCTCGGTGAACGGCAGCGCCTCCCAGGCTGCGATCACCTGCGCCTGATCGTCAGCCCCTGCATGCGGATAGGTTTGCCGGAATGCTGCGAGTGTTGCCGGACCTCGTGCCGAGGCCCCTGCATCCGCTGCATGCCCCGTTTCCGCAGGCTCGCCCTCGCTCGCTGGCCTGCCTGCCTGCGCTCGCGCACCCTCTCTCTCAACTGAGGGGTTATTGAGGGGTTCTATATGGGGGTGACTCAGCTTGTCACCCTTGGCTGTCTCCCATGTCACCCCGGGCCTGTCCAAGGGTGACCGTGTGTCACCCTTGGGAAGTGCCGAATCATCCGCTTCGCCGTCCTCGTTGCATGCGTCCCGCGCATGGCTTTCGGCTTCATCTCCATCTCCACCTTGGCGGGACAGCTCGTCGCGGTCGTCGATCGAGCGATGCCCCGCCGCCGCCATCAGCGCCGGCCAGGTGTCCGTCCGACGCAGCAGCACGAGCAGCTCGATGTCCATCTCGTAGAGCGAGGGATTGTCCTGTCCCCGGCCGCCTTCCTTGACCAGCCGCAGCAAGCCGATGCGGCGGAACTCGCCGATGACGCGCTGGACATGGCGCTCGGAGCATTTGGCGGCCTTGGCGACCGTCCGGATCTTCGGGAAGATGTTCTTGCCGTCGTCGTCGCAGCAGTCGACGAGTTTCATCAGCACGAGCTGATGAGACTGCGTCGGCACCTCGGCATCCCAGGCGTGGTTGAAGAGCTTGAAGCTCACTCCGCAGCCTCCCGAACGATCTCCTGCACTTCGGGCAGGTCGAACAGGCCGGGCACGGAGAGCGCGCGTTCGGTCGCCTCCAGCACCCTGACGCCGTCGAGGAAGTAACCGGCGTTGAGCTCGGCGGCGCGACCGCGGCGGCCGAGCTTCAGCGCGCGCATGGGCACGGTGAAGAGCCCGCCGAAGGGGTCGTAGACCAGCTCGCCGCGCTCGCTGTAGCGCTCGATGCAGCGATCGACGATGTCGAACTGCAACGGGCAGACATGCTTCTCCCGGCCCTTCGCCGCCTGGGCCGTGTTGAGCGTCAGCATGCGGTTGATGTCGCACCAGACGTCGTCCCGGGTGGTGCCGGGCATCAGCGCCATGAAGGTCGAGGGCAGGGCGTGGCGGCCCTCCAGCGCCTCGCCGATACGGACATGGCTGGCGAAGTCGTAGACCTGCGCAGCGCTCTGCTCGCGGAACACCTTGGCCAGCACGTCGGGCTTCAGCGCCGCCAGTTCCTGCGGCGTCAGCAGCCGATCGCCGGACGAGCGCCAGCGCGCATGCGCGTCGAGCTGCCATCGGGCGAGGCTGTAGTCCTCGATCCGCTTCTGCACCTTGTCGTCGGCATAGCCCTTGCCGCGGTCGCTCTGCATTTTGCGGAACAGCAGCACGAACTCCGGCGAGCCGACGCCCATCCGCGTTCCGTCCTTGCGCATCTCGGTATAGCCGAGGCGATAGGTCTGGTTGTTCTCGCGGACGACGTCGGTGTCGATGTAGATCAGCCCGATATAGGCAAGCCCGTGCTTGGCGTAGTGGCCGATACACTTGGCATGGAAGGGATTGACCGTCGGAAAGCCGCAGCCGGTGACGTTGCCGAACAGGATCCTGTCCTTGACATGGATGCAGGCGAGGCGGCCGGGCTTGAGCACGCGGATCAGCTCCGGCGTCAGGAAATCCATCTGCCCGAAGAAGTGCTCATCATCGTCGGTGTGGCCGAAATCATTGTAGCTCGGCGTGTATTCATAGTGGTTGCTGAAGGGGATCGAAGTCACGATCAGATCGACCGAGTTCTCTTCCATGAGCTTCGTCTCGACGACGCAGTCGTTGTTGGCAACCTGCCAGTCGTCGCCGCGCGCCTCTATGCGCTCGATGCCGATGGCGCGGGTCAGCTCGGCCGAGAAGTTGAGCGGGTCGAGCCCGTATTCCCGGATGATGTCGGACATGGTGGCGACGAGCCTTTCGTGCTCGGCCCATTTCGCCTGCAGGTCGCGCACGACCTCCCGTTCGCTCTCGGCGTGGATGATGTCGATTTCCACGGCGTGCGTCTGGAGGAAGCGCAGGATGCGGTGAACGGCCTGAATGAAGTCGTTGAACTTGTGGCTGACGCCGACGAAGGCGGCCCTGTGGCAATGGCGCTGGAAGTTGCAGCCCGATCCGGCGATCACCGGCTTGGCCGCCAGGTGCCGGAATTTCCCGTCGGAGAAGTCGATGATCGTCTGCTCGCGCAGGTCGAGGTCCTGCGTCCCGTAGACCGAGCGCACGCCGGGCACGGCCGCCTCGATCGCCAGACGCTCGGCCTCGAGGTCGTGCCACAGGATCCGGTGCGCCTCCGGCTCGGTGGCGATGATCTCGCAGAGCTTCGCCATGCGCGCCGGCAGCGTGTCGCGGCGCTCCTTCGCCTCCTGCATCAGGCCGCGCGCGCCATCGCGGAACAGGATGCCCTGGCCGTCGCGATCCTCCCCGGCGTTGGCGAGGTCGGTCTTGACCTCGTGCCAGCGCACGGTCACCGGCGGCAGGTCATAGCCCTCGTCGGAAAAGCCGAGATCGGACGGCCGCTGCACGAAGCAGGCCCAGCTGTTCACCCAGAGCCAGAACTCGCGCTCTTTATGCGGATAGAGCGTCAGGTTGCCGGCCTCGGAACTGTCGCGCTGGAAGAACCGCGTCAGCGATTGGCCGGTGTCCATCACGCCGAGGAAGCCGGCATAGTGGATCAGCTCCTTCGTCCGGTTCGGCGAGGGCGTGGCGGTGGCGACGAAGCGCCAGCGCACGGCCGTGAACAGCGACAGGAAGGTCTGGAAGGTCTTGCTGCCGTAGCTGCGCAGTACGCTCGCCTCGTCGAGGCTGGCGACGCTGAAGCGGCCGGGGTCGAGCTTGCCGTCCCGCACGCTCTCGTAGTTCGTCAGGTAGATGCCGGACCCATCGATCTCGTCGTTGCGCCGCAGGAACTGCAGCGACATCGCGCCGTCGGGATGGTCGACGAGCCAGGCCGCCAGTTCCGCCCGCTGCGCGTCGGTCATCCGGGGATGGTCGCCGGTCGCCAGCACATGGGCGTCGCGCTTGAACTCCTGCCGGACGCCGAGCGGCAGCACGATCAGTGCCCGCGCCGGAGCGCCGCCCTGCCGGGCGAGGCAGGCGAGCACGAGCCGCATCACCTCGAGCTGGATGAAGGTCTTGCCGAGGCCGAAGGCGCAGAAGATTGCCCGCACACCACCGCGCACGGCCCAGCGCACGATCGCGCGCTGGTGCGGCAGCAGGAGCGGATTGATCTCGGAATCGGCGATCTCGAAGCCGATCGCCGGCGCCATCCGCACCTTGGATTCGAGGAAGGCGCGATAGGGATCGAGATGAACAGTCATTCCGCCGCCTCCAGCGCGAACAGCGGCAAGTCGACCAGGCGCGGCGCAACGATCTCGGCACGCTCGCGGAAGTTTGCCGCGACCAGCGCCTCCGCCAGTGGCGGGCAGACGCTGTTGCCGCACATGCGGACCTGCGCCGTCTTGGTGATCGGGACGATCTCGGCCTCGCCCGGGTCATCCAGGCGCGGGCTGCCGGCCCAGAGCGCGTCGAGCCCCGCGACGCGCATGCCACGGTCGATGATGTAGCTGTCGGGAAAGCCCTGCGCGCGGAACAGCTCGCGCGGCGAGAGCATCCGCATGCCGATGTCGACGACGAGATAAGGCTCGCCGCCGATCTCGACCGTGACGAGGCCGAAACGTGCCTTCGTCGTCGCCGTGTGCAGCGGATCCTGTGCATCCTGCCCGATGGCGGGCCCGTAGTACTTCGACAGGAATGCACGCACCTCGGCCGCATGCATGCCGCCGGCGGTAACCGTCTTGATCGGCTTTCCGAGATCGCCTTCGCCGCCCCGTGTGTTGGACGTGTAGGAATGCGAGAGGAACGAGGCCTCGACCAGTGCCTGCGTGCAGCCCTTCCCGACGATGGTCGAGACCGGCGCCGTCATGGGGTGGCCGACGACGTCGGTGTTGTGCTGCGCCATGAACGCAGCCACCGCCGCGTGCTTCACCCCGCCGGCGACAACGGTGCCGAGCGGGCGCTCAGGATCGAGGGCGCGAGGCTGCTGCCCCTCCCGCTCGCCATAGCCGGTCTGGACAAGAGTGCAGCCGATCAGCGCGTTCTGATCCTTCGCCGAGGCGCAGATCGTCGAATGCGGCTCCTGCGCCGAGCGGTTGAGCCCGCCCTGCTGGGCATAGGTCAGGACCGGCGCGACGAGGCAGACATCGGCCTTGGCCGTGCCGGTGGCGGTCGGCTCGTCAGCCGAGCGGGGCCGCGATTGCCCGGCCCGTCCACCGCAGCCGACGAGGATCGGAGAGGCCAGGGCAAATCCCGGCGCGCTCGTCATCGTCCGGATAGGCTCTTCCGCCCGCCATGCATTGGGACCGCGCCCCGTGGTCTTTCCGTTCGCGACGTTGG
>JAESFK010000388.1_pt1 | contig 24636 bp, 26 predicted proteins | sample 9269391 | NCBI WGS metagenome assembly JAESFK01 (sample SAMN14506231, study PRJNA617097) | algae metagenome | isolation source: Drouetiella hepatica UHER 2000/2452 and co-occurring heterotrophs from... | place: Slovakia: Slovak Paradise National Park, Hrabusice, Kosice Region | collected 2000-01-01
CCAAACAGGCACGCTCTCGCTTAAAGCCGGCTCCATTCACCCTGCTCTAAACAATACAGTTGCTCCACTCCGCGCTGCGCGCTCCGGTCGAGACGACGGAGTGTTTCAAGTGAGGAACCACCAAGAATGCGGCACGAAACCCGCCGACTGATCCTCCTGCTGCTGCCGGCCGGCATCGTCTTCGCGGCCTTCTTCCTGCTGCCGATGGCGCGGCTGTTCTTCATCGGCGGCAGCGGCAAGACTGGCTGGGCGGCCTATGCCGCCATCCTCACCGACTCGCTCTACCTCGACAGCCTGCTGTCCACGATGGCCGTGGCGGCCGCGACGACGGCGGCGACCCTGGTGATCAGCGGCATCTCCGGCGTGTTCCTGCAGCGTCACAAGTTTCCCGGCAACGCGCTGCTCGTGTCGATGCTGACCTTTCCGCTGGCGTTCCCCGGCGTGGTCATCGGCTTCATGGTGATCATGCTGGCCGGCCGCCAGGGTCTGATCGGGCAGGTGACGCAGGCGCTGACGGGTGAAAAGCTGGTCTTCGCCTATACGATCGCCGGCCTGTTCATGGGCTACGTCTACTTCTCCATCCCGCGCACCATCCTCACCGTGATGGCCGCCGCCGAAAAGCTCGACCCGAAGCTCGAGGAGGCGGCGCGCTCGCTCGGCGCCTCGCCGTGGCGCGTGCTGCTGGACGTCATCATCCCGGGCCTGAAGCCCGCCTTCATCTCGGCCGGCGCGATCTGCTTCGCGACGGCGGTGGGCGCGTTCGGCACCGCCTTCACGCTGGCGGCCAGGATCAACGTGCTGCCGATGGTGATCTACACCGAGTTCACTTTGTCGGCGAACATCGCCATGGCGGCGGCGCTGAGCTTCGTGCTGGGCATCGTCACCTGGCTGGTGCTGGCGGTGGCGCGCACCGCCGCCGGTTCCAGCGTCGCGGCGGCGGGCTGACATGAAGCGCCGCGGCCTCTTCTATCTCCAGCTCGGCTTCACCCTGCTGGTCTGCGCGTTCCTGGTCGTGCCGGTGTTCCTCTCGATCATGGCCGGACTCACGGTCAACTACTTCGTCGGCATCGAGAGCGGCCTCACCCTGCGCTGGGTCATGGAAGTGTGGAACGGCTATCGCGACACGATCTTCCTCTCGATCGGCCTGTCGCTCGCCTGTCTCGCCGTCACCCTGGTGATCGGCGTGCCGGCCGCCTATGTGCTGGCCAAGCGCCAGAACGCGCTGACGCGGGCGCTGGAGGAGATGCTGGTGCTGCCGGTGGCCGTGCCGGGGCTCGCGACCGCGCTGGCGCTGATCGTCACCTATGGCAGCCTGTCGGGCTTCCGCATCTCGTGGGCCTTCATCCTGGTGGGCCACGTGCTCTTCACCCTGCCGTTCATGGTGCGCAGCGTGCTGGCGGTGTTGAGCGCGATCGACCTGAAGACGCTCGAAGAGGGCGCGGCGTCGCTCGGCGCGGGGTTCTGGCCGCGCTTCCGCGACATCGTGCTGCCGAACTGCCGGCAGGGCATCCTCGCCGGCTCGCTGATGGTCGTGACCCTGTCGATGGGCGAATTCAATATGACCTGGCTGCTGCACACGCCCTTCACCAAGACGCTCCCCGTGGGCCTCGCCGACGCCTATGCCTCGCTGCGGCTGGAAGTCGGCAGCGCCTATACCTTGGTGTTTTTCCTGATGATCATGCCGCTCTTGCTGGCGCTGCAGGCCTTCGCCAAGCCGCGCCCCGCGAAGTTCGTGGCAGAGGACGTCGAATGACCGATACCGGCAACAAGCCCGTCTCCATTGCCCTGACGAACTGCTCGAAGACCTTTCCCGACGGCACAAGGGCGCTGGAGCCGCTCGACCTCGCCATCCATGCCGGCGAGACCGTCGTGTTCCTGGGTCCCTCGGGCTGCGGCAAGACCACGACGCTGCGCATCATCGCCGGCCTCGAAGAGCCGGACGCCGGCGGCAAGGTGCTGTTCGACGGCGTCGACGTCACGCACCAGCCGATCGAGCAGCGCAATGTCGGCATGGTGTTCCAGTCCTATGCGCTGTTTCCCAACATGACGGTGGCCGGCAACATCGGCTACGGGCTGAAAATCCGGAAGGTGCCCGGCGCGCAGATCAAGGCGCGCGTCTCCGAGATGCTGGCGATGATGCAGATCACGCGGCTCGCGGACCGCCGCATCGACCAGCTCTCGGGCGGCCAGCGGCAGCGCGTGGCCCTAGCCCGCGCCATCGCCGTGCGCCCCCGCGCACTCCTGCTCGACGAGCCGCTGACCGCGCTGGACGCCAAGCTGCGCGACACGCTGCGCCTGGAGATCGATTCGCTGTTGCGCTCGCTCGGCATCACCGCGATCTACGTCACGCACGATCAGGCCGAGGCGATGGCGCTGGGCGACCGCATCGTCGTCATGGAACACGGCCGGGTCGCGCAGATCGGCAAGCCGCGCGACATCTACCAGCGACCGGCCACGCGCTTCGTCGCCGAGTTCATCGGCACGATGAATCGCCTGACCGGCTCGATGAACAACGGCAGGTTCACCTGCAAGGCGGGCGGAATCGCCTGGCCCGAGGCGCCCGCCAACGCCACCGAGATCCTGTTCCGGCCCGAGGACATCCGCGTCGTCGAAGGCCACGAGACCACCGGCCTGCAGGGCACGGTCGCGGCCGCCTTCTTCCTGGGCGACCGTACGCGCCTGTTCGTCGACGTGGGCGAGGCGCAGCCGCTGGTGATCGAGAGCACAGCGCGGCGCGACTTCAGCCACGGCGACCCGGTGGGGCTCGCCATCGACCCGCGCGGCCTGCTGGTGTTGTGAGGAGACTGCCATGCTGATCGCCCAGATCACCGACACCCATATCAAGCTGCCGGGCAAGCTCGCCTACCGGAAGGTCGACACGGCAAGCATGCTGCGGCGCTGCGTGCAGGAGCTGCTGGCGCTCAGCCCGCAGCCCGACATCGTCCTGCTGACCGGCGACCTGGTCGATCTCGGCCGGCCGGAGGAATACGATCACCTGAAGTCGATCCTGGCGCCGATCCAGCAGCGCATCATCGCCATCCCGGGCAATCACGACGACCGGACGGCAATGCGCGAGGCCTTTCGCAGCGATCGCTACCTGCCGGAAGACGGAACGTTCCTGCAATTCGCAATCGACGACTATCCGTTGCGCCTCGTCGGCCTCGACACGCTGATCCCGGGCCAGGGCGGCGGCGAACTCTGCCGCGAGCGGCTCGACTGGCTCGACCGCACGCTCACGGACAGGCCCGATGTGCCGACCCTCGTGATGATGCACCACCCGCCCTTCGTCACGGGCATCGGGCACATGGACAGGATCGGCCTCCTCGGTCGCGAGGCCTTTGCCGCGATCGTGGCGCGCCACAGCCAGATCGAACTGATCCTGTGCGGCCATCTGCATCGCACGATCCACGCCCAGGTCGGTGGGCGCCCGGTGCTGACCTGCCCCAGCCCGGCGCACCAGGTGGCGCTCGACATCCATCCCGATGCCCCCAGCCGCTTCCGCATGGAGCCGCCGGGCTTCATGCTGCACTGGTGGAACGACGGCCAGCTGGTGACCCACGCCGCCGTCATCGGCGACTATGACGGGCCGTATCCGTTCTTCGACGCCGACGGCAAGCTGATCGACTAAGCGAAATCAGAGCTCCCTAAAGAGCAGTGGCCTGAGGTTCACCATAGAATATCCCGTCGTTTCGACCGGAGCGCGCAGCGCGGAGTGGAGAAACCTTCTCTCCACGATTTGCCGGCTATTGGTCGAACGAAGGTCTCTCCGCTCCGCCTCGCTGCGCGAGGCTCCGGTCGAGACGACGGGCTTTCAGATCACGTGCTCGGGATCTTCCTTCGGGTGGGCTTTCGCAGGCCGGCCTTCGGCCGCGTCGCGTTCCTGTTCCTTGCGCGCCTTCAGCAGCTTGCGCAGGATCATGTTCCGCTTGAGCGCCGAGATGTGGTCGATGAACAGAACGCCGTCGAGATGGTCGATCTCGTGCTGGACGCAGGTCGCCAGCAGGCCGTCGCAGGCCAGTTCCTGGGCCTTGCCGTCACGGTCGAGGTAGCGGACCTTGATCGTCGCCGGACGGACCACGTCGGAATAATGGTCCGGCACCGACAGGCAGCCTTCCTCGTAGGAAACGTCCTCGTCCGAGGCTTCGACGATTTCGGGGTTGGCCATGAAGAGCGGGCCGGTCCTGGTGTCCTCGCGATCGATGTCGAGCACGATGACGCGCTGCAGGACGCCGACCTGCGGCGCGGCGAGCCCGATGCCCGGCGCGTCGTACATCGTCTCCAGCATGTCATCCATCAGCTGGCGCACGCCCGCATCGACCGTGTCGACGGGCAGGGACTTCTTCTTCAGGCGCGGATCGGGCGCGGTCAGGATGGGCAGGAGAGCCATCGGGCCTAAATATGCGGAGGAATGGGGCTTTTCAAGGTCGGGCCGGGGATCACGTACGGCGAACCATGGTGCCGACGCCCGCCTCGGTGAAGACCTCGAGCAGAAGGCAGTGCGGCACCCGGCCGTCCATGATGACGGCGGCTTCGACACCGGAATTCACGGCATCGATGCAGTTCTCGACCTTGGGGATCATGCCGCCGGAGATCGTGCCGTCGGCGATCAGGGCGCGCGCCTGGTCGATCGTCATATCGGGGATCACCTTGCCCTCCTTGTCGAGGACGCCCGGCACGTCGGTCAGGAACAGCAGGCGCTTGGCCTTCATGGCGCCGGCGATGGCGCCGGCCGAGGTGTCGGCGTTGATGTTGTAGGTGAGCTCGTCGTCGACGCCGAACCCGATCGGGGCGACCACCGGGATCACGTCGGCGCGGCGCAGCTGCTCCAGCACCATGACGTTGATCTTGGCCGGCTCGCCGACCTGCTTGAGGTCGACCTTCAGCAGTTCGCCGGTCTTGGGATCGCGCGTCTCCGTCACCTTCTTGGCCAGGATCAGGTTGCCGTCCTTGCCGCAAATTCCGACGGCGATGCCGCCGCACTCGTTGATGTCGGCCACGATCGCCTTGTTGATCGAGCCGGCCAGGACCATCTCGACGATCTCCATGGTCGCGGCGTCGGTGACGCGCAGCCCGTTCACGAACGTGCTCTTGATGCCGACCCGCTCCAGCATCTTGTTGATCTGGGGGCCGCCGCCATGGACCACGATCGGGTTCATGCCGACCTGCTTCATCAGCACGACGTCGCGGGCGACCAGGTCGCCGAGCTTGGGGTCGGTCATGGCGTGGCCGCCATATTTCACGACGAAGGTGGCGTCGTTGTGCCGGCGCATGTAGGGCAGCGCCTTGGAGATGGTCTCCGCCATGCGGATGAGCCGCTTCTGCTCCTTGTCGGGTTGAACAGCCTCGGCCATGTCACAGCATCCCCAGTTGAACGAAAGCCCTCTCCGGGTCGGGAGAGGGCCGAGCAATTCGCCGAGGCGCATAATATATCAGGCGGGCGGCGGATAGAAGAACCGGTCCCGCCGCGTCAGGATGTCCGCATGGCAGCTTCCCACCTTCCCGACAGCGAAACCCTGGCCGATCGCGGCTTCACTGTGGTCCGCAACCTGATCGGCCCCGAAGAATGCCGCGCGCTGGCCGCGCTGTGGCCCGAGCAGGCCCGGTTCCGCAAGCACATCGTCATGCAGCGCCACGGCTACGGGCAGGGCGAGTACCAGTATTTCGCCTACGACCTGCCCGCGCCCGTCGAGCGGCTGCGCCAGGCGCTCTATCCCGAGCTGGCGACAGTGGCCAACGAGTGGAACGAACGGCTGGGACGGCCCCGGCGATTTCCGTCCAACCTGAAGGACTGGCTGCGCGAATGCCACGAGGCCGGCCAGACCCGGCCGACGCCGCTTCTGCTGCGCTACGGGCCGGGCGACTACAACTGCCTGCACCGCGATCTCTACGGTGAGATGGTCTTCCCGCTGCAGGTCGTGGTGCTGCTGAGCGCCCCGGCTCGCGACTTCACCGGCGGCGAGTTCATGCTGGTCGAGCAGCGCGCCCGCATGCAGTCACGCGGCGAGGTCGTGCCGCTGGAGCAGGGCGATGCCGCGATCTTCGCCGTGAACGAGCGGCCGGCGAAGGGGGTCCGCGGCTGGCACCGCACCGCCCTGCGCCACGGCGTTTCGAGCCTGCGCACCGGCGAGCGCTTCACTCTGGGCCTGATTTTCCACGACGCGGCTTAAACACAGACTCCGTCGTCTCGACCGGCGCGCGCAGCGCGGAGTGGAGAGACCTTTTCTTCTCCAAAAGCCGTCAAATCGTGGAGAGAAGGTCTCTCCACTACGCCTCGCTAACGCGAGGCTCCGGTCGAAACGACGGAGATCCTAAACCTGCGCGACGGCCACGATGTCGGCGCGCAGTTCGGGAATGCCGAAGCCGGTCTCGCTGCTGGTCGGCAGGACCTCGGGATGGGCGGCGCCATGCTTGCGGGCGATGGCCTCGGCCGCCTTGACGGCACGCGGCAGGTCGGCGGCGCGCAAGTAGTCGGTCTTCGTCAAGAGGAGCTGGTAGGAGACGGCGGCGCTGTCGAGGTTGCGCATCGTTTCGCGGTCGCTCTCCTTCACCCCGTGACGGCCGTCGATCAGCACGAAGATGCGCATCAGGGTCGGACGGCCGCGCAGGTAGGCCGAGGCGAGGTCTTGCCACGTCTCCTTCATCGAGCGCGAAACCTTGGCGAAGCCATAGCCCGGCAGGTCGACCAGCATCAGCCGGTCGGCCAGGTTGAAGAAGTTGACCTGCCGCGTGTGGCCGGGATTGGCCGACACGCGCGCCAGGGTGCGCCGGCCGGTGAGGGCGTTCACCAGGCTCGACTTGCCGACGTTGGAGCGTCCGGCGAAGGCCACCTCCGGCAGCGAGATGCCAGGCAGCGATTCGATCGACGCGGCGCCCGAGACGAAGTCGCAGGGGCCCGCAAACAGCTTGCGCGCCGCCTCGATCTCGGCCGGCGAATGTCCCTCGTCGATCTCGTCGGGTGACTTGTCCGGCATCAGTTCTTCTTGCCGGATCCCTTGCCGCCCTTCTTGTTGTCGGGGGTGGCAGGCGCCGGCGCGGGTGTGGTGACAACGGCCTTGTTGCCGATCGGTGCGCCGTGGCGGCGCATGATCATGTACTGCTGCGCGATCGAGAGCGTGTTGCTCCACGCCCAGTAGATCACCAGGCCGGCGGCGAAGGGCGCCAGCATGAAGGTGAACAGGATCGGCAGGAACTGGAACACGCGCGCCTGAACCGGATCGGTCGGCTGCGGGTTCAGCTTCTGCTGTAGATACATCGTGACGCCCATGATCATGGGCCAGATGCCAATGTTGAAGAAGTGCAGGAACGACGGGACGTCCCACGGGAACATCCCGAAGCCGGTCAGGATCGTGAGCGGATCGGGCGCGGACAGGTCCTTGATCCAGCCGTAGAACGGCTGATGGCGCATCTCGATGGTGGTGTAGAGCACCTTGTAGAGCGCGAAGAACACCGGGATCTGCACGAGGATGGGCAGGCAGCCCGCCGCCGGGTTCACCTTCTCGCGGCGATAGAGCTGCATCAGCTCCTGGTTCATGCGCTGGCGGTCCTCGCCGTAGCGCTCCTTGAGCTTCTCCATCTCGGGCTGGAGCCGCTTCATCTTGCTCATCGCCGCGTAGGACTTGTTGGCCAGCGGGAAGAACACGGCCTTCACGATCACGGTCAGCACCAGGATCGACAGGCCGAAATTGCCGAGATGCACGTAGAGCCACTCGAGCAGCCAGAACAGCGGCTTGGTGAAGAACCAGAACCAGCCCCAGTCGATCGTGAGGTCGAACTTCTCGATGCCGTACTTGCTTTCATAGTCGGAAATCACCCGCACGATCTTCGCGCCGGCGAACAGCTTGGCATCCGTCGTGGTACTGGCACCGGGAGCGACCGTGACTCCGTTCGCGACATAGTCGATCTGGTATTTCACGTCGGCGCCGGCGCCGGTCTGCTTGATCGAGACGTCGACCTTGGACTTCTGGTCGGGCACCAGCACGGACATCCAGTACTTGTCGGTGATGCCGACCCAGCCGCCCGTCGTGGCGATCTTCTGCTGCTTGTTGCCCTTGAAGTCGGAGTAGCTGAATTCCTTCAGCGTGCCGTTGAAGACGCCGTACGGACCCTCGTGCAGGATGTACATGCCCTCGTAGGTCGGCTCGCCGTAGCGGACGATGAGGCTCCACGGGAAAAGGGTCACCGGCTTGTCGGTCTTGTTGTCGACGCTCTGCTTCACGTCGAACATGAAGAACTCGTCGATCGAAACCGTGAGGCCGAACACCAGCCCTTCGCCATTGTCCCAGGTCAGCTTGACCGGCTTGCCGGGCGCAACCGTCGGCGATTCCGAGGTCCACACCGTTTCGGGGCCGGGGACCTTGATCGCGGCATCGGACGAGGACCAGCCGAACTCGGCGTAGTAGGGATGCGCGCTGCCGACCGGCGATAGCACGGGCACCGGCGGGCTCTTCGGATCGATGGTCTCGCGATACTTCACGAGCTGCACGTCGTCGATGCGCGCGCCCTTGAGCGAGATCGAGCCGGTGAGTTCGGCGGTGCTGAACGTGACACGCGGCGTGAGCGCAACGGCCTCGCTGCGGCCAACCACCCGCTGCTGCGTCGGCGCGGCGCCCGGACCGGGTTGCGTGCCCGGAGCGCCCGGCTGTCCGGTCGGGGCGGCGGGGGCGCCGGACTGCGTCGTCGCCTGCTGGTCAGTATTGATCGCCTGTTTGGACGGCGGGAACACCACCTGCCAGCCCAGGATGATCAGCAGCGACAGGACGATGGCGACGATAAAATTCTTCTGATCCATTGGTCGGCGATCTTTCGTGGCGTCAGGAGCGCCGGGCGGGGTGGCAGGTAAGCGGCGCGCGCGAGCGGGCGGCAGCCGGCGGAACGGGATCGTAGCCGCCGGCGCCCCAGGGGCCGCAGCGACACAGTCTACGGGCGGCGAGCCAGCTTCCCTGCGCCGCGCCATGCTTCGACAGCGCCTCGACCGCGTAGGCCGAGCACGAGGGCTCGTAGCGGCAGGCGCCGACGAAGAAGTAGGCGAGCGTGAGCTGGTAGAAGCGAATCGCGCCGCGCAGGACCGTGGACATCATGCGGCCCGGAAACTGGCGATTTAAGCGCTCCGGCGCAAGCTGCCAATGCACGTCATGGCGTCGCTAGGGGTGTCGCAAGCGCCTTGAGGCGCCGAAGGGCCTCCTGCAGTTCGCCGCGCATCGCGAGGAAGTCGCGGCCGAGGGCGCCCTGGCGGCCGACCAGCACATAGTCATGATCGGCCCGGGCCGATTGCGGAATGACCTGACGGGCGATCTCGCGCAGGCGGCGGCGGACCCGATTGCGCACCACGGCATTGCCGACCTTGCGGCTGACGGTGAAGCCGACCCGGATGGCGGGACCGGCGAGTTCGGCCGGAGCGGGCGCCGTCTGCAGCACGAAACCGGGCATGGCACATCGCCGCCCGGCCTGGACGCGCAGGAAGTCGCTACGATTCGGCAGACGCCCGAGGCGCGCCGCAGCCAATAGGACTAGGCCGACAGACGCTTGCGGCCGGACCGGCGGCGGTTCGCGATGACCTTGCGGCCACCGACGGTCGCCATACGGGACCGGAAACCGTGCCGACGGGCGCGGACCAGCTTGCTCGGCTGATAGGTGCGTTTCATGACGCAACTCCTTAAAACACAACAAGGCCCCCGCGCGGTGCACCGGGGGCAAATTCCGTGGGCGAGGGTAATAAGCGTGTGACCCTTCAGAGTCAACGAGGGCTAGGATGCCTCATGACTCTCATTCTTCATGGCTACCGCTACAGCGTGTATGTCCGCATCGTCCGTCTGGTGCTGGCGGAGAAGGGGCTGGCCTATGAGCAGGTCGAAGTGAACCCGTTCGCGGCCGCCGTCCCGCCCGACTATCTGGCGCTGCATCCGTTCGGGCGGGTGCCGACCCTCGTTCACGACGGCTTCGCGCTCTACGAGACAGGCGCCATCACCCGATACGTCGATCGCGCCTTTCCCGGTCCGGCCCTCCAGCCCGCCGACCCGCAGCGGCTCGCGCGCATGGACCAGATCGCGGGTGTGGTCGACGCCTACGCCTACTGGCCACTGGTGCGGCAGGTCTTCGTCCACGATGTCGTTCGACCCCACCTGGGCACGGCGGGCGATGCCGCGGAGCTGGAGAAGGGTCTCGAGGCGGCCGCCAAAGCGCTCGACGCGCTGGCGGCCCTGGCCGCGGCGGACGCCTGGTTGACGGGCCCCGACATCTCGCTCGCCGACTTTCATCTGGGCGCGATGGTCGCCTACTTCGCGCAGTCCCCGCGCGGGGCAGAGCTCTTGGCCACGCGGCCCCGGCTCGCCGCCTGGTGGCGACGACTGGGCGCCCGCCCGAGCTTCGCCGCGACGGAGCCTGGTCTTCCGGTCCCTGCCCGATAGTCACTCAGGCGTGACACCATGTGCTTTGTGGATCGTCGCCATCGGGTCAATATCGAGGCGGGGCGAGACGAAGGACGAGATGAACACATCGACACTGCGCCGGCTGCTGCCAGTGGCGATCCTGCTGGCGGGTCTGGCGATCTTCCTGCTGCTTGGGCTCGAGCGCTATTTTTCGTTCGAGATGCTGGCCCGTCACAAGGCCACGCTGACGGCATGGGTCGCCGCGCATCGTCTGCTCGCCGGCCTGACCTTCGTATTCGCCTATGCAATCATGGTCGCCTTCTCCCTGCCCGTCGCCGTGGTGGCGACGCCGGTGGGCGGCTTCCTGTTCGGCACCTGGACCGGCGCCTGCCTGTCGGTGGTCGCCGCCACCGTGGGATCGATCGCCGTATTCCTGGCCGCGCGCTACGCCTTTCGCGACCTCTTCCGGGCCCGCGCCGGCGCGACGCTGGCGCGTCTCGAGGAGGGGTTCCGGCACAATGATTTCAGCTACCTCCTCTTTCTCAGGCTCGTCCCGGTCTTTCCGTTCTGGCTGATCAACATCGTCCCGGCGCTGCTCGGCATGCAGCTCAAGCGCTACGCGCTGGCGACGCTGCTGGGCATCGTGCCGGCGTCGATCGTCTACGCGGGCGTCGGGGCGGGCCTCGGGGCGGTGCTGAAGCGCGGCGAGCAGCCCGATCTCGGCATCATCTTCGAATGGCACATCCTGCTGCCGCTCCTTGGGCTGGCCGCGCTGGCGCTCCTGCCGGTCGTCTTCGCCCGCCTCCGCCGGCAGCCCTCGGCCTGAAATGAGCCTGCTCACCCCCGACGTCTGCGTCGTCGGCGGCGGCTCGGCCGGGCTGGTGGTCGCGGCCGGCGCCGCGCAACTCGGTCTCGACGTCGTGCTGATCGAGCGCGCGTTGATGGGCGGCGACTGCCTCAACTTCGGCTGCGTCCCCTCGAAGGCGCTGATCGCCGCCGCCCGCCTGGCGCAGGCGCAGCGCAGCGGCGCGGCCTTCGGCATCGCGCCGGTGGAACCCAAAGTCGATTTCGGCAAGGTGATGGATCACGTCGCCGGCGTGATCGCCGCCATCGCGCCCAACGACTCGGTCGAGCGGTTCGAAAAGCTCGGCGTGCGCGTCCTGCAGGAGGAGGCCCGCTTCACCGGGCGCACCGAACTGCAGGCCGGGCTGCACCGCATCCGCAGCAAGCGCGTCGTACTCGCGACCGGCTCGCGCCCCACCCTGCCGCCCGTGCCGGGCCTCGACGCGGTGCCGCACTTCACCAACGAGACGATCTTCGCCAACCGCACGCTGCCGTCGCACCTGGTGGTGCTGGGCGGCGGCCCGATCGGGCTCGAGATGGCGCAGGCCTTCCGGCGCCTCGGCGCGCGCGTGACCGTGCTGGAAGCGGCGACCTGCCTGGCCAAGGACGATCCCGAACTCGCCGCGATCGTCGTCGCGCGCCTGCGCCGCGAAGGCGTGCAGCTGTACGAGAAGACACGGGTCGCACGCCTCGAGCGTACAGCGGATGGGATCGCGGCCGTGCTCGAGGAGGGCGGTCGCGTCGAGGGCTCGCACCTACTGGTGGCGACCGGTCGCGCGCCGACGACCGACGGCCTCGATCTCGCAAAGGCCGGCATTGCCCACGACAGGCGCGGCATCACGGTCGACGATTCGCTGCGCACCTCCAATCGCAACGTCTGGGCGATCGGCGACTGCAACGGCCGCTATGCCTTCACCCACATGGCGGGCCACGAGGCCTCGCTGTTCATCCGCGGCGCCCTGTTCCGCGCCCCGGCGAAGCTCGATCCCGGCATCGTGCCCTGGGCGACCTATACCGATCCCGAACTGGCGCAGGTCGGCCTCCACGAGCGCGACGCGCGGGTCAAGCACGGAGACGGCATCAGGGTGCTGCGCTGGACCTTCGCCGAGAACGACCGCGCCCAGACCGAGCGCGAAACCGACGGGCTGTTGAAGGTGGTGACCGACGGGCGCGGCCGCGTGTTGGGGGCGGGCATCGCGGGACCGCAGGCCGGCGAGTTGATCCAGAGCTGGTGCCTGGCCCTGTCCGGCCGCCTGAAGATCTCGACCCTGGCGAGCTTCGTACCGCCCTATCCGACGCTCGGCGAGACTGCCAAGCGGGCCGCCGGGAGCTACTACACCGAAGCCCTGTTCGGCTCCCGCACGCGGTTGCTCGTGCGATTTCTCGCGCGATTGCCGGTCTGGTAGAAGCATTCGATGAGCGCCGACGTCACCCTGCCGGCAGACACCGCCCGTCCCGCGCGCCGGCGGACCACGACCTTCGGCCTGTCGTGGCGCATCCTGGGCCTCGTGATCGTCGCCGTGATGACCGCCGAGGTCGCGATCTTCCTGCCCTCGATCGCGCGCTACCGGCTGGTCTATCTCGAGCAGCTGATCGAGAGCGGCACCCTGGCGGCGCTCGCCCTCGACGCCACGCCCGACAACATGGTGACGGAGCAGGTGAAGGCCTCGCTGCTGGCGCACGCCCGCGTCGAGGCGGTCGTGCTGGTCGAGCCGAACAAGCCCAAGCGCGCGCTGATGAACATCGAGCCGCGGCCCGAGATGCAGGTCAACCTGAAGGATCGCGGAGCGCTCGGCCTGATCTGGGACGCGCTGGAAGCTATGGTGCGGGATGGTTCGCACTACATCCGGGTGGGCGGCGAATCGATGCGGATGCCCGGCGCCATGGTCTGGATCGTCGTCGACGAAGCACCGATGCGCACCGCCATGTACGGCTACACGAGCCGCATCCTCGTGCTGTCGATCATCATCGCGCTGTTCACGGCGGCCCTGCTCTATCTTGCGCTGCGCTGGCTGGTCATCCGGCCGCTGCAGGACCTCTCCCGGGCCATGATCGACTTTCGCCGCGCGCCGGAGGAGGCCGGCACCGACCGCGCCCCGGTGCGGCGCAACGACGAGATCGGCGTGGTCGACCGCGAGTTCCAGATCCTGCAGCGCGAGCTGCGCAGCTCGCTGCGCCAGAAGTCGCGCCTGGCCGAGGTCGGTGCCGCGACCAACAAAATCAACCACGACCTGCGCAACATGCTCTCGACCGCGCGCCTGCTGTCGGATCGCCTGGCGCGCAGCGAGGACGAGCGCACGCGCGCGCTCGCGCCGACCATCCTCAATACGATCGACCGCGCCGCCCGCCTGGCCAGCGACGCCATCGAATATGTCCGGGAGAAGCCCTCGCCCCGACTGGCCGACGTCGATCTTGCCGACCTCGTCGACGAGGTCGGAATCGCGCTGCAGGAGCAAGGCGAGGAGAGGGACCCCAACCTCCTGCGCAGCTGGATCAACGAGATCGGCACGGGCGGCCTGGCGCGCTGCGACCGCGACCTGCTCTACCGGGTGTTCGTCAATCTCGGGCGCAACGCCTTCGAGGCCGGCGCGACGAGCGTCACCATCCGCACCCGGCGCAGCGGCCGCTTCCTGCTGGTCGAAATCGCCGACAACGGGCCCGGCGTGCCCGCCGCGGTGGCCAGACAGCTCTTCCGGCCCTTCACCACCGGCGGCCGGCAGGGCGGCACGGGCCTCGGCCTCGCGATCGCCCGCGACCTGGTGCGCCTGCATGGCGGCGACATCACCCTGATCGAATCGAACGCGCAGGGCACACTCTTCGGCTTCACCCTGCCGATCGCCTAGATCACCCCTCGCTCTTCAGCCGCGCAAGGAAGGCGCGGACGCGGTCGACGTTGCCGCCGAGATCGGCCTCGCCGTTGCGGCTCTTCGAGCGGATGTCGACCCGGCTGCCGGTCCCCTGGGGGCGAACGCGGACGACGACGTCGTCGCGAAAGCCGAACCACGGGCTGGTCACGACGGCTTCCAGGCGACCGTCCGCCGGGACCCGCGCCACGACCTCCCAGCCCAGCGCCGTGGCCACGCGCTCGACGCGCTTGAAGGCCTCGGCCTGCGGCACGGCCAGCAGGACGGGCTCGATGTCGGGGAAGGCGGCGCGCTGGAGGGCGGCGTTCTCCTTCGGATAGGCCGGCGGATTGGGCGCCCCCCGTCGCAACTGTGCCGTGGCCACGAGCGGCGGCGGCGTGGCCGTGTCGGTCGTGATGTCGCTGATGGCAGGCCGCTGCTGCGCATGCAGGAACCAGTGCAGCGGGACCCACGCACCGGCCCCGCCGATCACGATGGCGAGGAAGGCGGCGACGCTGCCGCGGCGCCGGTCACCCGGTCGGGCGGGAAGGATGGTGGCGAGTCCCAGCGCGACGCCGGCCACCGTCAGGTAGAATCCGTAGCGGAAGACCGCGATCGCAGCCTCGATGTCGAGGCCGAGAAAACGGTGGAGAGGCCCGGAAACGGCTACGATCAGCGACCCGACGGTCGCTAGGATGAAGGCGATACGCGCCAGTCGATGACTGATCGGATTGGTCGGCCTAACGAACATTCAGGCTCCGCTGCAACGATATCGTAACCGTGAATCGGCGTCCGCGCATCTGCTCGACAATCCCCGTCCCCTTCTCTATGCGGCCACGATGACGACAGCCGACACCGTCCGCCGCCGGGCCATGGCGGCCGGCCTGATTTCGATCTGCCTGTGGAGTTCACTCGCTCTGCTTTCGGTATCGGCCGGACCGATCCCGCCTTTCCAGATGGTGGCGATGACGTTCGCGGTCGGCGCCGCCATCGGCATCGTCCGCGCCCGGGCCAACGGGGTCGGCTGGGCCGGCCTCGTGGGCTGGCCGGCGCCCGTCTGGCTGCTCGGGATCGGCGGCCTGTTCGGCTACCACGCCCTCTATTTCGCCGCCCTGCAGCTCGCGCCGCCGGCCGAGGCCAATCTGATCAACTACCTGTGGCCCCTCCTCATCGTGCTGCTCTCGGCGCCGCTGGCCGGCGAGCGGCTGCACTGGCCGCATCTCGCCGGCGCCGCGCTGGGTTTCTCGGGCGTCGCCCTGCTGGCCTTCGGCCGCGGATTGAGCTTCGCCGACAGCCATGCGCTGGGCTACCTGCTGGCCCTGGGCTGCGCCTTCGCCTGGTCGATCTACTCGGTCCTGTCGCGCCGCTTCGGGGAAACACCGACCGACGCCATCGCCGCCTTCTGCGCCGCCTCGGCCCTGCTCTCGCTCGCCTGCCATCTCGTCTTCGAGCGCACCGTCTGGCCGGCCAGCGGCACCGCCTGGCTCGCGGTGCTGGCGCTGGGCCTCGGCCCGGCGGGCTCGGCCTTCTACTTCTGGGACCACGCCGTGAAGCGTGGCGACATCCGCGCTTTGGGCGCGATTTCCTATGCGACGCCCATTCTCTCGACCGCGATCCTGGTTGCCTTCGGACTTGCCGAACCGACCGGCACGCTGATCGCCGCCGCGCTGCTCGTCACGGTCGGCGCCGTGCTGGCCTCGCGCGAGCTCTGGAAGCGCTAAACGCCGGGCTGCCAGCCGGGCGGCGCGAGTTCGAAGCCCGCGAAGTCGAAGGCCGGCGCCACGGTACAGCCGACCAGCGTCCAGTGGCCGAGCGAGCGGGCCGCCTGCCAGACACCGCGCGGCACGACGATCTGCGGCGTCTCGCCCAGCCCGAAGTCTCGGCCCAGCCGGAGATGCCGGCTCGTGCGCCCCTCGTCGCTCATCGAAAGCTCGAGCGGCGCGCCGTCATAGTGATGCCAGACCTCGTCGGCATCGACCCTGTGCCAGTGCGAGCGCTCCCCGGCCTTCAGCAGGAAGAAGATCGCGGTGCTGGCGCCTCGGCCGTCCTTTCCGGCAGCGGCACGGAACATTTCGCGGTAGTGGCCGCCCTCGGGGTGCGGCTGCAGGCCGAGGCGGGCGATGATCTCGTCGGCGGTCATCATGAACTCAGGCCGGCGGCGGAACCGTGGCCTTCATCGACGGCGTCTTGGCGAAGGCGGCGAACCACTTGGCAAGCTTCGGCCGCTTGGCGCGCCAGTCATGATGCCCGAAGCGGAAGTCGAGATAGCCCAGCGCGCAGGCGATCGAGACGGTGCCGATCGTGGGCTTGCCCTTGAGCGCCTTGGATTCGGCCTCGAGCTGGTCGAGCACGCCGTCGATCTTCTTCATCTGGCCCTTCGACCAATCGGGCCAGCGCTTCTCCTCCGGCCGCAGGAAGCCCTCGTAGCGGGCAAGCAGCGCGGCATCGAGCAGGCCGTCGGCCATCGCCTGCTGGCGCAGCGCCATCCAGCGGTCGCGGCCCTTGCGCGGGAACAGCTTGCGGCCCTTGTGCTGGCTGTCGAGATACTCGCAGATCACCGGCGAGTCGAAGAGGTCCATGGTCTTGATCGACAGCGCCGGGATCTTGCCGATCGGATTGTGCTTGTCGACGTCGGCATTGGGCGCGACCGGCGTCAGGGCCACGTTCACCATGTCGATCTTCTTGTCGAGGCCGGTCTCGATCGCCAGCACCCTGACCTTGCGGGCATAGGGCGACGACGGCGAGTAATAGAGCTTCATCTTGGCCATGGTCGGTCTCCTGTCATCCGGTCGCGTCAGGCGCCGGCCATCTGCGGGATATCGGTATCGTTCAACCGCACCTTGCGGGCCGTGTCCACGAGCTGCTGCCAGGTGGTGGTGTCGATCGGCACGCCGTTCTTCTCGCGATCGAGCCTGCGCGCCCGCTCGGGCTCGCCCGGCACCAGCACCTCGGCGACGCCGGGCTGCGGCTTCGCCGACTTCACCCAGTCGATGAAGGTGTCGACCTCGTCCTCGAAGAAGGCGGTGCCGCCCATCGAGTCGGGATCGATGATGATCGACAGCATGTTGTTGATGATATCGGTGCCGTTCTTCTTGATCGTGCGCGGACTGTGCGTGCGCCCACCGGTCAGCGCGCCGGCCAGCAGGTCGCAGATCACGGCCAGGCCGCCGCCCTTGTGCAGGCCGAACGGCAGGATGGCGCCGTAGGGCGCGTTGTACATCACGCCGGGCTCGGTGGTGGCGTTGCCGGCGGCATCGATCAGGAGGCCTTCCTCCATCTGGATCTGCTTGTTGTTGGCGACCCGAACCTTGCCCATCGCCACCTGACTGGTCGCGAAGTCGAGCACGATCGGCTCCTGCCCCTTGCGCGGAATGGCCGTGCAGTAGGGATTGGTCGTGAAGCGCGCCTCGGCGCCGCCGAACGGCGCCACCAGCGACTTGTGGCCGTGCACGTTCACCCAGTGCGTGCTCACCATGCCGGCGCGCGCGCACTGCTCGCCCCAGTGACCGATCCGGCCGATATGGTGGGAGTTCTTCAGGCCGACGACGCAGACGCCGTGCTTCTTCGCCCGCTCGATGCCGATGTCCATCGCCTCCTTGGCGATGACCTGACCGTACCCGGCCCCACCGTCGACCACGATCACCGCGCCGTTGTCGCGGTCGATCGTGGCGTGGTGATTGCGCCGGCAGGCGCCGTTCATCGTGTTCTGGATATAGGAGGGCATCATGCCGACGCCGTGGCTGTCGTGGCCGAACAGGTTGGCGAGCACGAGATGGTCGGCGACGAGCTTCGCCTCCTCGGCGGAACTGCCGTCGGCCCGGCAAATGGCCATGGTGAAGCCGTGCAGGCGGTCGGGCTCGATGCGGATTTCGCCCACGGATCCTTGGCCTTCGGCCATCTCTCGTCTCCCCTTTACATTCGGGCGGCAAGGTTCCGCGTCGTCACGACGCTGTCAACGCCGAAGCGGCGCCCTGATTTCGCCCTTCTGCGCCGCCAGACCGTCTGCGACGTGGCTTGCTCCGGGCCACCCGTGGTAGTGACCTTGCATAGCCCTTCGTCGTCTCCGGGAATCGCGCACCGAATGCGGTCTCTAACTCGTCTCGCATGGATCGTGCTGCTGTTCGCAAGCGTGGCGGCTTCCGCCCAGAGCGTGCCGCCGCCGCAGCGGCCCTTCAGCCAGCTCGTCGAACTCTGGGGGCGTCAGCTCGACCGCATCGCCTCCCGCACCGAACAGGCCGACCTGCTGCCGGTCGAGATCGACGGCCTGCGCGAGCAGGCGACCGACGTACGCACGGCCGCGATGGCGGCCGCCGCCTTCGCCCGCAACGACCTGGCCGACACCAAGAAGCTGCTGGCGCCGCTCGAACTGAAGCCCGGCACCGACGCGCCGCCCGAGAGCGATGCCGTCAAGGCGGACCGCGAAAGACTGACCGAACAGGCCACGGTGGCCGAGAGCCGGGTCAAGCAATGCGAGGTGGTGATCGCCCGCGCCGACCAGCTGCTGGAGCGCCTGACCAAGCTGCGCGGCGAGCTGGTGCTGCGGACCCTGCTCCGCCGCGACCCGTCTCCGCTCTCGCCCGGCGTGTGGCACAAGATCGGGCCGCAGTTCATGGCGTCGGTGAAGACATTGACCGATGCCATGGCGAACTGGAGCCAGGAAGGCTTCCTCACCCTGAGGTCCGGCAGCCCCGAGCTGGTGCCGCTCGGCCTGTGGGCCGCGCTCACGATCGTCCTGTGGTGGGTCGGGCGGGCGCTGCGCCGCCGCTTCGGCCGGGGCGGCACGCACATCGACGCACGGCGCGACCAGACCATCATCAGTGCCATCGACGGGCTCGGGCTCGTGCTCGTCCCCATCCTGGCGGTCTGGCTGATCGGCAAGCTGCTGCTGGCGGGCAATCCGCCGGCGCCCATCGACATGCTGATCCCCGAAGCCGTGGGGCGCCTCATTCTGCTCCTGCTGGTGTTTGGCATGACCGCCGCAGCCCTGTCCCCGGCACGCCCCGAATGGCGCGCCCTGCCGTTCAGCGACGACAGCGCCCTCTACCTGTCCCGGGCCCTCAGGCGGCTCTACTCGATCAGCCTGCCGCTCGAGTTCATCTACCTCGCGCTCAGCCGCGGCGAGGGCCGCGATGCCGTCGCCTCGGTCGGCGCCGTCGTGCTGACGGCCGTCGTGGCCATGCTCAGCCTGCCGACCCTGTCGAACCGCGCCTGGCACGCCGACCGCCCCGAGGGCTCCGACCTGCCGCCGATGATCGGCGGGACCTGGTGGGCGGTCACGCGTCTGCTGCTGATCATCGCCGTGCTGTCGTCGATCGTCTGTTCGCTGATCGGCTATGCGACCCTGGGCGCGCACCTGCATACCGCGATTTCGACGACCTGCCTGTTGATCGCGATCGCCTTCCTGCTTCACAAGCTGGCGGACGATCTGCTGGACGCCGCGGCCGCCCCGGGCTCGCCCTCCGGCACCTTCGTGCGCCGTGCGTTCGGGCTGCCCGCGGACAGCACGCTGCGCGGCCAGTACCTGGTGCTGCTGGTGTTCGACGCCGCCCTGGTCCTGCTGCTGGGAATCGCCATTCCGGCGGCCTGGAACGTCGACACGGATGCGATGATCGACGGGCTGAGCCAGCTCGTGCGGGGCGTCAAGGTGGGCGGCGTCACGATCTCGCTCGGCAATGTCGGCATGGCGATCGTGGCCTTCTTCGTGTGCATGCTGCTGGCGCGTCTCGTGCGGAGCGTCGTGCGGGACCGCGTGCTGCCGACCGTCGACGCGCCCTTGCCGCTGCGCCAGTCGATCGATGCCGGCCTCAACTATGCCGGCGTGATGATCGCGATCCTGGTGGGCATCGCCGCCCTGGGCGTCGATTTCACCAACCTGGCCATCGTCCTGGGCGCGCTGTCGGTCGGCATCGGCCTCGGACTCCAGAACATCGCCAACAACGTGATCTCCGGCGTCATCCTGCTGGTCGAGCGGCCGATCAAGGCGGGAGACTGGGTGACGGTGAACGGCCACGAGGGCTTCGTGCGGCGCATCAACATCCGGGCGACGGAAATCGAAACGTTCCAGCGCACGCACGTCATCGTGCCCAACAGTCTGTTCCTGCAGAATCCGGTCGTGAACCGCACCTATTCCGATACGTCGAGCCGCATCGAGATCACGCTCACCGTGCCGGTCGGCTCGGACGTCGATGCCATGGAGGCGATCCTGCGCGAGGCCGCGCTGGCGCATGCGCGCGTACTGCGCATCCCGGCGCCGATCGTGCGCTTCGCCAAGGTCGGGTCCGACGGCCTCCAGTTCGAGCTGTTCGTGTTCGTCGCGCGGCTCGAGGACCGGCTGATCGTGACCAACGACCTCAACCGCGCGATCCTGGCCAAGCTGATCGAGCAGAAGATCATCAATCCTGCCGCAGTGCCTGAAATCAGGCTGCGCGGCCTCGACAAGGTGAACTTCTCGCTGCACTCGGACCCTTCGCCGGAGGTCAAGGAACACGCCACCGACAGGCCGGGTGATGGCCCCGCGGCGTCGTAGGGACGAGGCGCCCCCGCGGCGCTGGCCACTCTATGCGCTGTTCGGGGCGGCGGTGTTCGCGGGCGTGGCGATGTGGGCCTACGCGCCATCGCTGCCGCCCGAAACCTTGATCGCACGCTATGCCAACGACCGCTCGCGCTTCGTCGATGTCGGCGGCGTCAACGCCCATGTCCGCGAGCAGGGCAAGCCCGACGGCGTGCCCATCGTGCTCATCCATGGCTCGAACGGCTCGCTGCACGTGTGGGAAGGCTGGGCGCGCGAGCTGGGCAAGGAGGCGCGTGTCATCTCGGTCGATCTGCCGGGCCATGGCCTGACCGGCGCCTGGCCGCGCGACGAATATACGGTCGAGGCCTATGCCGACTTCATCGAAGTGCTGATCGACACGCTGCATCTCGACAAGGTCGTCGTGGCCGGCCATTCGCTGGGCGCCGCCGTCGCCTGGACCTTTGCGGCGACGCGGCCCGACCGTGTCATCCAGCTCGTGCTGGTCGATGCCGCCGGCTATCCGCGACCGGGCGGCGAGGCGCCGCTGCCGACCCGGCTCGCGCGCACGCCGTTCGTCGGCGACCTCGGAATCTACTTCAAGCCGGAGGGCCTGGTCCGCCGGTCGCTCACCGAGGCCTATGCCGATCCCGCGCTGGTGACGCCCGAGCGGGTCAGGCGCCATGCCGATCTGCAGCGCTTCCCCGGCAACCGCGAGGCGACCCTGCAGCGCGCCCGCACGCAGGAGCCGCTCGATCCCACGCCGCTCAGGCGCATGGACGTGCCGACCCTGATCATCTGGGGGGCCAAGGACCGCTGGGTGCCGGTCGCCGATGCCTTCCGCTTCCAGGAGGACATCAAGGGCGCCAAGCTCGAGATCTTCGAAAATCTCGGCCACAACCCGATGGAGGAGGCGCCCCGCGCGACCGCCGCCGTCGTCGCGGCCTTCATCGCCAACGCCCCGCTGCCGCCGCAGTCGAGCGCCCCGGTGGAGCCCGATGCCGATGCGACCGCCGAGGAAACGGTCCAGCCCGCCGTCGTGCCGGAGAAGGATTAGCAAATAGTCCGTCGTCTCGACCGGAGCCTCGCGAAGCGAGGCGGAGTGGAGAGACCTTTTCTCGACGATTTGCCGGCTTGTTGTTGAGAGAAGGTCTCTCCACTCCGCGACGGAGCCTGCCCCGAGGGCTTCCGAGGGGGCGCTTCGGTCGAGACGACGGGATTTTCTATCTAAGCGCTCTTCAGCAGCGTCATCACCTGAGTGAACGCGCGGTCGGCGATCTCGGCGATCTCGGCCGGGGTGCGGTTCTGGATCGGATGGGGCACGTAGACGACCGCCGGTTCGAAGCCCAGCGCATCGCTCTGCGCGGTGACGCCGTCCACGAATTCGGTGGTCACGATGTTGACGCCGGGCAGGCCGCGGCCGTCGAGACTATGAAGGTCGTGCAGACTGCACGATGTACAGGAGCCTCAATCGCTTAAGGCGATCACCGCGAGCTGCGCCTCGGCCGCGATGGTCTGCAGCACCGACGCCGGCGCGACCTTGGTGTTGGTGGGCTTGCGATAGCGCCTGGTCGCCACGCCGGCCGTCCTGAAGTGGCCTTCGAGCCGGTCGAGAAACACCGCGCCGCCCGACTTGCCGATATCCATCAGCGCCACGACCTTGCCGTCGAGCGAGGACGGCGGCGCGAGGCGGGCGCGGCGCGTCGGCGAGGTCTCGGCCGTGGGATCGCGCAGCCTGGTCGAAGGGTTCATGGCCTGATTCATGGGGTCAGCGTCCTTCAGCGAATCTCGTGGGTGACGGCCTGGCATTCCTCGCGCACGCGCTGTCCGGGCCAGCCGCCGATGATGGCGGAGAATAGACCGGCGGGGCCGCCGGCGCGAACGATCAGCAGACCGTCAGGCGGAAACTTGTCGACGATCTTGTCGGCCATCGAGGCCGGCAGCCCCTCCGGCACGCCCTGCGCACCGTGGATCAGGTCGCGGCCGGGTCGCTTCAGAGCCTGATAGAGCTCGTCCTCGATGCGTCGGCGGTTCCAGCCGCCCTCCTTGAATATCCGGTAGTGCTCGGGCGAGAGCACCAGCACGGCATTGCCCGAATCGCAGAGCTTGGGATGACCGACCCCGAACAGGCCCATCGCCAGCGAGCGTGTCAGCTCCTCCGGCGTGCGGGATTTCTGGTCGATGAAACCGTGCACCCCCTCGGCATGGAACAGCGTGACCGCGCTCTTGCCGGCCGCGATGCCGCGCCGCTGCGCCAGCGGCTCCCAGTCGGGATCGGATTCATCCTCGGCGAAGCAGAATGTGTACTTGCCGGGATTCCCCAGGGTCGCGCGATCCATGCCGCCGGGCAGGCCGCCACCCACGTTGCGCACGATGAGCTGCAGCGCCCGGCCGATCGTGGCATTGGCGCGATTGCCCTGGCCCAGCGCATTGATGCCGGAATTCATGCCGACCGCCTTGGCGGCCGGTCCGTTGATGATGACCAGCGGTCCCGCGAAATGCGTCGTGCAGAGCAGACCGTGCAGCACGAACAGCGGATCGAGCGCCGCCTCCAGCACGCCCAGCACGACGGGCAGGTACTCCGGCTTGCAGCCCGCCATCACGGCGTTGATCGCCACCTTCTCCACGGTGCAGGGCGCGAGGTTGGGCGGGATCAGGCCGACGATTTCGCCGGGCTTGCGATCGGTGCCGCCCAGCATGCGCAGGATGCGCTCGTCGGTCGGCGGCACGACGGGCAGACCGTCGCTCCAGCCACGCTCGAAGCAGGCCTCGATCGGATCGTCCCATTCGCCGACCGGAATCTCGCGCGACGCGAGGCCGGGATCGCCGTAGCGCGCGATCAGCGCCTCCTGCACGCCGGGCTCGACGCTGCGCGAGCCGCAGCCGGGCTGCCAGGCCGGCAGGCCTTCGCCCGCAGCCGCTTCGCCGGCCAGCCGGGTCCATTCGGCGCGATCCCAGCCCACGGTGCGCCCGACCTCGCGGCCGCCTTCGTAGCGGATCAGGGTCGGCACGGCTTCGATGTTGAGATGAAAGGACCGTTCGAGCTGCTGGTCGTCGAGCACGCGGCCGACGCCCGAGGGAAAGGCCGGATCGTCCTGGGTGATGACGGTGAGCGGGCCGGCCTTGTCGAGGCTCCGCATCACCGGCTCGACCAGCACGCAGGTGTGGCACTCGTGCTTGGCGACGATCACCAGCCCGTCCGCGGGCAGTACCTCAATCATTCAGCAGAGCCTCCACCTGGGCATCGATGAACGCGGCATCCTCGGGATTGTCGCGCGGGTTGCCGGCGCGATGACCCCAGACCGACGGGATCTCGACCAGCTTCCCGTACTTCAGATACGGCAACTCTTCGCGGTTGTCGTCGGTCTGGAAATAAAGATCGGTGGCCGACGGCATCAGCAGCACCTTGGCCTTGATGCCGGCCAGCGCCATCTGCAGATCGCCGCGATATAGATCGTTGGCCGAAATGTCGCCGTGCTGCCAGGTCCAGAGCTGGGCCAGCAGGTCGCGCATGTCGCGCCGCAGGAAGTTGGCCTCCCACGAGCGCACGAGGAAATCCTCGAGGCTGTTGAAGCCCAGCCCGCGCCACATCTCGCGGCGATAGAAGGTCTGGCTGAGCGCCCAGCCGGCATAGATGCGGCCCATCGCCCGCAGGCCGAGCTGCGGCGTCGCCGCGGCCTGCAGGGTCGTGCGGATGCCTTCGAGGAAGACGAAGTTGTGCGGCGCGGTCTTCGCCGAGCCGCAATTGACCACGATGCGCTCCACCGCCTCGCCGAACAGCGCGCCCCAGTGATAGGCCTGCTGGGCGCCCATCGACCAGCCATAGACCAGCTTCAGCCGGTCGATGCCGAACAGCTCGACCAGCATCTGCCGCTGCAGCATGACGTTGTCGTAGGTCGTGACCTCGGGAAAATCCGGCGTGTTGGACGGCGACGAGGACAGGCCGTTCGTCAGCATGTTGGGGATGACGATGAAGTAGCGGCTGGGATCGAGGCAGCGCCGCACGTCGACCAGCCACTCGATGTCGGTGTGATGGGCGCCGTAGCTGGTCGGGTAGAGGATGACGTTGTCGCGCTTG